>CDYS01049078.1_pt1 | contig 176053 bp, 157 predicted proteins | sample 557491 | NCBI WGS metagenome assembly CDYS01 (sample SAMEA3182057, study PRJEB8094) | gut metagenome | biome: human; feature: gut; material: Stool; isolation source: human stools | place: Canada | collected 2012-11-26
ATACCGAATGATCGCGCTCAAGCTGTCAATCCCTGCGTGCATGCTGGTCTCTCCGCATACAAGCCTGACGCGCTTGCTGTCACGATCCAGCTCCGCGTCCCGTGCGGCCTGCTTGATATGCTCAGCCCAGCTTTCCGGTTCTGTATTCCGGATCCTGCGGATGCCTCTGCGAAAATTCTTTGGCGCGGTCTGTGCGGCGTTGGCACAGTTCCGGCAGCAATATTGGCGTTCTTCCCCTGCATAGATTGAAAACTCTTCCCCGCACCACGCGCATACCTGCTGGCGGTGTGTTTCCTCCATGGCTCTGAGATAGCAGGCACGGCTGCAATACTTTTTCTGATCCATACGCAGCGCCTGCCCGCAGCATTCGCACCACAGAGGTTTTTCTTCCAAAGACGGATTTGCTCTCCGGTAGTCCGTCCACCACTGGATACGGCAGGCGTCGCCGCAGAAACGGCGCTGCATACCGGGCCCCCATTCCGGCTGAAAGTCTTTTCCACAGTTCGGGCAGATCTGAACGGGCGGCCGATAATTTGCCTGCTGCTTTTCCTGCCATTTCTTATAATGGTACAGCTGGCGGCAGTGTTTTCCGCAAAACCGCCGCCATCGCCCGGCTTCGCCGCTCTGCTCAATTGGCGTTCCGCATTCCGGGCATTCGTTGACTGGCGTGTCCGTGTAGTACCGCTTTGCGTTATTGTACCTCACACGGCATTCACTGCTGCAGAATTTCTGCCGCGTGATGTGGCAGGTTGGAATGAAGCCCTTCCCACAGTTCAAACAGGCCAGTTCATTTACCATGAAGCCATCTCCCTTGCGTGTTTCTTCCATCTTACCACGCAAGGAAAGGTTCAGGACTATTTGACGCTTACAGATGAAATCGTGGTTGGCAGAGGTTCAAACAGGATTTGAACCTCTGTTTTTCCATATTCAAGCGGATTTTCAGTGGCAGCGCCCTTTTTCAGAGGGCTGCGGCGGCGAGATTCCGGAAGAAACGAAGAAAAATCTTTCACAAAGTTATGGGCGCTGGATTGTTGGTTTTCACGAACCAAGTCCAGCGCCTTTTTTGCGCTCAAAAAGGGCGCTGAGATTGGAGGTATGATATGAACGAAGAACTCACACCACAGAAAGAACGATTTCTGCGAGAGGTAGAACAGAAGCTCCTGCGCAGAGATCTGGATGCAAAGCTGCTGGAAGATGGGCTGATCCACGTCAGATGGAATGAGAAGCCGCTCTGCTCAGTTGACAGAGACGGCATTGTCCGCTTTCGACCAGCGGATAAGGTAGTACGGGTGCTCCGCGGGATTTTTAATGCAGCCGTGGATAACAACCTGATTGCAAAATCGCCTGTCCCGGCAATTTTGCGAATCGGCGGCAAAGCAACGCAGGAAGACGCTCACCGCTGAACAGTCTCAGCGCCTTTTGGACGCGACAAGAGGGACGCGGGCATATCTTTTCTGCCTGTTGGCACTTCAAACCGGTATGCGGCGCGGAGAGCTTTGTGGGCTGATGTGGTCGGACGTTGATTTTCCCGCGGGTGTGATTCATGTTCGGCACAATGCGCTGCTCACAAACGCGCAAACGACCGTCAGCGACACCCTCAAGACCTCTGCCGCAGTCCGGGATATTCCGATACCGCCCACGCTGTTTGCAGAGCTTGTAAAAGAGCGCAAGGGCGCAAAGAGCCTTTATGTGCTGCACATGGAAAATGGAAAACCGCTTTCCAAAAGCAGTCTCAAGTGTCTGCTTCAAATGATCGAGAACCGCACGGTTGATGATCCTGCCGATCTCTGGACAACCGCGCCGCACTCCAAGGTAGTCCGCACATTGGATTTCCACGTTCATCCGCACCAGCTCAGGCATACCTACATCACACGGCTGTTTGAAAGCGGGCTGGATATCAAGGAGATTCAATATCTCGCAGGACACGCCACAGTCAATATGACGCTGCGCGTTTATACGCATTATCAGCACGAATCGCGCCAGCAAAGCACCGCACAAAAGGTCTGCGCCGCGTTTGGCTGAAAACAGGTGCCACGCAGGTGCCACATTGAAAGCGTGCCACTGTCGTATTTTCGGCGTAAAAGACGCTTCAAAGATGTTAAAATCATGTTTTAGAGTTCAATCAAAATTGTGAAAAAGATTCAGGAAAGTAGATTGAATCTTGTTAAAAAGCTGCTTTTAAGCAAAGAAAAACCGCACTTCCGAAGAAGTGCGGTATGGCAAGCAGCACCCTTTAAGATAACAATGATTTCCCCAGTGTTTTCAAGGGTTTCAGCTATTTTCGGCAATCCTTTTCCGAGTTGGCGCGGCGTGCTGCTTGATGGTTACTGTGCAACCCAAAAAGATATTGCATAGTTTGCGGTTTTTCGTACTCCGCACTATCGCCTCACTAATCTTCATCCCGACGATCCTCCTGCTTTGCACGGTTTCGATCATAAAGCCGCTTGCTTTGCACAATGCGGGTGACCGGCGAAACGCCGTTCCATGTGCCGCGCTTGGCTGCATGAAATTTGCGCTGGTTTTTCTTACTCTGTTTTTTCAGCGGTGTAACCTTCATTCAGATCCCACGTCCTTTCCCGTTTGTTCTGCTACTCCGCGCTTTCAACTGCGCTTCCGTCCTTGCGATCTCTGGCGATCTCCGGCATCGGGTTGGCGTCCAGCAGCCCCGTCAGTGTGCGCGGTGTGTATCTCATGTAATCCATCATGCAGCCGACATTGATCAATCTGCTTGGAATGCCCATCGCCCATTGCTCTTTCTTCCACTTCTCAACGAGTTCCCATTCGCGCGTATTATGTACATGCCCGTACAGCATGACCGCGCCATAATGCTGATTCTTATAAAACAGAATCGGGTAATGACTCAGAATCACCAGCCGATTCTCATCGTTGACCTCCGCGTACTGCTCGATGCTCTCCCAATAAGGGCGGAGCTTTCCTTTCACGCGGTCATGGTTGCCTTGAATCAGGTGCTTATGTCCCTGCAACCGCTCCATAATCCGAATACTGTTTTCTTCGTTTTTCCAGAACGCATCGCCGAGCACATAGACTGTATCCTCTGACGTGACGCGCTCATTCCAGTTTTGAATCAGAGTATCGTCCATCTGTGCGGTATCTGGAAATGGGCGATTATCAAAACGGAGCACATTCGTATGTCCAAAAGGCATATCTGCAATGTAATAAATCATATTTTCTGTTTCCTTTGTCAGTTTCCTTTTTATTATACAGGGTAATCCGTCAAAAGTTCACTTTGTGAAAAATATTTATCTGTTTTCTCTGAGAGACTGGTATCAAAATGTGATACCAACCTCTCAGAGAAAACTCTTGCAAAAGTGTGCGCATACCTCCAGTTTTTTCTGTGTCTTGCGATCTGGCTTTCTATAGTGTTTCCTCGATCTCATACCCGCCGCCGAAAATGATTGTCAGCTTTCCATCATTATGTACCTTGATGCACTCGATCATCTGGCGCACGATGCTGTCATCGTACTGCGTTTCATTCGCATTGCGCTCGGCGATGATGTTCTGAATTTCCTCCAGCCGCGCTTGGCGGGAGCCGTCCTTGTGGATGCTCTCCTGAATTGCGGCAGTGCGGCGGTTAAGCTGCTCGATCTGATCGGAGATACCTTTGAACTCATCCTCGCTGCTTTCCACATCCTTTCCGGCCGCGACGGTTTCGTTGACCAGATCCAGCATCCGTTTGTTCAGCGTGTCGATGCGGCGTGTCAGCAAGTCGATTTCCTCTGAACCGCCATTTATGCCGATGGCTTCTCCAATGGTGGCTTTCATGAGCGTCAGGTATGTGGACTCGTCCTCCGCGTGAAAGCGTCTCAGCGCTCGGACAACGGCCCCATGCAGGGCAGCTTCTTCTGCGGTGATGGAGTCCTTGCAATACTTTTTGCCATAGTCCAAACGGCTGACGCAACGCCAGACGATTTTCTTTTTTCCGCGGATATTCCATGTGACACGCTTATACCGGCTGCCGCATTCTGCGCAGTGGAGGACTTCTGTCAAAGCATACTTTGAGTATCGGCCATTTGCCGTAACTGCGGTTTTATCCGATTGAAGCCGCAGTGAATTTCTGCGTGACAGTTCTTCCTGCGCACGGTTGAACACCTCACGGCTGATAATCGCCGGGTGATTGTTCTCAACAATGTACATGGGAGCTTCACCCTGATTCGCTTTTCGTGTTTTGGAGATGCAGTCGACCGTGACTGTTTTCTGGAGGATACAGTCTTCGCAGTATTTTTCGTTCCGCAGGATATTCATGATCATGTTCTTGCTGAAGCTGAGATTCTTTCCGGGGATCTCATTTTTTTCTGCTTGCAGTGTTTGGGCGATCACCTTGACCGGCTGACCGGCGAGGAACATCTCGTAGATCCGCTCCACGATGGCTGCTTCTTCCGGCACGATCTCCGGCTGGTTAGGCTTCATAAACTTCATCTGAAACGGCGACTTCCTCGCCGTCAACGTAAATGATGTTGGCAATGACATTGCCGTTTTCGTCGCGGAAGCGTCTGTAATTCCGCGTATCTTTCCAGTTGTACATTCGTAAGCTCCAATCTCAAAATTTTGTAAAATTTCGAGATGGAGTTACGGATATTTCGCTGTGCGCTCAGACCATCTGCGCATGTATGCCCTTTCCGCTATTCAGCGAAAAGGGCATAAACGTAAAAAAAGAAGCCCTACGGAAAGCTGAACAGCTTACCGTAAGGCTCCGAACGCGGCGTTCCCACATTCTAAGATGGGCGGGTGGTGCGCTTGACTGGTATCATAGTATTTGGTTTTTGAATTGCAGTTTAGATGATTACTTCAACCGGGCAGATTGCGATCCCGATTTGCTGCCCGCACTTCGGGCATTTGGAGAACCATTGCGCGCGGTCTGCCTGTTCCGGTCGGAACAGGCGCAGGCTGCGAAGGTCTGTATGCTCGGCGGCGTTGAGAAGCCGTCCTCTTTGGCAGATCGGGCATCTGATCGCCCGATCCGTTTTCACTGCATAATTTACTGCCGTGTTCATGTGTCCCTCTCTTTCTTTTCGAGTTCCGTGTGTGACTTCAGATTCTGTTTGCAAACAATCCCGTGCCGGAACAGCTCTGTCTGGAGAGGCTTCGACAGACACGCCCAAGGAGTGGAGGCGCGTGTTCCAGAGGTTATGGGATTGACGATGGTTTTATTATATAGACGCTATAAAGAACCGTCAATGACGCATTTGTAAACACGCGAGAACATTTCGTTGACAAGCATACCAGCGACGGCTATAATGAGAACATCCCAAATTGGAGGAATACATCATGATAACAGGAATGAAACACTTGGCTGCGTATCAGGCAAATCTGCTGGACTACAATGCGGCAAAAGACCGTGAGTGCAATTATATTGGCAACCAAATTCGTGCTGCGCGAAAAAGCATGAAATTGAGCTTGGAGCAGCTCAGTCAGATCTTGATGGGATATGGCGTGGACATTGGGCGCGTTGCGGTGAACAAGTGGGAAAAGGGCATATCGATTCCAAGTGCGTATCAGCTTCTGGCAGTCTGTGCTGCGCTGCATCTGGAGGATGGCTTTGATTATTTTGTGAGCAATACAAAACGCCCCCTGCTGAACGCAGAGGGGCGTCGAAAAGTGAAAGAGTATCGTGAGGATCTGATTGCATCCGGGAAGTATCGGGAGGTAGCGCCAGTGCTGGAGATCCGCTATCTGGACATGCCGGTCAGCGACCTGCCGGTATCCGCTGGTACAGGCGCGTTTCTGGACGAGGGGAACTTTGAAATGGTCAGCTTCCCGGAAAGCAGCATCCCGGATGGTGCAGAGTTCGGGGTTCGCGTATCCGGCGACAGCATGGAACCAGTCTATCATGACGGTCAGATCGTCTGGGTGCAGCAGTGTGAGACACTCCGTACCGGCGAAATTGGTGTCATGATCTACGATGGACAAGGCTATATCAAGGCATACGCCGAACAGGAACCGGACGATCCAGAAGCCTACCTTGGCAGTGACGGCGTGCGGCGGATGCAGCCGGTTATGGTGTCTTATAATAAAGCATATGCACCGAAGCCAGCTTCACCGGAATTGGAGTTCCGAATTGTGGGGCGAGTCTTATAAGTCCTGTTTATTGGACAACGTTTGTGATATGATACTATCATCAAAAGTTTATCCTGCTTTTTTTGATAGGAGTGAAAGGACATTGAATACGCACGCACGATTGGATGAATTACTGCATGAGAGAAACATGACATTATACCAGCTATGCCAAAGCGGAAACATCCCCTACACGACGCTTCGCGTCTCTCGCTGCAGAGGCAGCCAGCTTTCTGTAGATACCATTGAGCAAATTTGCAGGGTGCTTGGAATCTCAATGGCGGAGTTTTTTACTCCAAGCAACCAAGTCCGTACACATTGATAGCTATCGTGTATCTCTGTAGTCCAAATGGCATTTCCACAAAACTGCTTACTCTGCCAAGCCGTATTTGGTCTTGATCCGGTCGAGCTTTTCGAGCATGGGTTCGGCAATCAACCACAGGAAGAAAAACGTGGCAATGGCGCGCACCAGATCGACCGGAAGGCCGGTGACGTAGTAGCTTAAAATGATTTTCCAGTTGATCGTGTTCGACCACATGAGGGCAGACGCGGGATTCATAATGCCGCCGTAGATGATCGTGGACGCAATCACGCCGAAGATACAAAGGCTCAGCCGCCCGCGCCGCAGAACGCCCTTGCGGTACAAGACACCTGCCAGCCAGCCGATGATACCCATTGCGAACATCTGCCACAGGAGCCGACTGTGGAGGACACCATCGCCATCCTGCGTGGTCTGGAATCTCGGTATGAGGTGTTTCACGGCGTGAAGATCACGGACAACGCGATTATTGCCGCCGCAACGCTTTCCAACCGCTATATCACCGACCGCTTCCTGCCGGACAAGGCCATTGACCTGATCGACGAAGCGTGTGCCATGATCCGCACGGAGATGGACTCCATGCCAACCGAGCTTGACGTGATTAACCGCAAGATCATCCAGATGGAGATCGAAGAGGCTGCCCTCAAGAACGAGGACGACGAGCTGTCAAAGGGACGGCTCAGTGAGCTGCAGAAGGAGCTGGCCGAACAGCGCGACAAGTTCAACACCATGAAAGCGCAGTGGGAAAACGAAAAGAACGCGATTGGCCGCGTGCAGCAGCTGCGTGAAAAGATTGAGCAGATCAACCGCGAGATTGAAACCGCACAGCAGAACTACGATCTGGAAAAGGCCGCAAAGCTGATGTATCATCGACCTGCAAATCGCGGCGCTCAACCGCCGTCTGGCCGACAAGCAGCTGCGTTGTGAGCTGACGCAGGCTGCAAAACAGTTCATCATCGACGCGGCCTACGATCCGCAGTTCGGCGCGCGTCCGCTGCGCCGGTATGTGCAGCATACAGTGGAAACGCTGCTTGCAAAGAAGATTTTGGAGGGCAGCGTCCAGCCCGGTTCGACAATTACCGTCGATACGGAAAACGGCGAGCTGGTGCTTCGCTGAGTGTAAGGCAAATAGCAAATGCCCGGAACGCGAAATGCGTTCCAGGCATTTTGTACCCACAGGGGCGTCTTTTCTTTTGCTTTTTATTCCTGCTGCGCGCAGTCAAACAGCCTTTCAATCAGATTACTGCCCTGAAACAGCGGCTGAAGGACGGCGCACGCCGAGCCGTAGATCGGCGAGTTTGCGCCAAAGCGCGACTTGACAAAGCGCGGGCGCAGCTGCTGCTGGTGTACAGAGACGTTGATATCGGCCACCCACTGCTCCAGATACCGCACGAACTCCTCCGGCAAAAACGCCGCGTCATGCCCAAGCACCACCAGCGACACGTTCACCAGATTCAAATAGTTGTTCAGTCCGAACGAAAGCTGCCGCATGGCATTATAAAACACGGTGTATGCGGCCTTGTTCGTCATGGCAAAGCCGGCGGCCTGCTCCATGCTGTCAAGCTCCACGCCGCACTCGTCGTGAATCAGTGACAAAATTGCCGGCGCACTGGCGTAAAGTTCCAGACAGCCGCGGCTGCCACAGGTGCAGCGCGGGCCGCCAAAGTCAATGGATGTGTGGCCAAGCTCGCCGCATGCGTCAAGCAGCTCATGATGTGATACCAGCGCCGCGCCAAGCCCCTCGGTAATGCCCATATAGAGAAAGCTGTCGGCGTCCTTGCCGGCGCCAAAGTAGAGTTCGCACAGGCCGGACGCGTGCATATCGTTGCAGACAATAATCGGAAAACGGAAATACGGCTGAAGCGCGTCGCGCAGATTTAGCGAACGGATGCCGAAGAAATCGGTGACATAGGCGATGCCGCTGGCATCGCTGCTGATAACGCCGACGGTGGAGATGCCCATGCCCAGAATCGGCCGCTCAGTGTGCTCGGTCAGCTGCTCGGCAAGCTCACGCAGCTTCTGCAAAAAGCTCTCTTCGTTTTCAATCGGGGTGAGCGGGCGCTTGGCGCGCGCCAGAAGCTGAAGCGACAGATCGCACACCACGCCGTACAGACACGTGCGGGAGATGTAAATGCCCAGCACCACCGGCGACGTGGAGCAGATGCGCAGCAGCATCGGTGTGCGCCCGGGCGACTTGATGGGGTCTTGCGGCGCAAATTCCTCGATGATGTGCTTTTGCAGCAGCTCGCTTGTGATGTTTGTCACGGTCATGGGCGACAGATGCAGCCCCTCGGAAAGCTCGCTGCGCGTGATGCTCCCCGCCGTGCAGACGGATTGCAGCAGCAGTGCGCGGTTTCGCTCCTTAACCTCGATCAGATTGATGCCGGCCTTTTTCATAGCGGCTCCTTTTTGCACTTGCAGCGCCGAAAATTCCGCCGCTTTCGGCGAAATGGCGCGGCAGCGCATATTTATCATTTTAAAAATATTATAGTATATTTGCGGGGGATTGTAAACCGCCGCCAGGGGGATTTTATCCTGCGGCGATAGCCGCTGTGTCTCCGGCGGCGTCACCCACACAAGACAGCGGCCTGCAAGGGAGGGAGCGTCCCGACAGAGGCACAAAAAATCCGCGCCGCCCCTCGGGCGGCGCGGGCATTGTTTACCTGAATCAGTTGGTATCGGCGCACAGGGGGCCGGCCAGCTCTTTCATATAGAACAGCTTACCGGGCATGGTGGGAATGTTGCTGGACGTGACGTACTGGCACGGGCCATAGCGCAGCGTCATCCAGAAGCTCATGCCCTGCCACTGCATACCGCGGGACAGAACGCCGTCTGCGCCGCCGATGGCGTAGTCGGAGTTGAAGATGATCCACGGGCCGATGGTGTTGGCATAGCACGGAATCAGCGGCCAGCTGGAGCGGAACGACGTGATGGCGTTCTGCTCGATGGTGAACGGATGCAGACGCGCGCCGACGCGGTACTCGGCTGCTTTCCAGTCCTCATAGGAGGCGTAGTCCTTGGCAAAGTGCGGCTCCCAGAATGCAATATGGCACATACGGCCGATGCCGTAGACCAGAACCTGCTTTGCACCCTCAGCCTTCAGCTTGCGGATTTTCTCCGGATAGGTGGGCAGATTTTCCTTGGTTGCAAAGTTGCGCTGATTTTCGGGGACAGTCAGCTCGCCGAGCGGGCCGTAGAACGCGCCGGTCATGGCGTTCTGGAACGCGGCGGGGTCGGATGCGGGCAGCGTGTTGCCCTCGGCGTCAGCCCACTCGTCCATGTTGAAGCCGTAGACGTGCTTGCAGTCCACATTCCACTCTTTCAGGAAATAGACCGCCCACTTGTACATGCCCATCGGGCCAACCGGCAGGATGAGAATCAGCTTTCTGCCCTCTTCCTTGGTGAGCCTGATCTGCATGGCAATTTCGTGACCCATGTATGCGCCGAACTCTTCAAGGTTTGTGCACTCGACGGGACGGAAGCCATCGTTCCAGAAGCTCTGGCGCTCGCCGACGGAAGATGGATCGTTGGAGACGCAGTCATAAATCTTGGAAATGTCCCAGCCCTCGGGCAGAACTTCGGAAAAATAGGAACCCTTGAGGGTATCGACCATGTTCATAATAGAAAACCTCCTTAAATTGCGCGGCGAAAGCCGCAGGTATTCTGTAAGTTCATCATACCACGCGGCTTTTCGGGTGTCAATTCGGGACAGGGGGTATTTTTAAATAGATTTTAGAAATGAAATTTGTGGATTTTTCACAGAATCCGGTCAATCGCCCAGAATCAGGCGGCCAAAATCCTGCGGCCGGTGGAACTGCGGCGTGTCACAGCGCATGGGATTCCACGACAGGTAGTGCTGTCGCACGGTCAGATCGCCGCACTTATAGCAGTTGCCGTACATGGCCAGCCCCTCGCACGGTGTAAAGTCCGGGAAAAACCGGCGGATAAACGCAAACGGCACACGGTAGGTGATCTCCCAGCCATCGGACAGGCGCGCGGCCTTTGGCTGGAACAGCGCGGGCTCGTCGGCAACAATCAGACGCGTCAATTCCGTCACATTTGTGCCATATCCGAGATATAACGCACAATTTGGGTTAAATTCGAAGTTGAAGTAGCGCAGATCGTCGGTGGGACGGAGGAAAAATTCCAGACAGCTGTCCTCGCAGACCGACTGCAAAAGTCCGCTGTGCTCGGCGCGGATTTCTGTTTCCCACGCGCGCAGGCGAACATAGATCGCCGCTTCGTCCCAGCAGAGCTGCCCCTGTGCACGGATATCGACCGGGGGATTTGTCCACTGGAGGTTGTCAATCGGAAGTGCGTCAATTGTGTCCCAATCGGGGGCGGATGTGACCTTTTTCAGAACATAGCTTCGCATTTTAGATACTCCTTTATTCCTTGAGTGTTTTTTCGTATTCCGTGGGGCTCATGCCCGTTTGCTTTTTAAAAAGATTGGAGAAATAGTAGATGCTCTCAATGCCGATACGCTCGGCGATCTGTGTGAACGTGAGGTTTCCCTCGCGGATCAGACGCTTTGCCTCGCCGATGCGCAGCGCCGTGAGATAGCGCACCATGCTCTGGCCGATCTGCTCGTGGAACACGCGCTTGAGCTGTGAGACGCTTATGCCGAGCGCCGCGGCCAGCGATGGAAGCGTGATGGCCTCGGAATAGTGCGCGGCAAGATAGTCGCGTGCCTGCTGCGCCAGCAGCAGATGCTGGTGAAACTGCGTGGATGTGATGGCGCGCTGGGAAAAGCGGACATTGTCGTCGCGGCGGCAGATGCAGATGAACAGCTGCTCCAGATAGAGCTTGATCAGCTGGTCGCTGCCCCACGGGGCGGTGGGCTTTTTACGCAGATTGACCAGCGCGGGATCGTTTTCAAAATACTGATACGCCTGCTGCGCCTCGTCCATCAGCGGCTTGAGGCACTGCTTCTCGCGCTGGTGCAGCAGCAGAACCTTTTTTTCCAGCCGGTGCATGGCTTCGCTTTCGCAGCAGAACGCCACCACCATCACGTCACTTGCGCCGACCGACTGGAACGAATGAAACTCATACGGGCAGTGAAACGCCAGCTCGCCGGCCTTTAGAAAATACTTGTCCGCCCCGGCAGTGACAACGATGCTGCCGCGGTCAACATAGATAAACTCCCAGAAAAAGTGCGACTCGCCGGAGAAAACATAGCCGTTTTCCAGCTTGTAATACGAGATATTCACGATGGCATCCACGTCAAAAACCGTGGCAAGCGGGATGGGTGTGTATTCCATTTTCATGGCGGCAGACATCCCCTGTAGCTGATTTTATAAATTTTGCACCGGATTTTATATTGTCAGGCCAAAATTCGAGCTTATAATGGAATTATAAGCGGAATCCGAACGAAAGTAAATACGGAAAGGAAGATGCACAGATGAAAAAATCAATCAGCTATTGGTCGTTCAGCGGGAAAAACGTGTTTGAGGCGATGAGGCTAGCAAAGGATGCGGGCTTCGACGGCATTGAGCTGACGCTGGATGCAGAGGGCGACGTGACGATGGAGACTGCGCCCGAAAAGCTGGCCGAGATCCGCCGCGCGGCGGAGGAAATCGGCATTGCGCTGCCGAGTGTGGCAAGCAGTCTGTACTGGGCGTATTCGTTTACTTCGGACGATCCGGAGGAGCGGGAAAAGGCGCATCAGGCGGCAGTCTGCGAGATCAAAACGGCAAAGGCGCTGGGCGCGGACACAGTTTTGATCGTGCCGGGCAGCGTTTCGGTGGAATTTGTGCCGGAGCGGCCGGTTGTGGCGTATGATGTGTGCTGGCAGCGCGCGGTGGCCGAGATGAAGCGCCTTGCGCCGGTGGCGGCGGAGCACCAGATTCACATCGGCGTGGAGAACGTATGGAACAAGTTCCTGCTCTCTCCGCTGGAGATGCGCGCGTTTATCGACGAGATCGGAAGCGAGTGGATCGGCTCGTACTTTGACGTGGGCAACGTGGTCTACGCGGGCTATCCCGAGCAGTGGATTCGGATTTTGGGCAAGCGCATCAAAAAGGTGCACTTCAAGGACTTCCGCCGCAATCCGGGCGGACTCAATTCGTTCGTGGACATTCTGGCGGGCGATGTGGACTGGCCGGCGGTGATGCAGGCGTTTGAAGACATCGGCTATGACGGCTGGGCGACGGGCGAGATGATCCCGGCCTATGGCCACGCCTCTGACCAGATTATTTACAACACGGCGGCCTCAATGGGGCGCATTCTGGAAAAGAAATTTTAAAAACGGACAGACAGGAGGAACGAACATGATTCGAGTAGGACTGATTGGCTGCGGCTTTATGGGCGGGATGCACGCGGCGTGCTATGCGGCGCTGGCGGAGCTTGGCGTCAAGGTGACGGCGATTGCCGATGACCGGCCGGAATTTCTGGCACAGATGAAAGAGCAGACCGATGCGCAGACGTATGAATCGGGTATGGCGCTGATTGAACAGGCGGACGTTGACGTGGTGGATATCTGCCTGCCAACGTATCTGCACACGGCGCACGCGTGCGCGGCGATGGAAAAGGGGCGCGATGTGTTCTGCGAAAAGCCCGTCTGTCTGACGGAGGAGGATATGCAGGCGCTGCTGGAGACGAAAAAGCGTACCGGACGCAAGGTGATGGTCGGTCAGGTCATCCGTCTGTGGGACGAGTACGCATGGCTGAAAAAGACCGTGGACGCGGGAACGTATGGCCGCGTGCTTTCGGGTGTATTCCAGCGCGTTTCGTCGCGCCCCGGCTGGGCAAGCCGCAACTGGCTGCACACGCCGGCGCAGTCGGGCGGCGTGGCCGTGGATATGCACGTGCACGACGTGGACTTTGTGCGCTATCTGCTGGGCGAGCCAGACCGCATTCAGGCGGGCGTCTATCGTGACAGCGACGGACTGATTGAGCAGATTTTTGCTATCTACAACTATGGCAGGGACGTGGCAGTCAGCGTCGAGGCCGCGTGGGACTATCCTGCGTCGTTCCCGTTCTCGGCCACGTTCCGCGTCAAGCTGGAAAAGGCGACCATCACAAACGATGCAAACGGTCTGACCGTGTATCCGAACGACGGCGATGCGTTCCATCCGGAGCTTGCCGCGCAATATACCGGCGACAACCGCATCGGCGGCAATATTTCGTCGCTCGGCGGGTATTATAACGAGCTGAAATACTTTGTTGAGGGATTGCAGGGCAAAAACGATCTGTCGGTTGCGCCGCTGGAGGAGGCCATTGCCTCGGTGCGGCTGGTCAAGAAAGAAATTGAGGCCGCAGGCGGTCTGCTGGCCTGAGAGATGGCAAAGTTCGCGAATGACGGACAAAAGCGAACATAAACGAACAAAAGCCCGCGGGTATGCGCAAAAAACGCATGCCCGCGGGCAAATTTTATGGAAAAGCGTCTAAATTTACCGTCGATTATTTTTAAAAAGAGTTGAAAGAATGGGGCGCAAAAACCGCAAAACGTGTGGCAACATCGACCAAAATCACGGTGGTTGAGTTGTGAATAATTCACCATTATTACAACATTCGTAAAGATTATTTAGAAATTGTGTTGACAAAAGACCGCACTTCGGTCTATTATGGATGCAAGGCAATAAGACTCGCGGCGTATTTATTCTGCTGCATGGCCGTGCCGCCAAGACAATCGGCCGCACGCGCCCCCTTAATTTCAGCAAGAGGTGAAAAACATGAGAGTTCTGGCGATTGGCTGCCACCCCGACGATCTGGAGATCGCCTGCTCGGGTACACTCCGCAAATATGTAGAGCAGGGCGCAGATGTGTATATGTGCCATGTTGCAAACGGTGATCAGGGCCATGTCATTATTGAACCCGGCCCTTTGGGCAAGATCCGTGAAAAGGAAGCGGAAAATGCCGGCAAGTTTATCGGTGCCAAAGAAGTTTTCAACATTAACGTTTCGGATATGCAGGTGAACCGCCACGATCAGGCGCAGATTGACGCCGTGGCCGACGTGGTTCGCTATGCGCGTCCCGACGTTATCATCACGCACAACGACGTGGATTATATGCAGGATCATGTGGAGACCAGCCATCTGGCCACCAATGGCGCATTTATGTCGGGTCTGCCGCACCGCTCGGTCAACTACCCGGCCTTTGAGAGCATGATTCCAACGTTCTTTATGGATAGCCTGGCGGGCGTGGACTTCAACCCCACCCACTATGTCGATATTACCGGCCAGATTGAGATGAAGCTGAAAGCGCTTGAGATGCATGAGTCGCAGATCAAGTGGATGCTTGACCATGACGGCATCGACTTTGTGGATATGATCCGTACCTGCTCAAGATATCGCGGATATCAGTGCGGCGTTGCCTACGCCGAGGGCTTCCGACCCTATAACGTCTACCCCCGTCACAGCACCAAGCACCTGCTTCCGTAACCGGCTGCGTGAGCGCCGTAGCGCGTAAGAGCGAAAAAACTAGGAGGAATGAATCAAATGAGCACAAAAGCAACCACGTTAAACAGCAAAAAGAGCGTCGGCGCACTGGTTAAGGACTGGATGAGCCTTGTCGGCATCGCCATCCTGATTGTCGTATTCTCTATCATTTCGTATGTAAAGTTTGGCGCACAGTACTTCCTGACCTGGAGCAACTGGAAAAACATTCTTCTGCAAAGCTCTACCGTCGCCATCGTTGCCCTTGGCCAGTCGATCATGCTGCTGACCGGCAATTTTGACCTTTCCCTTGGCCGTATGGTCTGTCTCACCAGCTGCGTGGGTGCCATCCTGATGAAAAACGTCGGTATGTCCACCGGCCTTGCCATCCTGATCATGTTCGCCATCGGCCTTGCCGTCGGCGCAGTCAACGGCTTCATGGTCTCTTATGTCGGCGTTCCCGCGATGATCGCAACGCTTGGCACGCAGTACATCTGCTACGGCCTTGCAAAGCTGCTGACGCAGGCTGTGCCGATTGCCAACATGCCCGATAGTATCGAGTTCCTTGGCCGCGGCTATATCTTCGGCGGCGTATTCCCGGTCTGCGTGCTGCTGATGATCATCGTCTACGCAATTGCGCAGTTTGTCACTTCCAAGACCCGCGTCGGCCGTAACCTCTACGCCGTCGGCGGCTCGCGTGAAGCGGCATTCTTCTCCGGCATCAACGTCAAGGCCTATCAGTTCGGCACGTTCCTGCTGGGCAGCGTTCTGGCTACGTTCGGCGGTCTCGTCCTGATGTCCCGACTCAACTCTGTCGCCGTCACCAACGGACAGAACTATGAATTTGACGCCGTTATCGGCTCGATCATCGGCGGCGTTTCGCTGGCCGGCGGCAAGGGCCGCGTCATCGGCACGATGTTCGGCTGCATCTTCCTGAACACGCTGTTCAACGGCTTCTCCCAGATGGGCGTCGATCCGTTCGTGCAGGACGTTCTGAAGGGCGTTGTCCTTGTGCTTGCCGTCACGCTTGACGTTGCCAGCAACAAGAAGAAGTCCTGATTGATCTGACCGAAGTATCACAGAAAGGTTGGGTGAACAATGGATAACAACTACATCTTAACATTAAAGAATATCACAAAAGAGTTCCCCGGCGTCAAGGCGCTGGATGACGTCACCATCAACATTGAGCGCGGCACCATCCACGGTCTGGTCGGCGAGAACGGCGCAGGCAAGTCCACCCTGATTAAGATTCTGGCCGGTATCTACCAGCCGAATAAGGGCGAAATCATTCTGGACGGCAAGCCCTGCCGCTTTAACAGCCCCATCGAGGCACGCCGTGCCGGCATCAGCGTTGTCCATCAGGAAATCAAGCTGGCCGAGCCGCTGAGCGTTGCGGAAAATATGTTCCTTGGCAACGTCCAGCTGAAAAACGGTCTGGTTGACTGGAAGGGCATGCGCCGCCGCGCGCGGGAGATCGTTGAAGATCTCGGCATGGACATCGACATCAACGCGCAGGTCTCGTCTCTGACCGTCGCGAAAAAGCAGATCGTCGAGATCATGCACGCCATTAACAATAATTCCCGCATCCTGATCATGGATGAGCCGTCGGCCGTTTTGACCGACCGCGAGCTGGAGGTTATGTTCCGCATTGTCAAGCAGCTGCGCGACGAGGGCATCACCATCATCTATATCTCGCACCGTCTGGACGAAATCTTCGGCCTGTGCAGCAACGTCAGCGTCCTGCGCGACGGCTGTCACATCGACACGATTCCGGTCGCTTCCGTTGACCGTCAGGGCCTGATCAACATGATGGTCGGCCGTGAGATGGGTCAGGAGTATCCGAAAGAGGTTGGCAACGTCGGCGGAACGATTCTGGAGGTCAAAAATCTCAGCCGCGGCATTTTGCAGGACATCAGCTTTGAGGTCAAGTCCGGCGAGGTATTTGGCATTTCGGGTCTGGTCGGCGCTGGCCGCACCGAGCTTGCCCGCGCCATCCTCGGCATTGACAAGCCGGAATCCGGCGAGGTCTATGTCCGCGGAAAGAAAGTTCACTATCGTACGTTTGCCGACGCCATCCGTGACGGTCTTGGCCTGATCCCAGAGGATCGCAAGCTCCAGGGTCTTGTCCAGATTATGTCGGTCAAGCGGAACACCACACTGGTCAACATGAAGCGCGTACTGCGCGCCGGTGTGATCAGCAGCTCGCTTGAGGAAAAGCTGAGCAAGGAATACGCCGACAAGCTGCACGTTGTCACGCCGAGCATGGAGACCGAGGTACAGTATCTCTCCGGCGGCAACCAGCAGAAAGTGGTTATCGCAAAGTGGCTGTTCCAGAACTCGGAGATCCTGTTCCTTGACGAGCCCACGCGCGGCATCGACGTTGGCGCAAAGGCAGAAATTTACCGTCTGATCAACCGGATGGCAAAGGAGGGCAAGACCATCATCATGATCTCGTCCGAAATGCCTGAGCTGCTCGGCATGTGCGACCGCATCATGGTTATGCATGAGGGTCACAAGATGGGCGAGCTGAACGCGGCCGAAGCTACACAGGCAAAGATCATGGCGCTTTGCAGCTGATGATCCAAACAACGGTCTAATCAGGCGCAGCCTGTTAGATAAAATTTAAGGAGGAATTACAAAATGAAGAAACTGATCGCGATGCTTCTTGCAATGGTCATGGTTCTGGGCCTGGTTGCCTGCGCAGCCAAGACGGAGCCCCCCGCGGCCGACACCAAGACCGAGACGCCCGCTGCGGAGACGCCCGCAGCAGAAACACCCGCTGAAGAGACCCCGGCTGAAGAAACGCCCGCTGCTGAAGGCGCTGTCAAGACCGACGTAATCGCAACCGAGGGCAAGGCTGCTGAGCTCGGCATTCCCGCCGCTGTTGTCCTGCAGGACACCACCGCGCTGGAAGGCAAGAAGATCGGCTGCTCCATCTGCTACAAGGGCGACGAATGGTGCGCAGCTCTGGCACAGGCTCTGGAAGCACTCGGCGCATACTACGGCGCTGACATCGTCTGCGAGGACGGCGACCTGAACGACGAGACCCAGACCAAGCAGATCGAGAACATGATTTCCAACAACGTTGACATCATCATGGTTGACCCCATCACCCCCGACGGCTCCGGCATTGCGTTGACGAATGCGGTTGAGGCCGGCATTCCCGTCATCATCTACGACGGCTACTGGACCGACGGCGAGGAAAAGGCTGTCACCACCGTCACCTGGGATCAGAAAGCAACCGGCACGCTGGTTGGCGAGTACTTCGTCAACTATGTTAAGGAAAACAACGGCGGCAAGTGCCGTGTGGTTGAGCTGACCAACGCTGTTTCCACGCACTGCCAGGAGCGCTTTGTTGGCCTGCATGAGGTTATCGACGCTGCCAATGCAGACGGCTGCGAAATCGAAATCCTGAACAAGTACGACTCTCAGGGCAACCGCGAGACTGCATACAACGCAATCTCCGCCATCGTCGAGCCGTATGACTACATCATCTCCGACGTTGACAACGGCGCGATGGGCGCAGTTGCAGCGCTGCAGGCTGTTGGCAACACCGACGTCAAGGTCTTCTCCATGGGCGCTTACGGTGCAGAGCCGTTCGGCAAGCTGCATGACAATGACGTGAACTATCAGGCTTGCCTGAACGTTGACGCTTGGGTTCTGGCACAGTTCATCTACGAAGGCGCAATCAGCTACTTCGAGGGCAAGGACGTTCCCACCAAGACCAACATCGACCTGTTCGTTGTTGACGGCACCAACGTTGAGAAATTCTGGAGCTTCGACTAATCTCCGGCAAATTCCGTAAACCGCGTAATCGCAGGGGGCGCAAGCCCCCTGCATCTGCAGGCGCATTGCGCCGATGCCCGCAGAGAGAAAACCGCGTTTTTGAAATTCGTGTTCCTTTCTGCGGAAAAATTATTAGACGTAAATCGTTACACAAAATCACATAGAAAATTGAAAGCATCCGTCGTAAGATAGGAGCAGGACAAAACGAACCGCCGTCTGGCAGCAGCGGCGATGCTCCGGCACAGCCGGACAAGGCATATCCCGCCGGCACAGCCGGCAAAAAACGTGTAAGCTTGGAAATAATCGCAAAAATTCTGCGTTTTAGAATCATAAAAGGAGACAATTGCTATGAAAAAGCTTCGTTGGGGCGTTATCGGCGCGGGCGGCATTGCAGACCGCAGAACGATTCCCGGAATGATGCTGGCGAATAACGCCGAGCTGATTGCTGTAATGGAGATCAATATGGAGCTGGCGGAAAAGTCCCGCGCCAAGTGGGGCTGCAAGCGTGCGTATGACAGCGAGGCTGCGCTGCTGGCCGATCCCGAGATTGACGCGGTTTATATCGCGTCCCCCGTTGTGCTGCACGCCAAGCAGGCCATGATGGCCGCCGACGCTGGCAAGCATATTCTGATTGAAAAGCCGCTGGCCATGACCTCGGAAGAGGGGCAGAAGGTCGTTGACTACTGTGAGAGCAAGGGCGTCAAGATTGCGGCAGGTCTGATGATGCGCTTTGGCGCATACGTCATGGCTATGAAACAGGCCATTGCCGACGGCAAGATCGGCCGTCCGGTTTCGGGCTTCTCGCAGTTCACCTGCTGGTATCCCGATATGCCCGGCAACTGGCGTCAGAGCAAGAAAAACGGCGGCGGCGGCGCAATGATGGACATGGGCGTGCACTGCATCGACCTGATGCAGTATGTCACCGGCTCAAAGGTCAAGCAGGTTGCGGCGTTCCACGACACGCTGACGTTCCACTATGAGGTGGAGGACACGTCTACGGTTCTGATGCGGCTGGAAAACGGCTGCGAGTGCGTGGTGCAGTCCAACTTCAATATCCCCGACGAAGCCTCCAAGTGGCGTCTTGAGTTCTTCGGCGATCAGGGTCATCTGGTTGGCGAAAACATCATCGGCCAGATCGACGGCGGTACGCTGGATGCGATGTTCTGCGGCGAGGTTGGCGGCTATGACGCACAGCAGGACACCAAGGACGTCAAGGGCGAGCAGCTGGACGTGGAGTTCGGCAATATGTACACGCGCGAGATTGAGTCGTTCGGCAATTCGATCCTGAACAATCTTCCGCTGGAGGTTCCGGCGTCTGATGCGGTGCAGGTGCAGCGCGTTATGGAGGCGGCCTACCGTTCCAACGACAACAAGTGCGTTGTTGATCTGTAATTCAAAGAAAATTCCACAATCATGCTTCCCGCGCCGCCTGCGGCGCGGGAAGATAAAAAGAAACTGATTCCATAACGGTAGCGTCAATGACGCGAAGAGGTAAACTATGAACAGACCACTCGATTTTGCGGTCGGCTTGTTCAATTGCTGCCGCGATCCGTAACTGCTTCAGAATGTCCGTCTGTCAACAAACTGATATTCTGAAAGGAGTCAATTTTAAATGGAGAAGAAAGCATCGGATTTCCGGTATAACACCGGCGAAACCAAAGTCCCGTGGGCTGCGGTCGGCGAAAACTATAACGCGCAGGATTTGATGACCATCATCCGGTTTATGATGAAAGGCAAGGGCGAGGCCTACGACGAGGCGCTGAAAACGGTTGAGAAGGACGTTCTCGCGCTGGACAAGGTTTCCGCGCCCCCGGCAAAGCTGTCGCTGGACGTGGAGGTTGGCAAGGCCGAGAATATGTGCGACGAATATCTGCACACCACTGGCTCTACATTTTTGACCAACTGCACAGCGGGCTTTGAGATTGCCTGCAAGTATACTGGACTGAAGCCAGGAGACGAGGTTATCGTCCCGGCCATCACGTTTGCCGCAACCATGGCGTATCCGCTTTCCATCGGCTGCAAGCTGGTGTTTGCGGATGTCGATCCGCTGACGCTGAATATGGATCCCAAGGACGTGGAGAAAAAGATCACCGACAAGACGAAGATGATCATCCCCGTCCACATTGGCGGCTATCCAGTCGATATGGATCCGATCATGGCGCTGGCCAAGCAGCACGATATTGTCGTCCTTGAGGACGCGGCGCACGCCTTTGGCGGCGAGTATAAGCACCGCAAGCTCGGCACAATCGGCGATTTTGGCTCGTTCTCGTTCCACGAGGTCAAGAACATCACCTCCTTTGGCGAGGGCGGCATCCTGTGTTCCAACGTGACAGAATTCCTGCCCGAGATGCGCCGCGCGCGCTTCCTTGGCACGGATTTCAGCAAGCATATCCCGAACTGGCTGTATGACGTCACCGCCATCCGCGGCAAGAACGGCCCGTTCGTCGCAACCAACTTCTCCACCACCGAGATTCAGGGTCTGGGCTTGCAGCTCCAGATTGCCCGAATCGACCAGATTATCGAAGCGCGCCGCCGCGCGTCCGAATATCTGACAAAGCGCCTTTCCGCCTGCGACGCTCTGATCCCGCAGGATCTGGGCAATGACGAAATCAAACCCACGTTCCATCTGTATCAGCTTCAGATCATCCCCGAAAAGGCGGGCGGCGATATTCAGCTGTTCAAGAAAAAGATGGACGCAAAGGGCGTCACGCAGATTCCTCACTTTGGCCCGCTGTATAAGTTCGAAATCCTGCGTGAGTATGGCTATGACGAAAAGGCAATCGCTGAGAGCTGCCCGGTGTGCGAGGAGGTATTCAACCACCGCTTTACGCACTTCCCGGTCTACGGCCTGACGCCGGAGCAGCTGGACTATATGGCCGACGCGATTCTCGAGTCTGTTGACGAGATGCAAAGAGGCGTGTAAGCGGCCAACGTTCGTAAATTTGCAACTGTTTTACACTTGAAGAAATGAGGTTTTAACATGAGCGAGAAAAAAGAAATTGTCATGAATGGCGCTGGCGTTGCCGAGCTGGGCTTCCCCGGCTGGCCGCAGTTTGACCCGAAGAGCAAGGCGGAAATCGCCGAAGCACTCGACACCGGCGCGGTCTGCTACTGGACCGGCCATAAGGGCATGGAATTTGAGGACAAGTTCGCCAAGTGGTGCGGCGCAAAGATGGCAATTTCCTGCACCAACGGCACGGCTGCGCTGCACATCGGCATCGCAACGCTGGGCATCGGCCCTGGCGATGAGGTGATCGTGCCGTCCTACTCGTTCATCGCGTCCTCGTTCGCGGTGGTGCAGGCGGGTGCGGTGCCCATCTTCTGCGACGTGGATGAGAGCCACACCATCGACCCTGATGACATCGAAAGCAAGATCACCGAGCGCACCAAGGGCATTGTCATTGTCCATCTGTATGGCGTTGTGTGTGACATGGATCGCATCATGGCCATTGCCCGCAAGCATAACCTGTACGTTATCGAGGACTGCGCGCAGGCCATCGGCGGCAAGTATAAGGGCAAGTCCGTCGGCACGATCGGCGACGTGGGCTGCTTCTCGTTTGCACAGTCCAAGCACTTCACCACCGGCGGCGAGGGCGGCATGGTCGTCACCAACGACGAGGATCGCGGCTGGGAGGCACGTTCGTTCCGTGACCACGGCTATGACGTCAAGGCCAGAATGAATATGCTGGCGCTGGAGGAGAAGCTGCCCTATATCCACAACCGTGTGGGTTTCAACTTCCGTATGACCGAGATGCAGTCCATCGTCGGCATCAACGAGCTGGCGCGTCTGGAAACGTGGAATCTGCCGCGCCGCTTTGAGTACGCCAAGATGTACCGCGAGGCGCTGGGCAAGCTCGAGGGCGTCAAGTCGCTGCCGGTTGACACCGAGGAGCGTCAGTGCGCTTACTGGTGGTTCCCGATCATTCTGGATCTGGACAAGCTGGACATCGACGCGCCCGCGTTCCTTAAGGAAATGGCCGGCATGGGCATTCCCTGCTACGGCATTCAATGGCCGGAAGCATACGAGGAAAAGGCATATAAGGAGCTCGGCGGCTTTGGCTCGCATAAGTTCCCGTTCTGCTCCAAGGAGTACACCCGCGAGGGTCTGACGTATGAGGGCGTTGTATGCCCGGTGGCAAAGAGCCTGCGTGCCCGCACGGTGAACCTGTTCCTGCATCCCACGTGGGAAAAGGAGCACATCCAGAGAGTCATCGACGCGTTCACCACAGTGCACAACGCGCATCTGAAAAAGTAAAACAGCAGAAGCTGTATAAAACCGGCAAGCTGCCGCAGCCAACGGCTGCGGCAGCTTTTGCAGATACAGGAGGAAACAGAAATGGCAAATTTACAGGCTGGCTTTGCACGCGTAGACGTTACCCCGCCGCTTGGCATTGAAATTTCGGGTTATTTTGTCGAGCGCTTTGCGTCCGGCATTCTTGACGCGCTGGAGGCTTCGGCGCTGGCGCTTCGCTGCGGCGACGATCAGGCGATTTTGATTGCGCTGGACAATCTGATGATCGACAAGGAGACGATGCACGCCTATCGCGCGGCCATCGCCGAACGAACCGGCGTCAAGGCGGAGGCAGTGTTTATCGCCTGCTCGCACACGCACACAGGGCCGCTGGTTGGCAAGAGCGAGCTGGACGAAAACAAGTACGGCGAAAAGGAATATGGCGACTATCTGGGACGCAAGCTGTGCGACTGTGCGGTGATGGCAGTGCGCGACATGACGGATGCGAAGATGGGCTACGCCGTGGGCTGTGCGCCGCATATCGCATTTGTGCGCCGCTTCCGGATGAAGGATGGCGCAATCCGCACAAATCCCGGCGTGAATAACCCCGATATCGTTGCGCCGATCGGCGATGTAGACGAGCGGGTAAACGTGCTGCGCTTTGTGCGCAAGTGCGCGCCGGATATTGTAATTGCCAACTTTGGCGTACACCCGGACGTGGTGGGCGGCGACGAGATTTCGGCGGACTTCCCGCGCTTTGTGCGCGAGACGACCGAGGCGGCGCTGGACAACGTGCGGTGCATGTTCTTTAACGGCGCGCAGGGCGACGTGAACCACGTGAATGTGCACCCTGTGGGCGGCGATGCAAACGGTCTGCATCCGTGCTTTGACGACGCAGACCGCGGCTATGCGCACGCAAAGCACATGGGGCGCGTGATTGCGGGTGCGGTTTTGCAGGTATATGAAAAGGTGCAGTTCTGCGATGTGGACTGCGTCCGCGCTGCCGAGCGGATTGTAAACGCGCCGTCGAATATGCCGACAGCCGAGGAGGCCGCGCGCGCGGAGAAAATTGTGGAGCTGCACAACGCCGGACGCGATGCAGAGCTGCCGTTTGCGGGCATGGAGCTGACGACGGCGGTAGCCGAGGCGCTGCGGATGAAGCATCTGAAAGACGGCCCGGAGACGTTCCCGCTGCCGCTGAGCGGCGTACGCGTAGGACCGGTTGCGTTCCTTGGCATCCCCGGTGAACCGTTTACGGGCATCGGCCGGGGGCTGAAAGACGGTTCGCCGTTTGCCATGACGCTGCCGTGCTGCCTGACGAACGGCGCGGAGGGCTATTACCCAATGAAAGAGGCGTACGACGAGGGCGGCTATGAGGCCAGAAGCTCCAACTTTAAGGCTGGCATTGCCGAGCTGCTCATCGACGAGGGCGTCAAGCTGCTGAAGTCGCTGTAAAAAAGAGAAAGCGTCCTTTCCTGGCCGGGGGAGGGACGCTTTTTTGCTGCGCGCAGGGATGAACAGAGTCGTCTGCCCCCACAAACGCATGGCCGGCAATGTGTACAGGATTCCGATTACAGAGACGAGATTTGCTAAGGATGTTTTCTGCCAAAAATAAGCTCGTCAGCCTGTGCTTCACAGGCTGGCGAGCGGAGCGGGGCGACCTATGCCGCCCCGCTGCTTTTTTGCGATTGCTTATTTGTCCTGATATGTGCGGAAGAGGAAGGTGACAATCTGCGCACGCGTGCAGGAATCGTTCGGCATGAGCTTGCTGCCGTTGCCCTGTACGATTTCCTCAGCAAGCGCCCAGTTCATCGCGGGAAGCGCGTAGCCAGGAACGGAATCGGCGTCAGAGAAGCCGGACACCAGCTCCTGCAAGGTGACCGCCTCGGACGCAGCGTAGCGGAACAGAAACGCGACGGCTTGAGCGCGGGTGCATTCGCTGTCGGGAGAGAATGTGTTCCCCGTTGTGCCGGTGGTGATGCCCTCGCTGAGCGCCCAGCGGACGGCCTCGGCGTAGTAGCTGCCTTCGGGGACATCGCTCATGTTCATGGCGTAGTTCACCACGGGAGAACCGGCGGCACGCCACAGGAAGGTGACGATCTGCGCACGGGTGCAAGGCTGGTTCGGCCCAAAGAGACCGTTGCCGATACCGCCGGTAATGCCCTTTTCCTGCGCCCACTTCACGGCCTCATAGTAATAGGCGCTGGTGGACACATCACTGAACGGGCTTATCTCAACTTTCTTGACAAAGGCAGCATTGATTTCAACCTTGCTGGCGGGCATGGTAAAGGTGTACTGGGTGTCATTCTTCTTGGTGAGCTTGATTTCCTTGCCATCCTTGTCCAGCACGGTAAGTGTCTCAAGAGTATAGCCCTTGTCTGGGGTGACGGTGATTGTCACGGTTGCGCCCTTCTTGGCACTCTTCGGGCTGATGGAAACAGAGACGTTGTCCGTCTTGCTCGGTGCTGTGATAGGGTACGTTGCAGTAGACACAGAAGAGTTGCCGCCAGAAGAAGAGGAACCCGAACCACCAGAAGAAGTTGTTTCATCTACAACAACCGTCGTGGGTTCGCTTGCAAATCCGGTATCCGTAGCCTTGTAGCGCACCTCATAATTGCCCTTTGCCAATCCGGTTACAGATGTTCCGTTACAATCCTGCCATGTTGTCGAGGACACATTTCTATACTGCATCTTGTCGTTTACGCCTGTGATCTGACCGGTTCTGCCAGAAGCGCTGGTCTTTACAGCAGCCAATCCAGTTGGAGCAGCCGGACGTTCCGGCACAGACAGTTTTTGAACAGAGATGTATACGGCTTTACTGCTTGCGTCATATTTGTCATTGGCGATTGTCTGCTTTGCGATGGTGAGCGTCTGTCCAAAAGAAGCGCCGAGTGAAACATTGCTCATGTCAGGGGGAGTCATCCTGTTAATGGTATATGTGCCGTTAACGTCCATACCTTTCAGCTTCTCATTGGCAAAATCGATAGAAATCTCGGAAACATCCGAAACGTCCACATAGAAAGTGTACATTGCACTCTTCTTGTAGTATTTGCTATCAAAGGGTTCGAATTCTGCCAAATAGCCGTACTGGCCTACATTCTCGGCGGTAATTACATCATCTGCGGTATCACCATATAGGAAAGTCCAAGATCCGGCTACGGAATAAGCGAGGTTCCGAGGATCATACATCTCCAGTGCTTCAGCGATTTCGCCAAGAGTCATTCCGGATGGGCAGGTGAAGTATGCTGCAGGATAAAAAACACTTGTTACTCCCGTTGCATCGACCGGCTGAATTTTTTCGATTTCAGCAACCAAGCGACCGTTTTCGTCCAATTCCAGTTTCTTGTTGATTGGTTGGTCGCTTATACCGTACTTCCAGTCAAAGTCTTCCGGCCGGAGAACTACACTATCATCTTCAGGAAAGACCAATGGCCGTTCACGAGTGTATTGATTAGGATCTGCTCGGAGAGGAATTGCGGGAAGAGAAGTATCTCTGGTTTCGATTACCCCGATTGAGCTGTACGCATCGAGGTCAGAAATAGTGGTTAGAGCAACTACATCTGTTATTTTTGCCTTGCCGCCGACACTCAAATGCCCGGCATTAGAGCAATATATGCCTGCGCCGATAGCGGATTCGCAAGTATTTCCGGAAATTTTGCCGTTATAAACTGCCACGCTGGTACTACTTGCAAGAATGGCGCTACCAGAGGTATCCAATATGCTGCCGGCATTTTTCAGATGATTGCCGGTAATTTTGCCGCCAAACATATTAAACATTGTATTGCTATCACAGTACACGCCGCGACCATTGTATTTGTTGCCACTGGCATCTGCGCCATGCGTAATAATGCCGGATTTTTGACAATCGCAAAGGTCAAGACGTGCAGTATTGAACAAGCTGATTGTTCCGTATTTTGTATCAGTTTGACTGATAATGCCGTGTCCATTCAGGCAAAGATCGACTCGTTTATCGTCTACTATGCGAAGTTCTCCGTCTAACTCAAGGTCACTTACAATATAATATGTTCCTGTCGGGAGAAGATAATATGCCTGCCCATTTGCTTCCTCTTTGTTTTGAGCCATGCCATCTACATATAATGCACCGTTTTCGCTACTGAGTTTGTGCGCAAAAGTAACGGCAACATCGCCTTGGGAATCGGTAATCGGGTGGAAATGGGTATCTGCGTTCGCAATCCAGAGTTCATTATAGAAACGACGCACAATTTTCCCATCGTCTGCTGCAAATACTGCCGTTGGTAGCAGCGATAGACAAAAAGCCAACGCCATAACCATACTGATTATTCGCCTTTTCATAATTATTCCTCCTCTTTTCGTGTTGTTTCGAAGCCTACTACTTGCATTATACCACACTTATACCCGGCTCCCACTTGGCGGTACCGCCGTCGGTAATCGTATACTCGGTTGTGGCAGTCGGTTGACTGTCAGAAAAACGGAAATCCAACTTGGAAACTGCCGTAGACCCCTCCGCCAACACCGTTGCAGGCAGCAGCGTCAGGCACAGAATCAAGGCCATCACAGCACTTACGATTCGCTTTTTCATAGACATTCCTCCGTTTGTGATCAAGGCTCGTTCCCGTAGGGATATCCCTACGGGAAACGGGGGTACCCCCGTTTCCGATGCCCTTCTGTTTTCATTCCGTAGCTTAACACGCTCTTTCCGAATTTTCAATAAACCTTGCGCGAAATGCGGTCGTTTCTGCGCGAATAGATAGCATCTCCGGTTGAAATGTGTTATACTGATAAAAAACAGTCTGTGAGGAGGCACTATGAATACTATCGGCATTTCTGTGATCTCTAACCGCACACATATCACGCTGATGGCAGAGGATATTCTTTATCTCTCGCTGAGCGGCAGAAAGACGGCGATCCATATTACCGGCGACCGAATTTATGAGACCTATACCCCTATTGATGAACTGGCAAAAAATCTTGGCAGTACCTTTATCCGCGTGGATCGATGCTATCTCGTGTCTGCCAAGGCAATCCACGATGTGACGAAAACGATCGATCTGATCAACGGAGAATCACTGGATTACGCACGCCGCCGCAAGCGGGAGATCGTGGAGCAGGTACGCATCGAACGGCAAAAGATCGGTCAGACATTGGAGCGCAATGACGCTCCCACCTCGCGGGAGGCGTACCACCGTCACTACGCCAGCTTTGACCATATGTCCTTTGCCTTCACCGATATTGAAATGGTGTTCAGTGAGGAACATTCGGCGGTGGACTGGATCTTCCGCTACGGCAATCGGGCGCTGGCGGAGCTGGAAAAGCTGCCGCTGGAGCAGCTGATCGACCACTCCTTTGGCAGCATCTTTCCCAATATGGACGCCAAGTGGCTGCGGGTCTATGAGCGCACGGCGCTCTATGGCGAAACACTGGAGATCACCGACTACAGTCCGGAAATCGACACAGAACTCAAAATCGTCTGTTTCCCAACCTTTCCGGGGCACTGCGGCTGTATGCTCTTTGACCGTCGAAGAATCCAAACGGTGCAGAGCAGTACATCGGAGGACAACCGGGCGAAACCATAGGCGGTCGGTTGATTCCTGCTTCCGCATAATCAGGAAGAAACTCCCTGCTTTCATGCGTCTCTCACAGCTTTGTATGCAAAATGTTGCAAATGCCTCGTGAGAGCAATCTCACAAGGCATTTGTTCGTTCACTGCACCAGCTGACTGCTTCTTACATCTCCAAAGGTGGGGCACGGTCTGCACTCTTTCGTAGGTATCATTTGGAATAAGAAACCTGTGTGTTTTATGAACGGTTTGCAATGCAGACCGTTCTTTTTTTGTCCTGCAAAACAATTTTCTGAAAACTGGCCAAAAAGCGTTTTTGAAATTGTAGTAAGGGTAGAGAGAAAGAAAATCCCAGCAGCGAATGTTCCCAATGGTGTTATCATCATTAACAGCTTGCACATTGAAGAAGTAACGCTGCCGCCCTACATGGACAGGCCCGCCGACACCCGCGCCGGATGCAAGCATCGCTGCACCGACGCTGCCATGGAGCATTTCAGAGCCGAGGTCATGGAGCTGTGTCACCGGGAAAACCTCTATCAGATCGACTTGCTCCACGGCAGCGCCAGCCGCGTCACCGAGCGCGAGTATTGGGAGAAGAAAAAGGGGCAAGCCAAGCTGGACGAGAAAGCCGATGCCCTTGCCGCCGAGGGATTACCTGCCAAGCCTACTAAGTTTGAAACCGACAAGGAGAAGTTGCGCAAGATCATCCGAAAAGCCCTTGACAAGGCAGGCAGCTTTGACGAGTTTTCTTCCCTGTTGCTGCAACAGGGCGTGATCGTCAAGGAGAGCCGTGGACGGTATTCCTACCTGACTCCGGACAGGCCGAAGCCCATCACGGCACGGAAGCTGGGTGATGATTTTGACAAGACTGCCGTGCTTGCCGCATTGGAGAGAAATGCCCTGCGTCCAGTGAATATCGTAACGAAACGCGATGCTACCCGCTGCCGCCGTATCTGCCCTAGACCGGACACAGCTCCAGCAGAGCATACAGAGTGAGCCGCAGCTCAGTGCCGAAGCCGTCCGCGCCATGCTCTGGTGCAATCAGACCGGCATCACAACACGGGACAGCGATCTTCCCGATCTGCTGGATGCCTCCGATACCCGTATCAGCCGCTATCAGATGACGTCGTTTCTATTTTATCTGTGTACTTACGAGCTGCAGCCAGAAGGCTAAGGATATGATTTGAAACGATCTTGATAATTGACCGACATATGAAAATGCGCTGTTTGTAATTCTGCAAGCAGCGCGTCTTTATATTTTTCCTGAAATGTTGTTTTTGCAATGATATGACCGTGACTACTATTTGACTACTATCATCCGAAATCCCCAAAAAGCCGATTTGCCCAGTGTTTTCAATGGTTTTCGGAGAGTTCAGAGAAGCTGGCTGTTCTCGTTAAAAACCGTACAACCCTTGAAAACACAGCACTTTATCCGGATGCACCTGAAAACTCTGACTGTCGACATTGCTCCTGTCAAGCTCTATTCTTATGTAAAAAAGCAAGACGCAAACTCATGCATTTGAGTTTGCGTCTTGCTTTTGCCCGTACCGACTGTACCCCCATGACACATTGTGTACCTATGGGGCGAAACAGTTGAAACTTCTGGGCTTTTCGCAGTGGCATCTATTTGGGTGCAGCTTGATGGCAAGCAGCACCCTTTTAGATCCCTCGACTTAAAATCTCCTGAAATCTCAAGGGTTTTCGCGTTTCCTGCAAGTCAAAGCAGCTTAGTCTCAAGGGCTGAGTAGAACCAAAATAGATGCTTGCCCTCTGTTGTCTTTATTATAGCTCTTATTGCACTGTTTTGAAATGAAAACTACACACATGGTCGCATTTAATATATCACTTCATTTTGCAGCCATTCTTATCTCTCAGTGTGTCCGCCATAACACACATACGGTTCACTCCGGCAAGGCGTCTATTTTTTGGAGCGAAAGCATTACTTGCCCAACAAATGGAATGCCTGCGGTGTCCGTTCCTCCCAGAAGGCAGGCAAAAGACGCGGCTGCGCACAGATCCGGTTTGAGCAGTTCCAGTGAAAAGTCTGCCGTATACTGGCCGCTTGTATGTTTTCTGAGCGTTCCCTGCTGACAACAAGCAAAGTTGGCACTGGTGCTTCGGCCGCTCAGTCCAAAAATCAGACTCTCCTCTACGGGTTCAAAGGGACAAGAGAAGGTAACTGTTATGCTTTTTTTCTGATTGGATTCCAGATATACCGGCGCAGCATCTATCCGCCGAGTCTTTTGTGAAGCAAACATTTCAAGCGCATCCAAATCTTTGCATATTCTCAAATTATCTGTTTCACGAAGCAGCGTCAATGCATTCTCAACCTTACCACAGCGGATGAGGCTTCGTGCTTCGTTCTCCGCCCTTGCTATAGCCTCGCAGTCGGCGTTCCAAAGATCAGACAGAAGCTTACGGCCGTCGTCTGCGGTGTCACAATACAGCAGATCCATTGCATTTTGGTAATCACGGAATCTCTGCCAGACACTTCTTGAATATCCCATCTCTTCGGGTGCTGATAAATAGTGTTTTGCGGCTCGCTCAACAGGCTTTTCCATGGAGTTCAGGGCTTTCGGAAGTCCTGCGGCCGGGTGTGTCGGCATATAGGGAAGCTGGCAGGGCCGCCCAAGACAAGTCCATATTTTTGTAAACAATGCCTTATTGGAAAACTCACATACGATGCTGTCTACAGTGGAGCCGGTGCAAATGCGGCGGATACTGGAATAATGCGGAGAGCGCCCAGGGCCAACCCGTTCCGCGTCATCCGGCGTGCCCTCATAGTGTTCAGACATGATATTGCCTAATTCACGGGGTGAAACCTTATGGTTCGGGCGGCAAACAAAGGGCAGATCATTTGTTGTGTTCCCGCATTTCTGATGCATCAGCTTCTGAAGAGCGTGCTTTGCGCGCAATACATTATAAGGTTTGTGTTGTTTTTCCTCTATCGCATACGCCTTTGCAAAGTCAAAATCCTCAAAACTGCCATCCTGCCGGGGTTTATACCACCCTTTTTCTATGGCGTATTCAACCAGATCCGGCGAATAGTAGGCTTCCGGGAAGTCGTTGAGCCCGTGCAGTGTATAGTGATTAGGCATTACTGCCACCATATCGTCCGGAATGCGAACTGCCATATAATGTCGACCGCTGACGATCTGAATCATAAACGCTTCGTTCTTGTCTGCAAACGTGTAGCTTCGTCCGTCTGGCGCATATCCATATGTATCGACCATTTCGATAGCGATCTGCAGCGCTTCCCGCGCCGTCGATGCCCGTTCAGCTACTATGCGGCGAAGATTTCCCTCTATGCCGCCATTGCTCAGGCGAGACGGATCCCGTGTGTTCTCCTTTGAGACTTTACAGCTGTTACTTACAATAAGAATGCCCGCATCGTTGAAATAGGTATCTGCATTGGACAAGCCGTACATTCCTGCTTTCACTTCGACCCATAGATACCCATGTGTATGTTCAATCTGAGGGATCAACGCCCGCCCATTTTCAGCAGGGATCACAGAGCCTGCCTGCCAATTCATTTGCGGGACATCGCCGCGATAGACTTTGCAATATACATCGTCATCCTCGTTATGTGCGACAAGGACCTGGCCGGTCGTTGTCGCATTCTTTCCGGCAATCAATGTCATGCAGTTCCACGCAGAACGATCTGAATGATCACATACATGCTCAATAAACTCTCCGTCCAGCATTCTGATTCCTCCCACTGTATTTTGTAAAACCAATTTGCAAGTGCGCAGAGCACACACTATTTCATTCTTAGAATGCTCTGACTACATTCTACCAAATTCAACACGTATGCGCAACTCTAACAGTTAAAATCCCCGTTTTTAAACATTTTTATTTATAATGGTCACAGGCACAGTTTGGGCCACATATTCCACTCAATTGGCTCCCCACAAAAATTCCTTTGCAAAAAGCTCACGGTCAAGATTCTTAATTGATTGTCGTTCAAATTCAATTTGCCGTGGTTTGTCCTAAAATGTAAGCGCAACCGCATAGTCGCTGTAGGCAGCTAAAGAGGTCGTCCCTAAACGTTAGGACGACCTCCAAGCCGTTTTCTGCATATTGCAAGACAATTTTGCAGTAATACACAGTTTTACGTTGTACTCATAACTTTTTCTCAACTTTACACCCCTTCGCCAAAGATAATTGGCAATTGGTCATCACTATATAGTCAAATAAGCGGCGATAGAAATTCCCTTTTGCTGGAGCATTTCGGCAGCTGCGGATCCTACGGCTAGTCTCTAGCTTGATCCAGCTCTGACTGCGGCTGTTTTTAGGATACTTGATGTACTTTCCTGTGTGCAGCAGCGTCCGACCGTCAAAGCCCCAATCGATGTATCTGCGATGCGTGGCATGGTTGCCATAATTTATAATGTGCAGCAGTCCGTCACTCTTTTGAATGTCGCGAACGCGGCGCAGCCTGCGCCGGTTTTTGCTTCTCAGATGCGCTTCAGATGATTCATTCTCCACGAGCCCAGCGATCTTCTCTCTTAATTCGCTTTCGGTCATAAAGCCTTCTACTAGGCATGGTGCGCGTCACGGGCGATATCCCGTACCAACTTCCGCGCTGTTTGCTGTGATATTCCTTCTGCGCCCGCTTGCTCTGCTTCTTCAGCGGTACTGTATTGGTCATACTTTATCTCCCCAATCTTACATTTGAATTACAAAGTGCGGTTTAATCTTGCGTCCGGCTGCTGTCTCTGATATTTTGTAATATCACGATCTTAAAGGAGGCAAGCAAAATGGACATGAAGACATACCCCGTGATCGATCTTGTCGCCACGGGAAACAACATCCGCCGTCTGCGCATGGAGCGCGGCCTGACCGTCCGGGATCTGCAAAGCTACTTCGGCTTTGAAGAACCGCGGGCGATCTACAAGTGGCAGAAGGGCGAAAGCCTGCCCACGGTAGATAATCTCTATGCACTCGGAGTGCTCTTTGAGGTTCCGATAGATCAGATTCTTGTTCCTGTTATAAAACTGCATATTGTCAGTGAGCAGCAGGCCGAGTCCTGCTGCTCACATCATTTTCTCCCCGGCTATTTTGGATACGGCGAGCGTCCGATGCAGCTTCCACCATTTGCTCCGTCTGCATTGCCTGCTGCGTGACAGGTCACACGTTCAGCTGCGCACACGGAAAAGATCAGCATTTGATCGTAATTGATTTCGTAATCAGCGAGTCAGGCTTGTACGCCTTACATATGGAGATGTCAGTTTGGATGCAGGAAAACGTGTGATATGGAAAAAGCGGTTTTCGCGGAAGAACGTCTGGCGAGATTGGAAAAGCGGAACGCTTCTTTTTTCTTCCATAAAAGCTCGTAGGGTGAGCCAAGCCAGAATATCTTTCTAAAAGTGTGCAGCGTTATCGTTCATCTGCACCTGAACCGGTATCCGCATTCTCTTGGCTTGCCGCATCCAAAATAGCCGGGCTGTGCCGGGGTATTATGCCCCGGCGTTTTCTGTATATATCTCGAATGCTTCAGCAAAGCTGGCATTCACATCAAAAGGCGGCGCATAGTCCACCTTCGACGTAACAAGGCACAGGTCAATTTTGGCGGAAGTCTCGTCAGCCCGCTGATTCAGTTTGCCGAGCGCAGCGCGGATGACCTTGCGGTCATAATTGATAGTCGTCACTCGCCGCACATCGCAGCGATAGGAGCTCTGATTGCCCTCGGCGTTGAACCGGTAACCGGTGCCACCGTTTGAAATCGTCTGCTCGGAGCTGCGCAGATCATTCATCCGTTTAAACGTGCGGGCAATGCTCTGCCGCGTTGTGTTGAGGCTGACCGCGCTGTCCATATCGATGTCCAGCTCCGATTTTGCCTTGCGGATGGCAGCGAACAGCTTGCCTTTCTCGTCCAGCAGATACAGGAGGAAGCGGGCAATGTCCGTGATTTGCTCGTAATACTCCGTTTCCGGCACGGCAAGAACGGTTTCATCCTCCGCTTCCGCCATGACCTTATGGCGCAGATATGTGTTCTCCACCCGCGTGACGTTGGAATCACGGTCAAGGATGCTCTGCGCTTCGTCCAGAAACGACTGGAGCTTGTTCTGGTAGCGGAACGCTTCTTTCAGATTCATGTTTCTTCACCTCTGGCTTGAAAATTTGTTTCTGTCCGTATTTTAGCTGCTGAAGGCCAGGAAGTCATGGAACTTGTGGTTCACCCTGCTGATCCAACGCGTAACTGCGCCGAAACGGGAATCGAGCATTTCACAGGCAAGTACATCATGTTTCTTCGCGCTGAGCAAGAGCCGCAGGCCTTTCCTCATACCATGTACAAAACGGCAGAAACTTTTCTCGATCCTCACTGGGCAAATTCATGTAGTCGATGATGTGTTCATTTGGAAACCAGCTTCCACAGTAGGCGGGCAGAACGCCCTCCGGCACGATCCCAATCTTTTCTTCTTCCGCCAGCCGGTCAGCCAGCATCTTTGCTTCGGCCAGATAAACGGGGATATTTGCTCTCGTCAGGGCGAGGTAGAATTTAACGGTTTCCATCGTTCGGTTCCACGCTGCTCCTGCCAGATACAGAAAATAACCGCGGCCATCCTCCAATACCCGCAGATCGACATGCGTGGAGTTTCCGCCGCGGCAGACCTCCCACGGATGTCCGCCGCACCGGTCTCTATCGTGGAACCAAGCATGGAGCGCCTCCGGGCTGTCCGCATCGATATCCTGCAATCCCTCGTCCCGGCCGTCGGCATGGAGCACGTACTGCTCCTTCGGCGTTTTTCCGCAGCCATCATACTTGTTCTCCGCGTAGCCCATGGCACAAAAGCGGAAAAAATCATTGGCTGTCATAGCTTGTAAGCGGTCTTTCATTGCAGCATAATTTTCTTCCTGTGCGGAGGCCCTTTCAATGAACTCCGCAACATCCGCAGGCGAGATATCCTTGAAGAAGTCGACTCTTGCATCCGGCCAGACATTCCAAAAATCCCTGCGTCGGATTGTTCCGGTTCGATGCTGGGGCGGCAGATTTTTACGGACAACATCGTTATACGTCCCGGCTTTCAGCATTTCAAGGCAGCTCCTGACACCGTCGACAAGCCACTGGACAAACTCAGAAATTTCGCAGGGCCATCCTGCTGGTTCTCTGCGCTTGTCCTGCACGATCACATAACTGTGACGAACCGCGACAGCGCGGTATCCTTCCGCTTTGTCCTCGACGGCTTGGAAATGATACCATTTGACGTCCTCTGGGAACCAGCTTTTCCATGCATCTATAAATTCTTCTTCCGAATCATAGTTGCCTTCCTCGATTTCCTCCGCTGCATTGCCGAAATCCTCGATTGGTCCTCTTTCCGCACGAAGCCAGAGCGTTCTGACACCGTTCGGGGATTCCGGTGCGATTTGCTCTAGCAGTTCAAACAGTTCATCAAGCAGTTTCTGACTTTTGTCGTCGTAGATACAGCTTGTCATACCAAAGTGGTCATTTCGCCGGAGCCAGCTGATATACCCATCTATTTTTGGCTGCGTCAATTTACCATGCACGTTTCTTCACCTCCAGTATCCTGTACGTCATTGTTTACGATTCTCTCCCATCTTCGCGCTTCCTCAAGGTCTTCCTCCGTATAATCAAAGGGAATCCTCCCAAGCCTGACCGTTTCCTTCAAAAAGAGAATCAGCGCATCTTCCATGGTTAAGCCCTGCTTTGCCAGAAGCTCCGAAGCGCTGTCATAAACTTCTTTTGGGAGCTTGACCTCAATCGTCACCAATTCCATCTTCGTCCTCCTTTTCCTCAAACAGCGCTCTGTACATATGAACGAAACTTCCAACAAGCTGCGGATATTCATAATAAATATGGCGGCACAGTCTCTTGGAGAGCTCCAAGAAGCGGAGATCATCTCCAAAGTCAATGATACCGTCGAGAATATGCTCGATCTGTTTTTCGTCGGTAAGGCGACCTGAGATCACCTCGTCGACGGCATGGGAGTACTGCGTGTAGGCAAGGTCATATAACCCTTTGATCCGTTTTACAACCTCGTCAATCTCTGCTATGAGCGTTTCATAATTCTCCATTGCTGTTTTCTCCTGCATCGGTTTCCGCGGGGATTCCATCCTTCCGAATTCTTTCAATCATGGGCTGCGGGTTCGCCTCCAACAGCTCATCCAGCGTCCGCGGCGTGTAGTTCATGTAAGCCATCATGCAGCCGACATTGATCAGTCTGCTTGGAATGCCCATCGTCCATTGTTCGTTCTTCCACTTCTCTACAAGCGACCATTCGCGCGTATTATGTACATGCCCGTACAGCATGACTGCGCCATAATGCTGGTTCTTATAAAACAGAATCGGGTAATGGCTCAGAATCACCAACCGATTCTCATCGTTGACCTCCGCGTACTGCTCGATGCTTTCCCAGTAAGGACGGAGCTTTCCTTTCACACGGTCATGGTTGCCTTGAATCAGGTGTTTATGCCCCTGTAACCGCTGCATGATCCGGATGCTGTTTTCTTCGTTTTTCCAGAACGCATCGCCCAGCGCATAGACGGTGTCGTCCGCTGTGATCCGCTCGTTCCAGTTTTGAATCAGCACCTCGTCCATCTGCTCTGTGTCCGCAAAAGGGCGGTCGTCGAAGCAAATGACATTTGTATGACCGAAGTGCATATCTGCAATATAGTAAATCATTGCGTTTCACGCTCCTTGTTTGTCATTGCTAGGACATCTTCCAAAGCCTGTTTCATCTCGCACCACGCGCCGCCGCAGCCATCGGAGCTCTTGCCCATGATGATTTTGAGAAGCGTGGTAATGCACGCCGGAGATAAGATCGGCGCAAGCTCCTTCACGGTCCGGGCTGTTTCCGCCAGATCGGAATCGTCGACCTCGGAAACATACCGCACAGCGTTTTTGACCATGACCTCCAGTTGCGTCAGCTCTGGGCCTTCAAACCATCTGGCAGGACACAAAACGTAGGACTTGTCCTCATGGTCGATGATCAGGGCAATATTTTCTTTTGCCACTCGTTCCAGAATGGCATCCATGTTCTCTCCAAACTCTTTGGACGTGATATGCTCCATTTCAGAAACTGCCGGTAGTTTTTTCATGCTATGATCCTCCGTTATCTTTTGAACTGTTCATCTGACTCAAAGCTAGCTCTCCTTGCTTACTGCTATCCATCGTGCTGCATTTCTGCTTCTTCAGAATTGCCGTATTGCGGTTCCTCAGAATAGAATACCTGCATATCATCCAAACGGAGACAAGCCAGTCTTCCGAGGACACCTGACCACGGATCGCCTGTTTCGGGGAGCATACAACCGCAGTCGATTCCGATCCAGCTCTTTGCATCCCATATTGCCATGGGATTATCATACTGGAAATGGTGGGTCGGTGTATGCCCAAAGATGACTATCCGGCCCTCCAGAACGGGGAATCTCTCAAACCGCATCCAAACTGCGAAATCACGCGCACTTTTGTATTTCCAGCCGCAGCTTTCGTATAAGTCCACAGGTGCCGCGTGCGTCAGGATATATTGCCTGTCGTTTACTGTCAGCTCCACATTGACTGGCAGCTTGTCCAGATATTCGAATATCTCTTGTCGAACAGCCTTCTTTATATGCTTCAGGTAGTTGTGCGTGACCTGACCTCCATTCCGATACCACAGAGCTTGTTTGCGCTCATAGTAGTATTCTGGCCATTCCTCATCTTCTGGGGGCGGGTAGTAAAGCGCGTTCATCATCATAAGTTCGTGGTTGCCCAGAAGCATTTTGACATTTGGCATCGCCATGATCTGGCGTAAGAGCTTGATGCCGTCGGGGTTGCGGTCTATCACATCTCCAAGGACATAGAGCGTGTCCTCAGGCTGCAGGTTGATTTGCTTCATGACGGAATCAAAGCGCCGCTTCTGCCCATGGATATCTGACATGACATAAATCATGGTGTTCCACCTCCTTCTTCGCAGCACTAACAATTACCACACTTTTGGGGAAATAGCTATCTAAAAAATCACAATTCACAGATAATAATTCTGACTGACGTTTCCGGTGACTAGTTGTTTATCCAATGCGGGATAGTCTGCTGAAAAAAGCTGATCTGGTCTTGAATTTTGAAGACTAGCTCTTTCAATAAGGTCTTTGAAATACATTCATCGTCTTCATTTTTAACCGGCTTTTGGAGCAACGCCTCTAAATCAGCAAGACTTCCCCAAATGAAGAAATCCCACGCGCCAAACGAGCTGCGCTCGAATGCCGGATTTTCCGCACAAATGATGTCCTGCGTCGAAGCCGCCAAATCCGAAAAGCTGATCCGCTTTTTAAGAAGCGCTAATTCATCATATGGGCTGGAAAGAATATCCCGCTCAGGCGCGGTATGTAGATAGCGGTGTTTGAGTTTTCCACTTGCAGATCGGTGCCACTGGTCGATATTGAACCATTGACCATCAAAGCACAGCTCTACCGTGTAGCCAAGCCATTTGCCCATGTGATACGCCTCCGCAGGGACTTTACCCCTTTCCCGGTATGGTGTCGTAAATGCCTTTTTGCATGTGTTCTTTATAATCTCGTCCTTTGTAGCTGGGCGAAACGAAGTACCAAAGTGGAACGTGCATCTGCAGACAAGCGCATCCTTGTTCCGCGATTCTTGTATCGCCAGATGTTTTGCAATATCGCTTATTTTCGATTTCGTCCAGCGTTCTTCTATCATGGTGCCCTCCTAAACATCAGCCATCTCCAAAGATGTCATTGCAAAACGCCGAATAGTCGGGGTCCGGATTCTCTGGGAACAGCTCCCAATCTCGCTTAGCGTCCTCTTTGGTCTTGAACTGCTTTTCCGGTTCAGCTAATCGATTCCAGAAGCTGAATGGGTTTCCGGTGAGAATGCACGGGAATCCCCAAAGCATTGTTCCGACATGATTCCACCTGCCGATCGTTCCGGTATACTGTAGTCTTGAAAACATAGCTTTGGTTGCACGGCAGTATTCCCCGTCGCAGGCAAGCCAGAGATGTTCGGATTTGACTTCGTCGCAGCGCATATAATAAGGCCTGTCCCATGTGTTGATGTGTGTCCATTTGTAGTTTTCCAAAGTGACGGGTTCCCTGTGGAGTAACTGCGCAGGGACTAGGAATGGTACCTTCCTGTATGCGATAGAATGGCTGAGATCCTGATGTCCTTCTTCGAAGGCTTGGAATGTAAATAGCAACTCCTTGAATTGCTTCTTTAATTTCTCATCATGTGCGAGTTCTCCGAAAAAGCAGCGAAGATCCTCCAACGTACCGTAATAGTATTTTCCGAAGCTGGTAAAGGCAGCGGCAGAATAATCGTCCAGTTCCAGTCGGTAATATGTAGGTTTTACGTTTGCACTCATGGGTAATGCCTCTCGTTTTCTCCATCCCTGATTGTCATTCTTCGAGGACGCGTGAATTGACGATGCTTTGCCATCCATTCGGACTAAATTGGATTATACCATCATAGAATAAAGAAATCTCGCAAAAGCCAAAAACGTAGTTGTTTTTGGCGAAAAAATAATCGTTTTTGTACGCAACAGACCACAGGTCAATCTCTTAACCTGTGGTCTGTTGCTATTTGATATTCAGTTGGTAAAATGATTACCATTCACAAATGCAGGGGTTCAATATGGTTCGCTGCATACAGGGAGCAAAAACCCTGTCCCTGCCTATGCAGATGTTAGGCGCGGACTTGCAGGCGCACAAAGTCATTTATAACAACAACCCGGTTTTGAAATGGTGCCTGACGAACACGGGCATAAAGGCCGACCGCAACGGCAATATTGTTCCCATTAAGAACCAATCACCGAAGCAGCGCATTGACGGAACGGCGGCATTGCTCGACTGCTATGTTGGACTGTATGAGCATTACAACGAATTCAACGCACGAATCGTTTCCTCGTATTGAGCTTCCGGAATTGGGAACTCGACTGTGACAGTTCCCAATTCTGGGATATTGTTATTTTTCAGCGATGCTTTGAACAAGAATCCGTCTCCTTCCATTGATTTCTTCCATGTCTGTCAGCACGCAGCTGCCATTTCCGTGGTCACACTGAAAACCGTGCGCCATGTAATTGCAGTGCTGACAGCGTTCATAGTCGCTGCACACCAGCGGCTCCGGCGGGTCGCGTGGACAGTCCGGCGCACACCGGCTGATGTGCAGATTCCAGTGCTTTGATTTATCTACAATGATCGTTCACCTCCAAGAACGCAAAAAAGCCGAGACTTCCAAACGAAATCTCGGCTCTCTGCGAAATATTACATTGTCTGCTCCATTGTGGGGTGTTGATTCCGTTCCTGCTGCGGCAAAAGCAGCTCGATCTGCTCCTGCACACTGTGGAGCTGCTTTTCTTCGGCATATGAGAGTGTCGCGTCGTCCTCCAGCGCAAACTCGCAGGCATTTTTAATCACAGCAATCTGCTCGTCTGAAAAAAGACGCTGGCTTTCCACAAGACCGGCACGGACGGCGAAGTCCTGCTTTGCCGCTTCGTAGTTTTCCATGAAGTAATGCCCGGCATGAACACCCTGTCGGTCGAAGTCCCATTCCCACGTCACAAATTTAGCGCCCGTTTTGCAGGAACGCCCGGCCAGCACTGCATCACCGAAATCCGCAAGCACCTTGTAGCTATCTTCCAGACCGATTGCTTTCAGCGCAGGCGCACGTTCAAAGATCCGCATATACTCTTTGACATGCCCGGCAGTCTGTATCACCGTTCGAAGCTGCCGGTCTACTTCCGGTCCTGTGATATCTGCCGGTCTAAACCGGACGATACCGTCTCTGTCAACCGAGCAGAGCGGCTGTCCATTCCATTTGACGCGGATCAGACCGTCCTCCAGTAGCCTTGCATCCAGCTCCTTGCGCAGGAGCTTCTGTTCTACCTCTTGCAGAAATCTTTCCTTCTGCGATGTGTTTTCTTCGCACATACAATACACCTCCATTCTCAGCGCCCTTTTTGAGCGCAAAAAAGGCGCTGGTCATTGGCTTCGTGAAAACCAACAATCCAGCGCCCTGAACTTTGTGAAAGATTTTTCTTCAATTTTCCCGAAAACGTGCCGCAACTGCCCGCTGAAAAAGGGCGCTGCCCGCGAAAATCCCCTTGAATATGGAAAAACAGAGGTTCAAACCCTGTTCGAACCTCTGCCGTGTTTTCATTGAGCCATCGAATACTTTGAAAATTTTCGGCCGTAAAAAATCCCGAACACCTTGAAATCACTGGGCTTTTCGCTCATTGATCCAAAGTGTTCGGATTGTTTGGTGGAGACTGGCGGACTCGAACCGTCGACCTCTTGCGTGTGAAGCAAGCGCTCTAACCAGCTGAGCTAAGCCTCCATTGCTGGACTATTATAGCAGATGGAAGGGGGAAAAGTCAACCTTGGATTTTGTTTTCTTCCTGCCAAAGCGACGGAGCGGCGGCGAGGAGCTGCGTTTTGGTGTTCTGATCGGGGTGCTCCAGCGCATATACTAGCAGCAGGTGCAGCATCCGGCCCACGTCTTTGCCGCAAAGCGTGGGAAAATCCGCGCCGGTGACGGCGAGCTGGCGCAGCGTGACGCAGTCGCCGCGCAGCTCGATCTGCCGGACGGCGTCCGTGCGCTGCAGGTCCGCCTGCAGATGCGCCGTTTCCCAGCCGTGCTCCGCGATCAGGCGCTTCCATTCCGCCTCCGTCCGACCCTCGCGCCATGTCTGCGCCGTCAACTCAATCAAACGGCAGAGCTTCGCGGGCAGGCGGAACGCCGCCGGGTCGAACGCCGGACAGCGCAGCTTTGCGGCTGTCCATCTGGCCTCCGGCGTTTTTGGCAGGGCGGAAAGCCCGGAAAAATCGGCATTTTCCGCCCGTATGCAGGCGCCCAGAAGTCCTTCGGCCAGCATACGGCCAAAATATTCGGGCCGGTCGGACAGAAGCGTCTTCTCCGCCTCCTCCCGCACCCGCTCGCGGGAGAGCGACGCGCAGAGCGGCGCGCAGCGTCGGATCGCCGCCTGCGTCTGCGCGTCCAGTGAAAAGCCGAGCTGCGCGGCAAAGCGGTACGCGCGCAGCATCCGAAGCGCGTCCTCCCGGAAGCGTGTTTCCGGATCGCCGACGCAGCGGATGACGCGGCGGGAAAGATCCTCCCGGCCCCCAAAGAGGTCGGTGACCGCGCCGCTCTCGTCCATCGCCATGGCGTTGATCGTAAAATCGCGGCGGGCCAGATCCTCCGCGAGACTGCGCACAAAGCGTACCCCATCGGGGTGGCGGCCATCGTGATATGCGCCGTCAAGCCGGTAGGTCGTGACCTCGGCGCTGACGCCGTCCAGAAGGACGGTCACGGTGCCGTGCCGGATGCCGGTGGAGACGCAGTGCGGAAACAGGCGCAGCACGTCCTCCGGCAGCGCCTGCGAGGCGATGTCCCAGTCGTGGATGGGCCGGTCCAGCAGCGTGTCGCGCACGCAGCCGCCGACGTACCGGGCCTCAAACCCGGCGTCCTCCAGTGTTTTGATGATCGCATCCGGCCTCATAGCGTGTCCTCCCGGCAAAAATCCGAAATTCTTCTTGTTTTATTGCCGTCTTCCGTATATAATATAATGCTGTCAGTTTTCATTATACGCGCCCTCCCGCGCGTGCGCAATCCAAATTTTTCGGAGGAACCTTGCATGGAATATCCTTCCTGTCAACATATCGAGCAATATCTGGTCCCCGGCAAGCGCTGCCATCTGGTGGGCATCGGCGGCGTGTCGATGCGGCCGCTGGGGCTTGTCCTGCGGCGCATGGGGATGGAGATCTCCGGCTCCGACATGAACGCGTCCGTTTCGACGGACGAGCTGATCGCCAAGGGCATTCAGGTCTCCATTGGTCACCGGGCCGAGAATATCGAGGGGGCCGACTGCCTCATCCGCACGGCTGCCGCGCACAACGACAACCCCGAGATCGCCGCCGCCCGCGCCAAGGGCATCCCCATTTTCGAGCGCGCGCAGGCCTGGGGCTATATCATGCAGGCGTACAAAAACGCCATCTGCGTCGCCGGTACCCACGGCAAAACCACGACGACCTCCATGCTGACGCACATTTTCATGCAGGCCAACCGTGATCCCACGATCATGATCGGCGGCTTCCTGCCGCTGCTCGGCGCGGGGCACCGCGTCGGCAAGGGCGACACGATCATTCTCGAAAGCTGCGAATACTGCAATTCGTTCCTGAACTTCTTCCCGACCGCTGCGGTCATTCTCGACGTGGACGCCGATCATCTGGACTTTTTCAAGGATCTTCAGGACGTGGAGCGGTCGTTCCGGAAATTTGCCTCCCTCGTCCCGGCAGATGGTCTGATCGTCGCCAACGGCGACGACAAAAACACCCGCGACACGCTGGCCGGGATGCCGTATCTGTCATTCGGCTTCGATGCGAAAAACGACGTGTACGGGAAGAACTTCTCTGAAGATTTCAGCGAATTTGACGTTTTCTGCGGCGGGCAGCCGTATGCGCACCTGCATCTGGGCGTCATTGGCCGTCACAACGCGCTGAACGCGCTGGCCGCCTGCGCGGTGGCATGGAAATTCGGCATTTCCGGCGAAACCGCAGCCGCGGCGCTCGCAGAGTTCCACGGCGCGGGCCGCAGGCTCGAATACAAGGGCAACTTCCACGGCGCAGACGTCTACGACGACTATGCCCACCATCCCAACGAGCTCCACGCGCTTTTGCAGGCTGTCCGGCTGATGCATTACCGGCGTGTGATCTGCGCGTTCCAGCCGCACACGTATTCGCGTACGAAGGCGCTGTTCCAGAGCTTTGTCGACGAGCTGCGCACGGCCGACCAGGTCGTTCTGGCCGATATTTACGCCGCGCGTGAACAGAACACCGTCGGTGTCAGCTCGCAGGAGCTGGCCGCGGAGATCCCCGGCGCGGTCTACTGTCCGAGCCTGCAGGGCGTGACGGCCTATCTGCGCGAGAATGCGCAGCCGGGCGATATCATCCTGACCGTCGGCGCAGGCGATATCTACAAGGCCGGAGAGGCGCTTTTTACAGAATAACGGAACTTTTCTCAAAAACCGGCGTCTGAACTCCCAGACGCTGGTTTTTTGATTGACAGCCTGTTCCAGTATCCTGTATAATAAAGTCGAAGAAACAAGAATAAAGGAGGATTCTTATGGTCTCAAGCATTTACAAAAAAACATTTTCCGTTTTGATGAAGCGCCCCTTCCGGCTTTGGGGCATATCCCTGCTTGCAGAGTTCCTGTGTCTGGTGGCCTACGCCGGGTTCATCGGCGTTCCGGCTGCCGCGTTCTGCGCTGCGCTTCTGCTGTCGGCTTCCATGTCGATGATCTTCCTCAACAGCTACCGCACGGGACTTGAGCCGAAGACGTCCTATCTGTTCGCCTCATTCAAAAAGGACCGGATCCTTCGCGTTCTGGGCGGCATGGCGTGGATGCAGCTCTGGATCTTCCTGTGGTCGCTCATTCCGATCGTCGGGATCGTGTTCGGCATCATCCGTATGTATGAATACCGCTTCGTGCCCTACATTCTTATGACGCGCGACGACGTCAAGCCCACCGACGCCATCAAGATCTCCAAGCAGGAGACGATGGGCTACAAGGGCAAGATGTTCGGCGCGGATATCCTGCTCGGCGCAGTCTATTTGGGCGTATTTCTCGTTTTTACCCTGCTGGGGGAAATCCCGTATCTCGGCGTGCTGTTCCGCATCCTGTGGGTCCTGATCGCCATCGCATACGGCCTGCTTGCGCCGCTGTTCAGCGGGATCATGCAGGCGGCGTTCTATGTGGAAATTCAGAACCGCCGCGCGGCAGGCTCCTGGCACCCCGCTGCGCCCGCACGGCCCGACTGGCCCACTCCGCCGGTGCAGCCTGTGCAGCCGTCCGCTCCCGTTCAGCCCGAGCGGCCCATCCCGCCCACACAGCCCGTGCAGTCCGCTGCTCCCGAACAGCCTGTATGCCCTGTCCCGCCTGTTGTGCAGCCTTCGTTTACCGAAGCTGTGACGCAGCCCGCTTCGCAGGGAGCGCCGGTCGTCTTCTCCCCGGAGCCTGAACCGCAGCAGCCGCCGGAGGAGCCGGTCCAGACGCAGCCGTCTGACCTCCGCTGCCCGCGCTGCGGCGCAGCCGTCAAAATTCCCGGCGCCATGTTCTGCACCATATGTGGAGAGCGGCTGAAATGAGCATCGTTCTGTTTATTCTGGCGCTTGCCGCTGCATTTATCGGAACAATTTTCGCCTTCCGCGCCATCAGCCGCATTCACAGCGGCGAAAGCTATACCTACGAAGCCGCAGCCTGTGCTGTCTGCGTGACGCTGATCGTGCTTGCGCTGATGCTTCGGTAAGAAATTCTGCGTGCCATCGTCTCCCGGCAGACCGGCAGGGGGCTGCCTCAAACAGGATCAGTATAAAAATCAGCGTTTGGATTTGCTGTCCCCTGACAGGGGTAACAATGGCGGCGGGGGTTACCCGGCTGGTGCTTCAGGCACCAGCCGGGTTTTTCATTGGCGTATAGCTGGGAATGGTTCAGGATACCTTTGGGATCTCTTTGTGCTGTTCGGGTTCGGCCGTTTGTCTGTTCTCCATGCAGCCAATGTCGGCATAGTGAATTTCCACAGTCTGTGGTGCGTGTTTGGACCGTTTTACTTCCTTTTCATTCCCGTTCCGCGCAGAATTTGAAGAACACACGCAGTCCCCGGATGCGCGAATTCAGGGACGTGATTTTCTTGCCTGCGTCTAACTCTGAGACAATGAAGTTTTCAAAAGCGTCCTGACTGACTGCATCGACATACTGAACCGGCACACACGCATGAAAATACTTCAAATCCTCCGCATAATAGCGCATGGTTTGAGGGCTCAAATTCTTTAGTTTACAGTGTTTCGTGAACAGTTGTTCCGCTTCTGAAAAGGACGTTCGGTTGACCTGTTTTGCGTTCAAAATTGTGGTTCTGCGCATAAAAAATCCTCCATTTTCACAGCAAAAATCTGGCGTCAAAATGGGGGTAAAAATCTGGTATCGCGATTTTCAAACGCGGAAAAAACCGAATTTTTGATAAAGAAAAACTCCTCAAATTCCGAAGAATCTGAGGAGTTGGTGCGCGAGGCGGGACTTGAACCCGCACGTCCGGAGTGGACACTAGAACCTGAATCTAGCGAGTCTGCCAATTCCACCACTCGCGCGTTTGCAGTCTTTCAACTGCTCGGATATATTACCACAGATATTCCTACTTGTCAAGCGGAAGGTGCAGAAAAGTTGCGAAAAACACACCGGCGATTCGCCGGTATGACAGGGCGGCGCAGGGGCATTTAAAAAATCATGCAGATCCCTGCGATCACGGCGCAGAGGGGGATATAGAGCAGGAAGTGCAGGATGTGCGTCCTTTTATTGTAGCCGAACATATGCGGCCCTACGATGCCCTTCAGCTCGGGATAAAAATGCGGGAAGAAGTTTGAATGGCAGAGCAGGAACCAGTCGAAAAAGAGAATATCGTAGAGATCCATGCAATAGAGCATGATAAGATACCGGCCAAAGCAGCCGCCACACGGAATTCTGGACGCCCGAACCGCTTGAAGCAGCGGAAAATTGATAAAAGAAAAACCTTGAAAACAGATGTTTTCAAGGTTTTTCTGGCGCGGAAGGAGAGATTTGAACTCTCGCGCGCTTTTTAGACGCCTACTCCCTTAGCAGGGGAGCCCCTTCGGCCACTTGGGTACTTCCGCAGGTCGGTTGAGCCGATATGAAGGAAAGAAAATGGCGGAGAGAGTGGGATTCGAACCCACGGCACATTGCTGTGTCACTGGTTTTCAAGACCAGCTCCTTAAACCGCTCGGACATCTCTCCGAATGCCGGCCTCCAAAGCCGTGAATCATCTTATCATATCCAGGCAGGTTTGTCAATTCCTTTTGCAGAAACCGATGAATATTTTAGGAAGAAACCTTGATGTTCCCATGGGAAAGTGCTATACTAATTCAATAAAATAATGCAACTGGAAGGTGTTCCTGTATGACAAAAATTGATATTTATTCTGGCTTTCTCGGCGCTGGCAAGACGACGCTCATCAAAAAGATGATCAAGGAAGCCTATCACGGCCAGAAGCTCGTCCTCATTGAGAACGAATTCGGCGAGATTGGCATTGACGGCGGCTTTCTGCAGGAGGCGGGCATCCAGATCACGGAGATGAACTCCGGCTGCATCTGCTGCTCGCTGGTGGGCGATTTCGGCCGCGCGCTCAAGAAGGTCATTGCGGAGTATGCGCCCGACCGCATCTTGATCGAGCCGTCCGGCGTCGGCAAGCTGTCCGACGTCATCGGCGCCGTGCGCAAGGTCACGTCCGACGACGTGCAGCTCGGCAATTTCGTGACCGTGGCGGACGCGACGAAGTGCAAGATGTATATGAAGAACTTCGGCGAATTCTACAATAACCAGATCGAGACGGCCAACACCATCATCCTCAGCCGCACCGACGGCATGACGGAGGAAAAGCTCGACCAGTGCGTCAACATGATCCGCGAACACAACAAGGACGCCGTGATCGTTACGACCCCGTGGCCGGAGCTGACCGGCGAGCAGCTGATGGAGGCGATGGAGCAGCGCAGCACCATCGCCATCGAGCTTGCAAAGCTCGAAGAAGAGGCGCACCACCATCATCATGACCATGACGAGGACGACGAGTGCGACGATCCGGACTGCGCCTGCCACCATCATCACCACGACGAGGATGACGACGAGCACGAGCACCATCACCATCATCACCATGATGACGACGAGGATGAGGAGTGCGACGACCCGGACTGCGCCTGCCACCACCATCACGATGACGACGATGACGACGAGCATGAGCACCACCATCATCACCATCACCACCACGGCCATGACGCCGACGAGGTCTTCATCAGCTGGGGCGAGGAAACGCACAAGAAATTCACAAAGGCCGAGATCGAGCGCATCCTGAAGGCGCTTGAGGACGCGGATGCCTATGGCATCGTCCTGCGTGCGAAGGGCTATGTAGCAAACGCGGAGGGCGAAAAGTGGATCCACTTCGACTATGTCCCCGGTGAGCCGGATATCCGCGACGGCGGTGCGATGGTCACGGGCCGCATCTGCGTGATCGGCTCGAAGCTGAACGAAGAGGCCGTTGCGAAGCTCTTCGGCGTGGAAAAGCAGTAAGGAGTTTTCTCTATGGCTATGCCTGATATCCCCATGTACGTCTTTACCGGCTTTCTGGAGTCCGGCAAGACGAAGTTCATTCAGGAAACGCTCGAGGATGAGCGCTTCAACACCGGCGAGCGGACGCTTCTGCTGGTTTTCGAGGAGGGCGAGGAGGAATACGACGTCTCGGCCTACCCGCACAAGGAGGTCTACGAGCAGGTTCTGGACTATGAAGACCTCAGCCCGGAGCTGCTGACCGGCCTGCAGAAGAAATACCGGGCCGAGCGTGTGGTCGTGGAGCTCAACGGGATGCATCTTGCTGCGGATTTCTACCTCAAGACCCCCGACCACTGGAAAATCGCGCAGGAGGTCATGTTTGCCGACGCGACGACCTTCCTCAGCTACAACGCCAATATGCGCCAGCTCGTCGTGGACAAGCTGGCAGGCGCGGAGATGCTGGTTCTCAACCGCATGGCCCCCGGCACGGACGTCATGCCGTACCACAAGATCGCCCGCGCCGTGAACCGGAAGATCGACATTCTCTATGAATACACCGACGGCTCGACGCACTATGACGATATCGAAGACCCGCTGCCGTTCGACCTGAACGCGCCCGTGGTCGAGATCAAAGACGAGGATTATGCCCTGTTCTACCGCGATATCACCGAGGAGCCAAAGAAGTACGCGGGCAAGACCGTGAAATTCAAGGGGCAGGTCGCGCGCCTGCGCCGGGAAAAAGAGGGGATGTTTGCTCCCGGCCGGTTCGTCATGACCTGCTGCGAGGCGGATATCACGTTCATGGGCCTGCCGTGCAAATTCGCGGCGGCCTCCGGCCTTGCGGCCAGAAGCTGGGTCTGGGTAACGGCGACGGTCGAGGTCAAGTTCCACACGCTCTACAAGGGCGTCGGACCCATCCTGACGGCTGTGAACGTGCAGCCCGCCGAGCCTGCCGAGCAGAACGTCGCAACGTTCTGATACGATTCATATTCGCTCCTTTGTGTACCAAAGCAGCCGGCAGAGACTTGTCTGCCGGCTGCTTTCTGTTTTGGCAGAATGGCTCTTGCCGGAAGGCTGGAAATCAGGTATAATACAGAAAAAGACGCCCCGCCGGGAGGCGGGGGGAACGGAGGCGTTTGCATATGCAGACAAGCTATCGCTTTTCCGCGCCGGGCCGCACGGAGATCAGCGGCAACCATACCGACCATCAGCACGGCTGCGTGCTGGCTGCGGCTGTCGATCTGGAAACGACGGCGGAGGTCACGCTGCGGCCCGATTCCATCATCCGCGTTGCGTCCGAGGGCTATGCCCCGGTCGAGATCGATCTGAATGATCTGTCCGTCCACGCGGAAGAAAAAAATACGACCGCCGCGCTCGTGCGCGGCGTTGCTGCGGCGTTTGCGCAGCGCGGCTGTAAGCTGCACGGCTTTGACGCGGCTGTCCGCTCGACCGTCCTGCCCGGCTCCGGTCTGTCGTCCTCCGCCGCATTCGAGGTTCTGATCGGCACGATCTGCAACGAGCTGTTTTTCGATAAAAAATGCTCCGCCATCGAGATCGCGCAGATCGGCCAGTATGCCGAGAACGTCTATTTCGGCAAGCCCTGCGGCCTCATGGATCAGATGGCCTCCAGCGTCGGCGGGCTGGTCTTCATCGATTTTGCCGACCCGGCGCACCCCGCCGTCCGGCAGGCGGCGTTCGATTTTGCGCACTGCGGCTACACACTCTGCACGCTCGATTCCGGCGCAGATCACGCAGATCTGACGGACGAATACGCCGCCATCCCCGAGGAAATGCGCCGCGTAGCCCGCGTGTTCGGCAAGGACGTGCTGCGCGAGGTGGACGAGGCGGAATTCTACGCAAAGCTCAAGGCGACCCGCGAGGCGGCGGGCGACCGCGCCGTTTTGCGCGCGATGCATTTCTTTGACGAAAACCGCCGGGTGCAGCAGCAGGTGCAGGCGCTGGAACGGGACGATTTTGAGGGCTTCCTTGCGGGCGTGCGCGATTCCGGGCGCTCGTCGTGGATGCTGCTGCAGAACGTGGTTCTTGCCGGGAGCCGGGAGCACCAGCAGATGGCCCTTGCGCTGGCTGCCTGTGAAAAGCAGCTTGCCGGGCGCGGCGCCTGCCGCATTCACGGCGGCGGCTTTGCCGGGACGCTGCTGGCGTTCGTGCCGAATGAAGCGCTTGCGTCCTTCCGCGCCAATATGGAGGCCGTGCTCGGCGAGGGCCGCTGCCACGTGCTCTCGATCCGGCAGGCGGGCGGCGTCCGGCTGGCATGAGACGGGCTGACCGCGCGGTCACGGACCGCGAACGGATTTTGCAGGTGATCGAGTCCTGCACCTGCTGCCGCGTCGGTTTTTCCTGCCCGGAGGGCGCGTATATCGTGCCGCTGAATTTCGCCTTTGTCCCCGGCTCACCTGACCGGTTTTATTTCCACGGCGCGCACGAGGGCCGCAAGGCAGAGCTCATCCGCACTGCGCCGCGCGTCGGCTTTGAGCTGGACTGCGCGCACGCGCTCGCAGCCGGACAGACCGGCTGCTCGTATTCCTATCGCTATCGGAGTGTAATCGGCACCGGCGTGATCTGCGAGGTGCAGGAGCCGGAGGAAAAGAAGCGGGCGCTGTCGGCAATTATGGCGCACTATGAAAAGAGCCGTCTGTTTACCTTTACAGACGAGCAGGCGCAGCGCGCGGCCGTGTTCCGGCTGGACGTCGCGCAGCTGACCTGCAAGGAGCATTTGTAAGAAAGAAGGAAGACACATGAACGAATTTGAACTGCAGCACCTGCCAGAGGCGTACCGCCCCTTGTCGCCGTGGAGCTATTTTGGCCTCGGCATTCTCTACGCCCTGCCGCTCCTGGGCTGGATCTTCCTGATCGTCCACGCCATCGGCAGCGCGAACATCAACCGCCGCAATTATGCCCGCAGCTATTTCTGCGTCTACGTGCTGGCAATCATTCTGGGTGTCCTGCTGACGATCACCGGCGTACTGTCCGGCCTGACCCAATCCCTGAACGGTACGTTCGCATAAGTCTATCAATCAAAAAACAGGGCTGTCTCAATGATGTTTCGATCATTTGAGACAGCCCTGTTTCTTGTGGCGGGGGGATTATGAAAGGCTCTTACCGCATACGGTGCAGAATACGGCGTCGGACAGCTTGACGGGCGCGCCGCAGTGCGGGCAGTATCTGTTAGTCCGCTGCGGCTGGGCTGGCAGCTCAGGCACCAGAGAGAACACAACGGGCTTTCCCTGCGGAGCGGACTGCGTCACAGGTTCGGCAGGCTCGGGCTGCGCAGGACGCGTGGGCGGCACAGGCGAAGACGGCTGCGGAGCGCTTGCCGTACTTTTGCACATCACTTATTATAGCAGTGGGGTCATATACAACGGAAGAAATACGATGCCGTCTTCCTCTTTGAAATCACCGGTATGCAAAACATAAGGAATATGAAGCTGCTCGACATATTTTGCCTTGAATTTTTTCAGAGAGGACAGCGTAAATCTAGTTTTTTGATTTTCATATTTCTACGTAAATCGAGAGAATTGGGCATTTTCTGAAAAAGCTATTCAGGAAAAAAGATGGTGCGGTACAGACTGGTAAGAATCATAGTCGTTTTGGCATATATCTCTCGACGAATGTTGACGAATCTGGTATAATTCATGCAGAGAAACCAAACAGCATGCAACAGATACGGGAGGCGCGATAAAATGAGCAGAGACTCAGAAAAGGTTTTGAAAGAATTGCAGAAATTCCTGGACGCTCACGCAGAGGACACGGAGAACGAAGCCGACGTGGATGCCCTGGCGGAGCGGTTCTTTGCAGAATACAATCTAAAATGCAAAGAGCAGAAAGAATCTGCGCCTGAAACAGCGGACGATTATCTGGATCTCGCCGAACAGGTCACGTCGAAGAAAAAAAGAGTGGAATATCTGCACAAGGCGCTGGAGCTGGAGCCGGACAATCTGGATGCAAGGCTCCAATTGATTCTGCGTACAGCGGAGCAGCCGGACGAGCGGCGGCTTGCCTTGCAGGAGCTGCTCGACGCAGCGGACAAGCAGATGGAAAAGTCCGGCGCGTTCAAGGAGTACGCCGGTGAGTTTTGGACAGCGTTTGAAACCAGACCATATATGCGCGTGCGCTATACATACTTTGACGTTTTAATTTCCTGCGGCATGATGCGCCGGGCGATCGACGAAGGGCAGCGCCTGTTGGAATTGTGCGAGAACGATAATCTCGGCGTCCGCTATCAGCTGATGCATTTGTATGCCTATATGGAAGACGAGATGCACGCGCTGGCGCTCCATAAGCAGTTCGATTCCTATGAGGAAACGCAGATGCTGCTGCCGCTGGCAGTTTTGTATTACAAGCTGAATCAGTTCGATAAGGCAGAGGACTACATCAAGCGCCTTGCGAAAGCGAACAAGGATACGAAGAAGTTCCTGCGGGCGGCGGCGCGTGACCAGCTGGACGATTATATTGGCGAGATGAGCCCCTATGGATACCGGCCGTTTACGATGGAAGAGCTGCTGGACGAACTGATGCACACCAGTTATCTGTTCAACTCTGTGCCATACTTCTTCGCATGGGCAAGTAAAGTCCTTGCTGCGAAAACAAGTGCAAAAATGAGCGCAGGAAAGCCGAAACTCCTGCACTGAACCGGCAATATGAATGATGCAGAAAAGGCACGACATTGCGTCGTGCCTTTTGCGTATCTGCAATTATACGAGGTATTCAGAAGCGCCGTTGTCCTTGCATTGACGCCCATCAGCTCCCGCTGGGTCTGCCGGTTCGACTGGCACATGGGCATCAGAAAATTCACAGCCTTTCGGATCTGCTGAAGGTCAGAGAAAGTAAGGGCATTCTGGTGCAGATGCTCCAAAACACGGCTACCTTTGAGGAAACCTTTGAGCGGGTCTTATCCAACAGGAAAGCCAACGGTTTAAGTGACAAAACCTTACAAACCTGCAACAACCGCTGAATCAAGGCAAAGCGAACGGGCTTGCCGCCTGTGATTCACAGACAGCAAGCCCGTTCGGCTGCTTGAACACTAGCTTTTTGGGATCACTTCAAAATTGTCCTGCCGGGGAAATTTTGTTCAGCCGGCGTCCTCTGAGACGCTGGGGGTTTCGTAGGTTTCGATGCGGCGGATATGCGCGCCGAGCGCGGCGAGCTTGCCGACGATGTCCTCGTAGCCGCGCTCGATGAAGTGCGCATCCTCGATGAGCGTCATGCCCTCGGCGCACATAGCGGCGATGACCATCGCAGCGCCCGCGCGCAGGTCGCAGGCGCGGACCTCGCAGCCGCGCAGCGTCTGCACGCCGTCGATGATAGCGGTCTTGCCCTCGACCTGGATATTTGCGCCCATGCGGCCAAGCTCGGCCGTGTAGCGGAAGCGGTTGTCATAGACGCCCTCGGTCACGAGGCTGGTGCCGACGGCGGTGGCCAGACAGACGGTGATCTGCGGCTGCATATCGGTCGGGAAGCCGGGGTACGGCATGGTCTTGACGTTCGCGCGGTGCAGGCGGTAGGCGGATTCGACGCGGATGGCGTCGTCATACTCCGTGATGTCCGCGCCGATCTCGCGCAGCTTGGCGGTGATGCAGTCGAGGTGCTTCGGGATGACGTTTTCAATCAGCACGTCGCCGCCGACTGCGGCGGCAGCGGCCATATACGTGCCCGCCTCGATCTGGTCGGGGATGATGGAATAGCAGCCGCCGTGCAGCGCCTTGACGCCGCGCACCTTGATGACGTCGGTGCCCGCGCCGGAGATCTGCGCGCCCATGGCGTTCAGGAAGTTCGCGAGGTCGACGATGTGCGGCTCCTTGGCGCAGTTTTCGATAATCGTCATGCCGCTGCACAAAACTGCCGCAAGCAGGATGTTCATCGTCGCGCCAACGGAGACAATATCGAGATAAATGTGGCCGCCGCGCAGCCCGCCCTTCGGGGCGTCGGCGCAGACATAGCCGCCGGCCTGCTCGACCATGGCGCCCATGGCCTCGAAGCCCTTGATGTGCTGGTCGATGGGGCGGACGCCGAAGTTGCAGCCGCCCGGCATGGCGACATGGGCATGGCCGAAGCGGCCAAGCTCTGCGCCGATGAGATAATACGACGCGCGGATACGGCGGACAAGCTCGATGGGCGCGGTCGCGTTGCGGGCGCGGGTGCAGTCGATCTCGAGCGTGTTGCGGCCGTAGCGCCGGATCTCCGCGCCCATATCGCGCAGGATCTCCAGCAGCAGACGAACGTCTGAAATATCCGGTACGTTTTCGATCCGGCAGGGGCCGCTGACGAGCAGCGTGGCCGGCAGGATCGCGACCGCCGCGTTCTTGGCCCCGGAAATGGTCACGGAGCCGGAAAGCTTTGTGCCGCCTTGAACGATGTATTTGATCAAAATGTAATCCCTCTTTGGTAGCGTCAGTTGACACTAAGAGTGTTTGCGGAAATGCGTTATGTTAACAAAGCCAAATTCGGCCGCTATTAGAATAGCACACCACGGCAGGAATGTAAAGGAAAATGACAATGCAGCAGCAGGAAATCTTCAGATTTTCTTCATAATTCGACAGGCGCAGACGGCGGACGCTATGTTTCCGCCGTGATTTCGCGCGTAATGCCGTTGATAAAAAAGCTTCCCGCGTCCGTTTCGACCAGCCAGACCGGCACGAAGCGGATGCCCGTACCGGCCTGATCGGACGGCAGATACGCCTGCGTAAGACCCGTCACCGCGCTTCCGACCCAGCCGAGCGCGTCACGCCGGGCCAGCAGCTGCGCCAGCGCGTCAGCGGCGGAGATGGCCTCCTGCTCCGACACGCGCGTAATGGAGCTTCCGCCGGTATAAAACGTGCCCTCGACCGCCGTGAGGCAATCGTCCGTGTAGCTTAGCGCCAGCTGGCTGCCGAGCACCGGCACGCCGAGCAACGTCTGCGAGGTGCGGATCTGCACGGCATCCGTCTCCGTCTGCTCCCGCGTGAGGGTCTGATATTGAAAATCCATGGCGCGCAGCAGCTTTTCTGCGGCCTTTTCAGAACTCCGCACCCGGCTGCCGCCGGTCATCACGGCGGAGAAGCCGCCCGTGCGCGTGATATGGAGCGTCCCAAGCTCGGATTCGTAGGTGCTCTCAAAGCCGGATTCGCCTGCGGGCGCGGCCTTCGCGCCGAGCAGCGCCTGCGCGGCGGTCTGCGCGCCGTCCTCAGAAAGCTCGACACTGTAGAGCACGGGACTGCGCGGAAGCTCGTCGAGCAAAACGGAAAGGCCGTAGCTCTCGTAGAGCGTCTTCAGCTCCTGCAGCATCTGCCGCTGCTCATGCGTCTGCGCAAGCCGGTTCGGAACGACGATGCACAGAAGCCCCAGCGCACAGAGCGTCAGAATGAGAAGGATCAGATTTTTCATGCGCGAAGCGCTCATAGCGGCTCCTCCTGATGGAAAATTTGAGTCAGTGGTGCGATGGATACGGCGGAAAGCAGCTGTTCTAAAGAGGTCTTCGGCGAATCTGTATGGATTTACCCACTTGTTTGTAGGGGCCGATGCCCACATCGGCCCGCTGGGAAATTGCAAATTCGCCTAGGGTGTATCTGAAAACTCATGATGTGACCGGCAGCGAGGGATTTTTGCGTTGCGCAAGACATTTTTTCGCAGGAATACTGACGTATTTCAAGGAAAAATGACGCGGCGCACCGCAAAAAGGCCCGCTGTCCGGGTGCGTTGGGAGTTTTCAGATACACCCTAAGATTCCCGCAGAAACGGTGCGTTCTGCCGGGTCGATGTGGGCATCGACCCCTACGATTAACAGCGAAAAGCCTGCGGATTCGCATCGGACTATCGCTTTTCGCAATTACCTGCTGCGACCTCTCAGGCGCTCCCGCATATCGCGGGCGGGTGCATATCACGCTTACTCCGTCTCCCACCCGGCGGTGAGTTCACCACCGGTGCCTTCGGCGTACAGAAGGCGGAGCGTGCCGCCCTTCGGCAGGCAGGCGGCTGCCTGCGCGGCGGGCAGGAGCGCTGCGGGCGTTGACGAGGCCGTGTAGCTGCGGTACAGGACGGAGGCGTTCGTGATCTGCGTGCCGTCGAAGCGGAGCTCGATCGCGCCGCGCGGTGCGATCTCGATGCCGGACAGATAATAGCCGAAGGTGCACACGGCGCTCTGGCCGTCGGCCCGATAGCTTTGCAGATAGACCCGCGCCTCGCCGTAGCTGTCACCGGTCAGGCGGCTGAGGAGGCTGCGCGCAGCCTCGATGCGGTCAAGCGCGCCTGCCGACGCGCTCTGAAAGCGGTCGTCCGGCTGGAGGATCTGCAGTTCAATTCTGCCCTGCGCGCTCACGCGCAGGCGCAGGCCGGTTTCGGTAAAGGACGTCGTGCCGTCGTTTCCGACGAAGCGTGCGTCGCCGTAAGGGTTGATGCCGATCTGGGTTGCGAGGGCAGAAATAAATCGCGCGTCGCACGGGTTCGTGCCGAGGCCGGTGCAGACGGCGGCGCTTGACGCGCTGATGAGCGAGAGCGGATCGAGCGCGCTGTAGGGCGCGTCGTCCGATTCAAACGCGAAGAAGCTGCCGTCCGGGACGGCGGCGGAAAGCTCGGCCGCAAGCGTCTCGGCGGAAAGCGCCGTCTGCGCGCGATAGCAGCCGTCGCCCAGCAGATACAGCTGAACCGTCTCTCCGTCCAGCGCCAGCACGTACCACTGCGCGTCCGCACCCTCCGGCGCGCGCACGTTCAGCCATGCGCCAAGCACGGCGGGGGAAATTTGTCCCGGGAAGCAGAAGGCCGCGCCGGGCTTCCGCAAAGCGGCATAAAACGCCGATTCGGCGCACGCCTGCGGCGTCTCGGCGCTTTCGAGCGCCTGCGCAAGCAGCCCTCCGTACTGCCCGTAGAGCGTATCGAGGGCGGCAAAGTCATACTGTGCGCTCTGCCTGCCCGCCTCGGTGCTCAGCGTGACGGCGACGGGCTGCGCCGCGCCGATGAACGCGCTGCCGGTGGCGGGCGCGGTATAGGTCAGCTCCGCTTCATTGAGGCCGAACAGCCCCGCAAACGGGCGCAGCGCGCTTGCCAGCCATTTGGTCTGCGTGAGCGTCTTTGTCGGCAGGCACATGATCGCAAGCGTCACGTTGACCAGCACGAGAAACACGATCAGAATATCCTTCCCGATCTCCAGCAGCCTCCGGCCATGGCCATGTCTTCGTTTCTGCTTCATGCCTGCGCCTCCGCGGCGGGCATGGTGATGAGGACCGAGGTACCCTTGCCGTATTCGGACGAAATTTCAATGCTGCCCTTGTGCTGGTTCAAAATCTCCTGCGCGATGGAAAGGCCGAGGCCCGTGCCGCCGGACTCGCGCGAACGCGCCTTGTCCACACGGTAGAACCGGTCAAACAGGCGCGGCAGATCCTTTTCGGGGATGCCGATGCCGTTGTCGGCCACGCGGACAAAGACGTTTTTGCCGCTCGTGCCGACGGTCATGTCGATTTTGCCGCCGTCGGGCGTATACTTGACAGCGTTGGAGACGATGTTGGTAATGACCTGCTCGATGCGCTCCCGGTCGCCGTTGACGTCGGGAATGTCCCCCTCGCAGGTGAGCGTCATAGTGTGGTGGTGGTTCTGCTCGGCGTTGAGCTTTGCCGCGTCATACACATTCTGCACGGCTTTTAAGAACGGGAAGCGGGAGATATTCATCTCCATCTTGCCGTAATCGATCTTGCTGAGCGTGAGCAGATCCTGCACGATGCGGGTCATGCGGTCGGCCTCGCTGATGATGACGTTCATGAAATTCGAGCGCAGCTCCGGCGGCAGCTCGTCGCCGGTGTCGACGATCGTTTCGGCGTAGGATTTGATATTGGTCAGCGGCGTTCGCAGCTCGTGCGAGACGTTGGCGACGAATTCGCGCTTGAGCTGCTCGCTCCTGCGCTGCTCGGTGACATCGTGGATGACGACGAGCACACCGCCCTGCGCGTGGTCGGACGAGAACGGGGCCATGAACAGCTCCAGCTCCCGTTCGCCGACGGTCTTCTGCGCCTCGATATACTGCGGTCTGCGCAGGGTCAGGAGCGTGTCAAGCTCGGCTTCCTTCGAGAAAATTTCGTCGAAGGTCGTCTGGCTTGACAGGTTCTGCGCGAGCATCTGCGTGGCGGCGGGGTTATAGTGGATGACGCTGCCCGCCGTATTGAACGCGACGACGCCGTCGGTCATGTGCAGAAACAGCGTGGAAAGCTTGTTGCGCTCGTTCTCCGCCTCGGAGATCGTGTCCTGCAGGACCTTTGCCATGTGGTTGAAGTTCCGGGTCAGATCGCCGATCTCGTCGCGGCTGTCGACCGTGACGCGGTTTGCAAAGTCCCCTGCCGCGACGCGTTTCGTCCCGACGGTCAGCGCGCGGATAGGCGTGATCAGAATCTGCGACAGCAGGAACGACAAGATCACGCAGATCACCAGACCCAGCGCCAGCGCGCGCAGGATGATGATCAGCAGCTCGCTCGTCAGCGCGTCGACCGTGGCGCGGTTGTCGCGGATGTAGGCGATATACTGCGCGCCGTCCGACTCGACGGGGACGGCCAGATCCATATAATCGTTTGTGACCGAGCTGCTCTGCCCGACCTCGCCGTTCATGGCGGACAGAATGTTCTGCGTCATCACGACCGTGGTGCGCTGGTTCGAGCTGTCGAGCACGGAGCCGGTCTGGTCAAGAATGTAGACGTTGCGGCCCGTGATATCGATGCCAAGCCCGGCCTGCGCCATGAGAAGCTCCTTCATCTGCGCGGGGGCGTTGTCCTCCGCCGAGAGCCTTTGCAGCTGGGCGATGAATTCCGGGGTAAACGTGCCCTCCATCTGCTCATAGAACTGGGACACATAGAAATTGCCGACGCCGCTCATCAAAAACGCGCCTGTCGTCAGCATCAGGGCCAGGATCAGGATCACCATGATCATGACCATCTTCATGCGCAGGGACCGCATGGCCGCCCCTCCTTTCTCGCGCGGGAAGCTGCGTTATCCCGCGAAATAATAGCCGACGCCGCGCCGGGTCAGGATATACTGGGGCTTGCCGGGATCGTCTTCGATCTTTTCACGAAGCCGCCGCACGGTCACGTCGACCGTGCGCATATCCCCGTAATAGTCATAGTTCCATACCCGCTGCATCAGATCCTCGCGGGAGAAGACCTTTCCGCGTTCGCGGATGAGGTAGGACAGCAGGTCATATTCCTTCTGCGTCAGCTCGACCGGCGTGCCGTTTTTCGTGACCTGATATGTCTCCGGGTTCAGGCACAGGCCGTCCGCTTCGATCTGGCCCGCAGTGCTCTGCGCCGGGGCGTATTCCATGCTGCGGCGGCGGATGTTCGCCTTGACGCGGGCCATGAGCTCCTTCATGGAAAAGGGCTTGGTCATATAGTCGTCCGCGCCGGTCTCAAGGCCGAAGACCTTGTCCATCTCCTCCTCGCGGGCGGTAAGCATGATGATGGGCGTGGTGCGGTTTTCGCCGCGGAGCGTCTTGCAGATGTCAAAGCCGCTCATTTTCGGCAGCATGACATCCAGTAAGATCAGATCCGGGTCCTTTGTCTGCGCAAGCAGCAGACCCGTCTCGCCGTCGAGCGCCTCGAGCGTCTCATAACCTTCGCGCTTGAGATTGAATTTCAGGATCTCCACGATCGCGCGTTCATCCTCTACGATCAGGACTGTCTTTGCCATAGTGCATCCTCCTGTTTTTAAACCGGGCGGCGAAGCGCCTTCGGATAGTGATTTTTGAGCTGGCTTCCGTCGCCCTTTGCCCAGCCGAGCGAAAGACCGTCAGCCTGCACGAGCGTCCAGCCGCGCTTGTCGGACGGCAGCACGTCGCCGGACAGATACCGGGCAAGCAGCGGGTCGGATTCTTCAAGCGAGACGCTGCTTTCCAGCGTTTCCAGCCACAGCGCCCACGCGTGCGCGGGCGCAAAGCGGTTTTTCAGGACTGCGCCAAGCTCCAGTCCCGCGCGCAGCACCCGCAGCCCCTTTACCTCCGGCAGCGCCTGCGGGACGAGATAGCACACGTCCCCGAACCGCAGCAGCTTCCCCTCCGGCAAGGCCGCGCCGGTCCGGGCGCAAAAGTCCGTCAGCTCCTGCGGGCACCTGGCCGCAGGCTCCGGCGGAAGCACTGCGGGCGCTTCGTCTCCCGTCCTGCGGAGCACGGCGGCATAGTGCCCCTCGCCCAAAAGCTTATGCGGCCAGAGGCGGAACGTTTTTTCCAATCCCGGCGCGGGATTCGCTACCCAATCGGGTCTGCCGGGAGAAAAGAACGGCACGTCCGGCTTTTCTACAGAAAAATCGGGATTTTTCCACAAAAAGTCCGAGATCACGCCCTCGTTTTCCACAGGAGAGAACGTGCACGTGGAGTAAACCAGCCGCCCGCCGGGGCGGAGCATGGCTGCGGCGGAGGTCAGAATCTCCAGCTGGCGGTTGGCACAGATGGCGTTCGTGTCCTCCGTCCAGTCGGTGACGGCGGCCTCCTCCTTGCGGAACATCCCCTCACCGGAGCAGGGGGCGTCGACGAGAATTTTATCAAAATACCCCGCGAAGCGCTCTTCCAGCCGCTTCGGGTGCTCGTTCAGGACCAGCGCGTTGGAAATGCCCAGCCGCTCGATATTCCCGGAAAGAATTTTCGCGCGCTTGGCGTTGATCTCGTTGCAGACCAGAAGCCCCTTTCCCCGGAGTTTGCCCGCCAGCTGCGTCGATTTCCCGCCGGGGGCCGCGCACAGGTCGAGCACGCGCTCGCCCGACTGCGGGTCCAAAAGCTCCGCCGGGGCCATGGCGCTCGGCTCCTGCAGATAATAAAGCCCCGCCGCGTGATACGGCGATAAGCCGGGCCGGGAGACCGCGTCATAATAAAACCCCGTCGGGCACCACGGCACGGGAGAGAGCGAAAACCGCGACAGATCGCCCGTAAAGCCGGTTTTGAGCGGATTTCTCCGCAGACCGGTGCAGAGCGGCCGGTCAAAGGACGCGAGAAAGTCCTCATATTCGCTTCCCAAAAGCGCACGCATCCGCGCCTCAAAACCCTCCGGCAGCACCGCAGCCGCCTCCTTCCCAATTTACATAATTATAAACATTATAGTGCATTTCCCCGAAAAAGGCAATGGCATATCCGCACAGTCTCCTCATGTGTCTGCCTGTCCCTCTTGGCGGCTTCCCGTTTTTGTGCTATAATCCTCCCAGATCATAACGAACGGAGAACGGCAATGAACGCACAGGGAACGGAACGGACGGAAAAACGGCTTTGCGTGGGGCTGCTTGCCCATGTGGACGCGGGCAAGACGACGCTGTCGGAGGCCATGCTTTACCGGGCAGGCGTCATCCGTACGCTTGGCCGCGTCGACCACGGCGACACGTTTCTCGACACCGACGCGCAGGAGCGCAGCCGGGGCATCACGATCTTTTCCAAGCAGGCCGTTCTTCCGCTGCCCGGCTGCACGCTGACGCTGCTCGACACGCCGGGCCATGTGGATTTTTCTGCCGAGATGGAGCGGACGCTGCAGGTGCTCGACTGCGCCGTGCTCATTATCAGCGGCCCGTCGGGCATCCAGAGTCACACCGTCACGCTCTGGCGGCTGCTGCGGCGCTATCAGGTGCCGGTCATTCTGTTCTTCAACAAAATGGACATGGAGACGGCGGATCGGGACGCGCTGCTTGCCGCTGTCCGCGCGGAGCTGGACGAGGGCTGCATCGATTTTTCGCAGCCGCAGGCGCAGCTCTACGAGGAGCTTTCCTTGTCCGACGAAGCGCTGATGGAGGACTATCTCGCCTCCGGCACGCTTTCCGACGCGCAGATCGCGCCGCTCGTCTCGCACAGGCGGGTGTTCCCGTGCCTGTTCGGCTCCGCGCTGCGGCAGACGGGCGTGGACGCGCTTCTGGACGCGCTGGGCCGGTTCGTGGACGAGCCTGCGCGGGGCGCGGAGTTCGGCGCGCACGTATTCAAGATCGCACGCGATGAAAAGGGTGCGCGGCTGACGTTTCTGAAGGTCACGGGCGGAACGCTCACGGTCAAGCAGACGCTCTCGGGCGAGGACTGGGAGGAAAAGGCCGACCAGCTTCGGCTCTATTCCGGCAGTAAATTCACGCTTTTGCAGCAGGCACCCGCAGGGACGGTCTGCGCCGTGACGGGACTGAGCAAGACCATGCCAGGCGATGTGCTGGGCCGCGAGACGGCGGCGCAGGCCCCGGTTTTGCAGCCGGTTCTGGAATACCGCCTGCTCTTAGAGGACGGCACGGACGCGGCGCTGGCGTATGGACAGCTGCGTGTGCTCGAAGAAGAGGATCCCGCGCTGCATCTGGTCTGGAACGCGCTGCTGCGCGAGATCCGCGTGCAGCTGATGGGGCCGGTGCAGATGGAGATTTTGCAGAAGCTGATTGAAGACCGCTTCGGGCTGAAGGTTTCATTTGACGCGGGGAACATCGTTTATCTTGAGACGATCGCCGCGCCGGTCGAGGGCGTGGGGCATTATGAGCCGCTGCGGCACTATGCCGAGGTGCATCTGCTGATGGAGCCGGCAGAGCCGGGCTCCGGCCTGCAATTTGACACCATGTGTCCGACGGACACGCTGGCGCTGCACTGGCAGCGGCTGATCCTGGCGCATCTGGCGGAAAAGGCCCACCGGGGCGTGCTGACCGGCGCGCCGATCACCGATATCCGCTTTACGCTCGTCTCCGGCAAGGCGCATCTGAAGCACACGGAGGGCGGCGACTTCCGGCAGGCGACCTACCGCGCCGTGCGGCAGGGCCTCATGAAGGCGCAGTCTGTGCTGCTCGAACCGTGGTACGCGTTCCGCATGGAGCTGCCCGCGCCGAGCGTGGGCCGGGCGATCACGGATATTCAGCGCATGCAGGGCGAATATGAGCCGCCGGAGCAGGAAGGGGAACAGACCATTCTGCGCGGAAGCGCGCCTGTGCGGCTGCTGCGGGAGTATCAGACGGAGCTTACGGCCTATACAAGGGGCCGCGGACGCATCCAGCTGCGCGTCAGCGGCTACCGGCCCTGCCGGGAGCAGGAGCAGATCGTAAAAGAGCTGGGCTACGACCCAGCGCGCGATCTGGAAAATCCGGCAAGCTCCGTGTTCTGCGCGCACGGCGCGGGTTACGAGGTCAAGTGGCAGGACGTGGACGCGGCGGCGCATCTGCCGCTGCTTCGGCTCGGAGGCCCCGCGCGGCAGGAGCAGCAGCGGATCGTAAAATCCGTTGCGCCCGGCGGCGCGCCGGAACTGGAAAAGGAGCTGCTGGCGATCTTTGAGCGCACCTACGGCGCGATCCGCCGCCGCGACGTGCTGCCGCAGATGATGCTGCGCAGCGAGGACAAGCGCGAATTTCTGCAAAGCCTCGGCCCGGCGGATGATTTCCTGCTGGTCGACGGCTATAACATCCTGTTTGCGTGGGACGAGCTGAAGGAGCTGGCCCGCACGAGCCTCGACGCGGCACGGCACGTGCTCATGAACCTGCTGTGCAATTATCAGGGCTACCGCGGCTGCACACTCATTCTGGTCTTTGACGCGTACAAGGTGCCGCAGGGGCTGGGGTCTGTGGAAAAATACCACAACATCCACATCGTCTATACCCGGCAGGCGGAGACGGCGGATCAGTATATCGAGCGCCTGAGCTTTGAGCTTCGCGGCCGCCGCCGCGTCCGCGTGGCGACGAGCGACAATCTTGAGCAGCTCATCATCCTCGGCCACGGGGCCGAGCGTATTTCCGCCCAGCACTTCCACGACGAGGTCTACACCGCGCAGGCCGAGATCGAGCGCATTCTGGCGCAGAACAATCAGAAGAACGCGAAATAAACTCCGGCCCGCAGGCTGTGACCTGCGGGCCGGTTCGTCATTCGCCCAGCGGCATGACGCCAAGCTGGACCTCGGCGATGGAGGCGAAGCCGTACAGATCGCCTGCGCGGACGGTGTACCAGCCATTGAAGTCTCCGAGCACCGTAACGGCTGTTCCGTTCGGGATCTGTGCCAGAACCTCCGCGTCCGTCTGCGGAAAGGAGCGCAGCGCCATATACCCGTTTTCGCCTGCGGCCTCGGCATCAAATTCGCTGCCCGGCGTCAGGAACGGAACGCCGAAATACTCCGTCACGCCGAGGGCCAGCGCCCGCGCAATCGCGTCCAGATTGCCCGTCAGCCAGTTCGCGTCCTCTGTGTTGTCGTGGTATCCCAGCTCGGTCAGAACCGCCGGAGCCCGTGTGCGGCGCAGCTCGCCGATGATCGTGGACGAGCGCGCCTGCACCCGGTCGGGAAGCGGATAGATGGGCTTGATGTTATCAACCAGAATGTTCGCCATGCGAAGCCCGGCCTCGCTCGTCGGATAATAGTAAATGTCCACGCCGCGCAGACGGCCTGACAGCGCCTGCGGTGCGGCGTTCGAGTGCAGCGCCAGATGGAAATCCTGCCGGGATGCGTTGGAATCGCGGATGGACTGCGCAGCGCTGCCGTCCGGGTCGTTGCGCGTGACGGTGATGCCGCTTGCGTGCAGATACGGCGTCATCTCATCGGCCAGCGCGTTCATCCAATAGCGCTCGTCGCCGGTCGTGATGTAGGGATTGAAATACTGCGTGGATGGACTCAAGAATAAAAATGGCATATGCCGGTTCCTGCCTTCCCTGATTTACTGGCATATTCTATGCAGACGCGGTTTTATTGTTTACAGTCTGCCGAGTTTGTGATACCATAGCTGTTAGACATGAAGGAGTTTGACGCTATGCAGTATATTATTCTGGATATGGAGTGGAACCAGCCGTGGCCGGGGTCATACAGCGCGAAAAAGGCGCTGCCGTCGCCGATGCGCGGCGAGATCGTGCAGATCGGCGCTGTGCGCATGACGCAGGAGCAGCAGGTCGCGGACGAGTTCCAGATCCTCATCCGGCCCAAATATTTTAAGAAAATGAACCGCAAGGTCGCCTCGCTGACCGGTATCCGCGACAGTCTGCTGCGCGAAAAGGGCGTGAGCTTCCCGGAGGCCGCCGCGCAGTTTGCCGCGTGGTGCGGCGAGGACTGCGTGTTTTTGACGTGGGGCTTTGACGATATCACGATCCTGCGGGAAAATCTCGCGGTGTTCGGTCTGGAGAGCGGATGGACGGCGCGCTGGTACAACGCGCAGCTGATCTTCAACGCGCAGACCGACGGCTCCGGCGCGCAGAAGGCGCTGTCGACGGCCATGCAGATGATGGACATCGCGCCCACCCGTGCCGCGCACGACGCGCTGGGCGACGCGTATCATACGGCGCTCGTCTGCCAGAAGCTGCGTCTCGCGGAGGGCATCGCCGCGTATGAGGCTGCCGTGCAGGCGCACGAAAACGGCTTCCACGGCGCTGAGCTGCCCGGCTGCGTGCAGCGGGCCGTGTTCCACGGCTACGCTGACAAGACCGCCGCGCTCGGCGCGATGAGCGGGCAGGAGAACCTTTGCCCTGTCTGCGGCGGGCAGATGACGGCAGGAAAATGGTATCCGCAGCAGGGACGGCGGTATCTGTCCCGCGCCAGATGCGAGGCGGACGGTGAATTTTACATCCGTATCCGGCTGGTGCAGGAGGACGGTGCGCTGCGCGTCAGCCGGCTGGTCTACGAGCCGACCGAGCAGGTCGCAAAGAGCTATGCCGCGCTCAGCCAGAAGCCCCGCCCACACCGCGCCCGCCGCCGCAGATTCGCCCGCGTCAAGCCAAAGCCGGCAGAACCGAAAAACGGATAAAACGAGGGAAGGCCGTGCGGCCTTCCCTTGCTGCAATATACGCGTATATCCGAAATTCTGCTATGATCCTTGATCTGTCAAGCGCACGGAAACGGGGACGAATTGACATTTTTCGACTGGTCTGATAAAATAAAGGCGGTTCTTATCGAACCCCAAGGCTCCCGACGCAGACGGGCGGTTTGGCCTCCTCCGAAAGGAGGGATGTTTATGCCGATTACGATCACGTTCCATATTTTTGGGCTCACGGTCACCATCCGCATAAATGGCCGAAACCGCCACTCGGCAAAGTGACGGTTTCGAGATTTCTTGAAACGCTAACTTGATCCGAGGCCAAACCGTTCTTGCGGAAGGGGCCTTGGTTATTTTCATTATATCAGACTCTTCCGATTTGTCAAGCGCGCTGAATCGGACCTGTGCGCGGATTTATAAACCAAAGCGCCCTTCGGAAGAAGGGCGCTTTGCGGGTATCTTACAGATGGATCGCGGTGCCGGTCTTGCCTTCGATGCCGTCCTTGGCTTTTTCCAGGAGGGTGATGAGGGCGGTGCGGCCGGGCTTGGACTCGGCGAACTTGACAGCCGCTTCGACCTTCGGCAGCATGGAGCCGGGGGCGAACTGGCCTTCGGCCATGTACTTGCGGGCTTCCTCCGGGGTCAGCTCGTCCAGGTTCTTCTGGTCGGGCTTGCCGAAGTTGATGGCGACCTTCTCGACAGCCGTCAGGATGATGAGCATATCGGCGTCAAGCTGCTCGGCCATGCACTCGGAGGCGAAGTCCTTGTCGATGACGGCGGGCACGCCCTTGAGGTGGTATTTGTCCTCCCACACGACCGGGATACCGCCGCCGCCGGCAGCGATAACGGCGTGCTTCGCGTTCATAAGCGCCTTGACCGTGGCGATCTCGACGATCTCCTTCGGGCGCGGGCTTGCAACGACCTGACGCCAGCCGCGGCCTGCGTCCTCGGCGACGTCGATGCCCTTTTCGGCGGCGAGCTTCTTCGCCTCTTCCTCGGTCATGAACGCGCCGATGGGCTTGGTCGGATGCTGGAACGCGGGGTCAGCCGGATCAACGGCGACCTGCGTCAGAACAGTCGCGCAGTGGATGCCCAGACCGCGGCGGTCAAGCTCCTCGCCGATCATGTTCTGCAGATCGTAGCCGATGTAGCCCTGACTCATGGCTACGCACATGGAAAGGGGCATGATGTCGCTCTTGGCCTGCTGCTTGTGGTAAGCGGCAAACGCGTTCTGGATCATGCCGACCTGCGGGCCGTTGCCGTGCGCGATGACGACCTCGTGACCGTCCTCGATCAGGTCTGCGATGGCGCAGGCCGTCGTCTTGACAGCCTGCATCTGCTCTTCTAGATTTTTGCCCAGAGCGTTGCCGCCCAGAGCGATCACAATTCTTTTAGCCATTTTATAATTCCTCTTGATACTGCAATGGCAGGAGCGGCGCTCCTGCCATATGCTTATTTGTGTAGGTTCAGAAGCGAATCAGAACATCTTGCGCTTGCTGTCAGCGGAGTCGAGGTCCATCAGAGCCTTGACCGGGTCCTTGACCTGAGCCAGGAAGATCATAGCGGCAATGATGTACGGCTTGTAGGAAGCCTGCTTGTACAGAGGCACCAGATAGCGGTCGAACACGGAGTTGTCGACTTCGCCCTCGGGGCAGGACAGACCGGAGATGTCAGCGGGCAGGCAGTGCAGGTACAGAGCCTTGCCGTCCTTCGTCAGCTTCATCATCTCTTCGGAGCAGGTCCAGTCCTTATGCTCGGCGTTCTGCGCCAGCAGTTCCTTTTCGAGCTCGTCGATGCCCTTCTGGTCGCCCTTAACGTACAGCTCGGAGCGCTTTTCCATCGCCTTGAACGGAGCCCAGGACTTCGGATAGACGATATCGGCATCCTTAAAGGCCTCAGCCATGGAGTTGGTCTTGTGGAACTTGGAGCCGTACTTCTCACAGTTCTTGCGGGCGATCTCTTCGACCTCGGGGAACACATCGTATCCTTCCGGATGGGCCAGCGTGACGTCCATGCCGAAGCGGGTGAACAGGCCGATAACGCCCTGCGGGACGGACAGCGGCTTGCCGTAGCTGGGGCTGTAGGCCCAGGTCATGGCAACCTTCTTGCCCTTCAGGTTCTCAACGCCGCCGAAGTAGTGGATGACGTGCAGCATATCGGCCATGCACTGCGTCGGATGGTCGACGTCGCACTGCAGGTTGACGAGCGTCGGACGCTGCTCAAGAATGCCGTCGCGGTAGCCTTCCTCCAGAGCGTCCATGAACGTCTTCTGGTACTCATGGCCCTGATGGATGTACATATCGTCGCGGATGCCGATGACGTCGGCCATGAAGGAGACCATGTTGGCCGTCTCACGGACCGTCTCGCCATGGGCGATCTGGGACTTCTTCTCGTCGAGGACCTGCTCCTCGAGGCCGAGGAAGTTGCAGGCGGAGGCGAAGGAGAAGCGGGTACGGGTGGAGTTGTCGCGGAACAGGGAGATGCCCAGACCGGAGTTGAAGATCTTCGTGGACTTGTTGCGCTCACGCAGATCGCGCAGCGCGTCGGCTACGGTAAAGACAGCGTCGATCTCGTCGTCGGTCTTGTCCCAGGTCCAGTAGAAGTCGGTCTTATACATATTGTTGATGTGGAGCTTCTCAAGATGTCTTGCCAGTTCAACAGTTTTGCTCATGTTCTTTCTCCTTAAAATATTATCGTATGCGTATTTCTTTCTGATGTGCCGGGCGGACAAAAGCATCCGCCCCTACAGCATTGGATTTTTACTTGATGTCGTTGCCGGTGAGCTCCTGACGGAAGGAGGTGGCGGAGCCGTCCTTGTTCTCGGGCTTATAGAGCATGGGAACAGCTGCGTACAGCGCGGCGCAGACGACCAGATCCTGCTTCCAGGTGATCTCGTTGGGGGCGTGTGCCTGAGACTCGGCGCCGGGGCCGAAGCCAACGCAGGGGATGCCGTAGCGGCCCTGGATGGAAACGCCGTTGGTGGAGAAGGTCCACTTGTCGGTCAGCGGACGGCCCTCGCGCTTGGCCTTGGCAGTCTCGTCGGCCCACAGACGGTTCTCGCCCCACAGGGCATGGTGCGCGTCGACCAGAGCCTGGACGTGCGGCGCAGAGGCCTTGTTGATCCAGGTCGGGAAGAAGCACTCGGTCTCATAGACGTGACCAGTCCATGCGGGACGGTCGTACATATACATGGAAACCTTGACGTCCTTGGCATACTTCTTGCAGGCGGGCAGATCCTCGATCTCCTTCAGGCAGGACTGGTAGGTCTCGCCGGCCGTCATGCGGCGGTCGATGGAGATGGAGCAGGAGTCCGCAACTGCGCAGCGGGACGGGGAGGTATAGAAGATCTGGCTGGTGGTGCAGGTGCCGCGGCCGAGGAAGCGGGCGTCTTCGTAATGCTCGGGGTTGTACTTCGGGTCGAGCATCTTGACAAGGCCCTTGATCTCCTTGTCGTCGGCAGCGTCGTTCTCGTTGAGATCGCGGACGTTCAGGATGACCTCAGCCATCTTGTGGATCGCGTTGTCGCCGCGCTCCGGAGCGGAGCCGTGGCAGGAAACGCCGTGCATATCGACGCGGATCTCCATTCTGCCGCGATGGCCGCGGTAGATGCCGCCGTCGGTCGGCTCGGTGGAGATGACGAACTCGACTTTGCTGCGTGCGTCCTCGGGGCCGTTAAAGTATTCGTTGACAATGGACTGCCAGCACATACCGTCGCAGTCCTCCTCCTGCACGGAGCCGACGACCATGATCTTGTAGCCCTCGGGGATGAGGCCCAGATCCTTCATGATCTTCGCGCCGTAGGTAGCGGAGGCCATGCCACCCTCCTGGTCGGAGCCGCCGCGGCCGTAGATGATCTCGTCGGTCTCGTAGCCGGTGTAGGGATCAGCGGTCCAGTTCTCGCGGTTGCCGATGCCGACGGTATCGATATGGGAGTCGATGGCGATGATCTTGTCGCCAGTGCCCATCCAGCCGATGACGTTGCCGAGCTTGTCGAACTCGACCTTGTCATAGCCCAGCTTTTCCATCTCAGCGGCGATGCGCTTGACGACGCCCTCCTCCTCGCAGGACTCGGACGGGATCGCGATCATGTCGCGGAGGAACTTTGCCATGTCAGCCCGGTAGCCTTCGGCAGCCTTCTTGATAGCATCATAATTCATAAACGCAGGGTACCTCCCATTTATTTATTTATTTATTTATTATTCGTTCTGATCTGCGGCGTCTGCCGTGCAGACGTCTTCTGCTACCATCATACCACATGAAAAGCAGATGTCAAACAAAATTTTTGCTTGCCTAAAATTTTTTATGAAGGTTTGCTTTTTACACATGTTTATATAGGAATATATGTATTTCAAGGGAAAAGAAGGCTGCCCGGCGGGCGGCCTTCTCTGCAAATCAAAAACCGATTTTCATAAAGCGAAGCAAGTACACAGCGTCTGTAGGGGCCGACGACTCTGTCGGCTCGCTGGAAGCAGTGGATTTTTCCGGAAACCCTAGGCGAATCCGTATGCGCTTCCCAACACGTTTGTAGGGGCCGATGCCCACATCGGCCCGGCAGAGCGCACCGTTTTTACGAAAATCTTCGGCGAATTCGTAACTGCCTCACGGGCCGATGTGGGCATCGGCCCCTACAGTCAAAGTGGAAGGCGCGTACGAATTCGCCGCAAAACTCCAGCCAGCGGTTGTATTCCGTGCGGGCGGACAGAGTCGTCCGCCCCTACAGGCAAGCTGGAAGCGCTGTATCATAAAACACAGCCTGCTTCTCCTGTTTTACCGGATCATATCCAGCAGCGCCTCCGGCGTGACCTCCTCCGTGATGCCGAAGCGGAGCATGGCGTAAAGCGTCTGCGGCAGGCCCTTGACGACGGTGTTGACGCCAGGATTGGTCGAGAGCGTCACATGCACGCCGAGCGACTGGAGCGTGACCTGCGTCAGCGTGGAATACTGTCCGGCGGGATATGCCAGCACGTCGACCGGCCGGCCCGTTGCGTCCTCCAACAGTGCACGGCTGCGCGTAAAGTCCTCCGTCAGCGCCTGCACGTAGGCCTCTTCGCTTTCGCTGGAAAGCTGGAGAATGTTCTCCCGCACGGCGGAGCCCGTCTCATACGGCGGCCACTGGTGCATGTCATATGTGTGGCTCTGGATGGAAATGAGGCCGGACGCGGTCATTTCCGCCGCCTCCGCCGCGCCGAAGTGCGGCGTGATGGCATAGTCCGTATCCTTGTAATGATCCGTTCCGAACGAAACGCCGATGGCGAAGATCGTCGCCTTCATGCCGTATTTCTGCAAAATCGGATAGGCCAGCGTGTAATTGCTCCTGTATCCGTCGTCAAAGGTGATGACGACCGGCTTCTCGGGAAGCGGCTCGCCGCGCAGGACATACGCCTGCAGCTCGTCAAACGAGACGCCGGTATACCCGGCCTCGGAAAGCGCCCGGATCTGCGCCTCAAACTGCTCCGGGGACACCATTTCGCTGTTCGTCACGTCCTCGGACAGATGGTGGTACATGAGTATGGGCACCTGCGTGCTGATCTCATCGGCCGAAAGCGCCGCCGGGGACAGGACGTTCAGGAAATAATCCTCCGGGGTGTCGGCGGTCACATACGTTCCGAAATCGTCCGGGATCCAGAGATCTGTGCGGCCTGTCATGCGGGCGCAGATCATCTCACCGACGTTGTTGCGGAAGTGCGTGCCGTCGTAGAAATAGCGCATCTCGCAGCTGACGCTGCTGGACGAAAAATCCCAGAACGGCGTGACCTGTGCCAGCGAGCGGTAAAACTGCGCGACGGTTTCCGGTTCATAATTTTTCAGATACTCAGCATATACCGGCCCGGCCGCGACGGTGAGGTTCACACCCGCTTCCTCGCACAGGGTCTTGATCGCCGCGACGCTCTGCATACACTGCTCCGTGTACGGAAGCGAGAGCGTCTGGTGCGGATAGTCGGCGAAGACGGGGTAGCTTTCGAGATAGCGTTCCTCGCTGCCGATCGGCTCTGCGTCGCGCACGCGCTTGTCATAGCAGCCTGTCCGCTCGTCAAACACGTCGAACGTCTGCGGCAGAATGGTGTCCGTGCGCAGCGCGTTCAGCTTGGCCAGCGCATAGCGCGGGTCGGCGAAGAGATAGCGCGTGTAATAGGACAGCACGGACGTGTCCGGGTCCTCCTTATAGTGGAGGTTCTTCGTCAGCCGGTCGGATTCCTCGTCGTAGGTCAGGCCGTTGTCGAGATAGACGTTCAGAATGAGGTTTTTGACCTCATAATGTTCGATCAGATACCGCGCGATCTTTTCGCAGTCGCGCATATCCGCACCGTACATGATGAGATTGTAAAAGCTTGCGTCATACGCCTCGTTGAACGCGTCCACCGGGAACGAGCTGGTGGACGAGCAGCCGAGGATATAGGAATCGTATTCGTCGTGGTGCTGTTCGAGATAGCTGAACTTTGCCACGCGCGGGTTATTCGTCTCGTCGTAGGAGAACCAGGACAGCAGCCTGTCCCCGAACGCGCCGAAGGGATCGGCGGCAAGATTCAGCGCCGCCAGCAGCGCGGCCAGCACAAGGACGGTCACGAGAAAGACCAGCACCCATTTTTTTGAACTCATTCGATCACCGCCTCAGAACTGCGTATAGATAAAGCCCGACGGGATATACCCGGCCCGGAACACGCCGAGCAACAGCACGGCCAGCAGCAGCGCCGTCACGGCAAGCCACTGCACAAAGCCAGGTCTCTTTTCCAGCGCAGCCCGGATCTGCACGCCGCGCTCCTGCAAGCACTCAAGCGTCAGCAAAACGGCCAGACCCAGCGCGATCACGAGAAAATCCGTCTTCGCAAGGCCGAACGACAAAAGCGTCCCGTCGAGCAGCTGTGACGGCTGTGGATGCAGCACGGTTGTCTTCAAGAATCGGAACACACAGCTCAGACGCGGCGAACGCGTGAAATACCGCCCGATGAACACCAGCAGCATCGTGCGCAGCGTCATGAACACGCGCCATGCGGCGGATTTATCGTTGATGTGCAGCGCCGATTTCCAGCGCAAAAACGTCCGTTCCAGCAGAAGGGAGGCCGTAATGAGCACGCCGTTCCACAGGCCGAAGGCAATGTAGCGGAAGTTCGCCCCGTGCCAGATGCCGATGATGAGATAGACGATGAACGTCGCGAGCGACGTGGCAAAAATCTTGCCGCCCGTGCCTCTGATGTGCGTGCGGGCCCAGCGGGAGAGTCTGCCGAAGGCTTTCGACAGCGACAGCGGATAAAACACATAGTCGCGCATCCACGCGCCGAGCGTAATGTGCCAGCGCCGCCAGTATTCCGTCAGGGACATTGCGAAGATCGGGCGGCGGAAATTCTCGGCCATGTCAATGCCGAACATCCGCGCGACACCGCGCGTAATATCGATGCCGCCGGAAAAATCGCAGTAGAGCTGAATGCAGTAGAACAGAATGCCGCTGGCAATGACCGCGCCGCCGTAGGGGCAGTTTTCCGTGATGACAGCGTTGACCAGCACGGCGGCCCGGTCGGCAATGACGAGCTTTTTGAAATAGCCCCAGAGGCAAAGCTGGATGCCGAATTTGAGATCGCGCCAGTCCAGACTGCGCTCTGCTAAAAGCTGCGGGGCAAGCTGGTCGTACCGGCTGATGGGGCCCTGCACCATCTGCGGGAAGAACGAGACGAACAGGCCGTATTTCAGCGGGTTTTTCTGCGCGGGGAGCTTTCCCCGGTAGACGTCGATCACGTATCCCACGCTCTGGAAGATGAAATACGACAGGCCCAGCGGCACGACGAAATCCCACCGGGGAAGCTTGTCCCCGAGGGCGGACGGCAGCGCGGAGGCCGTGAAGTTCCAGTATTTCATGAGATATAACAGCCCGAAGCAGAGAACCAGACACGCCGCGCAGATGCGCTTCTTCGCGCGGCGCACAGCGGTCTTTGCGGCCTTATCCGGTGCGGGACGCGCGTTTTGCTTTTCAAGCAGCAGTCCCGTCAGCCACGTGAGTCCCGCGACCAGCACGAGCCAGACGGCGCTTTTGACGCCGCCAACCAGGTAAAAGACCATGCTTGCCAGCAGCAGCACGACCCACTGCGCCCGCTTCGGAACCAGATAATACAGCACGACGCCTGCCGTGACGAGCCCCACAAAGGGCAGGGAGGCAAAGGACATCTCAGCTCTGACGGCTCTCGATGAGCTCCTCGATGGCTTCGACGCTGTTGAAGTTTTCCGGCGTCAGATCGTCCACGCCAAGCTCCACGTCAAACGCTTCCATCAGCTCTGTCACGACCGCGACGATATCCAGCGAGTCGATCAGGCCGTCGTCGATGAGGGCTTTTTCGTTCTCAAAGTCGATGCCCGGACAAATCTCCGTCAGGATCTCCATGATCTGCTTTCTCATAGTGTCAAAACTCCTTTATCTATCCCAGCCTCAGCACAACGGACTGCCATCCGTCCGGCTGAAACTGATTTTTTTCATAGAAATGCTCGGCAGGGGCGTTCCCCACCCTTGCCCAGACGGCGCATTTCTGCCCGCCGGTCTTCGCTTCCAGCATAGCCAGCAGCCGCCCGGCGTATCCATGCCCCCGGCAGTCCGCACGGACGGCCAGATGGCGGATCTCGCACTGCGCCCGCCCGGGTGTATAGTGCAGAAGTCCGGAAATTCCGTTCGCGTCTGTCAAACACAGCACCTGCCCGGCGCTGACCGCCTGTCGGAGTTCCTCGTCCGGCGGGATGCAGCCCGTCAGCGGGTCGAACTGTTCAAGTAAAAACGCCCGCACGGCCTCAAAGGAAGCCTCTGACGCAGTTTCCGCGTTATCTGGCGCAGGAATTGCCGCCCGTGTGCGCCGCAGGCGGTGAAAGCACTCCGCAAAGCCGAGCGCGCACAGCGCGTCCTGCGCCCGGCGCATGGCGTCTTGGTCCTTTTCGCGGCAGGCAAGTTCTGTGATGAGCGGGGAAGGCTGCTCCGGCAGGCAAAGCTTTGCACCGGGGTGCAGATAGAAGTTCAGGAGCCGGTATCCGGCCCGCTGCCGCAGCAGCAGCAGAAAGCCGTTCCCTTCCTCGTAAAAAAGCCCGGCGTCGATCTCACGCTGGTAGTCTGCCGGGGATAAAAAGCAGTTGGTCACCACACCGCGCCGAAGCTGCGCGGACAGAAGCGGCGCAAGCGCCGCGCAGCTCTCAACTCTGCGCATGAAGGAAACGCTCCTTCAGCGCCGCGCGGTCGAGCTTGCCGTTCGCGTTGTGCGGCAGCGCCTCCAGCTTTTCATAGACGTTCGGCAGCATATATTTCGGCAGCGCCGTCCGCAGCGCCCGTGCCAGCGCGTTCGTGTCCAGATCGCCCGCATAGACGCAGACGATCCTGTCGCGCATTGCGTCGTAGAAACAGACGGCGTCGTGCAGGCCATCGACACTGTAGAGCGCCGTTTCAATTTCGCCCAGCTCAATGCGGTAGCCCATGTGCTTGATCTGCCCGTCGCGGCGGGCAAGAAAATAGAAATTCCCGTCCTCCCGCTGCACGGCCATATCGCCCGTGCGGTAGAGAATGTCGCGGTAATCGGGGCAGAGCGGGTTCTGGATAAAGGCTGCATCGGTCTTTTCCGCGTCGGCAAAATATCCCGCCGCAAGCCCGGAGCCGCGCACGCACAGCTCGCCCGTCTCGCCGGGGGCCGCCTCGGTCAGATCGTCCTTTAACAGCAGCAGCTGCATATTGCGGCAGGCCCTTCCGATGGGGATCGGCTCGTCGTCGCGGTACGTGTGCGTCAGGTGCAGCGCGGCGCAGTCGACGGTCGTCTCCGTCGGGCCGTACATATTATAAAGCTCCGCCTCCGGGATTGCGCGCTTCCACATATTCACGTACCGCGCCTGCAGCGCCTCGCCGCCGACGACGATCTTCCGCAGCGCGTGCGGGACGCACTTTTCAAGCGCGCCGGAGCTTGCCGCCAGATGGAACGCGGACGTCGCCCAGTTCACGGCGGTCACGCCGTTCCGGTCGAGCGCCTGCAGCAAAAACAGCGGCAGCGCGAAGAATTTCTTCTCCAGAATCACGCACGTCGCGCCGAGCTTCAGCGTCTGGTACAGATCCTTGCAGGAGGTGTCAAAGTAAAACGGCGACTGATTGCCGAAGACCTCATGCTCCGTATAGCCGCAGAAGTCCGTCAGCCAGTCGGTAAAATCCAGAATGGCGCGGTGGGAGATGACGATGCCCTTCGGCGTGCCGGTCGAGCCGGAGGTGAAGAGCAGGTACACGGGGTCGAGATCGATAATCTGCTCACGCCTGGCCTGCAGAAGCGCATTGTCCGGGGCGGTCTTCTCCGCCTCCTCCAGACACACAAGCGGCGCGCAGTCCGCAAGCCGCTCCGCCTGCGGGCGGCACGCTTCCGGGAAGACGATCGCGCGGGCGTGCACCTGCGCGAGAATGCGGCGCATGCGCGCCTCCGGCATCTGCTCGTCGATGGGAACGTAATAATTCCCACTCTGCAAAACGCCCTGCAGCGCCGCGACGCTCTGCACTGTCCGCCCCGTGAGCACGGCCACGGGCGCGTTTTTGCAGCCCGGAAGCCCGGCCAGAACGGTTCCCAGTGCCCGCGCACGCGTCAGCAGCTGCCCGAAGGTCAGACTGCCGTAGGCGTCGGAAAAGGCGACCTTGTCCGGGACGCGGGCGGCGGTGCGCTCCAGATATTCAGCGGCGTTTGTCATCGGCATGGACGCATCCTCCTTCAGCTCGGCTTCACACACTTTTGAGAATTTTACCACATACGCACGCAAATGTAAAGGCGGAACGCGCCGCGCATTTTTTCGCCCGCGGCGGTTGAGTCCAGGCTGCTTTCATGGTAAAATAACAAAAAACACAGGAGGACAGACCTATGTATGATGTGATCGCGCTGGGCGAGCTGCTTGTCGATCTTGCGGAACGCGCGAAGGACGAAAACGGCTACCCCACTCTTGCCGCCAACCCCGGCGGCGCGCCCGGCAATTTTCTTGCCGCGCTGAGCGCGTATGGAAAGAAGACCGCGTTTCTCGCCAAGGTCGGCGACGACACCTTTGGCCATCTGCTGACCGGCACGATGCGCCGCGCCGGGATCGACACGCGCGGCATTCTGATCAGTCCCGATACATTCACGACGCTTGCGTTCGTGACCTTTGACGCGCACGGCGACCGCTCGTTCGCCTTCGCGCGCAAGCCCGGCGCGGACACGCAGCTGCGCTGGGAGGAGATCGACCCGGCCATGCTGGCAGAAAGCCGCGTGTTCCACTTCGGCTCGCTCAGCTGCACGGACGAGCCTGCCCGCACGGCCACGCAGAAGGCCGCGGCCTATGCCCGCGCGCACGGCAGGCTCGTCACCTACGACCCCAATTACCGCGCCCCGCTGTGGAAAACAGAGCAGGAGGCAAGGGAACAGATCCTCTGGGGCCTTTCGCAGGCGGATATCGTCAAGATCAGCGATGAGGAGACGCAGTTCCTCTGGGACTGCAGCCCGGAGGAGGGCGCGGAGCGCGTGCTGGCGCTGGGCGCGAAGCTCGTCATGGTCACGCTGGGGCCGAAGGGGTGTCTGCTGAAAAATAAGCAGGCAGACTTCTCCTGCGGCTGCCCGAAGGTGCACCCCATTGACACGACCGGCGCAGGCGATATCTTTGGCGGCAGCGCCGTATCGCGCTTTTTGGAGCTTGGGAAAGCGCCGGAGGCGCTGACGCGGGACGATCTTGCCTATATGGCCCGCTACGCGGCAGCCGCAGCAAGCCTCTCCACCGAAGCTTCCGGCGCCATCCCGTCCATTCCGAAAAAGGAAGCCGTCCTGCAAAAGATGCAGGAGGCATATTGCGTGCAGGCGGACGCACACCGATAACGATCCGACGTTTTGACGCAGAAAGCGGCATTCCCGGCCCGGGAATGCCGCTTCTGTTTTGCAGCTTACGCTTTTTTCTTCGGCCCCATGATCTCGGCGCTCAGGAGGGCGACGAGGGGGACGGTCAGGATGATGCCGATGGTTCCGGCCACGCCGCGGATGATCTCGATGGCGATGGAATCGGCGTTGAAGATCTGGATCATGGGATAATCAAAGATCTGGAACAGCAGGAGCGTATTGAGGCTCGAACCGGCGAAGGCAAGGATGAGTGTGTTCGCCATGGTGCCCATGGCGTCCTGGCCGATGTTCATGCCGGAGCGGAACAGGGCCTTGCGCGGCAGGTCGGGGTTCAGCTCGCGCAGCTCCCAGCAGGCGGAGGAAATGGACATGGCCACGTCCATGACCGCGCCGAGCGAGGCGATGAGAATGCCGCTGACGAACAGACCGCTGATCTTCAGTCCCCGGTCGGACGCGCGCAAAACCAGTTCCTCCGCTTCCGGCAGGTTGAAGCCGTTGAGCGGCGAGATCGACCCGCACAGGGCGGCGAAAATGCCGGCCACCGCCACGCCGCCGATGCAGCCGAGCGTGGCGCAGAGCGTCTTGCGGCTGAAGCCGTTCAGGAACAGGAGGGAGGCCGCCGTCGTCAGCGCGACAAGCACGACCGTGACCACGACCGGCTGCGCGCCGCGCAGGATCATGGGCACCTGAATGAACCAGACGCACGCAAGCGTATACACAAGCCCCAGCAGGGCCGTGAGGCCCTTTTTCCGGCCGATCAGCAGAAGCAGCGCCGCAAACACGGCAAGCAGGCCGAGCAGCACCGGGGCGCGGTTATAATTCGGAATGGATATGATATACGGCGCGCCCTCGTCGTCCAGATCGAGGCGGACGACGATCTTTGTGCCGATCTTCGCGTCGACGTTGGTATAGATGGTCAGATAGTTGATCGCCTCAAGCGTTTCGCCCTTCCACGGGCCGTTCAGGATCTCGACCTCAAGATACTGCTGGCCGATGCGGCGGCCCTCGGTCCAGTCCTGGGTCTCCGCGTTGTCGTCCAGAATGTCCGTGACGCGCGCAACGGCGAAAAACCGCTTGCGCGCGGCAGTCGCCTCGCGGTCAGGCTCCGTGTATTCCAGAACCAGCGCCCACGCGATGATCAGCACGAACAGCAGCGCGCTCACGCCGATCTCCATCCAGCGCTTGCGCGTCAGCTTGCATTGTAAGTTTTTCATGGATTCTCCTTCAGGATGCGCAGTTTTTGAATGATGGGGGACTGCCCCGCCGGAAGACCCGGCGGGGCAGCTTTGTACTGTTGGGGAACTCAGCGCTCGAGATACCGGTGGATGATCGCCGCGACCTGTGCGCGGGTCGCCTGTGCCTTCGGCACAAGGTTGCTGCCGGAGCCGTTGATCAGACCCTGGCCGACCGCCCAGTTCATCGCCTGAATGGCGTAGGCAGAGAGCTGCGCCGTGTCGGCAAAGCCGCCGAGATTTTCCTCGAGCGTCACAGCCGTCATGCCGCCGTAGACTGCGTAGCGGTACAGGATCGCCGCAAGCTGCTCACGGGTCACGGGGTCGTTCGGGCCAAAGAGGCCGGAACCGTAGCCGTTGACGATGCCGTTGGCCGCCGCCCATGCGACCGCCTTGGCAAACCACTTGCCGGTGGCCACATCCGTAAAGTCGGACGAGCCGGAAACGGACGGGCTGCCCGCCATGCGGTAGAGGATGGTGACGATCATGGCGCGGGTCAGCGGAGCATTGGGCGCGAAGCGGTCAGAACTCGTGCCGTCCATGATGCCGTTTGCGTAGACATAGCGGACATCATCATAGAACCAGTCGCTGACGGTGACGTCGCCGAACGGGAGCTTGATATTGCTGCCGGTGTTGCCGCCGATGATGCCGGGGAGGATCGGGATGATGGGGTCGATCGGGTCGGCGTTCTTCTTCCAGTGTGCGTAGAAGACCTTATCGCCGGTCTCCGTCGCGCCGATCTGCCTGATCTGCACGCCGCCGGTGTAGGCGGTGAACCAGCCGAGGAAGGTATAGCCGCTCTTCGTCACATTGGTTGGGAGAACAGTCACAGTGCCTTCGGTGTAGGTCGTCGGGTACGCGCCGTTGATCGTGCCGCCGTCAGTGACATAGGTGATGTTCCACGTCTTGACCGGGGTCTCGCCTGCGGTGCAGACGACGTCCGCGCGGTCGCGGATACGGATACGCGGGTAGACCGGCGTGCCGTCCGAGAGGACGAAGGTATTGTCATAGGAGGCAAGGCCAACCGCCTCGACCTGATTGCCGACGATGGCGTTCTGGACTTCCTTGTCCTTCGTGATGTAGCCGTCGATGAAGACGCGGGCTTCCTTGCCGGCCGCATCCCTGACCATGATGGTCTGGATCTTGCCTTCGGCCTCTTCCACTCTGGTGATCGTGCCCTTGATCTTGACGAGGCTGCCGAGGACGGAGCCGTCGTTGATCTGCGCGGCGGTGACTTCCTTGGGAGCCGGAGCCTCCGCGTCCGCGATCTTTTCGATCTTCGTCGTCACAGCCAGCTGACGCTCGCCCTGATAGGAGGACGTCGTACCGGTGACACGGACCTTATCGCCGATCTTAAAGTCGCCTGCAACCGGGAAGGCGTTGATACCGGCGGTGTTGTCCTGCACATAGATGCAGTCGAAGAACGCGGTATCCTTGTTATAGCCGGAGGCGTTGGAGGTCACGATGCCCTCCACGGTGAACTTGACGCCCTCCTCTGTCTCTGCCTGCACATCCGCGATCTTGGTGATCTCGGTCTGGTTGAGCATGGAGACGAGATTCTGGCAGATCTTGTAGTTGGAGTAGTTCTTCTCCGCGCCGCTGTCGGAGACCTGGTACTGCACCTCGAAGTTCGACATGAAGGCTGCGCCGGAGACGATGATGAGGCCCTTGCCCTCGAGCTGCTCAGACGCCATGACCATCAGGCGGTCATCGTTTTTCGCGAAGGTGTACTTCGGGATACCTGCGCCGCCGAGGCCGTCCTTGTCAACGTCCACAGAGTAGGTCGTTGCATGGCCGTAGACTGCCGGGCTGACCGTTGCGGGCAGCGTGGAGGTTGCATTGCCGCTTGCGTCAACTGCGTAGATGGACGCGCCGCCGTAGTGGCTGAAGCGTTCGGTGTAGAGTTTGTCATACGGATGCTCTGCATCGAATTCCACGCCCTTCAGAAGCGGGTTCTCCATGTTGTAGGACGAGAAGTAGAGTCTCCACTTGTCGACGCCGTCGGCTGCGGAGCGTTCATCGTCATACGTTGCGTCGTCAGAGATACGGAGGCTGGAGCCGAGTTTGGCCAGAACCTCGTTTTGCGTCGCGGCCATATGCTTGATGTCCGGGTTGTTCTGGATGATGGGGTAATTCTCGTAGTTGTCAGACCAACCGGCGAGGATCACCATGCCGCCGTTGTCGTTGAACGTCTTGATGGCGTTCAGTTCTTCTGTGGAATAGGTCTTCGGATCCTTCTGGGCCGCTTCCAGACGGCGGGACGGAGCCGTCAGGATGATGGCCTTGTACTTGGAATTGCCGCAGGCCGCGATGAGTTCCTCGCTGGTCTTCAGCGTGACTGTACGCACGGAATATTCCGCAGCCAGCTCACCGAAGTTGCCCATGGAGTCTTTATAGTTGCCTGCAACATATTCATTGTAGTGCGAGGCGTCAATGCCGATGTAGACAAGCTTGCTTGCGTCAAGCACATCGAGCGTGACGTCCTTGGTGAACGTGTACTCCTTGCCGTCCTGCTCGATCACAGCCGTGATCTTAACAGTCATGATGCGGGCCTTGGTCGGGGTATACTTGAATTCCACATCCTGCGTGCTGCTTGCAGCCAGCGTGTAACCGGTGGTATCCGTGCCGATGGTTTCGCTGCCGATGGCATAGGTGATGGACTTGATGGTAGCGGGCTTTGCCTCACTGTTGAAGAACGTGGTGGTGATGGTCAGTTCTTCGTCGGTGACAGGGGTAGATGTGCCGCATTCAGCCTTGGAAATGCCAAGCTTGAGCGATTCGCCGACCCAGACGGGAGCGGTCACGGCCAGATCGCCGTCGCCCTCGGTGACGCGGACGAAGTAATAGGTGTACTCAGGCGCCAGTTCCACGCTGACGGAGCCCTTGGTGAGATCTGCGGCACTGTCCCAGGTATAGGCGACCTTGCCGGAGTTGACGACCAGCTCGACCTTGGCGATGGAATCGGTGCGGTCGGGATCGTTGAAGGAGATCTCGAAGTTCAGCTTCTCGGGAACGTCGATGATGGAGCCCATCATATTGCCGTTGACCGTGTAGTCGATTTCGAGGTTCTTGTCCTCGGTGGCGTACATACAGCGCGCTCTGAGCGCTGCATAGATGCCGGATTCGGAGAAGTCGTCGGTCAGGATGACGTCGCGGGCGTCGTTGGCGTTGCCCCAGCGGCCCTTGTGGTTATCCTGGTTGTTGGTCGGGGCGACGTGCCAGCCCTTGTCGAGCGCCATGATGTACTGCTCGTAGCTGGGATAATAGCCGCCTGCGCCGATCTGGCCTTCGCCGTTGCCGACTTCGACCATGTACATACGGGTGTCAACAACAGCATCCCAGTAACCGAAGTCAATGAAGTTGCCGAACGTCGTGCCCGGATGGTTGAACTGGCTGATGGAGTTGGCGCCCTCTGTCTGCGACAGAAGCTTGTAGTAGGCCTGCAGGCCTGCATCCTTGGTCTTGTTGTTGAGCGTCGTGTTGTTGCGGGAGACGATGCCGGGGGTGTTGAAGGTGTTGATATGGCCGGGGCCGCCGGACCACGTCATTTCAAAGCCCGCAATGGCGACCATGCTGCCCGCGTTTTCCGCATTGAACGCGGCGACCGCGTCCTTATAGGACTTCCAGGTCTGTTGGCTGTATTCCGTTGCTTTGGTCATGTCGTAGAGCGCGCCCTCGGGGTTGGCTGCGCCGGACTTGTCAAAGTAGTTGGAATGGTCAGTGAATGCGACGAAGTCGACGTTCGCATTGTCAGGCAGCGCCTTGATATACGCCAGTGCGCTTTCCAGCGAGCCAGCGCCGTCGGAATACTGCGTGTGGGAGTGCAGCTGGCCGAAGTAGCGCTGGAAGGTCGCCTCGCCGATGGTGAAGGACCAGGTCTTGCTGGTTTCCTTTTCATCCGCACGCTTGACCGTCACAGTTACCGTGACCTTGCCGTCCGCCATATCGGCAGCCGGGGTGTAGGTGACCTTGCCGTCTGCGTAGGCCGCATTGACCTCCGCGCCGTTGACAGTCATTATAACGCTGGGGGAAACACCAGCGTTCGAGATCTCCGCGGAGATCTCCGGCCGCTTTTCGGCTCCGGTCTGCGCACCCTGCGCAGGCTTCACGTTGGAGATCACAGCCTCGTCGAGAATGTCTACGGTGCAGGACGCTCTGGCCTCGTTGCCCTTGACATCCTTGAACGCAAAGGTCAGGGTCATCGTGCTGCCGGCCTCAGCTGCTTTCGCGATATCCGAATCAAAGACCGTGATATGGACGCGGCCCTTGCCGGTGGTGAAGCCGTCCAGAACCTCCACGTCCGTGTTGCCCTGAAGCTGGCTGATGCCGGGGATGTACGTTCCGTCGGCCTTCTTGACACTGTACTCGATCCACGGATTGTCGATTTCATAGATTGTGTCGATCTCGAGTTCAAATTCGTAATCGTTGCCGACATAGGCCGGGAGCATGGTTTCGGGGAAGGTGATGGTGGGCTGCACGACGAGGCCGCCGTCCACATTCACGCCGTCCGCCACGGGATAGAAGAAGAAGGAGTAGATTGTATAGTCAAGATCGCCGGTCTTGCTGTACATGCTGTAGACCTTGAACGAGTCGGAGAAATACTCCAGCCACTGGCTGTGGCCGCTGAACTTCGCCGTGCGGCTCTCCAGCTCATAGCCGCCCACGCCGCCGGAGCAGATACGGACGAGCCAGTCCGCGTCTTCGGTCGAAACGCCCTCTTCGGAGAAGTCCTTGCTGTAGAACGCGTTGTTGCCGGTGCCGTTGGCACAGAGATAGCCATACGCATCGCTCTTGAAGCGGAGGTATTCGCCGTTCTGCTCGACGGTGAACACGACTGCGCCGTTTGCCGGGATGGCCGCCTTGCCGTCCTCGGTGATTGTAGCCGCAGCCTTGTTGATTGCCGGGCTATCCGTGTTATCGTTCTGCTCCGCCAGAACCGCCTGTGCATTCTGGTTGTAGATCACGAACTTGTCGCCGGGCTTGGGCAGATCGCCGGAGGGCTGGTCAGCAGATGCAGGGTCGACCCGGTAGAGCGTGAACTCGCACGGATACTGCTGACTTGCAACCGTGTTGTTCTTATAGGCTTTAAACTTGTTAAACCCACCGTATGTAGAATCCGTGCTGGTATTGCTGGCCAGCGTAACAGTATCATCACCGGCACCCATAAATTTGAAGGTCTGATTTTCTGCGCTGAACGACCACGCCCAGCTATAATTACCAGACTGAATGCCATTGCTGTTTCCACCGGAAGGTGCAATGGCCATGCCGTTTTTATCAGTCAGCGTAACAGACTGTCCGCTTACCTTCAGCGTCCAAACCGCGCCTTCCGTCTTCGTCACCTTGTCCTCCGCTACAGTCGGCTGTACAACCGTCAGCCACTTCCCGCTGAGTTCCAGCGGTGCGTAGCCGGTGGAAACAATCATGACATAAGAGCCGTCTGTCAACTGGTCAGCAGAAGTTAGCTTTCCAAGTTTGTCCTCTCCATCTTCTTTCCTGACCGTATAGGTGAACGTCGCTTCGTCGCTGTCGTCCATGCCGGCCTTCGTGGCCTTGACTGTGAAGGTGACGTCTTCATTCACCGTCGCCTCGGTACCCTCGTTAAAGGTCGTGCCGTCCGTGGCAATGAGGATCGTCGCACCCTCCGTCGCGCAGGAGAACGTGACATTCGTGCCCTTTTCTACTTCACCCGTAGCGGGGGAAGCCGTCGGGGTCGCGACCTTCTGGGTCGGGGTGGGAGGAGGCACAAGGCCGCCGATGAAGTTCTTTTCCCGCGTCAGCTTGTAGAACGTCATGCCGAAGTCCTTCTCCGTCAGACGATCCGTGCTGGTGCAGTAGGCACTGAACTCGGTGTACTTGGCATAGTACTCCATGTAGACCTTGCCATACTGGCCGGTCAAGCCATTGCCGGACATATAGTAGGACGCATTTTCTGCATTGCAGGTTTCAACGTCCCACTTTACCGCGCCGTCCCCGGTCAGGTTCAGGTTGAACTTGCCGTTGTTCGTGCCCATCGTGAGGGTGGTATCTGTGCCCTGCTTGAAAGAGTATGTACCGTCCTCGTTCTTCGTGACCGTCCAGACCAGCTTATCAAAGCTGTCCGCCGTCAGGGCATTCTCAGCAACCGTCGCCGCGGCGGGTTTGAGATAGTAGCTGCCCAGCATTTCGCCAGCGACAGCATAGCCGTTGCCAGCATTGTAGATCACGACCTGATCGCCGGTCGCAATCGTATCGGCCTTGACGTATTTGTTGACCCACTCAAAGACATCGACAGAGACGACCAGCTCCTTGCTGTCCTCCATGCCGTCCTTCGTGGCCTTGACGGTATACGTCTCGTTATGCGAAGCCGAGATCGGGCCGGTGTATGCCTGATACTCCGTGCCTGCGGTCTTGTAGTAGATCGTCGCGCCCTCGGTCTTGCACTCGAACTTGATCTCCGTGCCAACCTCGATCTCAGCGCCGTCCGCTACGTTCGCAGTCGGGGTTTCGACCTGCTGCTTGGCTGCGGTTTCAATCTTGTACAGCGAGATCGGCTGCTGATTCTGCGACTTGTAGTAACGGAATCTGGTGCCGTTCTTTGCTGCATTGTTGTATTGCAGTGTTGTTCCGTCGCTGGTAACGATCACCTTACCGCTGGTAAGTTCAATCGTATTGAGGGACTGTGTGGAACCACTGTTCAGCTTGTTGCTTCCGGACTTACCCGAAATATACTTTCCGCTTGCAGACTTGATGGCGTAGCCGCCAGTCATCGGCTCAACGGTAAACGCATATTTCGCATAATCACCGGTGATTTTGCTGTCGGTGATCGTAACATCGACCTTGTTCCCTTCAACGTCAAGCTTGTCAAGGGAACCGTCCATAATCAGTTTGTCACCCTCGGACACGATCAGGTATGTACCAGACCAGTCTGCAGGCGCTTTTGTGACCTTGGTGTAAGTCTGCGTCTGCGTTGTCTCCTCCGCCATGGCGATTGGCATGACCGAAAGGACCATGACAACGGCCAGCAGCAGCGCGAGACACCGCGTTGTGCGTTTTTTCATGCTTGCATTTCCTCCTGATTTCTTTCAAAATTCGAATGTTCGTGTTGTGCGCGGGCCTGTCCCGCGCGAAGCGCCTTTTTGAACCCTCCTTCTGCGGATTGATACAGACACGAAAGCGGCTGCCGGTCAAGGGAGCCGCAGTCGCAGAGTTCTGTATTTCATAGTATAGCAGTTCCACCCGTTAAAATCCAGTGCCTTTACGGAGATTTTACCGATTTTACGTAAATTTTACCGGGGGATTTTTTGTGGATTTTGTCTATATAATCCCTGACCGGCAGACAAAGCCCGCCCGGCAGTCCCCGCCGGACGGGCAGGAACGCTGTCCGGGAAGCCGGCTGATGCTGCGGATCCGGGCGCCGCGGCTGATAAAACTGCCCCGCCGGGGCATTCATACATAAGATATGAATTGTTCACAAATAATTTAAGTCTGTAGGTATTGACAACGCTGGCAGGCGGTGGTACACTGCGTTTAGCACTCAGGGATAAAGAGTGCTAAGGCGAAAGGAGGAACGAACCATGGAGCTTTCAGACCGGAAAAAGAAGATCCTGCGTGTGATCGTGGATCTTTACATCCGCACGGCGGAGCCGGTGGCGTCCAAGACCATTGCGCAGATGCCGGACATGGATTTTTCCTCCGCGACCATCCGCAACGAGATGGCGGAGCTGACGACGCTCGGATATCTGGAGCAGCCGCATACCTCCGCCGGACGCATCCCGTCGCCTGCCGGGTACCGGCTGTACGTCGACGAGCTGATGCAGGACTACCGCCTGTCGACCGATGAAACGAAGTCGATCAATCAGGCGATGGAGCTGAAAATGCAGGAGGTCGACAAGGTCGTCTCGCAGGTCGGCAAGCTTGTCTCGCAGATGACGAATCTGCCCGCCTACGCCATGGCGGCGCGTGCCGCCGGGCTGACGGTCAGGCGGTTCGACCTGATCCTCGCGGACAGCGGCAGCTTTATTCTCGTCGTGATGCTGAGCGACAGCTCCGTCAAGAATAAGCTCATCCGGCTCCCGGTCGAGCTGACGGAGGCGGATCTGAAGCTTCTCGGCGCAGTGCTGAACGCAAGCGTCACGGAGCTGACCGCCGAACAGCTCAGCCCCGAGCTTCTGTCCCGCGTGACCAGAAGCGCCGGAAATGCGGCCAGCCTCGTGCCCGTCATCATGGATTTCGTCACGTCGCTTCTGCACCAGGAGCACAGCGAGGTCTACATGACCGGGCAGGCCAAGCTTCTCGGCCAGCCGGAGTACCACGACATCGACAAGGCGCAGAAAATGCTCTCCGCACTCGACGAGGATGTGGTCTCCAATCTTCCCGCCGCACTTTCCCCGGACAGCCGGACGCAGATCCTGGTCGGCCCGGAAAACGTGTCGAAGGAGCTGCGCGACACCAGCGTCGTCATGACGAAGTTCGACATCGGCGACGGGATGCAGGGCCTGATCGGCGTGGTCGGCCCGACCAGAATGGATTACGCGCAGATCACCGCCCGGCTGAGCTACTTCGCCGAGAACCTGAGCCGGATGTTCCAGAAAAACCAGACCCCGGCGATCGAAGGGCCGGAAAATAAGCACAATGACCCGGAGGCATAGATATGAGTAAGAAAACAAACAGCAATCCGGCTTCAGAGGAAAAGGCACAGGCCGCCTCCGCAGCCGAGAAGACAGAAGAAGCTGCGCAGCAGACCGAAGCCGAAGCCGCGAAGCAGTCCGAGGAAAAAAAGCCCGAGGAAGCCAAGCAGCAGGAGGCAAGCGAGTTTGAAAAGGCGCAGCAGGCGCTGGCACAGGAGCATGACAGCTATCTGCGGCTGGCCGCCGAATACGACAACTACCGCAAGCGCAGCCAGAAGGAAAAGGAAAGCCTCTATACCGACATCCGTTCGGAGACGGTCGAGAAGTTCCTTCCCGTGTACGACAATCTCGAGCGGGCGCTGGCGCAGGAGACGCAGGATGCCGCGTTTAAAAAGGGCGTCGAGATGACGATGAACCAGCTCGTCTCCGTCATGGAAAAGCTGGGCGTCGTGAGCTTCGGCGCGGCAGGCGAGGTCTTTGACCCGCAGCTTCATAACGCGGTCATGCACGTCGAGGACGAAGCGCTTGGCGAAAACGTCATCGCGGAGGTCTTCCAGAAGGGCTTCAAGGTCGGCGAAAAGGTCGTCCGCTTCGCAATGGTAAAGGTCGCAAATTAAAAAGCACCCACGCCGGGGATCCGGCAGCATCTAAATTTGTAAATACAGGCATTCATATAGGAGGAAATTATTATGAGTAAGATTATTGGCATTGACCTTGGTACTACCAACAGCTGCGTCGCCGTTATGGAAGGCGGCGAACCCGTCGTCATCGCGAACGCCGAAGGTAACCGCACCACCCCGTCCGTCGTCGCGTTCTCCAAGACCGGTGAAAGAATGGTCGGTCAGGTCGCAAAGCGTCAGGCCGTTACCAACCACGAGCGCACCATCGCTTCCATCAAGCGTCACATGGGCTCCGATTACAAGGTCGACATCGACGGCAAGAAGTACACCCCGCAGGAGATCTCCGCGATGATCCTGCAGAAGCTGAAGGCGGACGCCGAGGCATATCTGGGCGGCACCGTCACCGAGGCCGTTATCACCGTTCCCGCATATTTCAACGACGCACAGCGTCAGGCCACAAAGGACGCAGGCAAGATCGCGGGTCTTGACGTCAAGCGTATCATCAACGAGCCGACCGCAGCCGCTCTGGCCTACGGCGTCGACAAGGAAGCCGAGCAGAAGGTCATGGTCTACGACCTCGGCGGCGGCACGTTCGATGTCTCCATTCTGGACATCGGCGACGGCGTTATCGAAGTCCTTGCCACCAACGGCAACACCCACCTCGGCGGCGATGATTTCGACGAGTGCGTCATGAACTACCTCGTTTCCGAATTCAAGAAGGCAGAGGGCATTGATCTGTCCAACGACAAGGTCGCCATGCAGAGACTGAAGGAAGCCGCCGAAAAGGCCAAGATCGAGCTGTCCGGCGTGACCTCCACGAACATCAACCTGCCGTATATCACCGCTGACGCAACAGGCCCGAAGCATCTGGACGTCACGCTGACGCGTGCAAAGTTCAACGAGCTGACCGCCCATCTGGTCGAAGCGACCGCAGGCCCGGTCAAGCAGGCGATGTCCGATGCCGGTCTGACCGCCAACGATATTTCCAAGGTTCTGCTGGTCGGCGGCTCGACCCGTATCCCGGCCGTGCAGGATGAGGTCAAGAAGCTGACCGGCAAGGAAGGCTTCAAGGGCATCAACCCCGACGAGTGCGTGGCTGTCGGCGCAGCGATCCAGGGCGGCGTGCTTGGCGGCGACGTCAAGGGCCTGCTGCTGCTGGACGTCACTCCGCTGTCTCTCGGCATCGAGACGATGGGCGGCGTGTTCACCAAGCTGATCGACCGCAACACCACCATCCCGACCAAGAAGAGCCAAGTCTTCTCTACCGCCGCTGACAGCCAGACCTCCGTTGAGGTCCATGTCCTGCAGGGTGAGCGTGAGATGGCAGCCGACAACAAGACGCTCGGTGTGTTCCAGCTGACCGGCATCGCTCCGGCGCCCAGAGGCGTTCCGCAGATCGAGGTCACGTTCGACATCGACGCCAACGGCATCGTGAACGTCTCCGCGAAGGATCTCGGCACCGGCGCCGAGCAGAAGATCACCATCACTGCTTCTTCGAACCTCTCGAAGGAGGATATCGACAAGGCTGTCCGCGAAGCGGAGCAGTATGCGGCGCAGGATAAGGCCCGCAAGGACGAGGTCGACACCCGCAACAACGCCGACCAGATCATCTACCAGTCCGAAAAGACCCTGAACGAGATGGGCGACAAGGTCACAGAGGCTGAGAAGGCCCCCGTCAAGGAAGCCATTGAAAAGCTGAAGACCGCCCAGAAGGGCACCGACCTCGCCGCCATCAAGGCTGCGACCGAGGAGGTCCAGAAGGCGTTCTACGCCGTGTCCGAGAAGCTCTATAAGAACGCGGCCCCGCAGGGCGAGCCGAATGCCAACCCGAACGCCGGCCAGGCCGGCCAGCAGGCGGGCGGCAATGACGACGGCGTCGTCGACGCGGACTACGAAGAGGTCAAGGACAACTAATTCGTGAAGCACAGCTTGACAGGGGCGGCGTGACCGCCCCTATCGGCTGTTACCCACCGAATCTGAGGTGAGATAGTATGGCAGATCAGAACAAACGAGATTATTACGAGGTGCTGGGCGTCGAGAAAAACGCGTCCGACGCCGAGATCAAAAAGGCCTACCGCAAGCTGGCCATGAAATACCACCCCGATCAGAACCCCGGCGACAAGACCGCCGAGGAAAAGTTCAAGGAGATCAACGAGGCGTATGAGGTCCTGTCCGACGCCGATAAAAAGGCCCGGTACGACCAGTACGGCTTCGCGGGCGTCGACCCGAATTTCAATCCGAACGCGGGCTTCGGCGGATTTGGAGGCGGCGGCTTCAGCGGCTTCGGGGATTTCAGCGATATCTTCGGCGATTTCTTCGGCGGCGGCGCGTCGTCGTCCGGCCGCAGAAGAGGCCCGGCGAAGGGCCAGAACGTCGTCAGCGAGATCGAGATCAGCTTTGAGGACGCGGCTTTCGGCTGTGAACGCGAGATCACCTTCTCCCGCATCGAAACGTGCAGCACCTGCCACGGCACCGGCGCAAAGGAGGGCACGAGCCCCCAGACCTGTACGTACTGCCACGGCACCGGCACCGTGCGCACCCAGCAGAATTTCATGGGCATGACCATGCAGTCCAATCAGCCGTGCCCGAAGTGCGGCGGCAGCGGCACCATCATCACCGACCCCTGCACCGCCTGCCGGGGCAAGGGCAAGGTGCGCCACACGAAGACCATCCGCGTCAAGGTTCCTGCCGGCATCGACGACGGCCAGTCCTTCCGCGTGCGCGACGAGGGCAATGCCGGCTCGAACGGCGGCCCGAACGGCGATCTGCTCGTGACCGTTTCCGTGCGCAAGCACCCGATCTTCACGCGTGACGGCGCGAACGTCATGTGCCAGATGCCCATTTCGTTCACGCAGGCCGCGCTCGGCGCGTCCATCGAGGTGCCCACGCTCGACGGCAAGGTGCGCTATCAGATCCCCGAGGGCACGCAGACCGGCACGACCTTCCGCCTGCGCGGCAAGGGCATTCCCTATGTCGGCTACAAGACGCGCGGCGACCAGTTCGTCACCGTCGTCGTTGAAACGCCGACAAAGCTCACGCGGGAGCAGAAGGAGCTCTTAAAGCAGCTCGAATCCTCCGTCGGCGACGACGGCCAGCCCAAGCGCAAGAGCTTCTTCGACAAGCTCAAGGGCTGAACCCATCCATAAAAAATTGACGCGCCTGCGGCATTTCGCCGCAGGCGCTTTACGTTTGTCAAGAGGGTTACGATGCACCGCAGTTTTTCTTAAGAGGCTGGACTCTGGACGCGCCGGAGAAATCGCCGCAGACCATTGCGCCGGTCGGGCAGACGCCGGCGCACGCGCCGCAGGCGGTGCACTTGTCCCAGTCGATGCGGGCGAGGAAGTTATCGACCTTGATCGCGCCCTGCGGACAGGTCTTTTCGCACTTATGGCAGCCGATGCAGCCGGAGGAGCAGACCTTTTTGGTGTACGGGCCGTTGTGATAGCTCGAACAGAGCACCTCCGTGCGGATGATATCCGGCACGATCTCGATGATCTTCTGCGGACACGTCTGCGCGCAGATGCCGCAGCCGATGCACGCCGCGTGGTTGACACAGGCAATGCCGTCCTGCATGGAGATGGCATTTTTCGGGCAGGCTCTGGCGCAGTCGCCGAAGCCCATGCAGCCGAAGATGCAGCTGCCGTTGCCGCCGTAGAACAGCTTCGCCGCCGCGCAGGAGGGGATGCCCCGGTAGTCAGCCTTGACGCTCGTAGCCTCGCACGTGCCTGCGCACTGCACAACCGCGATCTTTTCCACAACGTCCTCAGCCTCCACGCCGAGCAGCGCCGCGATCTGCGCCGCGACTGCATCCGCGCCGGGAACGCAGAGGTTTGTCTTCGTGCCGGGCTCCAGCAGGGCCTTTGCATAGCCGTCGCAGCCGGTGTAGCCGCACGCGCCGCAGTTTGCGCCGGGCAGGCAGGCACGAATTTCGGTAAAGCGCGTATCCTCCTTGACCGCCATGACGCTCGACGCCACGGCGAGGCCGACCGCGCAGATGAGGCCGATCACAGTCACAGCCAGAATCGGGATCAGAATTTCCATCATAGCCGCGCCCTCCTTAGCCGAACAGCCGGTCGATGATACCGGTCAGGCCGAAAAATGACAGGGATACGATCGCAGCCGAGACGAGCGTGATGGGAAGCCCCTCAAAGCTCTTGGGCGGCTCCGCCTCAGCCACGCGCGAGCGGACGCCGGAGAACAGCACCATCGCGAGGAAGAAGCCGAGGCCGCAGCCAAGCGCCGTCAGAAGCGCTTCGCCGTAGTTCATGCCGTCGGAAATGACGTTCATCGTCACGCCCAGAACGCCGCAGTTCGTCGTGATGAGCGGCAGATAGACGCCGAGGGATTTATGCAGTGCGGGCACATAGCGCTTGAGGACGATCTCGACCAGCTGGACAAGGGCCGCAATGACCAGAATGAAGACGACCGTCTCCATATAGGTAAAGTCGACCTTGCCCGCGAGCAGGAAATGATAGATCGGCCAGGTAACGGCGGTGGCCAGCACCTCGACGAAGATAACGGCCAGCGACATGCCGGTCGCCTGATCGAGCTTCTTGGATACGCCGAGGAAGGGGCAGATGCCGAGGAACTTGACGAGCACATAGTTGTTCGTGATCGCGGCGGTCAGAATGACGAGGATCATGGTCTTCATTTCGCAGCCGCCTCCTTTCCTTCGCAGGCGCCCTTGCCGCAGCCCGGGCAGCCGGCGCAGCCGAATTCCTTCTTCTTGATGGCCTTGCCCTTGGAGATCTTATTGATGAGCGCGATCATGCAACCGAACACGAAGAAGCCGCCGGGGGCCATGGTCAGAATGCCGATGGGGTTTTCGTGGAACCACGGCACGGGCAGGCCGCAGAACGTGCCGCAGCCGAGCGTTTCGCGGATGGCGGCCATGGCGCAGATAGCAAGCGTGAAGCCGAGGCCCATGCCCGCGCCGTCAATGGCGGAATCCACAACGCCGTGCTTGCTGGCATACATCTCGGCCCGGCCGAGGATGATGCAGTTGACAACGATCAGCGACAGATACACGCCCAGGGACTGATACAGGCTGAAGGCATACGCCTCCATGACCAGCTCGACGACCGTGACGAAGCCCGCGATGACGACGATGTAGCACGGGATGCGCACCGGGTCGGGGACGATTTTGCGGATGGCGGAAATGGCCATGTTGGACAGGATCAGAACGGCGGTTGCCGCAATGCCCATGCCGAAGGCCGCAATGACCGACGTGGAGATGGCCAGTGTCGGGCACGTGCCGAGCACGAGGACGAGCACCGGGTTCTCCTTGATCAGGCCCTTCAGGAAGTTCTGTAATTTACTCATTTCTGCGCCTCCTTTACGAGCTCATACGCTTCAAACGCAGTTTCCACACAGCTGCGATAGGCCGTCGACGTGATGGTCGCGCCGGAGATGGCGCTCACGCCGGAAAGCGAGGCGTCCTGCCCGGTATACTGGCCGGTGTAGCTCTCGTTTGCCGTCTGGCCGCCGAGCGTCGTTGTTTCGGACGATACATCCATCGTGCGGCAGGCGCGGATCAAGCCGTCGGTACCGATGACGCACATCACCTGGATCGTGCCGCCGAAGCCCTTGCCCTCGACGGTAAACAGATAGCTCATGGGGCTTCCGGCTTCGTCCAGCGCGAGATAGGCGCTCACGACCTCCTCCGGAAGAGTCGTCTCGACCAGCTGAAACGAAGCCGCGTCCGGCACGGCGTCGAGCCGCGCCTGCTCGGCTCTGGCCTCCGCGTTCGCCTTGGAGACGGGCGCGGTAAAGTGGTTCACAACAGCCAGCGCCGCGGACGTGAGCAGGCAGATCACGACCAGAACGACGATGGATTTTCGAATTTCTTTCGTGTTTTTCATGCCTTCGCACCTCCCAGCGGCTTGCTCTGCGTCCATCTGGACAGATACGGCGTGAGAATGTTCATAAAGAGGATGGCGAACGACACGCCCTCGGCGTAGCTGCCGTAGAAGCGGATGAGGCAGGTGAGCAGTCCCGCGCCGATGCCGAACAGCGCCCGGCCCCAATAGGTCTGCGGGGCGGTCACATAGTCGGTTGCCATGAAGAACGCGCCCAGAAGCAGGCCGCCCGAGAGCACCTGCCGCAGCGCGTCCTGCCCCAGAACGAGGGACAGCACAAAAACAGTTCCTACAAAGCACACCGGCGTCTGCCAGGTAATGACGCCGCGGACGAGCAGATACGCCCCGCCGAGCAGCAGCGCCAGCGCGCACGTCTCGCCGATGCAGCCGCCGTGACTGCCGAGCAGGAGCGTCAGAAGCTCCGGCTTCTGCCCTGCGGCCAGCTGCGCCAGCGGCGTGGCCGAGGAAACGGCGTCCGGGAAGACCCATGCCGTCATGGTCTTGGAGAACGAGAGGAACAGGACGATACGGCCCACCAGCGCGGGGTTGGCAAAGTTTTTGCCGATGCCGCCGAAGAGCTGCTTGACGGCGACGATGGCCACGAGGCAGCCGAACACGGCCTGCCACAGCGGGATGGACACCGGCAGGTTATACGCCAGAATGACGCCCGTCACCACGGCGGACAGATCGCCGATGGTGGATTCCTTATGGCAGAGCCATTCAAAGCCCCACTCGAAAAATACGCAGGCTGCGGCGCACACCGCCGTTACCAGCAGCGCCCGCCAGCCGAAAATCACGATGGCTGCAATGAGCGCCGGACAAAGGGCGATGAGCACGTCGCCCATGATCTTCCGGGTCGTTGCGCCGGAATCGATATGCGGGGAAGCGGAGATCACAAGCTTCATTTGACGGCCTCCTTCTTTGCATCGAGCTTTTCGCTCTGCGCCTTGCGCCACGCGGCGAGCTTCGCCTTTGCGAGCTTATTGGTCTGCACGAGCGGCCTGTGCGCCGGGCAGCCGAACGAGCAGCAGCCGCATTCCATGCAGAGGTTGACCTTCAGCTCGGCCAGCCGCTCCATATTGCCCGCCTCATAGGCCGCGACGATATGCGACGGCATGAGCCGCAGCGGACAGTGGCGGATGCACCGGCCGCAGCGGATACAGGCCGTAGGCTCCGGCAGGACGGCATCCGCTTCCGTCATGGCGAGGACTGCATTCGTGTTTTTTAAGACCGGCTGGTCGAGATCCGGCACGGCGATGCCCATCATCGGGCCGCCGTAGAGCACCTTCTTCGGCTCCGCGCAGAAGCCGCCGGACTGCTCAAACACATCTGCAAGCTTCATCCCAATGGGAACGATCACATTCTTGGGCTTCGCGACGGCGGAGCCGTCGACCGTGATGCACTTTTCGACCAGCGGCATGCCGGTCCTGCAGTAGCGGGCGATGTTGGCAAGCGTCGTGCAGTTGAGCACGATCGCGCCCACGTCCAGCGGGAGCTTCCCTTCCGGGACGATCTCGCCGATGGTATTGTAGATCAGCACCTTTTCGCCGCCCTGCGGGTACAAAGACTTGAGCGCACAGACCTCCATGCCGTCCTCGTCCTTCGTCAGCTTCCGGTACAGCTGGATGCAGCGGGGCTTGTTGTCCTCAATGGCGAAGATCACGCGGCGTACCTGCAAAAAGTGCTGCACGAGACGCGCGCCCTCCATCAGCTCCTCCGAACGGTCGAGCATCGTGCGCGTGTCCGAGGTGATATACGGCTCGCACTCCGCGCCGTTGATGATCACGGCCTTGACCTGCTCCAGATTCTTAACGGTCAGCTTGACGACCGTCGGGAAGCCTGCGCCGCCGAGGCCGACCATGCCGCTTTCGCGCACGGCGTCCAGAAAATCCTGCATGGTGTCGAGCTTGGGCGGCTTTAAATCCGGGTCAGGCTCCTGTTTGCCGTCGGCGGCAATGACGACGGTCTGCATGAGCCGCCCGCCGGAGCCGACCTGCTGGCCAATCTTTTTGACCGTGCCGGAAACGCTTGCGTAGACGGGCGCGGAGACGAACCCGCCCGCCTTTCCGATCAGCTGCCCGACCCGGACGCTTTCGCCGGGCTTTACGACCGGGATGGCGGGCGCGCCGATGTGCATGGACATCGGGATTTCGACCGTCTCCGGGATGGGCAGGCGCAGCGCGGCCAGCTCCGCCGTATTCTTGCGGTTCGGCACGTGTACGCCGTGGATGTGCAGTTTCATCCGTTTGCTTCCTCCTCTTGCTTTTTGGGACTCGTTTCTTCCGGGAGAACTCCCGCCTTTGCCAGCCGGTGCAGAACCAGCTGGGTGCAAAGGCCGGTCAGCGTCCCGGCCAGTATCGCAGCCGGTATTAAAACCGGCAGATAGCTCCATACCGCGCCGGTCCTCGCGATGGCCGCAGCGGCGGCCAGCTGTCCGGCGTTGTGCGCCATGGCGCACAGCACGCTCTTGACCCAGAGTGTGCTGCCCTTAAGCTTCCTTCTGAGCAGCAGCATCAGCGCATACGCGCAGAGTCCACCCGCGAAGCTGTACAAAAACGCGGAACCCTGCCCGGTGATAACGCAGCCGAGCGTGACGCGCGTGAAAAACAGCCCGAAGGCCCAGCCGGGGCCGAGCGTCTCCATGGTGAAGAGCGTAAAAATATTGGAAAGCCCCGGCTTGATGCCGGGAATGGCCGTGAGCGGCGGCAGCTGGCTCTCCAGCACAAACATGACGAGCGCCGCCGCCGTCAGGACGGCCGTGAGCGTAAGCTTTTTCAGCCTCATGGCAGCCCTCCCGTTCCGCTGAGCGCGTCGACCTGAGCATCCTTCTGCGCCCACTCGATCGTCAGCCGGTTCGGCAGGCATATGATCGGCCCGCCGGTTTTTTGCAGCGGCCCGTGCTGCACGCAGATCTGATCGGGGCAGTCCGCGCGGGATATGAAGACCTCGCCGTCTGCTACCGTGATGATATTCTCGCCCGCCGGTCCGGTCACGGTCAGCGTCCGGTCCTGCCGCAGGTTGAGTATGTATAATAAAGTTCCGTTCTGATAGACAAGCGCCGTCCGCCCGCCTCCGCGCGGCAGCAGCCACAAGGCGAGACACACGGCGATGACCGCCGCGAAGATCAAGATCCAATGCTTCTGCTTCATTCCAGTATCTGATAGGACCGGTCGGACCGGTAGCGCCCGGCAAGGCCGGGCGTGATCCAGACCGTGTTGTCATCCGTTACGAATACGGCCTCAAACGAAAGGCCGCTGCTGTTCCAAAGCTCCGCGCCCGCGTCCAGTCCCATGACGAACAGCGCTGTCGACAGCGCATCGGCCAGCGTATCGTCCTGCGCAACGACGCTGACGGATTTCACTCCGCTTTCGGCGGGGCAGCCGGTATGCGGGTCTAAAATATGGTGATAGCGGACGCCGTTTTCCTCAAAATACCGCTGGTACGCGCCGGAGGTGACGACGCAGGCATCCTCGATGGAAACCGTGCCGAAATACGCCTCCGGATTATCCGGGTCCTGCAGGCCGACCGTCCACGCGCTGCCGTCCGGCTTCTTCCCCACAGCGGCAACATTGCCGCCAAGGGAAATGATCGCGGACGTGACGCCCGCTTCCCTTAAAATTGTCCGGACGCGTCCTGCCGCATAGCCCTTGGCGATGCCGCCGAGGTCGAGCTGCGCGCCGTTTGTCAGCGTCACGGAGATACCGTCCAGCTGCACAAGCCCGGCTCCGGAGCTCTGCATGGCCTCGGCCAGCGCATCCGGCTCCGGCACGCGGTACGCGCCGGTCGAAAAGCCCCACGCTTCCGAAAGCGCGCCGAGCGCCGGGTCATAGGCGCCGCCGGTCTGTTCGCAGAGTGTCAGCGCCGTCTGTAAAAGCGCCGCCGTCTCCTCACCGGCTGTTCCGCCGCCCGTTTCGTTCAGCCGGGCCAGCGCCGCTTGTTCGTCCCGGCAGGAAAGCACGCCCTCCAGCCGGTAAATTTCAGCTTCCGCCTGCGCCAGCGCATCCTCTGCCGCCGGGCCATAGGCGCGCAGCTGCATGACGGTGTCCATGGTAAAAAATTCGCGCTCCGCGCTTTTTTGCGCACAGCCGCACAGCAGAAGCGGCAGGCACAGGACGATCAAAAACCAGCTTCGCTTCATACCGTATCCTTTCTGCGCAGCCATATAAAATCCGCATGGCACATCTGACATATACGATATCAGGCTTTTTGAAAAAATCAAGTTTTTTCGAATTTTATGTGAAAAATGACGGATTCTGAACAGGAAAAAACAATATAAATATATCGATATAAAAACGCATATTGCATATATGAATCGTGATATATTCGAGCCTTTCGCCGTCTCATGCTTGACAAACGGACAGACGCGCTGTAAGTTATACAAGTATGAAAATTACCCTGCAAAGGAGGCTCGTGCGTGGCAGGCGGAAAGCATATTCTGGGCAAGGCGAAGCGGCATATTTTCGGCACGGCCAAGGTCGGCGAAAAGGGCCAGATCGTCATCCCCAAGGACGCGCGGCAGATCTTCGGCGTAAAGCCCGGCGATACGCTGCTCATTCTCGGAGACGAGGAAACGGGCATCATCGTCACCAAGCCGGACGTGCTGCGCGACGCGGCAGATGACATTTTCGGGAAAATGGAGAAATAGAGGATGGAACTTACGACAATGTATGAATCGCTCGGCGTGAGCCGCGCGGTATATGAATACGGAGAAATGATTTTAGACGGCCTGAGGCCCCGCTTTGAGGCCATTGACCGGACGGCGGAATACAACCAGACAAAGGTGCTTGCCGCCATGCAGAAAAACAAGCTTTCGGCAGGCTGCTTCGCCGCCACGACGGGCTATGGCTACGACGATATGGGCCGCGAGGTGCTAGAAAAGGTCTATGCCGACTGCTTCCATACCGAAGCTGCGCTTGTCCGCCCGCAGATCACCTGCGGCACGCACGCGCTGGCCGTCGCGCTGAGCGCGAATCTGCTGCCGGGCGACGAGCTTTTAAGCCCGAACGGCGCGCCGTATGACACGCTGGAGGAGGTCATCGGCATCCGTCCGTCCAAGTGTTCGCTGATGGAATACGGCGTGCAGTACCGGCAGGTCGACCTGCTGCCGGACGGCACGTTCGATTTTGACGGCATCCGCGCCGCGATCGGCCCCAAAACAAAGCTCATCACCATCCAGCGCTCGAAGGGCTACGCGACAAGGCCGTCGTTCTCCGTCGCGCAGATCGGGGAGCTGATCGCATTCTGCAAACAGTGCAAACCGGACGTTCTGTGCATGGTCGACAACTGCTACGGCGAATTTGTCGAGCGGGCCGAGCCGTCGGACGTGGGCGCGGACATGATCGTCGGCAGCCTGATCAAAAACCCCGGCGGCGGACTGGCCCCCATCGGCGGCTATATCTGCGGCACGGCGGAATGCGTCGAGCGCTGCGCCTACCGTCTCTCGGCCCCCGGCCTCGGGCAGGAGGTCGGCGCGAATCTCGGCTTGCTTCCCAGTCTGTACGAGGGCTTCTTCCTGGCACCGAACGTCGTTTCCGGGGCGCTCAAGGGCGCGATTTTTGCCGCGAATGTGTACGAGCGGCTGGGCTTCCGCGTCGTGCCGAACGGGACGGAATCGCGGCACGATATCATTCAGGCCGTCGAGCTTGGCTCGGCGGAGGGGATGCTGGCCTTCTGCCGCGGCATTCAGGCGGCGGCCCCGGTCGACAGCTATGTGACCCCCGTCCCGTGGGCCATGCCGGGCTACGACGCGGAGGTCGTGATGGCGGCGGGCGCGTTCGTGCAGGGCTCGTCCATCGAGCTGTCCGCCGACGGCCCCATCCGCGAACCCTACGCGGTCTATTTCCAGGGCGGCCTGACGTGGCACCACGCAAAGCTCGGCATTCTGATGAGCCTGCAGAAGCTCATGGACGCGGGCCTTGCGAAGCTGCCGGAGTAAACGGGGCAGTACGATATACGCAGTCCCGGTAGGGGCGGTGTTTTCATTTAGATTAGAGAAAGGAGCCGGCAGCACCGCAGTGCTGCCGAAGAAAAAAGTATGTGGTTTTGGCTTGCAATTATTGCGCTGCTCTGCTGGAGCGGCTCGGATCTATTTTCGAAAATCGGCTGCCGTGACGGGCGGGACAAATATAATCCGCTCAAGATGGTCATTGCCGTCGGCGTTGTGATGGGCCTTCACGCGGCGTATGAGATCTTCGTCGGCGGGGCTGTCGTCACGTGGCACGTGATCTGGACCTATCTGCCCGTATCGCTTCTGTACATCGGCTCCATGACGCTGGGCTATGTCGGCCTGCGGTACATTGAGCTTTCCATTTCGTCCCCCATCTGCAATTCCTCCGGCGCGCTGGTCGCGGTCCTGTGCCTGATCACCGGGACGCTGGACGAGTCCATTACCGGCTCCATGCGCTATCTGGTCATCGGCGCGGTGGCGCTGGTGTGCATCGGCGCGGTCGGCCTCGGCATTGTCGAGTCGACGGAGGACGACGAGCTGCGCAGAAAGCGGCAGGAGGGCTCCAACTATAAATATGCCAAGTCGTGGCTGGCGCTGTGCCTGCCGCTGGCGTACTGCCTGCTCGATGCGGCGGGTACGTTTGCGGACTCGCTCGTGCTCCGCACGCTGGACGAGGATTCGGCCAACTGCGCGTATGAGCTGACGTTCCTCGCCGCCGCCGTGATCTGCTTTATTTATGTTGTTGTGATCAAAAAGGACAAGCTCGTCTTCAAGGCCGAAGCGCCCAAGTATGCGGGTGCGCTGTTCGAGACGGCGGGGCAGTTCGCGTATATCTACGCGCTGGCCGACGAGGCGCACGTTGCGCTCTCGGCCCCCATCATCTCGTCCTACTGCGCCGCGTCCGTCCTCTGGAGCCGCATTTTCCTGAAGGAAAAGCTCTCCTGGAAGCATTACGTCATGATCGCGCTGGTCGTGATCGGCATCGTCATGATCGGCATATTCGATATCTGACAGGTACGCAAACTGCCCCCGGCGAGCCTCGCCGGGGGCAGTTTGGTTCAGGATACCGGCTTTGCGGTGTCCGTGGTGTTTGTCGGGGGATCCTCGTCCTGTCCGGCTTCCTTCGGAAGCGCGAAGGGGACGACGTCGTCCGGCTGGATCTCGATGCGGCTGCTGCCGGGTTCGAGCACGCGCGTGCCGTTCGGGACGGTGACCTTGCTGGTCGTGCCGCGCGCGGGATCCTTTGTCTCGCGCGGGTTGCCGTTGGCCGGCTCATACCACTCGTTGACGCCGTGCATGAGAACGGGCGTTCCGTCCTCGGCCAGGTTCCAGATCAGGGCCATGGCCTCCTCCGGCGTGTTGACGCAGCCGTGGGAGCCGCCGTAGACATAGAAGCTTGCGCCGAAGTTCGACCGCCACGATGCGTCGTGCAGGCCGATGATGTCGCCGACCACGCTGACCCAGTATTTGACGAAGACGAGATAATCGTCACCCTTGAGCCAGACGTCGTGCTCCTTGCCGTGCGTCTCGTACAAGCCGGTCGGGGTTTGGTGGCCGTTGAGCGCGCCGGTCACGATATTGGTGTTGACGACCAGACGGCCGTCCTTGATAAAGGTCATCTGCTGGTTGTCGAAGTCGACCTCGATATAGCTGTCGCCCAGCGAGAAGGGCTTGCCGTCCTTGTCATAGCAGACGGCCTCGGCAGATACGGAGCCGGGCTGCATCGTCAGCAGCTGCGTGCGGATCTGCTCCGTCAGGCTCTGCACGTCGATCCGATAGTCGCAGGTGATAAACCTGATCTCCGTCAGGCCCTTGACCCACGAATCGAACAGGAACGGCGCGTCCTGCTTGCTGTAGCCCTCGGCCAGCTTGGAAACCTTTTCGCTCAGAACCTTTTCGTCAACCGTGACTGTTCCATCCGGCTCCATGTCCACGATGGAAGCCAGATCATGGCTTGTGAGCGTTTCCTCGCCGTGCGGCAGATACTGCGCGGTGTCTGCGTTGAATGTCACCTTGATTTCAAGCTCTGCCAGCGCCTTGCGGAACAGGCTGTCCGGCGTGTCTCGCAGCGTCGCACTCGTAATCTCGGGCTGCTTGTAGCAGTCGACCGAGGTCAGCTCAAACGCCGCATCCTGCGGCCCGTTCGCCGTGACGCCGAGCGAAGCGGCCGACGCGCGCAGACCGTCCAGAACGGCCGGCTCATTCAGTTCGTTGCCGGGAACCTCGGCGTGGACGGTATAGACGCCGTCCTCCAGCACAGTATAGGCGTTCTCCGCCGCTGCACGCTTCATGCTCCGCAGGTCGGCCAGAACCGCCGCCGTGTCAAGCTTGTCCGTGCTGACCGTGCAGGCATAGGGCGCGGAGAAATTCCGCTTCGCCCAGTCCTGCTTTTCCTTGATGGTGAGCGCGGCAAACTGCACGTCCGTCATGCGGTCTGTCTCGGAAAACTGCGCCGCGACCTTGCCTGTCAGATCGTCATACAGGCCGAGCGCCTGCAGATCATATTCGCCGACCGGCGAACCATCCTCCGTCACCGTAAGCGTGACCTGGTCGACGGCGGCGGTCATAGCCTCATACTGCGCATAGACGGCGCGGTGCGCCAGCTCCGCCTGTGCGGCATTGGACGAGAGCCAGTACCAACCGCCTGCGGCAGCCGCCGCAAGCACGACGATCACAATGATAATCACCCAAAGGGCGCGATGCTTTTTCATGCTTTTCCTCCGCTCCAGCGCGGCGTTTTGTCCCGCGCGTTCTCTTCTGCTGAAATTATAACAGATTCCGCCATAAATTCAACACGTTTCGCGCACAATTCCAGATTTTTCTTTGCGCTGCGCGTCCCGGCGCGGTATAATAAAGAAACTATCGCGATCGGAGGGCTTGTTATGCTTGATCTGCTCTGTCCCGTGTGCGGCGGGAGGCTTGTGCGGAAGGAAAAGGCATGGCGGTGTGAAAACCACCACTGCTTTGACGTTGCGCGCAGCGGCTATGTCAATCTCCTGCCGCCCTCGGCGTCCGGAAAACGCCATGGCGACGACAAGCGCATGGTCGCGGCGCGCACGGCGTTTTTATCGCGCGGCTATTACGATCATCTGATCGGGGCCGTGGCAGAGACCTGCGCGCAGCTTGCCGGGCCGGACGCCTGCGTGCTCGACGCGGGCTGCGGCGAGGGGACGTATACGCGCGCGATCTATGACGCGCTTGCGGCAAAGGGCGGCTGCCCGCAGCTGCTCGGCGCGGATATTTCCGCAGAGGCCGTCAGGCGGGCGGCACGGCAGGTGCCGGAGGGGATCTTCTGCGCGGCGAGCACCGCGCATCTTCCGCTGGCGGCGGAAAGCCTCGATCTGATCGTCAATATTTTTTCGCCGCTCATGGCGGAGGAGTTCCTGCGGGTCCTGAAGCCCGGCGGATATCTGCTGCGTGTTGTGCCGATGGAACGGCACCTGTTTGAGCTGAAGGCCGCCGTCTATGACCGGCCATACGAAAATCCGCCCGCCGAGCCTGCGGTCGAGGGCTTCCGCCTGCTGCGGACGCAGACGCTCCGAAAGACCATCACGCTTTCGTCAAACGAGGATGTGCAGGCGCTGTTTCTCATGACGCCCTATTATTACAAGACCGGCGCGGAGGACCAGCAAAAGCTTGCCGCCGTGCCCTCGCTTCGCGTCACGACGGAATTCCTGATAGCCGTCTGTCAAAACCGTGATACGAAAAGCGGCATTCCCGGCTCTGGGAATGCTGCTTTGATTTTTTACAGCGTTCCGATGTACGCAAGCAGCGCGGGCAGAAGCTCGTCGTAGGGGAGCTTTTTGAGCTGTCTTCCCTTGACGAACAGAATGCCGCAGCCGTCTCCGCCGGCGATGCCGACGTCGGCCTCCCGCGCTTCGCCCGGGCCGTTGACCACGCAGCCCATGACGGCGACCGTGATGGGCTTTTGGCAGTCGGACAGCGCCTGCTCGACCTCGTTTGCCAGCCGGATAAGGTCGATGCGCGTCCGGCCGCAGGTGGGGCAGGCAATGATGTTCACGCCGTCCCTGCGCAGCCCGGCGGCCTTCAGAATGTCCTTCGCCGTCAGCACCTCCTGCACCGGGTCGGCGGTCAGCGATACGCGCATCGTATCGCCGATGCCCTGACACAGAAGGGCGCCGATGCCCATAGCGGATTTGATGGTGCCCATGCGCTCGGTGCCCGTTTCGGTCACGCCGACGTGCAGCGGATAGTCCGAACGCTCGGAAAACAGCCGGTACGCCTCGATCATCAGCGGGACGGAGCTGGATTTCATCGACACGCAGATATCATGAAAATCGTATTTCTCCAGCAGCGCGATATGTCCGAACGCGCTTTCCACCAGCGCCTCCGGCGTGGGATGGCCGTATTTTTCCAGCAGACGCGGTTCCAGACTGCCGCCGTTCACGCCGATACGGATGGGGATGCTCCGCGCGCCGCAGGCCTCGACCACGGCCCGCACCCGCTCTTCCTCGCCGATGTTGCCGGGGTTGATGCGGATCTTGGCCGCGCCGTTTTCCGCCGCGCGGATGGCAAGGCGGTAGTCAAAGTGGATATCCGCGACCAGCGGCAGCGGGGACGCGGCGCAGATGGCTCCGAAGGCCTCCGCGGCCTCCATGTCCGGAACGGCCAGCCGCGCGATCTCGCACCCGGCGGCAGCCAGCGCGCGAATCTGCGCAAGGCAGCCGTCCACGTCGGTCGTTCTCGTGTTCAGCATCGACTGGATGGATACCGGCGCGCCTCCGCCGACCGGAACGCCGCCGACCATAATTTTTCTTGTGAGTTTCCGCTCCATTTTTATCGCACCAGCTTCCAGATATCCTTAAATGTGATAAACGCTATGAAGCCCAGCAGCAGGATCATGCCTGCGGCATGGATATAGCCTTCAAATTTCGAGGGGATTTTCTTCTTTGTAATTGCCGTAAACACCGTGTTCACCAGCAGCAAAAACGCGCGTCCGCCGTCGAGCGCCGGGAGCGGCAGCATATTCATAACGGCCAGATTGATCGCGATGAACGCGCCAAGGTAGAGAACGTTCAGAATGCCGTCTGCCGTCGTCGCGGCGCTCTGTCCCGTCTGCGCGATGGCCGACACAATGCCGACCGGCCCGGACATATCGTTGACCGACACAAGGCCCGACACCAGATCGCCGAGGCTCATCCACACGAGCCGCGCAAAATCCAGCGCCGTGTACCACGTGTTTTTGAGCACCGTTCCGACGGTTTTTTCCTCATAGCCAAAGTACAGGCCGTATTTATACTGCTGCTCGCCGTCGACCTCATAGAGCTGCTGCTTCATTTCAAAGTCGTCCAGCTTGATGAGTTTCCCGTCCCGCTTGACGACAAGATCGAATGTTCCCGTCTTGTTCCGGGCCAGAAGCGTGCCGACGTCGGAGTAGATATACACGCGCCGTCCGTCGATCTTATAAAGCTCGTCGCCGACCTGAAGTCCCTGAGAAGATTCCAGCGGGCAGCCATCAAAGAAACCGGAGATTTTGGCCGTTGAGAAGCCCGCGACGCAGGAATAGATGAGCGCCAGCACGACAAGGCCCGTCAGGAAATTCATAAACGAGCCTGCCGCCAGAATGATCAGCCGCTTCCACCAAGCCTTGGACGTGAACGCTCTGGGGTTGTCAGACTCCTCATCCTCGCCCTCCATCGCGCAGTAGCCGCCCACGGGGATGCAGCGCAGAGAATAGAGCGTCTCGCCCTTCTGCTTTTTGAGGATTGCCGGGCCCATGCAGATGGAAAATTCGTTCACCTGCACGTCCAGTGCCTTGGCCGTCAGAAAATGGCCCAGCTCGTGGATAAAGATCAGAAAACCAAAAATGAGGATTGCAAAGAGAATATACATGAAATCACCTTTATTTCAAAAACCGCTCACGGGTATGGATGCGGGCGAGGCGGTCGGCCTCAAAAATATCGGCAAGCGACGGCTCCTGTACGACCGGCAGGCGCAGCGCGGCCTCGACCGCGTCCGCAATGTCGTAAAAGCCGATCTTATCCTGCAAAAACAGGCCGACGGCCTCTTCATTGGCGGCGTTCATGGCCGTGCAGGCCGTGCCGCCGGTCTGCGCTGCCTGCTGTGCAAGCGTGAAGCACGGGAAGGCCGTCTCGTCGATCGCGTCAAACGTCAGCGGGCCGCAGGACAGAAGATCGAGCGCCGGGGCCGGATTGTGCGCCCGGTTCGGATACGTCATGGCAAGACCGATGGGGATGCGCATATCGGGCACGCCCAACTGCGCCAGCACGGCTCCGTCGACAAACTCCACAAGCGAATGCACAACCGACTGCCGGTGGATGACGGCTTCGACCTTTGAAAGCGGCAGCTCATACAGCCGCATGGCCTCGATGATCTCCAGGCCCTTGTTCATAAGCGTCGCGCAGTCGACTGTGATCTTCGCGCCCATTTTCCAGTTCGGATGGCGCAGCGCGTCTGATTTGGTCACGCAGGCCAGGCTTTCCCGCGTCTTCCCGAAAAACGGCCCGCCGGAGCAGGTTAAAATCAGGCGTTTGACCTCGGCTCTGTCCCGGCAGCCCATGAGGCACTGGAAAATGGCCGAGTGCTCGGAATCGACGGGGATAATTTCAGCGCCGGATTCCCGCGCGGCAGATTGCATGATCTCGCCCGCGCAGACCATTGTCTCTTTATTGGCAAGGGCGATGCGCTTTTTTTCGCAAATGGCTGTCAGCGTGGGCCGCAGCGCGGCAAAGCCGCACACGGCCACAACGACCGTATCAGCCTCCGGCAGAGCCGCCGCTTCGCACAGCGCCTCCGCGCCCGCAAGCACCCTTATATTCATATCCGCCAGACGGACTTTTAATTCCTCCGCAGCGGCTTCGTCTGCCAGAACGGCGAGCTTTGGCCGGTATTTGCGGCACTGCGCCTCCATGAGATCAACATTGCGCTCCGCCGTCAGCGCGGCGACGCGCAGTCCCAGCTCATCCGCGACGGACAGCGTCTGCCGCCCGATGGAGCCCGTGGAGCCTAAAATCGTGATCGTCTTCGTCATACCAGCTTCTCCAGCAAAAACAGCATCGCGTACACGACGGGCGCAAGGAACAGCGTCGAATCGAACCGGTCGAGCACGCCGCCGTGGGTCAGGAAAATGTGGCTGTAGTCCTTGATCCCGGCCTCGCGCTTGATGAGGCTCATGGACAGATCGCCCAGCTGGCCGAAGAGATTGGCAACGACGCCGGTCACGGCCAGATACCACAGCGGCAGCTCCATCTGCCAGATCCATTTGGAGACAAGTCCCAGCAGCACCATGCCGAGCGCGCTGCCCACCGGCCCGGCAAGAAAGCCCGCCCACGTCTTATTGGGGCTCACATGCGGGGCAAACTTTTTATGGCCGAAGGCCATGCCGCCGAGCATGGAAAAGCTGTCGCCAATAAACGCGATGACAAACGGCATGAGCACGAACGCAGAGGAGACATTGCGCAAAAGCGCGATGCAGCTGTACATCGCCGGGAACAGGAAGCCTGCCACGATGCAGACCGCCACGTCCGCAAACGGAATGGCAGTTTCCTTCCCATGCGTGCTGACCGCCATGTAAAACAGGAACATCACATAGAAAAACGCATAGATCAGCGTCGCCGTGATCGCCGTTCCGAACACGATGGCCAGAACAACGAGCGCCGCGCATAAAACCGTCGGCACATAGAGAAGCTTCGGCTGCCTGCACGCCGTATGCAGCAGCTCCCACGCGGCTGCGCCCGCGATGGCCGCCGTCAGGATTGCCGTTGCGATAGGCGGCAGGAGCACGAGAACTACAATGAGAAGCGGCACGCCGACGGCGGCAACGAGAAGTCTTTGTTTCATTTGCGGCCTCCAAACCGGCGCTCGCGCTTCTGATATGACGCGATTGCCTTGTCGAGTTCAGGTTCGTCAAAATCGGGCCAGAGCACATCCGTGAAATAATACTCCGCATACGCCGACTGCCAGAGCAGGAAATTCGACGTGCGCAGCTCGCCCGAGGGCCGGATGATCAGCTCCGGGTCGGGGATGCCGTCGGTGTAGAGATAGTGCGCGAAATCCGCCTCTGTTAATTCCTCCGGCTTTTTTACGCCATTCACGCAGTCGGCGGCAAAGCGCCGCGCGGCGTGGATGATCTCGTCACGCCCGCCGTAGTTGATGCAGACGTTGGCCTGAAAGCCCTGATAGTGCGTGGAAATTTCGTCCGTGCGCTCAATGAGCGCGCGCAGCTCCGGGCTGATGGGGCCGAGCTCACCGAGAATTTTCAGGCGGATATGGTCGCGCTCCATCTCGTCGATGGCCTCGTGCAGATATTTTTCAAACAGGGCCATGATGGCCTGCACCTCGTCCGCCGAGCGCTTCCAGTTTTCCGTGGAGAACGCGTAGACTGTCAGGTATTCAACACCGAGGTTCTTGCAGTAGGTCGCGATGCGTCGGAACGTCTCCGCGCCTGCCGCGTGGCCCATTTTGCGCGGCAGCCCGCGCTTTTTTGCCCAGCGTCCGTTGCCGTCCATGATGATGGCGATATGCCGCGGGAGCGTGTTGTTGTATTCCATGATAAAAGCCTTTCACGACAAAAGCCGCCGTCCGGCGGCTTTTAAGAGGTTCTGGGGAGATTGCATTTAATTGAATGCGAACAGGGGCCGGCCGTACCAAAGCCTCCTCTTGCCGCGCCCCGCGCGGTAAGGGGAGGTGGTATTTCCGAAGAAAATGACGGAGGGGATTCGCCGCAAATTTCTGTAAAACCAGTGCAGTTTGCATGGGCGGACAGAGGCGTCCGCCCCTACAGAGGGTACGCGTTGGAAACACGCACTCAGATCTCCATCAGTTCCTTTTCCTTCTTGGCGCACATCTCGTCGATCTTCTTGACGTGCTTGTCGGTGAGATCCTGAATGTCCTTTTCGGCCTTCTTCTGGTCGTCCTCGGTCAGTTCGCCCTTCTTCTGGGCCTTCTTGACGTAGTCGACTGCGTCGCGGCGGATGTTGCGGACGGCGACCTTGGAATCCTCGGCGTATTTGCGGACCTGCTTCGTGAGATCCTTGCGGCGCTCCTCGGTCAGCTGCGGGAAGACGAGGCGGATAACGCGGCCGTCATTCTGCGGGTTGATGCCGAGATCCGAGGTCTGGATGGCCTTTTCAATCGCCTTGAGCAGCGACCCGTCCCACGGCTGGATGACGAGCGTGCGGGGGTCGGGGGAAGAGACGGTGCCGACCTGGTTGATGGGGCTCGGCTGGCCGTAATACTCAACCGTGATGCGGTCGAGCACCTGCGCGTTGGCGCGGCCTGCGCGCACAGCGGCAAAGTCGGACGCGAGAACGTCGAGCGTTTTTTCCATTTTGCGCTGGAATTCCTTGAGATCTGCCATGTTATAGTTCCTCCTTTACAATCGTGCCGATCGGCTCACCCATCACGACGCGCAGAATGTTCTGCGGATCCTTGAGGGCAAAGACCTGAACGGGAATATGGTTATCCATGGAAAGCGAAGTCGCCGTCGTGTCCATGACGGCCAGATGGCGGGCCAGCACCTCGTCGTAGGTGATGGCGTCGTATTTGACGGCGCTGGGATCCTTGGCGGGGTCGGCGGAGTAAACGCCGTCGATATTCTTTGCCAGCAGGATCGCGTCGGCGTTAATTTCCGCCGCGCGCAGCACCGCGCCGGTGTCCGTTGAGAAGAACGGGTTGCCTGTGCCGCAGCCGAAGATGACGACGCGGCCCTTTTCCAGGTGCCGAATGGCCTTGGAGCGGATATAGGGCTCCGCGATCTGATTCATGGCGATGGCGGTCTGCACGCGCACCTCCACGCCGCGCTGCTCCAGGCAGTCGGCCACGGCCAGCGCGTTGATGACGGTCGCAAGCATGCCCATGTGGTCTGCACGCGTGCGCTCCATCTTGCCGCCGCCATCTTTGACGCCGCGCCAGAAGTTGCCGCCGCCGACCACGACGCCGACCTGTACGCCTGCTTCGACGCACTGCCGGATCACGTCGCACACTCCGCCGATGACCGCGAAGTCCAGTCCCCGGTGCGCGTCGCCCGCAAGGGCTTCGCCGCTGATCTTGAGTAACACTCGTTTATATTTCGGTTCACGCATAGTCAGTGATCTCTCCTTTTCGATTCGCGTCTATTTTATAATAGATTCGGCGAGTTGAAAAGAGGAAAATGCAAATTTCCCGCATTGTTTTCACTTTTTTCACATTCTGGAAGCCTCCGCGCATTTTTGCATTGCGTTATGGACGGCAATCGGCTATAATGTATAAATTACAGGACATTTCATCCGGGAGGATTTTTACTATGGAAGAAGAAAGAAAGCCGTTGGAGAACCGAAATTTCATCGACGCGTTCATTGAAGAGGACCTTGCCCCCGGCGGGCGGTTCGAGGGAAAGCGCGTGCACACCCGCTTCCCGCCGGAGCCGAACGGGTACTTGCACATCGGCCACTGCAAGGCGCTGACGATCGATTTCGGCACGGCGGAAAAGTTCGGCGGCCTGTGCAACCTGCGCATGGACGACACCAACCCGACGAAGGAGGACACCGAGTACGTCGACGCGATCCAGCAGGACATTCACTGGCTGGGCTTCGACTGGGGCGACCGCTTCTTCTACGGCTCGGATTACTTTGAAAAGGACTACGAGTTTGCCGTCGAACTGATCAAGAAGGGCCTTGCCTACGTCTGCGACCTGACGCCCGAGCAGTTCCGCGAGTTCCGCGGCGATATCGGCAAGCCCGCCGTAAGCCCATACCGCGACCGCTCCGTCGAGGAAAACCTCGACCTGTTCGAGCGCATGAAAAACGGCGAGTTCCCCGAGGGCAGCCGCACGCTGCGCGCAAAAATCGATCTTGCCTCCGGCAACTTCAATATGCGCGACCCGGTCATTTACCGCATCCGCTATATGCACCATCACCGGCAGGGCGACAAGTGGTGCATCTATCCGATGTATGACTTTGCCCACCCTATTCAGGACGCGCTGGAGGGCATCACGCACTCTCTGTGCTCGCTGGAATTCGAGGCGCACCGCCCGCTGTACGACTGGGTGGTAAACAACGTCTCCGTCCCCGCCAAGCCCCGGCAGATCGAGTTTGCCCGCCTCGGCATCGACCACACCGTCATGTCCAAGCGCAAGCTGCGCCAGCTGGTCGAGCAGAATTATGTCTCCGGCTGGGACGATCCGCGTATGCCGACGCTCTGCGGTCTGAGAAGAAGAGGCTACACCAGCCATTCCATCCGCGATTTCTGCGAGCGCATCGGCGTGGCGAAGTCCGCCAACACTGTGGAATACGCGCTTCTGGAGCACTGCCTGCGCGAAGATCTCAATGACACGGCAGAGCGCACCATGGCCGTTTTGCGCCCGGTGAAGCTCGTCATCACGAATTATCCGGAGGGCCAGACGGAAACCTTTGAGGTTGAAAACAACCCCGTCCATCCCGAACAGGGCACGCACACCGTCACGTTCTCCCGCGAGGTCTGGATCGAGGCGGACGATTTCCTCCCCGAACCCATCCCCAAGTACAAGCGCCTGTATCCCAACGGCCCGGAGTGCCGTCTGAAGGGTGCGTATCTCATCACCTGCACCGGCTGCAAGCAGGCCGCCGACGGCAGCATCGAGGAAATTTACGCGACGTATGACCCCGATTCCCGCGGCGGCGACCCCGCCGACGGCCGCAAGGTCAAGGGCGCGACGATCCACTGGGTCGACTGCCAGACTGCCGTTGACGCGGAGGTCCGTCTGTACGAAAACCTTTTCTCCGACGCCCAGCCCGACGGCCCGGACAAGAACTTCCTTGACTGCCTGAACCCGGATTCCCTGACGGTCCTGACCGGCTGCAAGGTCGAATCCGCGCTTGTCGAAGAGGCAAAGAAGTACGACGCCGAGGGTGAAGGCCGCACGGCAAAGACCGCGCCGGGCTTCCAGTTCATGCGCGTAGGCTATTTCTGCATGGACTCCCGCGACTGCCGCGCAGACCATCTGGTCTTCAACCGCAGCGTCCTGCTCAAGGACAGCTTCAAGCCGGGGAAATAAAAAACCAACCGCGCGCCGCAAAGCGGCGCGCGGTCTTTCTGTTTTATTGCAGATCCTTCTGCTTCGCGACATGCTCGCAGATGGCTGCGAAGGTTTTTTCGCTCAGATCATGCTCGACCTTGCAGGCGTCCTCCCGCGCGGTCTTTTCGTCGACGCCGATGCGGATGAAAAACTCCGTCAGCGTCTTGTGCCGGGTATAGATCCGGTCTGCGATCTCCATGCCGCTTTCGGTCAGTGTAATCAGCCCGTCGCGATCCATGGTGATAAAGCCGTTCTGTTTTAACTGTTTGGTCGCGTAGGTGACGCTGGGCTTCGTCACGCCGAGATGCTCCGCAACATCAATGGAGCGGACGTATCCGTGCTGCTCCTTCATCATCAGCATGGCTTCCAGGTAATCCTCTGCCGCTCTGTGTACACTCACAGCAAATTGCACCAACCTTTCCTTGAAATTATCTTCTACACTAACACACTTAACCAAAAAAAGCAAGTAAACATTTTTTTCGCTGAAACCTATTGACAAGCGAGGTTAGACGTGTTAAACTGTGGACTGGTTAGGGGGGTCTAACCTTTGCTTTTTCCTATTGGTTAGCCTGCCTTAATTGCAATTAAGCAGCTTGAATTACAGACAGACAGGGGGCGCAGGATTTGATGCCGCTTACACTCGCAGCAGCCGGTGAAGAAAACATTATCCGAAAGGTCGGCGGAAACCCGGAGGCCAAAAAGCATCTGGAGGAGCTGGGCTTCGTTGCAGGCGATACCGTTACGATCGTTTCCAGCCTGAATGGAAACGTGATTGTAAAAGTCAAGGAATCACGCGTGGCGATCAGTGAAGAGATGGCCCGTAAAATCATGGTTTAAGGAGAGAAGAACATGAAAACGTTGAAGGACGCAAAAATCGGCGATACTGTCAAGGTCGTCAAGCTCCACGGCGAAGGCCCTATCAAGCGCCGGATCATGGACATGGGTATCACCAAGGGCACCGAGGTTTATATCCGCAAGGTTGCACCGCTTGGCGATCCGATGGAGGTCACGGTCCGCGGCTATGAGCTGAGCCTGCGGAAGGCTGACACCGAAATGATCGAAATTGCATAAAGAATCTGGTCAAAAGGAGCAGGAAGATGGAAAAACAGATCAAAATTGCCCTTGCGGGCAACCCGAACAGCGGTAAAACCACGCTGTTCAACGCGCTGACCGGTTCGAACCAGTTCGTCGGCAACTGGCCGGGCGTCACGGTCGAAAAGAAGGAAGGCAAGCTGAAAAAGCACGACGACGTCGTGATCATGGACCTTCCCGGTATTTATTCTCTGTCCCCCTACACGCTCGAAGAGGTCGTCTCCCGTAACTATCTGATCACCGAGCGCCCCGACGCGATTCTGAACATCGTCGACGGCACGAACCTTGAGCGTAACCTCTACCTCACCACACAGCTGACCGAGCTTGGCATCCCGGTCGTCGTGGCGATCAACATGATGGACGTCGTCAAGAAGAACGGAGACCAGATCAACATCAAGGAGCTGTCCCGTCAGCTGGGCTGCCCTGTTCTGGAGATCTCCGCTCTGAAGGGCACAGGCATTATGGAAGCCGCGGAAGCAGCCGTCAAGGCCGCTGCAGGCCCCCACACCGAGCCGCAGCACACCTTCTCCGGCCCGGTCGAGCACGCCATCGCACACATCGAAGAGGCTGTTCTGCATGACAAGCCCGCTGCGCAGCAGCGCTGGTACGCCATCAAGATCTTCGAGCGTGACGATAAGGTACTCGAACAGCTGAGCATCCCCGCAGACGTCATGAAGCACATCGAGGCGGACATCAAGGCCGCTGAGACGGAGCTGGACGACGATGCAGAGTCCATCATCACCAACGAGCGCTATGTGTACATCGCGCAGGTCATCAAGAGCTGCTACAAGAAAAAGAGCGCCGGTAAGCTTTCCAGCTCCGACAAGATCGATAAGATCGTCACCAACCGCTGGCTGGGCCTGCCGATCTTCGCAGCTGTCATGTTCATCGTGTACTGGGTCGCCATGGTCGGCGTCGGCGCACCGGCAACGGACTGGGCGAACGACGGCCTGTTCGGCGACGGCTGGCACCTGCTCGGCATTGGCTCCTCCGCTTATAACGACGCAGCTGACGAATACGCTGCCGCAAGCGACGCGATCAGCGGCTACTATGAGCTTGACACCGAAGCCGAAGACTTCGATGCTGACGCGGCTCTGGCTGAGATGAAGGCCGTGACCGCCGATTCTGAAAGCACGACCATCGAGGTCGAGGACGAAGAAACCCTTGCCCTCAATGATATGACAGTCTATTATGATTCCATCCCCGACGACGCAGACGAAGAGACTACGATCGGCATGACCTATGTTGATGCTGTCAGCTACTTTGAAGAGAACGGTTTTGACGAGCCCGATCCCGCTGACTACGGCGTTTGGGTCCCCGGTGTTCCGGTTCTGATCGGCAATCTGCTCGACGCGGGCAACGTTCCCGAAGACGGCTGGCTGCACGGCCTGATCCTCGACGGCATCGTCGCCGGTGTCGGCGCAGTTCTCGGCTTCGTGCCGCAGATGCTCGTTCTGTTCCTCATGCTGGCCTTCCTCGAAGCGTGCGGCTACATGGCCCGTATCGCCTTCGTTCTGGACCGTATCTTCCGTAAGTTCGGTCTGTCCGGCAAGTCCTTCATCCCGATGCTTATCGGTACCGGCTGCGGCATTCCGGGCGTTATGGCTTCGCGTACCATAGAAAATGAACGTGACCGCCGTATGACGATCATGACCACCACCTTCATCCCCTGCGGCGCAAAGGTGCCGTTCATCGGCATGATCGCCGGCGCTCTGTTCGGCGGCAGCGCATGGGTCTCCACCTCCGCATACTTCATCGGCATGGCCGCCATCATCATTTCCGGCATCATGCTGAAGAAGACCAAGATGTTCTCCGGCGATCCTGCTCCGTTCGTTATGGAGCTGCCCGCGTATCACTGGCCGACCCTCGGCAACGTGCTGCGCAGTATGTGGGAGCGTGGCTGGTCCTTCATCAAGAAGGCCGGTACGATCATCCTTCTGTCCACCATCTTCGTCTGGTTCACCACCTACTTCGGCTGGGCCGAGGACGGCTTCCGGATGCTCTCTGACGAAGAGATCAACTACTCCATCCTCGCCAAGATCGGCGGCGCCATCGCCTGGATCTTCGCTCCGCTCGGCTGGGGCAACTGGCAGGCAGTTGTTGCCTCCATCACCGGCCTTGTCGCCAAGGAGAACATCGTCGGCACGCTTGGCATCCTCTATGGCGGCGGCGACGGCACGGTCTATCAGAACCTTGCAAGCGCCTTCAACGGCATCACCGGCTACTCCTTCCTGGTCTTCAACCTTCTGTGCGCTCCGTGCTTCGCGGCCATCGGCGCCATCAAGCGCGAGATGAACAGCCAGAAGTGGACCTGGTTCGCAATCGGCTATCAGTGCGGCTTCGCGTATGCAATTGCCCTCATGGTCAACCAGTTCGGCGCTCTGCTCACCGGCAGCGGCAATGTCCTCGGCGTGATCGTCGGCGTAGCCCTGCTCGCAGTCATCGTTTATATGCTTGTCAAGCCCTATAAGGAAGCTACCAAGCTGACCACGAAGATCAAGTAATCATTTTTTCACGGAGCAAGACCGCATGGGATATGCGGTCTTGCTTCCGGCAAACAGCGAGTAAAGGAGTGATTCTCATGTTTGCATGGATCGCACAAAATCTTGGAACGATCCTTATTTCAGCCGTTCTGCTTGTCGTTGTTATCGCAATCGTGCGCTATCTGATCCGGCAGAAGAAACAGGGAAAAAGTTCCTGCGGCGCGGGCTGCGCGCACTGCGCAAATGCGGGCTGCTGCCACCATCAGCAATAACAGAGGGTCTGCATCATGTATCAAACAACGCTTAAAATCGACGGCATGATGTGCGGTATGTGCGAATCGCACATCAACGACACCATCCGCAAGGCTGCGCCCGTCAAGAAGGTCACGTCGTCGCACGCAAAGGGTGAGGCCGTTGTCCTGACCGACGAGCCGCTGGACATCGAGGCTGTCAAGGCTGCCGTCCACGCGACCGGCTACGAGGTCACGGACGCGTCCAGCGAGCCCTACGAAAAAAAGAAGTTCTCACTTTTCAAGAAGTGATTCCCTTTTCCTCCTATCGTGGAAAACCGCTCTGTCCCCATGCCGGCAGAGCGGTTTTTCATAAAGCAGGCCCGCCGGGAAACCGGCGGGCCTGTCTGTTTCGTCCTAGCCAAGCAAAGCTACTGCGTTTTCATACGCGATTTCTGCCGCTTCCTCCGGCGTGAAATCCATTTGGTCAAGAATCCCGCAATAAACGGTGTAGATCTCTTCGGGCCGCAGACTGCGGCTGGCGGGAAAATCGGTTGCAAAGAGGAGCCGCCTCGGGCCGAATTTCCGCAGAAGCGCGTTCGTCCCTTCAACGCCATATCTGCGGACATAATCGGGCAGGATCGCGGACAGATCCACATAACAGGCAAGCGGAAGCAGGCGTTCCCACTGAAACGCTCCCATGTGCGAGACGATCAGCTTTAGATCCGGATAGCGCTCCGCCGTTTTCACGATGCGCTTCGCCGCCGACAGATCATCCTCCGCATTCGGATAGGAATGAACGGCGACGGGAATGCGCCGCTCCTGCGCAAACGCAAAGATCGCACAATTATAGTCGGAATCGAGTGCCAGCCCGGAATTGTTCGGGTGAAGCTTGATGCCGTCCAGCGCATGATCGTCAATGGCGCGGCAGAGCGCGTCAACCGTTTCGGCCCGCGAATTCCGGACGTCGATATCCGCAAAGGCATAAAATCTGCCGGGATACCGCCGCTTCATCTCGGCCAGATTTCGGTGCACCGCGCCGGCGGTGAACTCCATCGACATCAGAAACGGATCGTTAAAGGGCATGATGACGGCCCGTTCGATATGGTTTTCACGCATGATCTGCACATATTGCCGCAGATCTGCATACATCCACACATCGTCAGCGTCGGGATTGGCGGTATGCACCGTGTCCGGCAGGATATGAATATGGGCGTCAATCTTTTTCAGCGTTCTCCAGTTTGCAGCAGCCATAACGATCCCTTCAATTTTAAGCGGTCGGCGTTTCTGCCTCTCCGGCCAGATAGGTTTCCAGAATGTCGGCTGCGCAGAAGACCATTTCCGGGCACGGGCGCTTTTTGTAATAGCTGTCGGTGCGCGGTTCGGGCGGCTGGGGCTTGAAATTTGGGTCGAGGCCCAGCAGCTGGCGGCAGATGATCGAGCCATTGCGTGCCTCAAATTCTCCCGCGAGCTGCCGCAGCGCCGCGTAATTGTTCGTTTTCGCTGCCCGGTCGGTCGGGTCTGCCGGGCAGCAGAGCAGGCCGTAGGCCATGAACATCCCGCTGACCGCGCCGCATACATCGCGCATACCTGCCATCCCGCCTCCAAAGCCGGAGGCGATCTTCAACGCAGTCTCTCTATCCAGCTTGTCCTCCGCAAAGGCCAGAAAGACGGCCTGCGCGCAGTTGCAGCCCTCCAGAAACAGTTCTCGTGCGCGTTCTGCTTTTGTCATGTGTGCTCCTCCTGCGGTTCATACCGCTTTTCAAGACTGAATTTCTTCCCACTGCACCGGCGGCAGCGGATGCCGCCGCGCTTTTCCTCCAATGCCTGTACGACTGTCCCGCGCCGCAGATACCGGGATTCCGCTCCGCAGCCGAGGCACGTCACGACATACACGCCGCGCACGGCCTCAATGCGCCTCCGGTTTTCAGCCGCTGCCTCGCAGCTGGGCGCAAGCCGCTCCGGCGGGCAGCCGATTCTGCGGCAGACAGCCTTCCACGCCTCGTCATGCCCGTGGCGTTTTCCTGTGAGAATCGCCGCGGCGGCGTGGGCATATTCATGCCGTGCCGTGTCCCAGAAGACCTGATCCTCCCGCCGCAGAAAGTCCGCAAGGCGGATCTCCTGCGGCCTGTTTTTGACGAACGTGCATACGCCGTACTGCCGCGTCATGCGCCGGGAAAAGGACACGGCCACGCGGCTCGTGTCGATCCCGAGCAGCCTGTCCAGCCGCCGGTACTCCGCCTGCACCTGTGCAAGCGTCCACATCCGCATCGCCTCCGTTTCTGCATCCATGATAGCACAGCGGGCACGGTTTTTCCATCTTTCCTTTTGGCGCAAAAGCCGGTATACTGGATATCAGAATGAAAAAGGCGGTTTTTCCTATGTTTTCACGGATGTATCTTGAGATCACGACCTGCTGCAATCTTTCGTGCAGCTTCTGTCCCGGCACGAAGCGGCCTGCCGCGTTTTTATCGCCGGAGGACTTTCGCACGCTGGCTGCGAAGCTCCGGCCATATGGGCAATACCTGTACCTGCACGTCATGGGCGAGCCGCTGCTGCACCCGCAGCTGCCGGAGCTGCTGGAGATCTGCCGGGCACTCGGCTTCCGCGCGACGCTCACGACAAACGGGACGCTGCTGCCGAAGAAGCAGGCGGCGCTGCTCGACGCGCCCGCGCTGCGCAAGGTCTCTATCAGCCTGCACAGCTTCGAGGCGAACGAGGCCGGGGATTTTTCCGCCTATCTGACGGGCTGCACGGACTTTGCCCATGCGGCAAAAAAATCGGGCATTCTGACAGATTTCCGCCTCTGGAATCTCGACGGCGCGCAGACGAAGGGTCTGCACGACCGGAACGTGGAGATTCTGGCGCATCTGCACGCGGCCTTTCCCGGCGTGTGGCAGAAAAACACATGGGGCTGGCGGCTGGAGGACGGTGTGTTCGTCAGCTTCGGAGAGCGCTTTGACTGGCCGGACGAGCAGGCGGCAGAGCGTGGGAGCCAGGGCCGCTGCCGCGCGCTCAGCGACCAGATCGCCGTGCTTTCCGACGGCACGGTCGTGCCGTGCTGCCTTGACAACGAGGGCGCGCTTGCGCTGGGGAACCTGTTCCGGCAGGCGCTTTCCGACATTCTTGTCTCGCTGCCGGCCTGCGCGATACGCGAGGGCTTTGCACGCGGCGAGCGCGCCGCCCCACTCTGCCGCCGCTGCGGCTATGCGGAGCGCTTCGGCGCCCGGTGACAGAGAAATCGGCTTAGGGTGTATCTGAAAACTCCCAACGCACCCGGACAGCGGGCCTTTTTGCGGTGCGCCGCGTCATTTTTCCTTGAAATACGTCAGTATTCCTGCGAAAAAATGTCTTGCGCAACGCAAAAATCCCTCGCTGCCGGTCACATCATGAGTTTTCAGATACACCCTAAGTGAACGGACCCCGCCGCATTTTGGAATGCGGCGGGGAAGCTTTTCGTTATTCGATCGTAAATTCTGCGTACAGCGTGTATTCTGTTCCGTCCGGCAGGATCACGGGCTGGGCAAGGCGGTATTTGCCTGCGTCCAGTTCGCCGTAGAGCGTCTGCCAGTCGTAGTGCAGCGTGCAGACAGACGATTCCGGCGCGGCTTCGTCCGTCTGGTTCTGCACCTTAAAAAGGTTCGATGTCAGCATCTTCCATTCACTGTCTGCCTGCGTCTCCAGCCAGTACTCGCTGCGAAGGGCAAGCACAGCGCCGTCTTCGTTTGTCAGCGTGAAGTCTGCCGATGTGCGCGTGACGCTCTCCGACACGACCGCGAAGCAGTCCGCGCCCGGAAGCGTCCGAGTTTTCTGCTCCGCGGGCTCTGCCGGAGCTGCTTCCGGCATGGCCTCGGCGGGCGCCTCCGAGGCCTCCAGCGTCATCTCCATTTCCTCTTCCGCAGGCGCTTCCGGCGCCGCGGTATCCGCCGTCGGAGCAGATGCCGTCTCCGGCGCGGACGAGCCTGCGTGGAACATCGGCACGACAAATGCCGCCGCGCCGATCACCAGCGCGCAGCAGGCCGCAAGCGCAGCCCATTTGACCCACACGCGCGGCGCTTTTTTGACCGGCGCATCGGCGCGGGCGATCAGATCGTCACCGACATCGCCGATGGCGCGGAATAGCTTTTCACTTTGTTCTTTCATACGATGATCCCCTCTCCGGCGAGATACCGGCGCAGCTTTTCCCGCGTCCGGAACAGGATGGATTTTGCGGTGTTCTCCCGGAGCGCGTACCGCGCGGCGATATCCTGCACGGAATCGACGTACCAGTACCGCCGCAGGAAAATGCTGCACTCGCGCTCCGGAAGCGTCCGGAGAAAGCGGTCGATGGCCTCGGCCAGCTCCCGCGCTTCGAGCGCCTGCTCGACCCGGCCTGGAGCCGGGACGCACTCGGACAGCTCATCCAGCGCCAGCGGCAGCGATCCGCCGCCGCGCTTTTCCGCATTCTGCCTGCGGCAGCGGTCAAAGGACAGGTTGCGCGTGATCCTGCCAAGGAACGACGACAGGATCGACGGCCTCTGCGGCGGCATGGCGTTCCACGCGTGCAGCCATGTGTCGCTGACGCATTCCTCGCTGTCCTCGCGGTTTTTCAGAATATTATGGGCAATGGAGCGGCAATAGCCGCCGTATTTCGCATCCGTCTCGCTGAGCGCACGCTCTTCGCGCGCCCAATACAGATCGATAATTGCGGAATCCTCCATCTGTGTGCTCCTTTCTCTGTCTGTAAAGACGCAAACGCGTCCCGTTGGTTTCAGGATACAGTATAGCATTGCCAAAAAATTTTTTAAATGGTATACTGAAAAAAATGATATGCAAAGGAGGCTTTTTATGGAGCTTCGTGTTCTGGCCGTCGGCGACGTGGTCGGAGACGGCGGGCTGCGGTGTCTGGAACAGCATCTGCGAAGCCTGAAAAAGTTATACCGCATTGATTTCTGCGTCGTCAACGGCGAAAACGCCAGCGGGACCGGTTTAACCCCCAAGCAGGCGGACCAGATGCTGGACGCGGGTGCGGACATCCTTACACTCGGAAATCATTCGTTCGACCGGCGCGAGGTCTGCGCGTATCTGGACGACTGCCCCTATATCCTGCGGCCCGCCAATCTGCAGCCGAGCCTGCCGGGACGGGGCTTCGGCGTGTTTGAGACGAAGATCGGGCAGGTGGGCGTTGTGAACCTGCTGGGCCGCTGCAATCTCGACTTCCGGCCCGACAATCCCTTCCGCGTGATCGATAAGGTCCTGAAGGAGCTGGACGGGCTTCCCGTGCTTCTGGATTTCCACGCCGAGGCGACGAGCGAAAAGCTTGCCATGGCCTATTATCTCGACGGGAAAATTTCCGCCCAGTGGGGCACGCACACGCACGTGCAGACCGCCGACGAGCAGATCCTGCCGAAGGGCACCGGGTATCTCACTGACCTCGGCATGACCGGCCCCGTGCATTCTGTCATCGGCGTAAAGCCGGAGCAGTCCATCGCAAATTTCCGCGGCGAGCTTACCTCGCGGTATGAGACTGCGCCGGGGCCGTGTATGCTTGCAGGCGCGGTGTTTACCATCGACGCGAAGACAGGCCGCTGCACGGCGGCAGAAAGGGTGGCGCTCCGTGATTAAATTTCTGCATACCGCCGATCTGCATCTGGACGCGCCGTTTGCCGCCCTCAGCCCCGAACAGGCTGCTGCGCGGCGGCAGGAGCAGCGCGAGCTTCTGACCGAGCTTGCCGAGGCGGCCAACACGCACGACTGCGATCTTGTCCTGCTGGCGGGCGATCTGTTTGACAGCGCGGGCGCGTCGGACGAGACGCTGCTGGCGCTCCGGCGGGCGCTGGCCTCCATCCGCGCGCCGGTCTTCATCAGCCCCGGCAACCACGACTGTTTGCTGCCCGGCAGCGCGTATCTGACAGAGCGCTGGCCGGAAAACGTGCATATTTTCAAAACGGATGCAATCGAGGCGGTCGAGCTGCCGGAGAAACAGCTGCGCGTCTATGGCGCGGGCTTCACCGCGCGGCACGAAAGACCGCTGCTGGAGGGCTTCCGCGCGAAAGCCGACGGCTGGACGAACCTCATGGTCCTCCACGGGGACGCGACGCAGGCGGCCTCACCCTATAACCCAATTACGCCTGAACAGCTGGCGGCCTCCGGCCTTGCCTATCTCGCGCTCGGCCATATCCATCAGGCAAGCGGGCTGCTGCGGTGCGGGAGCACGTGCTACGCCTGGCCCGGCTGCGCGATGGGGCGCGGCTTTGACGAGCTTGGGCAGAAGGGCGCGTATCTCGGGGAAGTTTCCGATTCCGGCGTCCGGCTGGACTTTTTGCCGCTGCATGGCAGGAGCTATGAAATTCTCCGCGTCGAAGCAGGGGACGATGCGTTTGCTGCCGTCACGGCGGCGCTGCCGGAGGACACGCAGAACGATATTTACCGCGTGATCCTGACCGGCGAGGCAGAGCCGGTCGAAACGGCAGCGCTGCAAGCGGCGCTGGCTCCGCGCTTTTACGCGCTGACCATCCGCGACGAGACGCGGCCCCGCCGTGCGCTCTGGGAGGGCACGGAGGAGGATACGCTGCGCGGCCTGTTTTTGCAGGCGCTCAAGGCGCAGTATGACGCGGCCCAGACGGAAGCGGACAGACGCAGAATCGCGCTGGCCGCGCGCTGCGGCTGCGCGGCGATGGACGGAAGGGAGGCGGCGGAATGAAGCTTCTGCGCATGACCGCAACATTCGGCAGACTCGAGCAGGAGACGCTCTCGCTTACCGAGGGCCTGAACGTCCTGCAAATGCCGAACGAGGCCGGAAAGAGCACCTGGGCGGAATTTTTGCTGGCCATGCTCTATGGCGTCGATACCTCTGAACGCGAAAAAACGGGCGTGCTGCCCGTCAAGACAAAATACCAGCCGTGGAGCGGCAAGCCGATGGAGGGCGTGATCGAGCTTGAGCACGCCGGGCGGCGCATCACGCTCACGCGCACCTCGACGGCCCGTGCACCGCTCGGCGTATTTTCCGCCGTCTATACCGATTCCGGCCTGCCGGTCGAGGGCATGACGGGCGCGAACTGCGGCGAAACGCTTCTGGGCGTTCCGAAGCGTGTGTATCAGCGCAGCGCCTTTGTCCGGCAGGCCGGACTCGGCCTGACGCCGGACGACGAGCTGGAAGCGCGGCTGTCCGCCCTTGTCACGACCGGGGACGAGGCCGTCAGCTTTGCCGCAGCCGACAAGCGGCTGCTTGCCTGGCAGAACCGCGTCCGGCACAACAAGACCGGACTCATCCCTGACGCCGAGCGGGAGCTTGCCGCCGTAGACAGCGCGCTGGCCGCGCTGGCGGGGGAGCATGAAAAAAATCTGGCGCTGCGCGCGCAGCTGCAGTCGCTGCAAGCGCAGCAGACTGCCTGCGAAGAGGACCTGCGGGCGCTGCAGGCGGCGCTGGCCCAACGAAAAAAGGCGCAGCTCTATGACGCGAAGCGCGCCGCGATGCAGGCGGCGAACCGGGAAAACGCCGCGTCCGCCGTATGCGCGCGGCTCCCGCGTGAGGATGCGCTGGCCGTGCTTTCGCAGGAGGCGGCCGCTCTGCTTGCCCTGCCGGAGCAGGAGCCGGCCGCGGCCGCGCCCGCGCGCCCCGATTGCCCGCAGGCGTTTTCCGGGGTGGACGAGGAACGGCTTCTCGACAAGGCGCAGCGCGATATGCGCGAATTTGACCGGCTGACGGCCAAACGGCACCGGCCATCTGTGCCGTTCTGGGTGCTTGCGGCGCTCCTCCTCGGACTTGCTGCGGCAAGCTGGTTCATCCGGCATGAGCCGCTCCTGCCCGCCGCATTCGCGCTGGCGGCGCTTGTCTGCGCTGTCGCGGCGCTTGGAAACGCGGCGCATAATCGGCGGCGCGAGGCAGAGCTTTCCGAAGCGCAGGCGCTGCTGGCGCTCTATGAAAACCACAGCCGCGACGAGTTTTACGCCTATGCCGTTCAGTACCGTGACGCGCTGCGCGCGTGGCAGGCAGCGTGCGAGGCTGCATCGGCGCAGAATGCGGCCCGCGACGCGGAAAGCCGTCTGCGCGCCGAGCGCACGGCGGCGCTGCTCGGCAGCGTCCGGATGTTCGCGGAGGCCGGAACGGTCCGGGAGGCGCAAAATGCGATCGCCTCCGCGCTGGCCGCTTACCGCGCCTGGCATGACGCACAGCAGGCCGCGCAGCAGGCAAAAACGCGCTATGACGCGCTTGCGCAGGCCCTCGGCGAGATCCCAGAGCTGCCCGCGCCCGCGCGCGACGTCTCCGGCCTGACGACCGAACAGGCGCAGGCCGCGCTTGCACGGACGCAGGCGCTTGCCGCAGCCGTGCAGTCGCAGCTCGACCAGAGCCGTGGCCGGTTGGAGCAGTTCGGCTCCGAGGCGGAGCTGTCGGCGAAAAAGCAGGCGCTGGCGCAGAGGCTCGACACGCTGAACGAGCGCCGCGAGGCGCTTACGCTTGCCAGGCAGACGCTGGCGCAGGCCAACGCAGCGCTGGCAGAGCGCTTCTCCCCGCGTCTGGTGCGCGAGGCGTCGGAAATTTTCTCCGAGCTGACCGGCGGACGCTATGCCCGCGTGCAGATCAGCCGGCAGATGGAGCTGGAGGCGGGACAGCCGGACGCGGCCATGCGCCGTTCGCTCTTCCTGAGCGGCGGCACGGCGGACGAGCTGTATCTGTCCGTCCGGCTGGCCGTCTGCCGCCTGCTGCTGCCGGAGGATGCCCCGCTCCTGCTGGATGACGCGCTCGTCATGTTCGACGATGACCGCCTGCGTCTGGCCCTGCGCCTTTTGCAGCGCGAGGCTGAAAACCGGCAGATCCTCCTGTTCACCTGCCAGCACCGGGAGCAGAAAGCGCTGACCACAGATCTTTAAACACGACGCAAAACGCCCGGAGCCTTGCGGCTCCGGGCGTTTGTGTATCAGAACAGATTGTCCGCTGCTTACATCAGCGGCTCGAGGGACAGGACCGGGTGGTTCTTTTCCTGCAGGAATTCGAGCAGTGCGTCGCAGTCGGTGCAGATCGTCTCGTCGGCGATCATGTCGGTGAAGTTGTCGATGCCGTAAAGCTCCTTGGCGGTCTTGTTCAGGCGTTCGCCGACATCATCCTTCAGCTCCTTCGGCATCCAGACGATGCGCTCAATGCCGCCCTCGGCGTGGATGAACTTCTTGGAGGAGATGAAGTGGCGGCCATGGCCCATGTAGCCCGGCGTCTGCACGCCGCCGCCGGTGCAGGAGGCCAGCTCGCCGAAGGTCATACCGGCGGGGGTCATGCCTGCGTACTCGCGGTTGACGACGATGAAGCCGTTGGACATCGGCTCAATGCCGGAGATGCACTCGAAGCAGCCGCAGGAGGTCATCGGGTCCTCCATGATGGAGTACAGCGTGACTTCTTCAACTGCGCCGTGGGTCGCGTCCTTGATTGCGTCGTTGACGGTGGTGTAGCGGCCCGTGCGCTCGTCGAGGCAGCCCTCCTTCATGATGGGCTGGGACGGGCCGTTCGGGTTCAGCTCATAGGTCGCCTTCGCGTCGAGCCAGGAAACGGCGCCGCACAGGCCAAGACGCTCCGGCGTGACCACGCAGCAGTGCGCCGGTGCGAAGGACTGACAGAGGATGCAGGTGAAGAAGCGGTCGACGGATTCGTCGGTCATGGAGGCCAGACGGTCGTCGCGCATATTGTAGCGCGGGACGGCGACGTCGTTCAGGAACGCGGTGGCCTTGACCGGATCGGTAATCAGGTGTACCTCGCACTTGTCGACGACAGCGTCGAATTCGTCCGTGATCATGTGGTACAGGACCTCGGCAAAGTGCGTCAGGCGCAGGCCCTTGTCATAGGCGTCCTTGGAAATACGGATACGGAACTGGTTGCGCTGGCCGGTGTGCATGACGCCTTCCATGTAGTTGAACCAGGCGTGGATCTTGCGCTCGATAACAGACTCGAAATCGGCCTGCATCTTCTTGCCCGCGACATAGACGCAGGTAGCAAGCGCGTATTCCAGATCGCCGGAGTCGATATCCGGGCCGTCGATGACGAGCTTGTGATCCTCGACCTCGTCCATGTTCTTCATGAGAACAAGCTCGCAGGTGGTGTTCTTTGCGGACCAGAACTCGACCTTCATGTCGGCCTTGCGGATGATCTCGCCCTCGAATGCAGCTGCGAACGCGACGGGGATGGGCAGTTCCTTGGACTTGATCTTGATGCCGCGCAGCTCCAGAGACTTCTTGACCGTCTCATTATGGTCGGTGCAGGACTCCAGTGCGCCCGGAACCTGATTTTCGCCGAGGTCGATATCGACCACGACCGGGAAGCCCAGCGCGATTGCGCCTGCGCCCGCGGAAACGACGACATTGTCGATCGCACCGAAGGTATTGACGAACGCGGGAACGCGCTCCTTGGTGTACTTGAGCAGGCCCGCCAGATCGCCCGGCTGCACGTTGCCGAAGATCAGCGCGGCACGGATGGCGACGGTGACGACATGGATGACGGCGGTCACATCATGGCCCAGCGGGATGACACGGAGCTCAAGGCCCATCTTGACGCCCGCTTCCGCGCACTGTTCAATGACTTCGCCGACCATGAAGGTCATGATGCCCTTGGACTGATAGTCCTTGACGACCTTTGCAACGTCCTCGCCGTTTTCGGCCTTGCCCAGCACGACGGCCACACCGGGGATATCGCCCGTGACCAGCGGCACGCCGAGGGAACGGATGATGGGATCGGGCACGAAGCCGATGCCGGGAACCGCGGCCTGCTCATAGGCGTCCTTCGGCTCGGCGAACTTCAGGCCCTCAAGGATCTCGGCACCGACAGCGGTGGCCAGACCGGCGTTGAGTGCCTGTTCCAGATCCTCCTGATCGGTGATGAGGCTCTTGAGCACGCCCACGCAGGCGGGCAGATCGCCCAGGGTCTTGACCTTGACGCCGGTGGCGGCGTAGATGGTGGGGAAGAAATACGCGGTGTCAGGGAAGGCAATGGGATGGTCTGCGCCATATTTTGCAATGGCGTCGTTGACTGCACCCTCGGTCAGGCCAGCCACGGCGTGCGAGCCGCCATAGATGAGATCGGTTAATACGCTCATAAATACCTCCTGCAAATTCTGTTGAATTTTGAATTATATAGGGGAAATGCGGCGGTTCCCTGCCGGTGTTTCGCAGCAGGGAACCGTGGAAAGACAAATTACGCGTCCAGATAGGAGTCGGAGTACAGCTCGTTGTTCTTGAAGATGTCGCAGGACTTGATCGTCTCCATCAGGCGCAGGTCGTTCGGGTTGACGATGGCGGAGGTCAGACCCTGCATCATGGCCATGGCGACGAGCGCAGAGTCCATGATCGGGCGGACGTTCTTCGGCGCGCCGTTGGAGTTGTTGGACAGACCGCCGGTGGACTTCAGGCCTTCGTCAGAGAACAGCTTGATGGCGTTCAGAACGTCCATCTGCTTGTCCTGCATACCCTTGACGACGAGGAACAGCGGGTCGAACCACAGGTCGGTCGCTTCCATGCCGAGGCTCAGACCGCGCTCGAGCATATGATGGCAGTGCATCATGCGCTCTTCATTGTCCTTTGCGATGCCGTCGGCAGAGCACAGCGCGATGCAGATGGCGTCGTTGGCCGCAGCCAGATCGATATAGGAGATACGGGAGCCTGCGTCAGCGGAGTTGACGATGGGCTTGCCGTTCGTGCGGTTGTAGACCTTGATGCCGGCCTCGATGGCGCGCTTGTTGGCGGTGTCGAGAGCCAGAGGCACGTTGTTGAAGTTCTCCTGCAGCAGCTTGACTGCCCAGGTCATAAGCTCGGGGCCGTTGGACTCGGCCGGGCCGATGTTGACGTCCAGATACGTTGCGCCGGCCTTGATCTGCTCGGCAGCACGCTTCAGGATGGGCTCGGGGTTCATGGTGTTCATGGCCTCGCGGATGACCGGGGAGATGCAGTGGATACGTTCGCCGATGGTGACGAACTTCGGGGACTCCGGATCACGCTGCTTGTAGCTCACACCCATGTCGACGACCTCGATGGCAGGGATGGACGCAGCGATCTTCTCGAAATCGAGCGGCGCGTTGGCGTCGGCAGCTTCCTTCTTCTCCGCGGCGGGAGCCTTGGAGGCAGCGGCAGCCTCGGCAGCCTTGATGTGCTCGCCGTCGCGCAGGTACTTGACCAGCTCGACCGCCTCGCGGGTGCCGACGACGACGTTCCACTCAGGCAGCTTGTCCTGGATCTCGCCCTTCATGACGGCGACCTTGCCCGGAATGATGAGGGTGCGGTTGTTGATCTTGGAGGCGACATCGAATTCGTCAAAGAACTTCTTGACGGACGTGGAGGAGAACTTGCCTGCAGCCCATGCCGTCAGGACGGACATACCGGATGCGTCGGTGATGAGCAGGTTCACGGGAATCTTGGAGCGCTCGAGTTCGCCGGAGACCAGGAAGTAGGTCAGCGCGAAGTCGACCGTCAGCGCGCAGGGATCGTCGGGACCGGCGCCGTTGATGGGGTAGATGCCGGGGGCGACCTTCATCGGCTTCTGCGGGTCGGTGAAGATGTTCTGGCGCAGGCCGTAGAGCGGCAGCGCCTCAGCGTAGCCGACCTTGTCCATGACGATGATGGAGCCGTACTTGACGACGAACATGGCGGCCAGAGCCGTCTCAAGATGCTCGTCATGGTTGCACAGAACGCCCAGATTGACAATGGAGGGATAGCCGAACGTGCGGTCGCCGTCCTTGATGGCGGTGCGGCGGACGAGCACAGCGTTTGCGAACGTCTCCTTGATGGTGGGAGCGGTCACGTCGAGAATGAGGTTCTTGTTGCCGGCCTTTTCGAGTGCGGCAACGGTATCGTGCAGCTCGGACAGATCCGTGCCGCTGACGCCCAGAACGAGGCCCGCCGCCTTGGCGATCTCGTTCATGTCGTTGAAGTTGTCCTTGTTTGCGCCGTTCAGGATGGGCTTGCTGTCCTTGATGGCCTCGACGGCAGCCTTCGCCGTCTCGACGTCCTTGGTGTCGATGATGACGGTGCGGTCGGGCAGAGCGGCTGCCTTTTTGCACAGTTCGACAAACTTCGCGCAGTCGCCTGCATCGTGAACGAAGACGCACTCGACCATTTCACGCTCGCCGATACGCTCGTAATCGACCTTCTTGACGAGCGCGATGCGCTCTTCGATGGACGCGTCGTCCATGGAGGTATCCAGCGTCGCCGCGAACAGGTTGCGGTTGACGAGGGTCTTCTCATGACGCATCATAACGGTCTCGCCGCCGAGCTTGTGCGCGCCGACCGTGATGGTCTGCATGGGAGGCGCGGTGGCCTCGGACAGAAGGGCGATCGCCTCCTCGGACATATACGGGCACTTGGTGATGGGAACAGCGCCCTGTGCGACCTTCATGCAGAATGCCATGCAGGTGGGGCTGCCGCATTCCTTACAGTTTTTCTTCGGAGATAATTTGAAAATGTCAAGACCTTTAACTGCCATAGTATGGTTCCCCCTCTCTGCTTACATCAGCGCGTCGATCATCTTGGCGATGGTCTTTACTGCTTCCGGATGGCGCAGAATGACTGCGTCGGAGCCGCCTGCCAGAACGGCGGCAGCGGTCGTGATCTCCATCTCGATGCCGCGCTCTTCCTGGCTGCCCCATTCGGGCATGTCTTCCTCGGACATAACGGCTTCCTTGACGCCCCAGGTGTCTGCGGAGACAGGGGTCATGATGGGCATTTCGAGCATGGCGTCCGCCTGCTTGAGCGCAGCGTCCTTCACGCGGTCGAGCGTGGAGGCGACGTACTCATAGCCGTAGCCTGCGGCGGCGGAGCCGACGTTCATGACGATGGACTGCGCGTTGAAGCCCATCTGGGTGATGACGGTGTTGAGCTGCTTGGCGAGGTTGATGTCGACGGCAGATTCCGCGCCGACCTTCTGGCCGTAGGCCATACCGGCGGAGGCGACGACGGTCTTGTAGTCCTCGTCGCGCGCGGACAGAACCAGAATGTTCTTCCCGGCCAGCGCTTCGGAGATCTTATTGAACAGCTCGGTGTCCTTTTCGATGTTCTTGCAGCCCATGATAACGAGCGGCAGGGTCGTCGCGTCGGCGACGTCCTTGGCAAGCTGGACGCACTCTTCAACGGACTTGTTCAGACCGTTGGGATCTGCGCCCTCGAGGTGCAGGCAGATGAAAGAAGCGCCCTCGAGCGTTTCTGCACGCTTGGCCATTTCGGCCACGGTGGTGCAGCCTGCGTAGAAGGCCTTCTCGCCGGGCATGGTGTATTCCGCCATGCCGAGGTCGGTCAGCTCAACGCCGATCTTCGGTGCGTTCTTGATCTCAGCGTCAAACGTGTGGAACGGAAGCACGTTCTGACCGCCGATGGCCGTGGCCTTGTCGCCAACGCCCAGCACAACTTCGTTGATGTGCGCATTGAACGCCTGTTTCTTGGGAACGAAAGGCATAGTTGTGAATCCCCCTATAAAAATATTGTCTTTTGCTTACAGCTTTAAGTCCCGCATGACGGCGGCAAGCGCAGTCTTGACGGGCGTATCGTCCGGCACCTGCGAGCTGGGCTTTCCTTCGCAGTCGTACTCGTAAACAGTCTCATCCTGCGGAAGAACGCCTGCCAGCTGGAGGCCGTACTTGTTTATCTCTTCCATGACGCCGGGGTTCAGAACCCCGTTCGGCGCACGGTTGACGATCAGCTTCATTTCGCCGGGCTTCAGATCCATCTCGCGGATCATCTCGGCGATGCGGCCCACGGCCTGAATGCCGCGGCGGGAGCAGTCGGAAATGAGAAGCATGGTGTCAACATGCGGAAGCGTCCCGCGGCTGATATGCTCCAGACCAGCCTCGTTGTCCACCACCATGTAGCGGTAATTGCCGACATATTTGTCGATCTGCGTTTTTAAAACGCCGTTGACGAAGCAGTAGCAGCCCTTGCCCTGCGTCCGGCCCATGACGAGCATATCATAGTCGTCCTCTTCAATGAGGGCAGAGTTGAACTTCATCTCGGCATAGTCGGCCTTGGTCATGTTGGCGGGCACGGTGCCCGTCTGCTCGGCGTGGGCCATTTCCTCGCGGATATCGCCCAGCGTCGTCTCGACCTCGACGCCCAGAACCTCGTTGAGGTTGGAGTTCGCGTCGGCGTCCACGACCAGAATGGGGCCTTTTTTCTGCTTGCACAGATAGTCAATGATCATGCCGCAGGTCGTCGTCTTGCCGACGCCGCCCTTTCCGGCAACTGCAATGATATGGGTTTTGGCCATAGAAAATCGCTCCTTGGAACGTGGTTCCGGCAGGCGGACATACGCCCGCCTGCCGAATCGGAATGCAGTTAGACGAGGTCGATCAGACCGGCTTCCTTTGCGATGTAGGCGACGTCATCGTACTTGTTGAGCGCGTACAGATGGATGCCGTCAACGCCGCAGGCGCGGTACTCGTCGATCTGGTTGATGGTGTATTCGATACCGGCCTTGCGGAAGCTTTCCTTCTTGCCGGCGACGTCTGCGTCGAACGGCTCCTTGTCGAACGGGTTCGGGAAGATCCAGTTCTTGGAGATGATCTCGCAGAGCTTGCGGTCCATGACGCAGCCGTTGCGGCTGAGGGCCATGTTGATGGTTGCCGCCTGATCGAGGATCGGCATGATGCCCACGTCGACGGGCAGCCAGATCCCGGCGTTGCGGATGGCCTCAAGCCAGTAGCGGAACGCGTCCATATCCCAACAGAGCTGGGAGATGATGAAGTCCGCGCCGTTGTCCTGCTTCTGCTTCAGGAAGGCGATGTCGGCTTCGAGGCTGCGGCACTGGATATGGCCCTCGGGAGAGCCTGCGACCGCGATAGTGAACTTGTCGCCGAACTCCTTGCGGACGAACTTGACAAGCTCGGTCGCGTAGTGCAGATCGCCGTTCGTGCCGGTCCAGCCGAAGGGCAGGTCGCCGCGCAGGGCGAGCATATGGTCGATGCCGTGGTCAAGGTAGGTCTGCAGCTTTTCCCTGATATCTTCCTTGGTGTTGCCGATGCAGGTGAAGTGCGTCACAGGGGTGCACTTGCCGTCCTTCTGGATCTTGTCCAGAACTTCCAGGTTCTTGCCGACGTTGGTGCCGCCGGCGCCGTAAGTACAGGAAATATAGTCGGGCTCAAGGGTGTAGAGCTTGTCCAGAACTCCGTCCTTGCCGCACAGCTTTTCCATGCCCACGTCCGTCTTGGGCGGGAAAACTTCGAAGGAGAATGTCGCTCTCTTTTCATAAATGTCCGCTACGCTCATAATTGCCTCCATATCCAAAATAGATTGCCTGAGTGGCTGCATACCGGCGCAGAGCCGGTATGGATTCGATACAAAATTATCGTATCACACTTGACCGGCAATTACAAGACCTGCGGCGCGCAAATATATGAAAAAAAGCATTTCTTTTTACATTCTTAGCATGGCTGGCGCGGGAAACTCAGATCCTCGTCATGAGAAATTTCTGGCTGACGCCGCCGGAGACGGCATAGACGGTCAGATCGCCGTTTTCCTTTTCGTCGACGGTCAGCTCCACGTCCTTCCCCTTGAGAAAGCCGCGCACCCATGAAACCGGGTTGTCCGTCTCGATCTCCGCAAAGAACACGTCGCGCATCTGGTTGTTGCCGCAGAGGTTCTGCACCTCGCGCACGACTTCGTACTCGGCCATATCAGGCTTTGACGATGACGGCGGTGTTGCCGACCAGATCGATGGTCGCAAGCCGGCCCTCGACGCGGGTTTCGCGCTCGAACAGGTCGTAGAGCACAACGAAGCCGTCCTTGCAGTCGATGCGCTGCACATTGGACAGGATCAGGTTTTTCTGCTCGACGCTGTTTTCATAGACATTGGAAAGGCACATAACGTTTTCGCTCCTTATGCGTTCGGGGCCTGCATGGACGCCAGCACGGTGGACAGGCGCAGGTTGCCCTTTTCAAAATCGCTCACGGCCAGCATGATCTGGTCGTAGGCCGCCGTTTCGCCCATCTCCTGCAGCTGCTTTGCGAGATTCGCAAGCTCGTTGGCGTGGGAAGCGTTGTGGCCGACCATATATTTCATAAGAGCCATCAGTTCTTCCTTCGGGCTGTGCTCACAGCCGCCGCAGGCGTCGCAGTGGGTGTGCGCGCAGTCCTCGTGGGAATGCGTATGCTCGTTTTCGTGGTCGTGCGCGTGGGCGTGCGTATGGGTGTGGGTCGTGCCGTCCGCATGGGTATGCGTATGGCTGTGGACGGTTTCGTCGTGGTCGTGGTCAAGGTGCATGGATGCTTCCTCCAGACTTTTTTTCTTGCTTGTATTATAGCTTTTCCGTTTGATTTTGTAAAGCAGTCGGGTGCACGTCTGTCTGTTTTTCCAAAAACTTTTTCAGGCATTTCCCGATTTTAAGTGGAATTTCCATGTGAAATATGATACATTACAAGTAATTTATGATATAAGGAGCGTTCCCCCATGGAACACGAGCATTCTCACGACCATGCGTACCTGCATGAGCACAACATTCCCCACCTGCACCACGAAACGGATACCCACGACGAGACGCACAATCATACCCACAGCCACGACGCCGCGAACGGCCACGGCCATGTGCACGAAAACACGCAGGCCGTCCTGAACCGGCTGTCCCGTGCCATCGGCCATCTGGAGTCCGTGCGGAAGATGGTCGCCGACGGCCGGGACTGCAGCGAGGTCCTCATCCAGATCGCCGCCGTGCGCGCAGCGATCACGAACATCGGCAAGGTGATCCTGCAGGACCACATCCAGCACTGCATCGTCGACGCTGTCGAGCACGACGACGAGCAGGCCCTCGACGCGCTGTGTCAGGCGATCGACAAGTTTGTGAAATAACAAAAGCACCGCCGGGGCTGTCCCACGAAGCGGCGTCCCCAAAACACAAAGGGGCTGCCTCCCGAAGAGACAGCCCTGCTCTTATTTTTATGGGGCTGCTTTGCGGCAGCCCCGCTCGGGTTTATATTCAGCGGCTCGAACGCCGGATCAGACGGAGCTTTGCGAACTGCTGCCCTTAGCCGTTCACGTTGTAGTCTGCGGAAAGCAGGTTCATGGCCGTCAGCAGCTTGTGGGTGTAGATAAACGGGCCTACGAGGATCAAAGAGCCCAGAATGCCCCAACCCCAGAAGGTGCCTGCGCCAAATTGATAATCGATGCCGCGGCGCGTCAGCTCAGCGCCGATTCGGTCGGAAATCTTATGGTTCCAGACAAGGGGCACAATGCCCAGCGTCAGCCAGGAGAAGATGAACAGAACCAGGCAGTAGTGCATGGTTTTCTTGCCGTCGTATCTGCTTGCGATCGTATTGATATCCGTGCTGACGTTTGACATCACCACGATGCCGTAAATGCCAAAGGTGATCAGGGACAACAGGATGAATTTGACCAGACTGCGGGTCGTCGACAGCTGTCCGACAGGCCCTTTCTGCGTATCATCCAGCTTGCATCCGCAGTTCGGACAGACGAACGCATCGTCATGGACTTCAGTTCCACATTTTGAACAGTACTTCATAATTTTTCTCCTCTCTTATTCGTTCTTCTGGTTGCTTGCGGCGGCCGCTATTTGTTGTCGTCCATGCAGAGCAGGCAGATCCCGGCGACCAGACTGACAAACAGCAGCGTGCATACTTTCATTCCGGTGCTGATCGGCGTTCCGGTTTTCAGACAATTGAAGATCTTCACTGTCATCGGAATGCACCATGCCAATGGAATGAGCAGCCAGCCCTCAGCGATGCAGCCCAGGATCAAAAACACCTTTATGACCGTGACCATCGTATCGTCGCGTTGGGCGTTGGCTTGTGCGGCAGGCAGCTTCTGATCGACCCTGCACCCGCATTTCACACAGACAAAGGCGTCGTCATTGATCTCCGCGCCGCAATGTGTGCAAAACATACTTCTCCCGCCTCTCCGGCAGCAAGCAGGTGTATCTTCCGTTGAAGCGCCGCTTTTACCTGTGTTATACAAATTTTATCATATTTCCCACTGCTTTTCAAGTCATGAACTGTATATATTTGTCGAATTTTCGGTCAATCTGTCAAAAAAATTCGGCAATGCTCCTGAGAACATCGCCGAATTCACCAAATTTCTTTTCCCAACTGAAGCATCAGCTGCTTAATAGCTGCTGATGGGGAGCGTTTCGTCGTCCGAACCCTTCTGCACGTCGCGGATGACGATGTCATAGCTGTAAGTCTCGTTCACATGGACAGTCACGCGGTCGCCCTTTTTGTGACCCATGACGGCCTTGCCGACGGGCGATTCCTTGCTGATGAGGCCCTTGAGCGCGTTCTGGCGGAGCGTGGTGACCAGCTCGATGGTCTGCTCCTCGTCGTCCTCCTCGATATAGATCGTCACCTTGTCAAACAGGCCGATCTCGTCCGGGTTCGAGCTGGCGTCGATGACCTTTGCGGTCTTGATCATGCGCTCTAAGTACCGGATGCGGCTGTCGTTGCGGCTTTTTTCCCGCTTGGCTGCCTTGTATTCAAAGTTTTCGCTGAGATCGCCGAACTCGCGCGCGGTCTTCACGTCCTCAAGCAGCTGCGGCCGCAGCTGCAGGCGGCGGTACTCGACCTCCTGCTCCATTTTTTTGATATCGACGGCTGTCAATTCGTCATGCATATCGTTTGCACCTCCTGTGCAGCTTGTATTTTACGCGCTTTGCGTGAAAAAGTAAAACGGATTTTGCATTTTTCTGTTTCTGTGATACAATTTGACCATGACTTGCAGGAGGCCCGCCATGAACATCGAACCCATCGCCCGTATCCACACCGATTTTCCGACCAAGTTCGGCGTCCCGCGTCAGTCGGGGCTGGCGTCCGGGCTTGTCTCGACGATCGTGTTCGAGCTGCCGTACCGCAATCCGGACTGTCTGCGCGGCATCGCGGATTTTTCGCATCTGTGGCTCATCTGGGAGTTTGATAAGGTCGCGGGGGCAGGCTGGTCGCCGACGGTGCTGCCGCCGAAGCTGGGCGGCAAGACGCGCGTGGGCGTGTTCGCTACGCGTTCGCCGTTCCGGCCGAACCCGCTGGGGCTTTCCTGCGTGCAGCTTGTCAAGGCCGACCTTCATACGAAGGACGGCCCGGTCTTGTATGTCGCGGGCGCCGATCTGGTGGACGGCACGCCGGTCTATGACATCAAGCCGTATCTTCCGTATGCAGACAGCCATCCGGAGGCTGTCGACGGCTTTGACGGCAGGCGCGACGCAGAGCCCCTGACGGTCGTGTTCCCGCCGGAGCTGGAAGCGATGATCCCGGAAGACAAGCGCGAGGGGCTGCGGCAGGCTCTCGCCTGCGGACCGGTCCCCGGCTATCAGCACGATCCGGAGCGCCGGTACGGGTTTAATTTCGCGGGCTTCGACGTGCGCTTCCGCATCCGGGAGCGGGTGCTGACGGTGGTGGAGATTGTGCGGTTATAACGAACGCTGCGCCCTCCGACGCGCCTCCGGCGGCCCTGTCTTTTCCGCCTTGCCGGAAAAGACAGGGGAGAAAAGGGGCGCTTGGACGCGTTTGGTGCGTTCTGCGGGTACGGTTCAGGGAAGCACCGAAATTTCAGTCTTTACGAGCACACAAACTCACCCTACGGGCGCTAAACTACGCGCCGTCTGTTACGGGACACCGGATTTGATAATAGCTGCGTTTGAATGGCTGCGGCAAAAACGCTTTGCGTTCAAAATTTGCCAGGCAGTACGGATTCGCCGGAGCCCTGTAGGGGCCGATGCCCACATCGGCCCGTTGGGAAGTTACGAATTCGCTGAAGATTTCCATAAAAACGGCGCATTCTGCCGGGCCGATGTAGGCATCGGCCCCTACGACGCCTTCAAGGACAGTGTCGGAATTTTTGAACTGGTCTTGGTTTCGCAGGAAAGATTCAAGAAAACCGAGTCGGTTTTCTTTCGGAGAAGCAAAAGAAAAAGTTGTACCGCAGTTGCAAATTCATAGAAGACTTTCAGCCTTGCGGCAGGCTCCTTCAATAATCCACCCGCATCAGGCACAGCCCCTGCGGAGGCGCGGTGTACCCGGCCTGCGTCCGGTCCTTCGCTTCGAGCGTCTGCCGGACGCTCTCCGGCGTGCGCTTGCCCTGTCCGACCTCCAGAAGCGTTCCGGTCAGGATGCGCACCATGTTCTGCAGAAAGCCCGTGCCGTGGTAATTGAAATAAATATAGTCTTTCCGCCGGACGATCTCGATGGAATCGACGATCCGCACGGTGGATTTTTTCATCTGCGGGTTCGAGCAGAAGCTTTTGTAATCATGCTCGCCGGTGAGATATTCCGCCGCGCGCTGCATGGCGGCAAGATCGGGCTGATAATCGAGCACGGTAACGTATTTCCGGTTAAAGACCGGCTTCGTATCGCCGACGTAGCAGGTGTAGGTGTAGAGCTTGCCGACGGCGCGGTAGCGTGCGTGGAAGCGGTCGGCGGCAAGCTTCGCCTCCTGCACGCAGATATCGTCCGGAAGGTACCGATTCATGTAATCGCGGATCTCTTCGGGCGTTTTCTCCGTGTTCATGTAGGCGTTGGCCGCCATGGCCCTTGCGTGAACGCCCGCGTCCGTGCGGCCCGCGCCGATGACCTGCACGTCCGCGCCGCACATGCGCGTCAGAACGGCTTCCAGCTTGCCCTGGATCGTGTCGCGGCCCGGCTGGCGTTCCCAGCCGAAATAGCGGGAGCCGTCGTAGCTGATGATGAACTTGAAATTTTTCATGACCGCGCTTCAAAGTCCTTTGTGTACCGGCAGGCCGGGTAGTTGGAGCAGCCCCAGAATTTCTGGCCCTTGCGCGCGCCGGTCTGCACGGTGCGCAGCACCATGCGTCCGCCGCAGCGTGCGCAGACAGGGACCTCATGTGTGGCCGCGCGGCGGATATGGCGCTCCGCCGCCGTTTCGCCCGCAGGTTCCAGCTGCAGCGCGTCATAGCGGATGGCGGTGCATCTTGCCTTCATGGCGATCTCGACGGCCAGCATATCATAAAGCCGCCGCAGCTCTGCCTCCGGCATACCGCCCGCGAGCTTTCTGCGCAGATACTGCTCGGGCTTGCAGCCTACTTTTTTCTGAAACGCGCCGTAGAATTTCTCCCGGTCGCTTTTTGGTTGTTTTTTCGGATACATGGCTTTCCCTCCCATGCTTGCTGCGTCCAGTATACCACAATCGGTCTGTGAAAATCTACTTTGTTTTCTGGGCCTGCCATAAAAGGCTGCTGGCCGGAAATCCAAGCGGGACGGTGCTTACCGTCCCGCTTTTTGAAAATATCCGGCTTCTAAAAGCAGCGCAAGGCAGGCATTGACCTCGTCGTCGGTAAAGAGCGGGCCGTATTTGCCCTTGACGGCGCTGGCCTCTGCGGACAGGTCGAGTCGGCCGGCCTGTGCAAGCGAATCAAACGCGTCGGACGGGCGGTTCCGCCTGCAAAGCTCCCGCACGGCGGAAACGCCGCCTGCGGACTGCACGCTGCGCACGAAGCGCGTCACGGGACTGCCGCACAGAATGCGGGCCTGCTCGGCGTTCTGCAGCAGCTCCTGATCGAATAAAAGCTCCAGTCTGGTTCGTTCCATAAGCGGCTCCTATCGCATACTGAACTGGATCTGGTCGCGCTGGCCAAGCTCGGACAGGCGCGTTTCGATGGCGCCGATGCTCCGCCCATGGCGGCGCGCGATCGTCTCGGTCGTGAGCCCCGCACCGTATTCCTGAAGCAGCCGTGCTTCCTCCTCCGCGCTCCAGCTTCGGCCAGCGTTGACGGCGGCCGTGCCGTCGGCGCGCTCCTGAAGCGCCCGCAGGACGCAGTGCAGCGCCCGGATGATCTCGGGGCGGTTATAGACGCTCTCGTCCGGCAGCGGCCGGCCCGTCATGGGGTCGACGCCGTCTGCAAGACCGCGAAGCAGCTCGGCTGCGCGCTTGATCTCCATATGCTCACCTTTTCCGACGTTTTCTTCTATTATAGTACGAAAAACGCCGTGCTGCAAGCCCTTTTCCGGCAAAACTGCCCGCAGCCGGAGGAATTTCGGGTTCAGTTCATTTCTTCGATATAATATACGTAATCCAGCGACCGCAGCGCCTCGATGATCTCACCGTGCTTTTTATACTGCTTGAGCTCCGCGCTGCTTACGGTGAAGGAGACGGTGAACACGCTGAGGCCGGAATTCAAGTACGCGGGATTCGACTCGATATCGTCGATGCGGATGCCGAGGGCGCGGACGGTCGAGACGAAGCCCGGCAGATCGAGCTTGTTTTTCAGCTCCAGATGCACCTCAAAATGGTTCGAGCGGTCCTTCAGATGTGTTTCGAGCGCCGGAAGGCCCGACATACTGCACAGCAGCGCGAGAAACAGCACCAGCGCCAGCGTATACAGTCCCGCGCCGAGCGCCAGCCCCACGATGCCGCAGCACCAGAGGCCGACGGAGGTCGTCAGGCCCTTGATCTGGTTCTTGGAGCTGAAGAGGATGGAATTGGCGCTGATCGTCGTGATGCCGATGACGGCAGCCGCCGACAAAACCGGGATCGTGACCGGCAGAAGCTCCATGAGATACTGATCGATGAGCATCGTGGCTGTGCCCGCGAGGCTCACGAGAATGAATGTGCGAAGACCGGCCGAGTGCCGCTTGCTCGAACGTTCGCAGCCGATGATGGCGGCCAGCGCCATGCTGAGCGCCAGCCGGAGAAGAATCGAGCCGGGCGCCAGCTCCGCGCTCCACGGGCCGAGAAGTCCCGCGATCCAGTCTGTTTTCATATGCCGTTACCTCCTGAGATAGAAAAATCTGCGCTGCGCCTGCGTCTGGGCCAGCTGCTCCTCCGCCGCCTCGGTAAAGGCGGCTTCCTCCTCCGATATGTCGTTATCCAGCGCCGGAAGCTCGGACTGGATCTTCTGGATCCGCTCGATGAGCAGCTGCACGTCGGATTTCCGTTCGCCCGTTTCCGTGATCTCCTCCACGGCGGCAACGTCTTCGAGCCTTGTGGAATACGATCTGGACAAATACAGCGCCAGCTTTGCGCAGCCGGGGCCGATCAGCTCATACAGAACGCTGGACGCGAGAATGATGGTCTGCAGGTCGCTGCCCATCGTGCCGCCGAGCGTCCGCGCGCCGAGGGCGGCCAGACCGATGGCCACGCCTGCCTGGGGGATGAGCGCCAGCCCCAGATAATTGCGCACCAGCTTATCCTTTTTGACCAGCCTGCAGCCCAGCCATGCGCCCGCGTATTTGCCGAGAATGCGCACGAGGAAATAGCTCACGCCGATCACGAGCAGCGGCACGCCGTCCAGATCCCCGGACGAGGACACCAGCGCGTCCAGCTGGAACGACATACCGGAGCGGACGAAGAACAGAAGCAAAATCGGCGGACTGAAATAATTGAGCTGCTTGAAGAGCTTGTCGTCGTCCGCAATATTCGTATAGACCGTGCCCATCATCATGCAGCCGAGCAGGGGAGAGATATCCAGCAGCGCGCACACGCCGCAGAACGCGAACAGGAGCGCGACGGAGATGATCAGCTTATTGTCCTTCGAGCGCTTCTGGGGCATGAGCAGCTTCATGAACAGCCCGAACGCACTGCCCAGCGCCAGCACCAGCAGATTCAGCAGCACCGGCTTTCCCAGCGTTTCGAACGAAAAGCCGCTTGCGCCGCTTAGGGAAGCCAGCGCGACGGAAATGGCGATGGAATACAGAACCAGCCCCACCACATCGTCCAGCGCCACGACCTGCAGCAGCGTGTCGACGAAATCGCCCTTGGCTCCCGTCTGCCGGATGGTCATCATTGTCGAGGCCGGAGCCGTCGCCGAGGCAAGCGCAGAGAGCACGATGGAAAACGCCAGCTCGAGCCGGAGTACGAGAAACGTCAGAATAAAAATAAAGACCGAGGCCAGAACGGCTTCGAAGATCGTGATCCAGACGACCTTCATACCGCTTTTTTTCAGAACGGAGAGCTTGAAGAACTCGCCTGTTGAGAACGCGATGAAGGCCAGCGCGATATCGGAAAGAAAGTCCGTGCCGTCAATGATGCGCTGCGGCACAAGGTTCAGCACATACGGCCCGATGAGGATCCCGGCGAGGATATAGCCGGTCACATTCGGCAGACGCGCAAGCTTCGTCAGCCGCGTCATCGCGAAGCCGGAAAACAGCATCAGCGCGACAGAAATGATCACGCCCGCGACCGGACTTGTATTGGCGATCAGAGAAGAAAGGTCCGTAACGTTCACCTCCGATTTTACATGGATTTAAGATTTAACACAGTGTACCACACCGGAGCGCGTTCTGCAAGCCATTCGTGTCGGACGCAAAATTTCCCGTGAAAGGGGCTTGCAATCTCCCGGGGAAACCGATACCATAGAGACAGTAACTTGCAGGAGGCGTACCTATGCAGAAACAAGCACCGAAGCTCGTCATCATGGCCGCCGGAATGGGCAGCCGCTTCGGCGGGCTCAAGCAGATGGAGCCTGTCGACCGGGAAGGACACAGTATTATCGATTTTTCCATGTACGACGCAAGACGCGCAGGCTTCCGTGATCTTGTCTTTATTATCAAGCGTGAGCACGAGGCACTCTTCCGGGAGCGCATCGGGACCCGCATGGAGCGGTTTTTCCATGTCGAATACGTCTATCAGGAGCTGACGGATATCCCGGCGGGATATTCTGTCCCGGACGGACGCGTCAAGCCCTGGGGCACGGGACAGGCCGTTGCCTGCTGCCGGAACGTGCTGCACGGGCCGTTCGCGGTCATCAACTCCGACGATTTCTACGGCCGCACGGCGTTCAGCACGATCTATGAGTTTCTGCGCACGAACGACGATGAGCACTGCTACGCCATGGTCGGCTACCGGGTGCGCAACACCGTGACGGAGTTCGGCTCTGTGGCGCGCGGCGTGTGCGAGGTCGAAAACGGGATGCTCACGAGCATTACCGAGCGGATGCAGATCTACCAGCGCGGCGACCATGCCGCCTATACCGAGGACGGCACACAGTTTGTCGACCTGCCGGGCGACACCATTGTGTCCATGAACCTCTGGGGCTTTACCCAGCCGATGGTGTCGGAGCTCTGGTCGCGGCTCAGCACGTTCCTCGCGCAGCAGGTCCCGCAGAACCCGATGAAGTGTGAGTTTTATCTTCCGAATGCCGTCAACCAGCAGCTGGAGGATGGAACGGCCCGTGTGCGTGTGCTGCCCTGCGAGGAGGTCTGGCATGGCGTGACCTACCGAGAGGATCTGGCCTCCGTCAAGGAGGCGATCTGTGCGCTCAAGGCCGCAGGCGTCTACGAAGAACGCCTCTGGCCGGACTGATCCTGTCCGAACGCAGAACCGATCAAAAGAGGCTGTCCCGGATACGTGCGGGACAGCCTCTTTGTGCTGTTATACTCAGATTTTCATGGCAGCCTCATAGGCACGCCAGACGACGGAGCGGAGGTTTCCGACGCGCAGACAGTCGCCGACGAGCTGGACGTTTTTATGGCCCTTCTCCTCGACAAGCGGCGTGGAGATATAGCCGGCGGAGGAAATGACGGTGTCGCACGGGATCTCGACGGAGGAGCCGTCCTTTGCCGCGCAGACAATGGAGCCGTCTTTGACCTCGCGGAGCGTCGTTTCCAGATAGACGGGCATCTGCTTCCACGCGAACCACTCGCGCAGATACGAGCTGTTGGCCAGGCACACGCCCTTCTGGGACACCAGATCGTCCTTCATCTCGACGATCGTGACGTCTTTGCCCTGCAGCGCCAGCTCATACGCGATCTCGCAGCCGGTCAGGCCGCCGCCCACAACGGCGATCTTTTCACCAACGGGTGCGCCGAGCAGATATTCACAGGCCTCGAGCATCTTCTCGTGGCCGGGAACCTTTTTGAGCACGCGCGGGGTCGAGCCGGTGGCGATAATCACGGGATCGGAGCCAAAGGATTCGATCTCCTTGACCTCCGTATTCAGGCGGACCTCCACGCCGAGCTTTTCCATCTCCCGGCGGTACCACGTCAGAAGGTCGCGGAGCTTACCCTTATAGCTCTCGGATGAGGCCGCGATGAACGTGCCGCCGAGCACGCCGGACTTTTCATAAATAATGGGCTTGTGGCCGCGCAGCGTCAGCACGCGGGCAGCCTCCATGCCGCCGATGCCGCCGCCGACGATGTGGACGGTCTTCGGATCGTTCGTCTTTTTGATATAGTGCTTGTCCCACTGCATCATTTCGGCGTTGACCGCGCAGCGCGCCAGATGCAGGGAGTCGCTCAAATCCTGATCGTTCGGCACGCCCTTGTAGTGGCACATATTGAAGCAGCCGTTGTGACAGAGGATGCACGGGCGGATATCGTCCTCACGGTCCTCAAGCACCTTGGTGAACCACTCCGGGTCGGCCAGGAAATTCCGCGCAAAGCCCGCGCCGTCCAGCCTGCCTGCGGCAATGGCCTCCGCGGCAGCGTCCAGCGTCATGCGGCCCGCGCAGACAACGGGAATGTCGACGAACTTTTTGATGTGCTCGACCTCCGCCAGATTGCAGTTTTCGGGCATATACACCGGCGGGTGCGCCCAGTACCACGCATCATACGTGCCGTTGTCGCAGTTGAGCATATCATAGCCCGCATCCTGCAAAAACTTCGCGGCGATCTCGGACTCGGCCATGTCGCGGCCCGCCTCGACATACTCCTCGCCGGGCAGCGCGCCCTGCCGGAAGCCCTTGGTCTTCGAGACGACGGAATAGCGCAGCGACACCGGGAAATCCGGGCCGCAGGCGGCCTTGATGGCCTTGACGATCTCGGCGGCGAAGCGGTAGCGGTTTTCAAGACTTCCGCCATACTCATCCGTGCGCTTGTTGACGTAGTGGAGCGTAAACTGGTCGAGCAGATAGCCCTCGTGCACGGCATGGACCTCCACGCCGTCGACGCCCGCGTCCTTCAAGAGCTTCGAGCTTTTGGCGAACGAGTCAATGAATTCCTGAATTTCCGCCTTCGTCATCTCGCGCGACGGCAGCTTATCCGACCACCGGTTGGGCGACGGGCTGGCCGTGGCCGTGATCTTGTCGAGATCCATGACCGGCTTCGACAGCACGCGCAGCACGGGATTGTTGTAGAGCTTTTCCATCATCTCGGACACGGTAAAGCTCCGGCCGAAGCCCGCCGTCAGCTGCACGAACAGCTTCGCGCCCGTCTTATGGAACTCCGGCATCCACTTTGCCAGATCGTCGTACATCTTCTTATTCTTGTGCAGCCACTGGCCGTACAGCGGATTATACACCGGCTGACAGCCGGGCAGGACAAGACCGGCATTGTTTTTCGCAACTTCAAGGATAAAGCGCGCGCCGTCCTTGTCAAAATGGTTCCATTCCATCCAGCCGAACAGATCCGTGCCGCCCATGCTGGTGAGCACGATGCGGTTCTTGAACTCGACCTTGCCGATCTTCCACGGCGTCAGCAAGGGCTTATAGCTTTCCTTCAAAACGATTCTCCCCTTTTCGTTTTTTGATGTGCGGACGCTTCCGCGTATGAATCTGATCCCAGTTTAAACGAAGACCGGCAAAATGTCACGGTTTATTTTCATGAATCTGCCCAAAAGCACCGCGAATCCCTTGACAGGGTACGCCCCTGTACGTATGATAAGCCTATAAATTTTATATGTAATCGAGGATGCTATGCTCAATCAATTTTCAAGAACGCAGCTTCTGCTCGGCACGGAGGCCATGGAGAAGCTGAAGCGTGCGCGCGTGGCCGTGTTCGGCATCGGCGGCGTGGGCGGCTATGTCTGCGAGGCGCTTGTGCGCAGCGGTGTCGGCGCGTTTGATCTTGTCGACGACGACAAGGTCTGTCTGACGAACCTCAACCGGCAGATCATTGCCACGCGCAAAACCGTCGGCAAGTACAAGGTCGAGGTCATGCGCGAGCGCATTCTGGAGATCAACCCGGACTGCGACGTGCGCGTGCATCAGTGCTTCTATCTGCCGGAGACAGCGGATCAATTCAATTTTTCGGACTATGACTACGTGGTCGACGCCGTCGACACCGTCACCGCCAAGGTCACGCTGGTTCTCAAGGCGCAGAAGGCGGGCGTGCCCATCATCAGCTGCATGGGCGCGGGCAACAAGCTCGACCCGACCCGCTTCCGCGTGGCCGATATTTACAAAACCAGCGGCTGCCCGCTTGCGCGCGTGATGCGCACGGCGCTCAGAAAGCGCGGGGTCAAGCATCTGAAGGTTGTCTATTCCGATGAAATTCCCACAAGACCCATCGAGGATATGTCCATCAGCTGCCGCAGCCACTGCATCTGCCCGCCGGGTGCAAAGCATAAGTGCACCGAGCGCCGCGATATTCCCGGCAGCACGGCTTTCGTACCGTCTGTGGCAGGACTGATCATTGCGGGCGAGGTCGTAAAGGATCTCGCAAAGGGCTGAGGAGGGGTTTTATGAAGCTCATGATCGCATCGGATATCCACGGCGCGGCGGGGTACTGCCGTGAGCTGCTTGCCGCGTTTGACCGGGAAGGGGCCGATAGGCTTTTGCTGCTGGGCGACATTCTCTACCACGGCCCGCGCAACGATCTGCCGGATGAATACGCGCCCAAGCAGGTGCTGGCCATGCTCAACGAGCGGCGCGAACGCCTCTTCTGCGTGCGCGGCAACTGCGACACGGAGGTCGACCAGATGGTGCTGACCTTCCCGATCCTGGCCGATTACAGCATTTTCCCGGCCGGAAGCCGCCTGATCTACGCCACGCACGGCCACGTCTATAACACCGCGCATCTGCCGCCGCTCTGCCCCGGCGATATCCTCCTGCACGGCCACACGCACGTGCCCGCGTGGGAGCCGTTCGGCGAAAACAACCTCTATCTCAACCCCGGATCTGTCTCCATCCCGAAAAACGGCTCCGCACATGGCTATATGACGCTGGAGGATGGCGTTTTCGAATGGAAAACGCTCTCCGGCGAGGTCTATCACACACTGACACTGTAACATTTTTTTGCAAACTGATGCCCCCGGCGAGAGCCGCCGGGGGCTGTTTTTACGGTTCCAGAAGCCTGCGGGCCTGCGTGAAAAATTCTTCGCGGGAAAACAGGACGTTGAGCGCCTGCAGCAGCGCGTTTGCGCTCATGTGCGCGGGCAGACTGAGCGCCTTTAAAAGCGCGGCGCGCTTTTTTGCGCTTTCAGGGCCGCCGGAAAGGCCGAGGGCGAACAGATCCTGCTTGGTGATCGGCTCCCTTGCGGGCGGAGGCGTACTGCCGTCTGCAAATTCAGCGCCTGCATCGCGCAGGGCTTTGAGAAGAATTTCGGGCGTCATGCCCTCCACGCCGAGCAGTCCTTCTTTTCCGGGGGCTGTTTTTCGTTTTTCTTTGCCGGGAAGATCGGGAATATACGCGTGCAGCACGCCCGTTTCCGGCAGCGCGCTTTTGAGCGTGTTGCGGATGAGAAACCCCGCGCCGTCCGAATCGGTCAGGATCACAAGGCCGGTCGTCTGTGCGGCCTGCTGCAGCAGGCGCAGGAGGGCCGGGTCTTTCATATCGGCGAAGCCGTTTGTTGTAAAAATCGCCGTGTCAACGATCTGGCGGAGCGTATTCTGATCGTATTTTCCCTCAACGACGATGGCCTGCCGGAGTTTCAGCTTATCCATGCTGCGCCTCCTGCGCAAGCCGGACGAGCAGCAGCTCCAGAAGCCGCTCCGGCTCGTCCGCGCTCGTCTTCATGGCGAGGTCCGTATCCAGAACCAGCTGGATGGCGCTCTGGCAGAAGCGGTCGGTCACACGGCGGGCCGCCGTCATGGTCAGACCCGCGGGATAGCTCTTGAGCCCCGTCAGCTCCATCAGCTCCTTCTGTCCGCCGCCAGAGGAGAGAATGACCCGCGCGTAATAGAGCCTGCGCAGCTGCGCGCCGATCGCGCCCAGCACAACGATGGGGTCGGTCTGCATGGCGTAAAGCTCCTGCAATTTAAAGAGGGCCTTTTCAAAATCCCGGTTCACGACCGCATCGCTGATATCAAAGGTCTGTGCGCTGAGCGCCGGAATGACCACTGCGTCAATGGCCCCGCGCGTGATGGCCTCGCCCTCCTGATAGGCGGCGATCTTGTCGATCTCCCCGCCGAGCGTGGTCATCAGCCCGTCGGTGCGGAAGATCAGATACTGACACAGCTCGTCCGTGACGCTCTTGCCGTGCGCGCGGAAGTGGCGCGTGATCCACGCGCACAAACTGCGCTCGGACTGCTTGCCGAACGAAACGATCTGCGCGTGCTCCTTGACGGCGGCCGCCAGCTTTTTCATCGTGCTGTTGATCTTAAATTCCACCGTGTCATAGACGAACAGCACGCAGCAGTAATCCGGGATATCGGACAGAATGGCGGCATATTGCTCCCGCGCGCCCTCCGGCTGCTTGAACAGGTCGACGTCGTCCACGCGCACGAGCGTCCGCTCGGCCATCATGGGCATGGCGTCGATCGCGTCAGCCAGCGCCTGCGGCGTGCAGTCGTCGGCGGAAAAGCGGTGGAAGTTAAACTCGCCTGCCGGGCCGTCGGTGAGTTTTTTCGTGGCAAGCTCCACATAATGGCTGCGCAGAAACGCTTCCTCGCCGCAGATAATATAAAAGCTGCCGAGCGTTCCGGCCTTCAGATCCGCTTTGAAGCGGCGCTCAGCCTCGGCAGCGGCGTCGTCAGGCTTTTTTTTTGCCATTTGCTTACCCCCTGATGGTGATGGTGCCGGACAGATCGGTGCGGAAGACCGCCGCGCCGGCTTTTTCAATGCGGCGGAGCGTTTCGTCCGCCGGATGTCCGAATCGGTTGTCCGCACCCACAGAGATGAGCACGGCCTCCGGCCGGATGGCGCGCAGAAGCGCCTCAGATGTAGACGTAGCCGCGCCGTGATGCCCCGCGACGAGCACGGCGGCACGCGGCAGCGCATGCGTGGACAGCAGCCGGTACTCCGCCTGCTCGGACAGATCGCCGGTCACTAGAATATCATATTTTTCGTCCGCTGCCAAGACGCAAAGCCCGGTATTGCTTTCCTCCGCGCTTCCGGTGGGCGCAAACATGCGCATGCCGTCCGGCAGCGTCAGATCGTTCGTGACAAACCGGATTTCAGCGCCCGCCTGCGCGGCGGCGAACAGGATTTTCGTGCGGAGGTTACTTTCCGGCGATACGTCCGGCACATAGAGCGTTTTGACGCGCACGCGCCGCAGAAGCTGCCGGACGCCGTTGCAGTGGTCAGCGTCAAAATGCGTGAGAATGAGCCGGTCGACCTGCGTCACGCCGCGCGCAAGCAAAAACCGCGCGGCTGTCTCGCCGCTGGCATCCTCCTGCCCGCCGCAGTCGATCACGCTGACGCTTTCTCCGCTGCGGCTGACGAGGCACTGTCCCTGCCCAACATCGAGCATGGAAAAGCAGGCCTCCGGCAGCGCGTAATCCGCGCAGGAAAGCCCCATGCAGCACGCCGTGACGAGCACGGCTGCGGCAGCGGCCTGCCAGAACCGGACGGCTTTCGGGCGCAGCGAAAGCAGCAGCGCAAGTCCATAGAGAAAGGCCGCTGCTGCGATCAGATATCCGTTTTCAAGATAAAGCGCCGCGAACGGGAGCTTTGCCGCGCTCCGCACGAGCAGCAGCACCAGCCGCACCGGCCAGCTCAGCGCCCATGCGCAGACGCCTGCCGCCGCCGGAAGGGCCAGCGCAAGCAGCGCCGTGAGCAGCCCGGCACAGAAAACGATCGAGAGCATCCAAAGCGCCAGCACGTTCACGACCGGCGCGGCAAGCGAGACAGTTCCAAATTGAAGCGCCGTAATGGGCAGCGCGAAGACCATGGACGAGATCGTGCAGCAGAGCGCCGTCAGCATGGCGCGCAGAAGCGAGCTGAGAACCGTTTTGGGGCGCAGCAGGCGCGTAAGGAACTGGTTTTCCGAAAGGCTCCGGTAAAGTCCGCCCGCAAAGAAGACGATCCCCGCCGTCGAAGCGAACGAAAGCTGCAGCCCCACGCTCAGAAGCGACCACGGGTTCTGCATCAGCAGCACGAGAAGGGCTGCACAGATAGTCGTCGGCGGGTCATTCTCCCGGCGCACGAGCGGCGCGCACAGGACCAGCGCCTGCATTACGCCTGCACGGACTGCGGAGGCAGGTGCGCCGGTCATGACGATAAAAAACACGGCGGCAGGCAGACCGAGCGCCGCCGCAAGCCGGTGGTTCCCGCCGCAGAGCAGCAGGATCATGCCGAGCAAAATCGAAACGTGCATACCGGACACGGCGACGGCATGGTAAATGCCCGCGATGGCCAGATCGTTCTGATCCTCGTAGCGGAGCCCTGTTTTATCGCCCAGCAGCAGCGCCTGTACAAAGCCCGCCGTGTCAGACGGGAATGCGGACTGGATCGCCGCGCGGAGGCGTTCGGCAAACAGAGCCGGGGCAAGCCAGACTGATGCGCGGCCCGGCTCGGCGTGCAGCGTTTCGCGGCAGCTTGCCGTCAGGAATACGCCGCGCGACAGATCGTAATCCTTGCCGCGCAGATGCTTTTCCTGCGCCGTGGTGAACTTTGCCGTGCCGGACAGGAGGCTTCCGGGAAGGATCTCACCGTCGGCCTCGTCAAAGTAAATGACCGCCATGCAGCTTTTTCCGTCCAGCGTCAGCCGGGCGGAGACGGACTGCCCGTAGCTGCTTTCCTGCGGAGCGGCAAGCGCCTGCGCGGAAAACGCGGCTGTTTCGCCGGAAAGGTCTGCAAACGGGCGCAGAAAAAGCGCCTCGTACCCACGGCACCAGGCAAATCCGGCCAAAAGGCCCAGCACGCAGACCGCCGCCCGGCGCAAAATCGGACGCCGGAGCAGAAACAGCAGCGCACAGACCGCTGCAAGCGCGGCGAGCAGCACGCCTGGCGCACCGTGCAGCAGAAACAGATACAAACCAGCGGCAGCGGCGAAGCCGCCGGTGAACAGACAGAGCCGTCGCATGGGCCGTCTCCTTCAAAAAGCAGAAAAACCGGACGCACTGCGAGCAATGCGTCCGGTTCTGACAGGCTTATTCTTCTGTCTTGGGGGCGTCCTCGGCGGGAGCTTCCTCAGCGGGGGCTTCTTCCGTCTTCGGAGCCTCGACGGCGGGCGTCTCGTCAGCCTTGGACTCGTCGTCGGCGACAACGATCTCAAAATCGTCGTCCGTGGGAGCGGCCTCGGTCTCGGCGGGCGCTTCGTCTTCGCGGAGGGAGGCGATGAAGTCCTTCAGCTCGGCGATGGCCTTCTTGGACTCGTCGATCTTCTGGCACCACGGCAGATACTCGGCAGTGTCGAGCTCTTCACCGACGGCGTAGTCGCGGTAATACAGCTTGCCCAGCTCGATCTCAGCCTTCTTGACCTTGTCTTCCTCGGCATAGATGGAAATGTTGGCCTTTGCGACGGCAGCCAGCTCCTTCGCCTTTGCGGCGGCAGTCTGGGCGGCCTCTACGGCCATGTTCTTTGCAGCTTCAAAATTTTCAGAAAAACGCATGGGAGAAGCTCCTTTCAGCAGCATATTTGCTTTATTATTTCCTGTAGTATACCACCTGCCCGAAAAAAATGGAATAGGCAAGTGATGCGGAATGTCAGTTATTTTGTAAATTTTCTTTTAATCGGCCTGTTTTTCATCCGCCTGCGGTTCTTCGCGTTTGCGGTTGACGTAGAGCGATTCGCGCGCGGGCTTCTTTTTGACGAGCACCCACGCGAGGATTCCCGCCGCGGCAAGGAAGGAAACTGCCGCGACCAGCTGGCTGACGCGGATGCCGGTGGAAAACAGGTACAGACTGTCGGTGCGCAGCCCCTCGATCCACACGCGGCCAAGGCCGTACCACGCCACATAGGCCAGGAACACCTCGCCGTCGAATTTCCGCTTTTTCGAGAAGAAATGCAGGCCGATGAAGCCGATCAGGTTCCAGACGGATTCATAGAGGAACGTCGGGTGGTAATACGTCACGACGCCGGACGCATCCTGCAGGCCCATCTTCAAAAACGTATCCGTGACAGCGCCGTGCGCCTCGCGGTTCATAAAGTTTCCCCAGCGGCCCATAAGCTGGCCGATGATGACGCCCATGCCCGCCACGTCGAGCAGGACGGGAGCCGGGATTTTCTTGCGCTTCGCAACGACGAGCAGCGTGATCGCGCCGCCGATGATGCCGCCGTAGATGGCAAGTCCGCCCTCCCAGATGTAGAGGATGGAAATGGGATCGTCGGCGTAGAGCTCCCAATAGAAGATGCAGTAATACAGCCGGGCGCAGATCACGCCGATGGGTACGGTCCAGAGGATCATGTCAAGCACGTCGTCCTGCGTGATGCCGAAGTCCTTCGCCCGCGCGAGCATATAGAAAACAGCGAGCAGGAACCCGGCGGCAATGATGATGCCGTACCAGTAGATGTCCTTCCCAAAGACCGTAAAGGCCACGGGGCTTGGATCGATCTCGATGCCGAGATTCGGGAATGTGATGGGAGATGCGAGAAACATATGAATTCCTCCTAATGAATTGAGAGGCGTTTGCCTCCGGCGGCCCTGTCTTTTCTCTCGCAAGAGAAAAGACAGGGTAGAAAAGAGTGCTGGGACGCGTTTGGTGCCTGCTGCGGGTACAATTCAGGCGAGGACCTGAATTTTAGTCCCTGCGAACACACCAAGTCACCTTACGTGCGCTGTGGTACGCGCCGCCTGTTATGGTGCTCCAAATTTGTGGGTAGTTGCGTTTTATTATCTGCGGTAAATCAGCTTTGCGTTCGAAATTTGCAGGGCAGTACGGATTCACCGAAGATTTCCGTTAAAATAGTGCATTCTGCCGGGCCGATGTGGGCATCAGCCCCTGCAATTGGTGCGTCCAAAATCTACGCTTCTTCCGGCGCAACAACGCTGAGCGCGGCGCGTTCCGGTGTGACTGTCTGCGTCAGCAGCGCTTCTGTGTCGGAAAGCGTGATGGAATCCAGCAGATCAAACTCGCAGAAGCAGTCTCCGCCTGCGAATATGGCCTCGCATATACGATAGCAGGTCGATTCGAATCCGTCAAGCTCCCGCAGGAGTCTGCCGCGCACGGATTTTTTCAGCCGTGCAAAGCGCTCCGGCGAAAAGCTGGCCTTCGGCGCCTGCAAAATGGCCTCCAGCACCGCCTCCGGGTCACAGCCCGCGCCGCCGGCCTGCAAAAACGCCGCGCCGGGTACGCGTGTGAAGCCGGAGGAAAAGTCCGCGTCGATCAGTCCGCGCGTATAAAGGTCCTCGTACAGTGCCGCGCTTTCGCCCAGCAGCAGCTCTGCGGCAAGCTGTCCGGTCAGCTCCTGCCGGAGCGGGTCGGCGGACGGCGCGGTCTTGAAGCCGATGGCAAACACCGGCTGGCTGACCGGGAGCGTCCGGCGCGTTCTGTGCCGGAACGCGCGAGCAGGCTCCGCTTCACCGCAGGGACGCGCGGGAGGCGGCGAGAAGTCCGGCGGCAGGACCTCCCGCGCAAGGCGCGAGACGGCCTCCGCGTCCACGTCGCCCATGACGGTGAACGCCATGTTGGACGGGACGTAAAACGCGTCAAAGCAGCGCCGCAGCAGCTCCGGCGTGACGGCGCGGATGGAGCGGCGGGAGCCTGCGATGGGGATGCGGATGGGGTGGCGGCGGTAGAGCGCGCGGCACAGCCGCTCCTGCACGCAGTCCTCGGGCGAATCATCATAGAGCGCGATCTCATCGGCAATGACGGCGCGCTCGGCCGCCATGGCCTCCGGCGGGAAGCAGGGTGTCGATACCATGCGCAGAAGCAGGCGCAGGCAGTCGTCAAAGTGTTCCGTGCAGGTGAAATAATAGGCGGTCATGGCATAGTCGGTAAGGGCGTTCGCCTCCGCGCCGAGGCTGGAAAACGCCGCCTCCGGGTCGCAGTCAGGGAGGCAGAACATCCGGTGCTCGAGAAAATGCGCCGTGCCGTCCGGCACGGTCTGCCAGCCGCCGCTTTGCGGAAGCTGTGTGTCGCATGAGCCAAAATTCACGCCCAGAAACGCGAATTTCCCGGCAAAGCCCGGCTTCGGCACGACGCGCAGACGCAGGCCGTTCGGCAGCGTTTCCAGATAACAGCGCTCACTGAGCGCGGGATAGTCCTTCCAGCTCATGCTTCCTCCAGCGTATAGACCGCATCGGGCCGCACGCGCCGCGCAGCGGCGCAGACGTCCTCCGCCGTGACGGCGCGGAGCGCTGCGGCCAGTTCGGCGGGGCTTTGCGAAATGCCCTCCGCTGCCCGGCCTGTGTAAAATTCATCGAGCCTGCCGGGGCTGTCGCACAGCAGCCGCAGATCGGAAAGCAGCCCCGTGCGGGCCGTTTCCAGCTCAGACTGTGAAAAGCGGCCCGCGGCCAGCTCCGCAAGCTGATGCAGAATTTCCTGCTCGACAGCGGGCAGATCCGCGCGTCCACAGCCTGCGGACGCAGCGAGAATGCCCTTGTGGCCGTCGTACCAGCTCCCGGCCTCGTAGCACAATGCCATCCGCCCGCGCACGACGGTATAGAGCCGGTTCTGTTCGCCTCCGCCGAGCATCGCGTTCAGAAGCAGCATCGCGGGATACTGCGCGCTTCGCAGCGTCACATCCGTGCGGAAGCCCAGCGAGATCCGGCTCTGCGCAAGCGGCATTGTTTCGGAAAACCTCCGAAGCTCCTGCGGCAGCGGGCTGGGGTTTGTTCCGACCGGGACGCAGGCCGTGCGCGGCAGATGCGCCAGAAGCGGCTGCAGCAGCGCTTCCGCTTCTCCGACGGATTTGCTGCCGAGATAGAAAAGCTCCACGCGCGACGAGGCCAGCACCGACTTATCGTGCGCCCAGAGCGTGCGCACGTCGATTTTATCAAGCTCTTCCGGCTCTCCGAGACGGCCGCAGGCGTAGCGTTCGCCCCGGCACATGGCCCGGAGCAGCTGCCGCTCACAGTACGCGCTCTTGTCGTCCAGTACGCTCTGCATGACGTTTTGCAGATTCCGGCATTCCTGCGAGACAAGCTCCGGCACGAACGCGCCGTGTTCCGTTCGCGGGCAGAACAGCAGCTCGGAGACAAAGTCCAGCAGGTGCGAAAAAACGGCCTCGCCCGCATATTGGTCTTCCAGACAGTCGGCAAACAGGCCCGTGAGCTGAATTTCTCCCTTTTTGCGCACCAGCGCACCAATGGACGCGCCGTGCAGTTCGTCCAGCCGGTCGGCGATGGCGCGGATGGAGGGCGTTTTTTCGCTGCCGCGCAGGAGTACGCTCGGCAGCAGCGCGTTCATGGCCGCCTCGCCTGCGCGAAGCGGCCTGAGGAAGCTGAGGCTGAAGCAGGCGGTCTTGAACCGCCCGTCCTGGATAGACGTGAGGAACACGCCCGGCAGGAGCTCTTTTCTTGTCGTCATGTTATTTCTTGTCTGCCTCCGTGCGCAGGCGGATGATCTCGTCGCGCAGCACAGCGGCATATTCGTATTCCATCATGTGCGCGGCCTTGCGCATCTGCGCTTCGAGCTTTTCAATCTCACGCGCAAGCTCCTGCCGCGTCATCTTTACGCCGCCCTTGCCCTTGTGTTCCGGCGTGGGGGAGGCGGAAATTTCGATGAGGTCGCGGATGGATTTTACAATGGTCTTCGGCACGATGCCGTGCGCCCTGTTATAGTCGTCCTGGATCTGGCGGCGTCTTGCCGTCTCGTCCATGGCGGCACGCATGGCGGGCGTGATCTTATCTGCGTAGAGCAGCACACGGCCCTGCGCGTTTCTGGCCGCGCGTCCGATGGTCTGGATAAGACTCGTTTCCGAGCGCAGGAAGCCTTCTTTATCGGCGTCGAGGATCGCAATCAGCGATACCTCCGGCAGATCAAGGCCCTCGCGCAGCAGGTTGATGCCGACGAGCACGTCAAATTTCGCCATGCGCAGGTCGCGGATGATCTCCATGCGCTCCATAGCCCCGATGTCCGAGTGCATATAGCGCACGCGGATGCCGTTTTCAGTCAGGTATTTCGTCAAGTCCTCTGCCATTTTCTTCGTCAGCGTCGTGACGAGCGTGCGCTCGCCCTTGTCCGTCGTGGCGTTGATCTCGCCGATCAGATCATCGATCTGCCCCTCGATGGGGCGCACGAAGACCTCCGGGTCAAGAAGGCCCGTGGGCCGGATGACCTGCTCGGCGATCTGCCCGGCGCGGGAACGCTCATACTCGGCAGGCGTGGCGGAGACGTAGATTGCCTGATGGATGCGGTCTGTAAACTCGTCGAAGGTCAGGGGGCGGTTATCATACGCCGACGGCAGGCGGAAGCCGTAGTCAACAAGACTTTTCTTGCGCGCGTGATCGCCGTTATACATGGCGCGCACCTGCGGCAGCGTGACGTGGCTCTCGTCGACGAAGAGGATGAAATCGTCGGGGAAGTAGTCCAGCAGCGTCGTCGGCGGGGTGCCGGGGGCGCGGCCGGCAATAACGCGGGAATAATTCTCGATGCCGGAGCAGAAGCCGATCTCCTGCAGCATTTCCAGATCGTACTGCGTCCGCTGGCGGATGCGCTGCGCCTCGAGCAGCTTGTCGTGCTCCTCAAAAAAGCGCACCTGCTCCCACATCTCAGCTTCAATATCCTTCATGGCGCGGGCCATTTTCTCTCTCGATGCGACGTAATGCGACGCGGGGTAGATGGCGACGTGGTTCAGAATGCGCTCCGGTACGCCGGTGACGGCGTTGACCTCGGAAATGCGGTCAATTTCATCGCCGAAAAACTCAATGCGGATGGCCCGGCCAGACCAGTAGGCGGGATAGACCTCCAGCGTATCGCCGCGCACGCGGTAGGCGTTGCGGACGAAGTTGAGGTCGTTGCGCTCATAGCGGATCTCGGTCAGCTTGCGCATAAGCTCGTCCCGGTCGTATTCCATGCCGGGGCGGAGCGAAATAACCATGTTTTTATAGTCGATCGGGTCGCCCAGGCCGTAGATACACGACACGGACGAGACGACAATCACGTCCCGGCGCTCGGACAGCGCGCTCGTCGCGCTGTGGCGCAGGCGCTCGATCTCGTCGTTGATGGCGGAGTCCTTTTCAATGTAGGTGTCCGTCTGGGCGATATACGCCTCAGGCTGGTAATAGTCGTAGTAGGAAATGAAGTATTCCACGGCGTTTTCCGGAAAAAACTCGCGGAACTCCGAGCACAGCTGCGCAGCCAGCGTCTTGTTGTGCGCGAGGACCAGCGTGGGCCTATTCACGTTGGCGATGATATTCGCCATGGTGAACGTCTTGCCGGAGCCGGTCACGCCGAGCAGGACCTGATCGCTCAGGCCCATGTTGAGGCCCTGCGTCAGCTTCTCGATGGCCTGCGGCTGGTCGCCGGTGGGCTTGAATTGGGAGTGCAGCTTAAAGTTCATACGGGTCCTCCAGAATGCCGTCGTCGCGCAGGGAGACAAAATCGTCATCCGCGACAATGATATGGTCGGCCAGCACGATCCCGACCGCCTCGAGCGCCGCCTTTAACACCAGCGTAGTCTGCCGATCCTCGGGGCTGGGCAGCGCAAGGCCGCTGGGGTGGTTGTGCGCAAGCACGACGGAGGTCGCGTTCGCGTCCAGCGCAGCCTTGACGACCTTGCGCGCGGCGATGGACGCGACGTTCACGCCGCCTCGATGGATGAGCACGCAGTCGAGCGCCTTACACTTCGCGTCGAGGCACAGAAGATACACGACCTCCTCGCTTTCGCCGTGGAAGTACGGCAGCAGGTATTGACCGCATTTGGACGTAGTGTCCAGAATCTCGATCTGTGCGCTGCGGCTCATGAGGCAGCGCCGCGCCACCTGCGGCACGAGCCGGATCAGCTGCGCTGCGGCGTCTCCGACACCGCTGACCTTTTTGAGTTCCGACTCCGGCGCGGAAAACACGCTGTCGAGCGTCCCAAAGCGGCTTAAAAGCGCGTGCGCTGTCGGGTTCGTATCGCCGCGCGGCGCGGCGTAATACAGCAGCATCTCCAGCACCTGCACGTCCGAAAGGGAGTCCATGCCGCTGGTTTTGAGCTGCCTGCGCATCCGGTCGCGGTGGCCGTCGTGAATGGACATGGGCGTCTCCTTTCCGCTTCCGCTCACATCAGCGGCGCGAGCAGCCGCAGCAGCGCCCGCAGCACACGCTGCGTCAGGTGCGTATGGCGGCACTGCTCGGCTGTGATCTCTCTGCACTGGGGAAGCGTCTGTTCAAAATCCGCCTGCACCTGTGCGTTCACAGTGGTGTCATAGAGATACACGGCGTCTTCAAAATGCAGATACAGGCTGCGGAAGTCCAGATTGACCGTGCCGACAACAGCCTGCTTCGTGTCGGCCAGATAGACCTTGGAGTGGATGAAGCCCGGCGTATATTCGAAGATACGCACGCCTGCGCGCGTCAGCTCCTCATAGTTTGCGCGCGTGACCGCGTGGACATACCATTTGTCCGGGATGCCGGGCGTGATGATGCGCACGTCGACGCCTGTTTTTGCCGCGACGCACAGCGCCGTGGTCATTTTATCGTCCAGGATCAGATACGGCGTCATGATCCACATCCGCTCCTGCGCAGAGGAAATGACGGACTGCAAAATCGTCGCGCCGACGTCCTCGTTGTCGAGCGGACTGTCGGCAAACGGCTGGAGAAAGCCCGTGCCGCCCCGCTTTTCCGGATAGTCTGCGCGGAAGCGGCTCACATCCTCCTCCGACCGGTCAACGTAGCCCCAGAGGGACAAAAACATGACCGTCATTGACCACACGGCCTTGCCGCGCACGAGAATACCGCAGTCCTTCCAGTGACCGAAGCGCTTGTATTCGTTGATATATTCGTCGGCCAGATTGACGCCGCCGGTAAACGCGGCCTTGCCGTCGATGATCAGAAGCTTGCGGTGATCGCGGTTATTGAGGCGGGCGGAAAGGATCGGGATATAGGGGTTGAACGCGTGGGCGCGGATGCCCATCTCGCGCAGCTTTTTCGCGTAGCCCATGGGAAGCCGCGTGATGCAGCCGAAATCATCGTATACGACGCGCACGTCGACGCCTGCCGCCGCCTTTTGGCGCAGAAGCTCCAGCATGGGGTCCCACATCTTGCCGGTGGCGATGATGAAAAACTCGATGAAAATATAGCGCTCCGCCTTTTTGATCTCCTCCAGCATCGCAGCGTAGCAGCTTTCGCCGCTCGGGAAATACTCCGCGTCCGCGTCGTCGTAGATGGGGTAGCCGGAGGCCGAGAGCAGATAGCGCGCGTGGTTGAACGCGGGCGTTTCAGCGGCGGCCAGCTCCCATAAGGGCGCTTCGTCCTGCCGCAGCTGCTGCATGGTGACGGCCTCGATCGACTGCATCTTCCGGTGCTCGTAGCTGGAAATTTTGTTGCCGCCGAAGAGCAGATAGATCGTCAGTCCCGCCACGGGGAAGGCCAGAATCAGCACGATCCACGCGATCTTATAGCTGGGATTGACACCGCACGAGATGATATAAATAACGACTGCCCAGCTCAGCACGTTCATGGCGATCCGGATCCAGAAAAAGTCGGTCCGCAGATACGTCGCCATCACGATCAGAAATATGATCTGCAGCGCAATGCCGAACGACACCGCCACGACCCGCTGAAACACCAGCTTTAACAGGTTTCGCATACGCTTGCCTCCCCGCTGCTTGAATTTTCTATACTATAGCATGTTCCATCAGAAGCCGCAAGTCTCTGCTTTTTGAAATTTAAAAACTTTTGTTTGAAAATCCTGTTGTAGTTTTCAAACGAATCTGGTATAATAAGCAGACTGAATTATTCGATTTTTCTACACAGGAGCGAACCATGGAAAACTGTATCCGCGTGCAGGGTGCGCGCGTCAATAATCTGAAGAATATCTCCGTTGAAATTCCGCGCGACAAGCTGGTCGTCCTGACCGGTCTGTCCGGCTCCGGCAAGTCGTCTCTGGCCTTTGACACGATCTTTGCCGAGGGCCAGCGGCGGTATGTCGAGTCGCTGTCGAGCTACGCGCGGATGTTCCTCGGCCAGATGGACAAGCCGGATGTTGACTCCATCGACGGCCTTTCTCCCGCCATCTCCATCGACCAGAAGACCACCAGCCGGAATCCCCGCTCGACGGTCGGCACGGTCACGGAAATTTATGACTATCTGCGCCTTTTGTGGGCGCGCTGCGGCACGCCGCACTGCCCGAAGTGCGGCAAGGAGATCCGCCGCCAGACGGTCGACCAGATCGTTGATCAGATCATGGGCCTGCCCGACAGGACAAAGTTCCAGATTTTATCCCCCGTCGTGCGCGGCAAAAAGGGCGAGCACCAGAAGGTCTTCGAGGATGCCCGGCGCAGCGGCTACGCCCGCGTGCGCGTCGACGGGAGTTTGTACGAGCTGACGGAGGATATTGCGCTCGACAAGAATAAAAAGCACCACATTGAGGTCGTCATCGACCGGCTCATCATGAAGCCCGATCTTGCCCGGAGACTGACGGATTCCGTGGAGACAGCCTCCAATCTCTCCGGCGGCCTCGTCATTCTCAACGAGCTGGACGGGGACAAAGACACGCTCTTCTCCCAGAACTACGCCTGCGAGGACTGCGGCATCTCCATGCCGGAGCTGTCCCCGCGTATGTTCTCGTTCAACAACCCCTACGGCGCGTGCCCGGTCTGCGCGGGACTCGGTACGCAGCAGGTCGCGGACCCGCTGCTCATCATCCCCGACCGCTCCAAGTCGATCCTGCAGGGTGCGATTCAGGCCAGCGGCTGGAACAACGTCCGCGACGACTCCATCTCTCGGATGTATTTTGAAGCGCTGGCGAAAAAATATCACTTTTCTCTGAGCGACCCCATCGATGCGCTGCCGCAGAAGGCGCTCGACGTCATTCTCTACGGCACGGGCACGGAAAAGCTCACGATCTATTATGAGCGCGCCAACGGGCGCGGCACGCTGGAGCGGCCGTTTGAGGGCGTTGTCAATAACGTCTCCCGGCGCCTCACCGAGACGCAGTCCGACGCCATGCGCAAGGAGCTTGAGGAGTGTATGTCCGAGCGCCCGTGCCCCAAGTGTCACGGAAAGCGCCTGTCTGACATCAGCCTTGCCGTCACGGTCGGCGGCATGAACATCATGGATTTCTGCGCCATGCCCATCTCAGAGGAGCTGAAATTCGTCGACAATCTGAAGCTGACCGGCTCCATGGCCGTGATCGCGGAGCAGATCGTGCGCGAAATTCGCTCCCGGCTGTCGTTTTTGCAGGCGGTGGGCCTGAGCTATCTGACGCTTTCGCGCTCTGCCGCCACGCTTTCCGGCGGCGAAAGCCAGCGTATCCGGCTGGCCACGCAGATCGGCTCGAGCCTCATCGGCGTTCTGTATATCCTCGACGAGCCGTCCATCGGCCTGCACCAGCGGGATAACGACAAGCTGCTCGACACGCTCCGCCGTCTGCGCGACATCGGAAACTCCGTTCTTGTCGTCGAGCACGACGAGGACACCATGCGCGCCGCCGATTTCATCGTCGACGTTGGTCCCGGCGCAGGCGTGCACGGCGGCGAGATCATCGCCGCGGGCACAGTCGACGATATCATTGCCGCCCCGCGCTCCATCACGGGTCAGTATCTGTCCGGCGCAAAGAAGATCCCCCTGCCCGAAAAGCGCCGGGAGGGCAATGGGAAAAGCCTGAAGATCTTCGGCGCGGCGGAAAATAACCTGCGCCACATCGACGTGGAATTCCCGCTCGGCACGTTTACGTGCGTGACCGGCGTGTCCGGCTCCGGCAAGTCGAGCCTCGTCAATGAAATTCTCTATAAAAAGCTTGCAGGCAGCCTCAACCGTGCCCGCACCCGTCCGGGGAAATTTGACCGCATCGAGGGGCTGGAGCATCTGGACAAGGTCGTCGGCATTGACCAGAGCCCCATCGGGCGTATGCCAAGCTCCAATCCGGCGACGTATACGGGCGTATTTAACGACATCCGCGACCTGTTCGCGTCGACGGCCGACGCGCGCACGCGGGGCTACGGCCCGGGCCGGTTCTCGTTCAACACGAAGGGCGGCCGCTGCGAGGCGTGCAGCGGCAACGGCCTTGTGAAGATCGAGATGCACTTTCTGGCCGACGTTTTCGTCCCCTGCGAGGTCTGCCGCGGCAAGCGCTATAACCGCGAGACGCTCGAGGTTCTGTACAAGGGCAAGAACATCGCGGATATCCTTGACATGACGGCGGAGGAGGCGCTGGCCTTCTTCGACAATCTGCCGCGCATCCGCAATAAGATCGCCACGCTCGTCGACGTGGGCCTCGGCTATATCAAGCTCGGCCAGAGCGCCACGACGCTCTCCGGCGGCGAGGCGCAGCGCGTCAAGCTCGCAACGGAGCTTTCCCGAAGAGCGACGGGCCGCACATTCTATATCCTCGACGAGCCGACGACAGGCTTGCACATGGCGGACGTGCACAAGCTGATCGAGGTATTGCAGCGGCTGGTCGACGCGGGCAATACCGTGCTCGTCATCGAGCACAATCTTGATGTCATCAAGGTCGCGGACTATATCGTCGATCTCGGGCCGGAGGGCGGCTCCGGCGGCGGGCAGATCGTCGCCTGCGGCACGCCGGAGCAGATCGCCGCCTGCCCGGAGAGCTTCACGGGGCAGTATCTGAAAAAGCTGCTGAAATAACCCGCTAACGCAGAAAAGGAGCCGTTTTGAATTATTATCTGTCTCTTGCGGCGCTGGTTCCGGCGGTCATTCTGTTTGTCCGCATTTATCAGCTCGACCGCATTGAAAAAGAACCGCGCAGGCTGCTCGGTATCCTGCTGTTGTCAGGCGCGCTGCTGGCGCTCCCGGCGGCGGGCATCCAGCTTCTTGCGTCGCGGACGCTGGGCAGTGCGCTGAACCGGCGCTCGGCGGCGTATCTGCTGCTGGACAATTTCCTGGTGGTCGCCGTGAGCGAGGAGGTCTGCAAGATCGTCCCTGTGCGTCTTGCCGCGTGGAAGCACCCGGCGTTCGATTACCGGTTCGACGCGGTGGTCTACTCCGTGTCCTCCGCGCTGGGCTTCGCGGCGGTGGAGAATATTCTGTATGTCGTGCAGTCTGACCTCCGGACGGCGGTATCGCGGGCGGTTCTGTCCGTGCCGGGGCACTTTTTCTTTGCTGTTGCGATGGGACTGCTCCTCAGCCGGGGCAAGCAGGCCGAAAAGCAGGGGAATGGCCGCAGGCGGACGGTTCTGTGCGCGCTGGCGATCCTAGTCCCGGTCGTGCTGCACGGGATCTGGGACTTTTGTCTCTCCGTCCGCAGACCGTGGGCGACAGTCGTGTTCTATTGCTTTGTGATTGCATTTTTCATCGCGGCGGACCTTGGCCTGCGCCGCGCCTCACAGACGGACGCACATCTGTGAGCGGCGCGTTTTCGAAATAGCCGAACAAAAACCGGGCCGACTGCATTGCAGTCCGCCCGGTTTCTGTATTATAATAGTTCCATCTGACGGGAGGGCGACGGAATGATCTATCTTGACAACGCGGCCACAACGCTGCATAAGCCGCCGTGCGTGATCAATGCGGTCGTGAACGCGATGCAAACCATGGGCAACAGCGGGCGCAGCGCGCACGCGGAAAGCCTTGCCGCGTCCCGGACGATCTATGCCGCGCGGGAGGCGCTGGCCGCGCTCTTCGGCTGCGAACGCGCCGATCATGTGTGCTTCACGGCCAATTCGACCGAGGCACTGAACATCGCCATTTCCGGGCTGCTTGCGCCGGGCGACCACGTGCTGTCGACCGATCTGGAGCATAATTCCGTCCTGCGCCCGCTGTACCGCGAGATGGAGCGGGGCGTTTCGGTCAGTTTCCTGCCCGCAGACCGGAAGGGCTGTATCGACTATGCCGATTTTGATCGGCTGCTGCAAACAAATACCAAAGCCGTCATCTGCACGGCAGGCTCAAATCTGACGGGGAATCTGCTTGATTTGACGCGCATCGGCGCGTTCTGCGCAGCGCACGGACTGCTGTTCGTGGTCGACGCGTCGCAGACGGCAGGCGTGTTCCCCATCGATTTGCGCGCGCAGCACATCAGCGTCCTCTGCTTCACCGGCCACAAGAGCCTCATGGGCCCGCAGGGCACGGGCGGCCTGTGCGTGGCGGAGGGCGTGGACATCCGCCCGTGGTGCGTCGGCGGGACGGGCGTGCAGACGTTCCTGCCGTCACAGCCGCCGCAGTATCCCACACGGCTCGAAGCCGGAACGCGCAACGGCCACGGCATCGCGGGGCTGCTTGCCGCCGTGCATTTTATTCAGGAGGCGGGCATGGATGCCATCCGCACGCACGAGCTTGCGCTGGCCCGCCGGTTTTACGAGGGCGTGAAGGACGTGGACGGCGTATGCGTCTACGGCGATTTTTCGGATTTCGTGCGCGCGCCGGTCGTGTCGCTCAATATCCGGGACGCGGAATCATCCATGGTCGCGGACGCGCTGGCGGAGGACTATGACATTGCCGTCCGGGCTGGCGCGCACTGCGCGCCGCGTATGCACGAGGCGCTTGGAACCGTGGAGCAGGGCGCGGTGCGCTTCAGCTTCGGCTATTACAACACGGAGGAGGAAACGGACGCGGCCATCGCCGCAGTCCGGGAGCTGGCAGAGCAATGAGAGAGAAAAAGCAGTGGCTCATCGTCACATTTTACACCACAAGCGCCGCTATGGCGGCGGAAAAGGCCTGCGGGCAGGCAGGCCTCCCCGGCAGGATCATCCCCGTCCCCCGCGAGATCACCGCAGACTGCGGCCTCGGCTGGCGCACAGCGCCGGAAAACCGTGAACGGACCGAGTCGCTGTTCCAGTCACTGTCTCTGGAAACAGACGGATACCATATCTGTATGCTGTGAGGAAGCAGAAAAATGCCCCGCTGCCGGTCAATTCGGCAGCGGGGCGTGTGCGTATTGAGGCTCAGATCGTGGGCTGGTTGGCAGCCTCGATGATCTTGACAAACTTTTCGGGGACGAGGGAAGCGCCGCCGATCAGGCCGCCGTCGATGTCGGGCTGGGCCAGCAGGTCATAGGCGTTCTTTTCGTTCATAGAGCCACCGTAGAGGATGGAGATCGCACGGGCGACCTTTGCGCCGTAGAGCTTGCGGATGACCGCACGGATGTGCTCGCAGACCTCTTCGGCCTGCTCCGGCGTGGCGGTCTTGCCGGTGCCGATGGCCCAGATGGGCTCGTAGGCAATGATCATCTTGCGGATCTTGTCCTCGCCGATGGAGGCAAGGCCGGTCTTGATCTGCATGGTGATCCATTCCTCGGTGATGCCCGCTTCGCGCTGCTCAAGGCTTTCACCGACGCACATGATGGGGATCAGGCCGTTGTCGAGGGCAGCCAGAACCTTTGCGTTGACGTCCGCGTTCGTCTCGCCCATGGCGCGGCGCTCGGAATGGCCGAGGATGACGTACTTGCAGCCAGCGTCGAGCAGCATATTGGCCGCGATCTCGCCGGTGTAGGCGCCGGAGGCGTTGGCGTTGCAGTTTTCTGCGCCGATGCCGATGCGGGTCTCACGCATGGTGCGCACAGCTGCCGGGATGCAGACGGCGGGCACACACAGCGCCACGTCGCACCAGCGGCCGCGCGGCATGATGGTCTTGAACTCGGTCATGAAGGCCTTCGTCTCGGTCGGGGTCTTGTTCATCTTCCAGTTGCCGGCGATGACGGTCTTGCGGTATTTTCTGTTCATGGTGTGAAGTCTCCTATATCTAAATCAAAATTACAATTTATCTGTTCCGTCTTGTAGGGGCCGACGGCTCTGTCGGCCCGGAGAAGGGCTGTGATGGGCGGACAGGGTCGTCCGCCCCTACATACTTCGTCACCGGCGAGAGATTTTCGTGCAGGGCAAGGCGGGCACAGGCGTACATACTATACGTCAAGTCCGGCCGACGCGGCCATGCGCGGAAAGATCCGGCGGCGTATTTCAGGGCTTTATTTGTCCTGCAGGCAGGCGATGCCGGGCAGCTCGAGACCCTCGAGGAATTCGAGCGATGCGCCGCCGCCGGTGGAGATGTGGGTGATCTTGTCGGCAAAGCCCAGCTGCTCGCAGGCGGCTGCGGAGTCGCCGCCGCCGACGATGGTCACAGCGTCGGAATCGGCCAGCGCCTGCGCAACGGCGATCGTGCCCTTGGCAAGCGTCGGGTTCTCGAACACGCCCATCGGCCCGTTCCAGACGACGGTCTTTGCGCTCTTGACCGCGTCTGCAAACAGCGCGCGGGTCTTCTCGCCGATGTCCAGGCCTTCCTTGTCAGCCGGGATTGCGGTCACGTCGACGGTTTCGACCTCGACAGGTGCGTCGATGGGGTTCGGGAAATCAGCCGCGACGACAGTGTCGATCGGGAGCAGCAGCTTTACGCCCTTCTCCTCGGCCTTCTTCATCATATCCTTGCAGTAGTCGACCTTCTCTGCGTCAAACAGGCTCTTGCCGATGCCGTAGCCCTTGGCCGCGACGAAGGTATAGGCCATGCCACCGCCGATGATGAGCGTGTCGACCTTCTCAAGCAGGTTATTGATGACGTTCAGCTTGTCGGAGACCTTCGCGCCGCCGAGAATCGCGACAAACGGACGCTCCGGATCGGCAAGGGCCTTGCCCATGATGGAGACTTCCTTCTGCACCAGATAGCCGCAGACGGCGGGCAGGTAATCTGCAACACCGGCCGTGGAGGCGTGCGCGCGGTGCGCGGTGCCGAAGGCGTCGTTGACAAAAACATCAGCCATGGATGCAAGCTTCTTGGAAAGCTCAGGGTCGTTCTTCGTCTCGCCCTTTTCAAAGCGGGTGTTCTCAAGCAGCATGACCTCGCCGTCCTTTAAGGAAGCGGCCAGCGACTGTGCGCTCTCGCCTACAACGTCCTTTGCCATCTTGACCGGCTGGCCCAGAAGCTCGGACAGGCGCTCGGCCACGACCTGCAGGCTCAGCTCAGGCTTGACCTCGCCCTTGGGCTTGCCCATGTGGGAGCAGAGGATGACGCGGGCGCCGTGCTTCACAAGATACTGGATCGTCGGCAGCGCGGCGACGATGCGCTTGTCGCTCGTGATCCTGCCGTCCTTGGTGGGGACGTTAAAGTCGCAGCGGCAGAGCACGCGCTTGCCGGCGACGTCGATATCTTCAACAGACTTTTTGTTGTAGTTCATAGTAGTTCCTCCTTATTTGATCGCGGGTGTGGCCCGCTTTGTTTACAGGTTCCAGTCTGCCATTTTTCCTTCGGTCTTCAGATGCGGGAAATCCTGCTGCCGCAGCGCCTCAAACACGCCGACGGCGGCGGAATTGCTGAGGTTGAGGCTCCGTGCCTCCGCACGGATGGGGATGCGGACGCAGCTGTCGTAATGCGCAGCCAGAAACTCCTCCGGCAGGCCCTTCGTTTCCTTTCCGAAGAACAGATACGTCCCGTCAGGGTAATCGGCCTCGTCGTAGCGGCGGGGAGCCTTGGTCGAGAACAGGCGCATACAGGCAGGCTGGTTCTTTGCGAAGAACTCATCCAGATCCTCATACACGCGCACGTCGACCAGATGCCAGTAATCAAGCCCGGCACGCTTCACGGCCTTGTCCGAAATATCGAAGCCCAGCGGCTTTACCAGATGCAGGACGCTGCCCGTCGCGGCGCAGGTACGCGCGATATTCCCGGTGTTGGCCGGAATTTCAGGTTCTACCAGTACAATATGCAGCATACGAAAAAACTCCCTGTCCGCCGCTTTGCGGCAGGCAAGCATATTCTATGACAGAACATCGCAGATTTCAACTGTTTTTCAGAAAAAAATAAGGTTTTTTACGAAAAAAATTTCTTTTTGCTGCGCATAAAATTTGGCTGATTTGCCGTCCTTATGGCTGCCAGTCGATCTGCTTCTGACCGTGCTGCGCGAGAAACGCATTGATCTGCGAAAACGGCCTGCTGCCGAAAAAGCCCCGATAGGCGCTCAGGGGGCTTGGGTGCGGGGCCTGCAGGACGAGGCGCGGATAGGGGCTGCGGGCCGCGATCACGGCTTTTTTCTGCGCGTGCGCGCCCCAGAGGACGAACGCGACGGGCTGCGGCAGCGCGGCCAGTCTCTGCACGGCCGCGTCTGTAAACGTCTGCCAGCCGAAATCCTTATGGCTTGCGGCCTTTCCTGCCTCCACGCTCAGGCTGCTGTTGAGCAGGAACACGCCCTGCCTTGCCCACGTGGTCAGATCGCCGCTGTCCGGCGGCGTGATATCGCAGTCTGATTGCAGCTCCGCAAAAATATTGCGCAGCGACGGCGGCAGCTTCACGCCCGGATTCACGGAGAACGCCAGCCCGTTGGCCTGCCCCGGCTCGTGATACGGGTCCTGCCCCAGAATCACGGCCCGTACCGCCTCCGGCGGCGTGAGCCGGAAAGCAGCAAACAGCGCCTCGCGCGGCGGATAGACCGCCGACGCGGCGTAGGCCGTGTCCACCCGCTCCGAGAGCGTCTGCCAGTACGGCTTTTCGAATTCCTCCTGCAAAAGCGCCTGCCATGCGCCGAGTTCTTCCGGTTTCATGGTACATACTCCTTAGTATTTCCGATTTTTCCGCAATATTGCTATGCAAAAGCATAGCAATATTCAGAAATGTGCCATTTCCTCGCCCCTGCGGGGCAACCGGAAATGATGCACAAAAACTTCATGCACCGCATCTGCACATTTTCGCGGTGCCCATACATGAAGTTTTATACCATATAAAATACCGGAACACAAGCGCGGCCCGGCGCATAGGGTTTTGCGAGGTGATCGTGTGCAGATCTATGTGGTAAAGCCCGGTGATACGCTGTATTCCATCGGCCGGGCGCTTTCTCTCGCGCCGGGGTTCCTTGCGCGCTATAACGGCCTGCGGGAGCCGTACCGGCTGGCCGTGGGGCAGAGTTTGCTTGTCCTGTACCCGGAACAGACTGTGACCGTCCGGGCGGGGGATGCGCTGTCGTCCATCGCAGCCTCGTCCGGGACGGATGTGCTGTCGCTATTCCGGATGAACCCGAACCTGTCCGGCTCCGACCAGCTCTATCCGGGGCAGGTTCTCGTGACGCAGCTGGAGCAGAGCCGGACGCGCAGCGCGTTTGTCGGCGGGTACGCGTATCCGTATGTGCAGGAATCCGTTTTGCGCGGCATTCTGCCGTTTGCCGGGGCGCTGATGCCGTTTACCTACGGCTTCACGCCGGAGGGCGCGCTCATGCCGATGGACGACGAGCGGCTGCTTGCGCTGGCAGGGGAGTACGGCGTGCGGCCGTTTCTGCACCTGTCGACGCTGACGGCAGCGGGAACGTTTTCCGCCGCACAGGCGGCGGTTGTGCTGCGAAGCGAAGCGCTTCAGCAGACGCTTGCCGAGGCGGTGCTGCAAAAGATGCAGGAAAAGGGCTATATGGGCCTGGACGTGGACTTTGAATATCTGGGCCGGGAGCTGGCAGAGGCATACGCGCAGTTCCTCTCGCGTCTGCACGGGCTGCTTGTGCCCTACGGCCTGCCGCTCATCGCCGCCCTTGCGCCCAAAACCTCCGCCGATCAGCCCGGCACGCTCTACGAGGGCTACGACTACGCCGCTGTCGCCTCCGCCTGCGACGCAGTGCTGCTGATGACTTATGAATGGGGCTACACCTATGGCCCGCCGATGGCGGTGGCGCCGATTGGGGCGGTGCGGCGGGTGGTGGAGTTTGCGCTGACGCAGATGGAGCCGGGAAAGATTCTGCTGGGGTTCCCGAACTATGCTTATGACTGGACGCTGCCGTTCACGGCGGGGGCGACGCGGGCGCAGTCCATCGGGAACGAGGCTGCCCCGCTGCTTGCGGCGCAGTATGGCGCGGAAATTCAATTTGACGAGCAGGCGCAGACGCCGTATTTCACCTATCTGGACGAGGCCGGACAGCCGCACGAGGTCTGGTTCGAGGACGCGCGCAGCGCGCTGGCAAAGTTCGGCCTGCTGACGGAATATGGCCTGCTGGGGCTTGGCTACTGGAACTTCATGCGGCCCTTTGCGGCGGGGTTCAGCCTGCAGAATTACCTGTTTTCCATCCCTTGAGTAACCGATGATTCAATTGTCTGCGGCTGTCAGCGGGTCTTTTGGCCCAACTGTGCAGTTTGAAAAACTTGAAATACATACAGTATTCCTGCGCTTTTCAAACTTTCATTTGGGACAAAATTTCTCACTGACAACTCTTGCCGATTCGATCAGCGGTTACTTGAGTGTCTGCGTTGACAAAATCCGGCGGGTGCGGTATGATGAAAAAACAATAAAAGGAGGACACCTTCATGCCTGCATCCAAGGTTTATTTTACCGATTTCCGCTGCCGCAACGGCGTGAGCCAGCTCGATAAGCTTCGGAAGCTGCTGGAACAATCAGAGTTTTCTCAGATCGACTTTGACGGCAAGTTCGTCGCCATCAAGCTGCACTTCGGTGAGCTCGGCAACCTGTCGTTCCTGCGTGCGAACTATGCCAAGGTTGTCGCCGACTTCATCAAGGAACGCGGCGGCAGGCCCTTCATCACAGACTGCAACACGCTCTATGTCGGCAGCCGCAAAAATGCGCTCGAGCATATGGACACCGCGTACTTAAACGGCTATTCCCCGTTCTCCACCGGCTGTCATGTCATTATCGCCGACGGCCTGAAGGGTTCGGACGATATCGAGGTTCCCGTCGCGGGCGGCGAATACTGCAAGACCGCCCGTATCGGCCGGGCCGTGATGGACGCGGATATCGTGATCTCACTGGCGCACTTCAAGGGCCATGAGGAAGCGGGCTTCGGCGGCGCGCTCAAGAACATCGGCATGGGCTGCGGCTCGCGTGCGGGCAAGATGGCCATGCACGCCGACGGCAAGCCGTATGTCAAAACAGACCTGTGCGTCGGCTGCGGTGCCTGCGCAAAGATCTGCGCGCACAACGGCCCGCAGATCGCGGACAAAAAATGCCATATTGACCAGAACAACTGCGTCGGCTGCGGCCGCTGCATCGCGGTCTGTCCCAAGGACGCCATCCATCCGACTTTCCAAGCCAGTGTCAGGCTCCTCAACTGCAAGATTGCGGAATACGCCAAGGCCGTGCTGGACGGTCGTCCCAGCTACTGCATCAACATTGTCCGCGACGTTTCGCCGAACTGCGACTGCCACCCGGAAAACGACGTCCCCATTGTCCCGGACGTCGGCATGTTCGCATCTGCCGACCCCGTCGCGCTGGATCTGGCCTGCGCTGAGGCTATCAACCGTCAGCCGGTTCTTCCAAACAGCGCCATCACCGATCTGAAGCACGAGCACGACTGCGACCGCTTCCATGCCGCGCATGACAACACGCACTGGCAGGATCTGATCGAGCACGGCAAAAAGCTCGGCATCGGCCAGGATACCTACGAGCTTGTGACCATCCGCTGAGACGCTAGGGTGTATCTGAAAACTCCCAACGCACCCGGACAGCGGGCCTTTTTGCGGTGCGCCGCGTCATTTTTCCTTGAAATACGTCAGTATTCCTGCGAAAAAATGTCTTGCGCAACGCAAAAATCCCTCGCTGCCGGTCACATCATGAGTTTTCAGATACACCCTAATCAAAAATCCGTGAAGAACCGGTACAAGTTTCGGTTCTTCACGGAATTTCTGTTTGTGCCAATTATTTTGCGCGGTCGCGTCTGGAAAGATGGATCGCCATGCCGATGACAAAGCCGGCAACAGCCGGGAGCAGCCAGCCGAGGTTCAGGTCGAACAGCGGCAGATACCGTTTCGCCAGCTCGACCGGCGCGTCGAGCCGCAGGGCCGTCCGCACACCGGCGGGCAGCGTCTTGAAAAAGTCGAAGATCGCCGCAGCCCACGTGAAGATCATGGTCGAAAGATACACGGCGCGGTCGTGCCGGAAGAGCTTGCCCGCGAAGGCCAAAATGATCAGTGCGGTGGCGGGCGGATAGATGAGCATGAGCACGGGGATGGAATACTCGATGATCGCACTCAGGCCCACGTTGGAGACGGCGAAGGAGAACAGCGTGAACAAAATCGCCCAGAGCTTATAGGAAATTTTCCCGTGCGTCATCTTGACGAACGTTTCCGAGCAGGAGGTCACGAGGCCGATGGAGGTTTTGAGACAGGCGAAGGTAATGGTGACGGCGAGAATGATCTGGCCGACGCCGCCGAAGTAATGCCCCGCGATCTGCGTCAGGGCGATGCCGCCGTTGTCGGAGATCTCAAACAGCCCGCGCGACTGCGTGCCCATGAGGATCGTAACGACGTAAATGACCGCCATGAGAAGCCCAGTCAGCACGCCGGAACCCAGCACATCGACGGCGACCGCGTCGTCATTGTCAACGCCCATGCGGCGGATGACATCGATGACCACAATGCCGAAGGCAAGACCCGCGATGGCGTCCATGGTGCCGTAGCCCTCGATGAACGAGGAGAAGAACGCGCTTGTTTTGGTGGCGTAAGGCTCGGTCGGGGCCACGTCCGAGATGGACGCGCCGGGCTTCAGCAGCGCCGCGATCACGAGCACGGCCAGAAACAGCAGGAAGACGGGATTGATGATCTTGCCGATCCAGACCGTGATCTTGCCCGGACGCAGTGAGAAGAACAGCACGAACGCGAAGAAGACGGCGGAGAACAGCAGCAGCGCCAGCGGCTGCGCAGTCTCCGACACCATCGGCGAAACGCCGGTCGTGAACGAGACGGTCGCGCATCTGGGAATGGCGAACAGCGGGCCGATGGTCAGATAGAGCAGGCACGTGAAGAAAATGCCGTAGCCCTTGCCGACCTTGCCGGAAAGCGTCTGCAAGCCGTCCGAGTGCGTCACGCCGATGGCGGCGACGCCAAAGATGGGAATGCCGACGGCGGTGATAATAAAGCCGATGATGGCCGGGATCACATTGCTGCCCGCCATCTGGCCGAGGTGGACGGGGAAAATAAGGTTGCCTGCGCCGAAGAACATACCGAACAGGGTCGTCGCGACCAGAATGCGCTGTCTGCGCGTCAGTTTTTTTGTCGTCATTTTGTGTGCGCTCCTTTAATTTATGAACTGATTGTAAACGCAGGGCTTGCAAAATGGAAGCGCGTGATTATAATGGTTCTATGACGGTTTATCATATCCCTTGTCATACCCACCCGGAAAGGAGCGGCGCATGGACAGCAGAAAGCTTGAAATTTTAATGACAGCCGTTGATCTCGGCAGTCTTTCCAGAGCGGCGGAGGTCGTCGGCTATACGCAGTCGGGGCTGACGCATCTGGTCGACAGTCTGGAACGGGAGATCGGTCTGACGCTGGTGCAGCGCGACCACAGCGGCATTGCCCTGACCGAGGAGGGCAATGCGCTCATGCCCGCCATCCGCGAATTTCTGCGCGCAAACGCGCGGCTGGAGAACCAGATCTCCGCGATCACGGAAAAATCGGCGCAGACCATCCGCGTCGCGGCCTATGCCAGCATCGCCATGCGCTGGATGCCGGAGATCCTCTACCGGTTCCGGCGCGTCTGCCCGCACATCGACGTCGATCTGCGGACGGTCGACCATGAACTCGAGCCGTTCGAGCTGCTTGAGGCGTGGCGCACAGACGTGATCTTCGCTGCGCGGCAGAGTGCCTTCGCCTGCGACTGGACGCCGCTGCACAACGACGCGATGTACGCCATTTTACCGGCGGATTACCCTACGGACGACCGCGAGACGTTCCCAATCACGGAATTCGAGGGTCGGGACTTCCTGATGCCCTATGGCCGGTTCGATATCGACGTGGGCGCGGCGTTCCGGAAATACGGCGTGAAGCCTGTCATCCGCCCCTGCCACGTCGACGACGAGACGGTCATCCGCATGGTCGGCAAGGGGCTTGGAATCTCGATGATGGCGGAGATGATGCTCCGCGGCAAGCTGAACGGTGTGAAGACGCTCCCGGTCAGCCCGAGCGTCAGCCGCGAACTCGGCATGGGCCTGCGCCCGGGCGGCCATATGCCGGAGGGCATCGCCCGCCTGCGCGAATGCGTGCTGGAATTTATCGGGGAGCTTTGAATACGAAAAAGGCTGCCGGACGGCAGCCTTTTATCTGAATTTTACCGTTTTTCCGTCAGGATCCCGCGCAGGTCGCAGATCGCATGGCGGGGGCATTTGACGGCGCACTGGCCGCAGGACAGGCAGACGGACTCGTCGATGTGGGAGAGATTGTCCGTCACGGTGATCGCGCCGGCCGGGCAGACCTTCTGACAGATGCCGCAGCCGATGCAGCTGACCTGACACATCCTCCGCGCGTCCTTGCCGGGGTCTTTGTTGGAGCACTTGACGGCGACGGGGTTCGCGCATTCGTGGATGCGGATGAGCTCACGCGGGCATTCGCGCACGCATTTGCCGCAGGCGATGCACTTGTCCTCGTCGACCTCGGCCACGCCGTATTCATTCAGGGCGATGGCCTCGAATTTGCATACGTTCACGCACAGCTCGCAGCCGACGCAGCCGTACTGGCACTCTGCCGTGGCGCGGCAGCCGCCATTGCAGGCGACAAAGGCCGCCTTATAGGGGAAGCGTTTTTTGACAGCCATCTTACTTTCCCCTCCTTTCATACGGCGTGTTGGCAAGCGGGAGCTTTGTGCGGCGCTCACCGTCATAGCGGAAATAGGCGTCGGCGATGGCGGGCGCGGTGGGGATCGATGTGATCTCGCCGATGCCGATGGCGCCGCAGGCGACGTCGAGCCCCGGCTTATCGACCACGATGGGCACGATCTTCGGGATCTCGTGCGCCCGGAACAGGCCGAGCTCGCCGTATTTTTCGATGGGCTTGCAGTTGCCGTCAATCGGATACTGCTCACGCAGGGCATAGCCCATGCTCATGACGACGCCGCCCTCGATCTGTCCTTCACACGAGCGGGGGTTGACGGCCTTGCCGACGTCATGCGCGGCGACAAGCGATTCGACCTTTCCAGTCTTCTTGTCGACGACGCACATCTGCGTGGCGTAGCCGTAGGCCACGTGCGAAACAGGATGCGGCACGTCCGCGCCGAGCTTATCGGTCTTTGCAAGATACTCGCCGTAGAATTCCTGACCGGCAAGCTCCGCAAGCGTGTGGGTTTCCAGCGCTGCGGCGAGCTTTTCGCAGGCCCGTCTGCACGCTTCGCCTGTCACGAGCGTCTGGCGGGAGCCGGAGGTATCGCCGGAATCCGGTGCGATCCAGGTGTTCGAGCGCTCATAGACGATATCGCCGCGCGTCAGCGGCGTATTCGTGACGATCATCTGCACGAGCACCGTGCCGACGCCCTGGCCGATGCACGAAGCGCCCGCGTAGATATGCACCTTTGCGTCGTCCTCCACGATCAGCTTGCAGCGGCCCCAGTCGGGAATGCCGACGCCGACGCCCGCGTTTTTCATCGCGCAGGCAATGCCGACGGGCTTTCCCTGTTTCATTGCCTCGTCATAATACGGCTTGACCGCCTCCAGCGTCTCGACAAGGCCCGTCTCCGCACCGACGATCTGGCCGTTCGGCAGCTCCTGCCCGGGCCGGATGGCGTTGCGGTAGCGGATTTCCCACGGGGTGATGCCGACCTTATCGGCCATTTCGTTCAGAAGCGTCTCGGTGGCGAAGCACGTCTGCGTGACGCCGAAGCCGCGGAACGCGCCCGCGGGCGGGTTGTTGGTATAGTAGGCCGTGCCCTCGATCTCGAAATTCTGATAGTTATAGGGGCCGGCTGCGTGCGTACATGCACGCTCAAGCACCGGGCCGCCCAGAGAGGCGAACGCGCCGGTGTCGGAATAGACCTTGGCCTTGACGCCCTGAATGATGCCGTTTTCGTCGCAGCCCATGGTGAAGTCCATCCAGAACGGGTGGCGCTTGGGATGGATGAGCAGGGATTCGGGCCGCGTGAGCTTGACCTTGACGGTCCTGCCGGTCAAGTACGTGATGAGCGCGGCATGGTGCTGGACGCTCATGTCCTCTTTTCCGCCGAAGCCGCCGCCGACGAGCTGGTTCTGCACGCGGACCTTGTCAGAGCCGAGCAGGAGCATGCACTCGTGCAGCGTCGTGTGCGAGGACTGGTCGGTCGAAAGCACCATCACATAGCCATCCGGGTCGATGTACGAGACGGCGCATTCCGGCTCCAGAAACGCGTGCTCCGTCCACGGCGTCTCGAAATGCTGCGAAATGACGTATTTGGAGTTTTTGATGGCCGTATCCGCGTCGCCGCGCGCGATATGCTTATACGCCTGCACGTTCGACTCTTCCTCGTCAAATACACGCGGCGCGTTCTCCGCCCACGCCTCGGGCGGGTTATGGACGGCAGGCAGCGGCTCGTAGGTCACCTTGACGAGCTTTTTCGCCTTTTCCAGAATCTCAGGCGTTTCCGCGACCACGAGTGCGATCGCGTCGCCCAGATAATGCGTCAGCCCGCCGATGGGGATGAGCGAATACTGGTCGTGCTTCAGATGGCCGACCTTGTTTTCGCCGGGGATATCTGCCGCCGTAATGACGCGCACGACGCCGGGCAGCGCCTCTGCCTTCGACGCGTCGATGGCAAGGACTCTTGCGCGCGGATACTGGCTGCGGACGGCGGAGCCGTAGCACATATCGGGCAGGTACCAGTCGTCGGGATACTTGCCGTAGCCCAGCACCTTTTCCTCCACGTCGATGCGGTGGACGCTCGAGCCGAGCTTCCAGTCGTTTTCCGACGCTTCGGGGATCACGCCCTCGCGGCGGCATTTCGCTGCCAGACGCACAGCGTCCATGATCTTCACATAGCCCGTGCAGCGGCAGTAATTGTTGCGCAGGGCATAGCGGATCTGATCGTCTGTCGGGTTCAGGTTCCGGTCGAGCAGCGCCTTTGTGCACAGCACCATACCCGGAATACAGAAGCCGCACTGCACGGCTCCGGCCTCGCCGTAGGCGTAGGTGTAGAGCCTCTTTTCTTCATCCGTCAGACCCTCGACGGTGATGACGTGACGGCCCGCCAGCGAATCGGTGAACGGTGTGCAGGCGCGGATGGGTTCGCCGTCAATGAGCACGGTGCACGCGCCGCAGGCGCCCTCCGAACAGCCGTCCTTGACGCTTGTCAGGTGCAGCGTGTCGCGCAGATAGCGCAGCAGGCGCTGATTCTTCTCCACCGTGACTTCCGTTCCGTTTACAAAAAATACGGCCATGGCAAAAAACTCCCTTCATTTGAATCTCGGCTCTCACGTCACAGCCGCAGCTGTTCTCGGCACATGGCCACCGTAATTCCGAAGTTTCCCGGCCACGGGACATAATTCCTAAAAATCTTTTATCATTATACAATATTTTTTTGCATGTTGCAAGGAATGTGCCGCCGTATCGTTATTCTTTTTATAAATAACGGCAGGCGGCGGGGTTTATGCGGCACGATTCGGCAGGTTCTCCACAATTTCCACACGGTTGTCCACATCTTGTGTTTCCTGGCGATTTCCCGCCACAATTTATTGTGGCGGGGGG
>CDYS01026228.1_pt1 | contig 134412 bp, 103 predicted proteins | sample 557491 | NCBI WGS metagenome assembly CDYS01 (sample SAMEA3182057, study PRJEB8094) | gut metagenome | biome: human; feature: gut; material: Stool; isolation source: human stools | place: Canada | collected 2012-11-26
ACGGCCAACTACGGCGACCTGACGGCCAGCGCGGCGGACACGGCCGATGGCCACCTGGACAGCTACTACGCCAACCTCTTCGGGCGCTACCAGAGCAAGAGATGGGCCCACACGCTCATCCTGACGGGCGGGTGGAACGACGCCAAACTCAACCGGACGGTGGACTACGGAGCGGGCAGCTACAGAACGGAAGGCAGCACCAACGGCTGGGGCCTTGGAGCGATGTATGAACTCACCTACGACATCTACCTCAACGAAAACAGGAGCAGCATCCTGCAGCCCCTGTTCAACGCCTCGGTGGTGACCACGCGCATGGACGGCTACCGTGAAATGGGAGCGGGCAACGCGGGTCTGAGCGTGGACAAGCAGGAATGGACGACGGGCACGCTTGCGCTTGGCGGCCGGTGGATGGGTCTTGTAGGCAGCAACCTCTTCGGGAGGGAAGCGCTGGCGGAACTGCGTGTCAACGCGGCCCAGGACCTGGGAGACGACCGTGGAGAAACGGCAGTGGGCTTCCTGGCCAACCCCGGCTACATGCAGCAAGTGCGTGGAGCGAAAGTAGGGAGGACGGCGTTGCAGATAGGAGCGGGTCTGAGCGTGCCGGTAGGGACGCAGGGAACGATCTTTGTCAACGGCAACGCGGACATCCGCAACGGAGCCAGCTCTCTCAACGGAAGCATAGGCTACCGCTACGACTTCTAAAGAAGGTTAAGGTGCCGGAGGAGCGGCGGAAACGCCGCTTCTGCTGGAAAAACAGAGGCCGTTCCGGGTAACCCGGGGCGGCCTTGTTGTTGTTGGTAGGGAGATGGACTCAATGGACTTAGTGGACTTAGTGGACTTAGTGGACTTAGTAGGCAAGAAGTGTTTTTCTCCGTTTGATCCATTCCGTCCATAGTGTCCATTTAGTCCATTTCCCCCTAACTCCCCCAATCAGCATTTTTCCTTCCTCTCTGCAAAAGACGGCCCAAATTGTCTTTTATTACTTTTCCGCTACTGAGAGACTAAAAAAGCCGGAGAGCTTGCTTTAGACCCCTTTTTACGCGATTATGACGGGTTTTTGCAGGGGTACGCCCTACGCGCGCGCACGCGTTTCTTAGATTAGTCTTGCAAAAAATTAAGATCGGCGTAGTATATTTCAGTTATGTCCGAAGATACCAACGAGGTTGTTGAAACCGCCGTTTCCACGACGGCGCAGCATGAATACGGCGCCGCGCAGATTGATAAATTGGAAGGCCTGGAGGCTGTGCGGAAGAGGCCCGGCATGTACATTGGGGACCCTGATGAGCGCGGCTTGCACCATTGTGTATTTGAAGTTCTGGATAACTCCATTGACGAGCACCTGGCCGGCTACTGCAGCAAGATTGACATTGTAATCCACGTGGACGGTTCCATTTCCATTGTGGACAACGGGCGCGGCATTCCGGTGGATATGCACCCCAAATTCGGCATTCCCGCTGTGGAACTGGTGCTGACCAACCTGCATGCGGGAGGCAAGTTCGGCCAGGGGGCCTACAAATATTCCGGCGGTCTCCACGGGGTGGGCGCCAAATGCGTGAATGCCCTGTCGGACTGGTTCAAGGCGGAAGTCCGCCGCGACGGCCAGCGCTACCAAATCAAGTTTGAACGCGGCAAGACGACGGAACCACTGCGCGTGGTGGGCGGCTGCTCCTGTGAAATAACGGGAACCACCATCACCTTCTTCCCGGACGCCACCATTTTCACGGATACTACGGAATTCAAGTTCGACCGCCTGACGACCCGCCTGCGCGAGCTTGCCTTCCTGAACCCCGGGCTGGTCATTGAGCTCATCGACGAACGGGAGGCTCCCGTCCGCCGTGAGTCGTTTTACTACAAGGAAGGCATCGTGGAGTTCGTCCGCCAGCTCGGAATGAACAAGGATGTCATCAATGAAGAGCCTATTGCCATTTCCGGCGTCCGCAAGGTGGAAGTGGAATACGACGGCAAGAGGATGGACGACGATGTTCTGGTGGACGTGGTCTTCCAGTACAACAGCACGTATGAAACCAACATCCTCTGCTTTGCCAACTCCATCTACAACGGCGATGGCGGTACGCATCTTTCCGGCTTCCGGAGCGCCCTCACGCGCGTGATCAACGGCTATGCCAAATCCAACGGGCTGCTGAAGGAAAAAGACCCCTCCCTGAGCGGGGAGGACGTCCGGGAAGGCCTCGTGGCGGTCATCTCCGTCAAGATGCCCAATCCCCGCTTCTCCTCCCAGACGAAGGACAAGCTGGTGAACACGGAAATCGAAGGCGTGGTGAGCAACGTCGTGTACGAAGAGATCAAGACGTACTTCGAGGAAAATCCGGCGATGGCCAAGAAGATCATCGAAAAGAGCATCACGGCCGCCCGCGCGCGGGAAGCCGCCCGCAAGGCCCGTGAAACGGTGCGTAAAAGCGCCCTTTCTATCGGTGGCCTGCCCGGCAAGCTGGCGGACTGCTCCGACCGGGACCCCGCCAAGTGCGAACTCTTCATTGTGGAAGGCGACTCCGCCGGCGGTTCCGCCAAAATGGGCCGCGACCGCCGCACGCAGGCCATCCTGCCTTTGCGCGGCAAGGTGCTCAACGTGGAAAAGGCCCGGCTGGACAAAGCCCTGGGAAGCAAGGAAATCCAGAACATGATCACGGCTATCGGCGCCGGGATCGGGGAAGGGGATGACGAAGCCTCCTTCAAGCTGGACCGCGTGCGCTACCACAAAATCATCATCATGACTGACGCCGACGTGGACGGCGCCCACATCCGGACGCTGCTTCTCACCTTCTTCTGCCGCCACATGCCGCAATTGGTGCGCGCTGGGTATCTCTACATTGCCCAGGCTCCCCTCTACCGCATTATCCGCAAGAAAAAGGAGGAATACGTGCAGGATGACGTCGCCCTGAACCGCAAGCTCATTGAGCTGGCCGTCAACGACGTGACGCTGCGCATGGCGGACGGTTCCCGGACGTTCACTTCTGAGGAACTCTCCACCATCCTGGAAACGCTGGTCAACCTCCAGCGCTACACGGAATCCGTACAGACGCAGGGCGGTTCCTTCGGGGACCTGCTTACTCACCGCGAGCAGCACGGGGAATTCCCCGAATTCCTCGTCAAAATCCGCTGCGGGAATGAAGAAGAAATATGCTACTTCCATGATGTGGAAGCCCTGACGGCTTTCTCCGACGAGAACAGGGACCTTTTCATCTTCGGGATGCCTTCGGAAGAAGAGCTCCTTGCCAATCCCGTTCCGGACCGGGAAGGCCCCAGCCGCCGTTCCATCACGCACGAACTGCATGAGGCCAAAGCCATCACCCGCACGCTGGTGCGGCTGGCGGAACTGGGCATACCGTCCAACATGCTCGTTTCCCTGGACAAGCCCCTGTTTGAACTGGTGGAAGGTGAAGGGGAAAAGGAACGGATCACCCCCCTCTTCTCCGTCATGGACATCCTGGAAACCGTCATCGGCATCGGCAAGCGCGGCGTGGAAATCACGCGATTCAAGGGTCTCGGTGAAATGGATGCCAAGGACCTGTTCAAGACGACGATGGACCCGGAAAAGCGCGAGCTGCTCCGCGTCATCCTGAATGACGACAACGCCGTGAGGGCTGATGAAATGTTCACCATCCTGATGGGGGACGTCGTGGAACCCCGCAAAAACTACATTGTGGACCACGCCCTCAATGTCCGCAACCTTGACATCTAATCCCCATCCTTTTTCTCAGCACCATGGAAAACAATAGAATCAAACCGGTGGACGTAGCCAACGAGCTGTCCACCTCCTTCCTGGACTACTCCATGTCCGTCATCATCTCCCGCGCCCTGCCGGACGTGAGAGACGGCCTCAAGCCTTCCCAGCGGCGCATTCTCTACGCCATGAAGGAACTGAACCTCAGCCCGGGCGGGAAGACCCGCAAATGCTCCAAGATCGTGGGGGACACGATGGGTAACTACCACCCGCACGGAGATGCCGCCATTTACGGCACGCTGGTGAATATGGCGCAGGACTGGTCCATGCGCGACATCCTGGTCATCGGCCAGGGTAACTTCGGTACTCCGGACGGTGACCCGCCCGCCGCCGCCCGATACACGGAAGCTAAGCTCTCCGGCATGGGGGTCGCCCTGATGGCGGACCTGGACAAGGATACGGTGGACTTCGTTCCCACGTACGACAACGAGCATACGGAACCCACCGTCTTCCCTTCCGCCTTCCCCAACCTGCTGGTGAACGGCGGCACCGGGATTGCGGTGGGGATGGCCACCAACATGCCTCCGCACAACCTGGGGGAAGTGGTGGACGGCATCTGCGCCGTAATCGACTCCCCGCACATGACGGTGGATGAACTGCGCCAGTTCATCAAGGGGCCGGACTTCCCCACCGGGGGCGACATTCTGGGCTTCTCCGGCATTGACAACTACTTCCGCACCGGACGCGGTTCCGTGCGCATCCGCGGCAAGATCGACATTGAGCAGACGGATTCCGGCAAGGACCTGCTCATCATCCGGGAAGTTCCCTACGGCGTAAACCGCGCCGCCCTTCAGGAACGCATCGCGGAACTGTACAAGGACAAGATACTGACGGACATCTCCGGCATCCGCGACCTTTCCGACGAAAAAACCTGCATTGAAATCGAGCTCAAGCGGGACGCCCGTCCGCAGGTGGTCATGAACCAGCTCTACAAGCTCACGTCCATGGAGACCTCCTTCTCCGTGAACATGCTGGCGATTCACGACAACCGGCCCAAGACGCTCGCCATGCTGGACGCCATCAACTTCTACATTGAGCACCGGCGCGAGGTGGTCGTGCGCCGCACGCGCTACCTGCTGGGCGACGCCGAGAAGGACGCCGAACGGCTGGAAGCCTTCCTGCTGGCCCTGGGCCACATGGACGACTTCATCCGCATCATCCGCGACTCCAAAAACAGGGAGGAAGCCCGTGAACGCCTCCAGGCATATACCTTCACCACGCAGACGGCGGAAAGCCTCGGCATCCTGATCCGTTCCCAGCCCTCCGTGCAGGAGGACCGCTACATCTTCACGGAACGCCAGGTAAACTCCATCCTGGACCTGCGCCTGTACCAGTTGACGGCCCTGGAAAACGACAAAATCTCCGCGGACTACATGGAGCTCCTCGTCCGGATCAAGGACTATCTGGACATTCTGGCCAACGAATCCCGCGTGCTGGGCATCGTGAAGGACGAGCTGATGACCATCAAGGACAAATATGCCACGCCGCGCGTCACCCGTATCATCCCGTTCGCCGGGGACATGGCCATTGAAGACCTGATCCCGAACGACACGATGATTGTCACCATCACGCACAGCGGCTACATCAAACGCACCAACTCCGCGGAATACCGCGTGCAGGCGCGCGGCGGCAAGGGCGTGAAAGCCGCTACCACGAAGGGGGCGAAAAAGGATACGGAAGCGGACTTCATCGAGCACCTGTTCGCCGCCCAGAACCACGACTACCTGATGTTCTTCACGAACACCGGGCGCGTGTACGTGGACCGTGTGTACGAAATTGACGAAGCCGCCCGCAGCGCACAGGGCCGCAACATCAAAAACCTGCTGGACCTCCAGCCGGAAGAAGCCATTGCCGCCATTCTGCGTCTGGAACGCCGGGTGGATGAAAAGGGCAATGACATCACCTTCGCGGAGGACAGCGGCAACGTCGTCTTCGCCACAAAGGACGGCACGGTCAAAAAAACCAGCCTGAACGACTTTGTCAACTACCGCAAGGCGGGCATCATCGCCATCAACCTGGAAGAAGGCAACAGCCTGGTGAATGCGGAACTGACCACCGGGGAAAACGAAATTGTGCTCGTCACCCACGACGGCATGAGCATCCGCTTCCCGGAAAGCGACCTGCGCACGCAGGGCCGCAACACCATCGGCGTCCGCGGCATCCGTCCCCGTTCCGGGGACTATGTGGTGGCCCTCGCCATCGTGGATCCGCAGAAAACCCTGCTGGTGGCCTCTGAAAACGGGCTCGGCAAGCGCACCTCCTTTGACGAATACCGCACACAGGGCCGCGGCGGTACCGGCATCAAGACCATGAACTGCACGGACAAGACCGGTAAGGTGGTATCCGCCACAGTCGTCTCCGATGAGGATGAACTCATGCTGATGACCACGGCGGGGCAGTCCGTCCGCATCAAGGTGGCGACCGTTCGTGAAACGGGCCGTGCCACTCAGGGCGTGAAGCTGATGACTCTGAATGACGGAGAGGCCATCCAGGACATTTCCATCGTCATTCCGGACGATGATGATGAAGAGATGGAAGGGGCCGAAGCCGGGGAGAATGCCGCCGACTCCGCGGAAGAAGAACCCGCCGCTGAAGCGGAAGCTCCCGGAGAAGAATAAAACTCACAGGAACCCCGCTCCGGAATGCGCCGGAGCGGGGTTCTTCATCCATCCTTTTTATGGAAGAACCTCTTTCCCTGCAAAAATGCGCCGAACGTCTGGAACGGCGCGGATTCAGAAGCTTTGTGGTTTCTGGCCTGAAAGAAGCCGCAGACCTGATGCGCGGCCTGGTGCGGGAACTCAGCCCGGCGTCCGCCTCCTATGGGGATTCCATGACCTTGAAGGCCACAGGAATTCTTGATGAACTGAATGCCAGCCCGGATATTCAATTCTACGACGGTTTCGTTCCGGGCATGGACCGGGAGGAAAAATGGGAAATCCGCCGCCGCGGCATGACGGCGGACCTTTTCCTGACCGGCATCAACGCTGTCAGCATGAAGGGAACCCTGCACTGGGTGGACATGGTGGGTAACCGGGTGGCTCCCGTCGCCTTCGGCCCCCGGAACGTCATCCTGCTGGCGGGCGCCAACAAGCTGGTGGCTACGCCGGAAGAGGCGCGTGAACGCATCCGCCGCATTGCCCCGCTGAACGCAAGGCGCCATGAGGACTTCAAAACTCCCTGCATGTACACGGGAACCTGTGCGGACTGCAACTCTCCGGACCGCCTGTGCAACATCCACATGTCCATCGTTAAATGTTTCCCCAAGGGAAGGATTGCCGTCATCCTGATGGAGGAATCCGGGGGGCTTTGAACCGTTCTGCCATGTCCCCTCAATCCCGGATAGAAATCATGGCTCCGGCGGGTTCGTTCGAATCCCTGGCCGCCGCACTTCAGGGCGGTGCGGACTCCGTGTACTTCGGCATAGGGAAGCTGAACATGCGTTCCCGCGCCACGGCAAACTTTGCGGAGGAAGACCTGCCGGAAATCGTGGCCCGCTGCCATGAGACGGGGGCAAAAGCCTACCTGACGCTGAACATCATCGTGTATGATGAGGAACTGGAGACGGTGCGGAATCTGTGTGCCGCCGCAAAAGCCGCCGGAGTGGACGCCGTCATCGCTTCCGATCTGGCGGTAATCACCCACGCGCATTCCATCGGGCTGGAGGTGCACATGTCCGTTCAGGCGAATGTCTGCAACATGGCTTCTGTCAGGTTTTACGCACAATATGCGGATGTGGTTGTCCTTGCCCGTGAACTGACGCTGGGGCAAATCAGGCGTATCATTGACGGCATCCGGGATGAAGGAATCCGCGGGCCTTCCGGTGATCTTATCCGGGTGGAAATCTTTGCGCACGGCGCCTTGTGCGTGGCCGTGTCCGGCAAATGCCACATGAGCCTGGCAGCCTATAACTCTTCCGCCAACCGCGGAGCCTGTTTCCAGAACTGCCGCCGCGCCTACCGCGTGACGGATGAGGAAACGGGCAACGAACTGGTGATTGACAACAAATACGTGATGTCTCCCCGGGACCTGTGCACCGTCCAGGTTCTGGACCAGATTCTGGACGCCGGAGTCTCCGTCCTGAAGCTGGAAGGCCGGGGCCGTTCCTCCGACTACGTGCGGACGGTGACCTCCGTGTACCGGGAAGCGGCCCGCGCGTGCCTGGAGGGAGCCTTCTCTCCCGCCAGGGCGAATGCGTGGATGGAGCGGCTGGAATCCGTCTTCAACCGGGGATTCTGGAAAGGCGGCTACTATCTGGGCGTAACATGGGGGGAATGGAGCGGCTCTGCGAACAGTCGCGCCGCCCTGCTGAAAATCCACATTGCCAAGGTCGGCAACTTCTACCGGAAAAATGGGGTGGCGGAAATCTGCCTGGAAGCGGGTGCGCTCTCCACAGGACAGACCATTCTCATTGCCGGTCCTACGACGGGAGCTGTCCGGGTGGAGGTAAAGGCCATGCGGAAGGAAACGGAAGAGGGCATGGTTCCCGTGGAATCCGCAGGAAAAGGGGAAACCGTGTACATCGTGGTCCCCGAGCAGGTCCGCCGCCGGGACAAGGTCTATCTGCTCCGTCCCCGGAGGCTGGAAGACGCGGCCGGGAATAATTGACGGATTATCTTTGTTCCCTTTGCAGGTGGCATATATATGATTCACCTTGTTTTTTTGTTTTATTTATGAATCATGTTCCAATGGATTCTGTGACGAGGAATGACTATTTTTAATAATAGATGGTAAAGAATTCCATTCGCCGCATACCCCGTCCGGCAGTGCATTGATCCCGGTAGTAAAACAACTGGAAAAATGGGCGGATGAATTCCGCCCGGCCATGAAAGGAATGTAGGGAATGGAGGATTGAGGAAAAGCTGTTCCTGGGGTCCAAAGCAGGTGTGAATTCCTGTAATCATGGGTGCCCGGTCTGTTCTCTCTTCATGAAGACGGAATGGATGCTGTTCCCGGCTCGGCCACAAAAAACGGATATCCCGGTAACAGGATATCCGTTGTGAAAATAAAGTTCGGAAAGCAATTCACTCCTGCCGCCTTCTGCGGCGGAGCGCCAGAAAAGCCAGTCCCGCCAGTCCAAGGGTGGCGGTAGCCGGTTCCGGGACGCTGAGCGCGGCGATTTGTTCTGGGCTCAGAACGCCCTGATAGAGCTGGACATTGGAAAAATCGGCTGTCTGATTGTTGTTTCCGTTAAGGGGGCGCCCGCCCAGGGAAAAAGTGTCCAGCTTTTCGTTTGTTCTGTTATTAGAAGCCAGCATAGCAGTGGCGATTGCCTGTCCGTTCAGGTACAGGGTCAGGGCGGCGGTGCCCGTCTGGGTAACGCCGTCATTGGCGCCGGCGTCCACGGTGATGATGAAGGTTTGTTCCAAACCCTGAACGACGGTGCCCGGCGTGGAAGTCATTTCACTCAGCAAATAGCCTTCCGGCGCAAATCCCCAGCCGGCGTTGTCGCCTTTAGTGTAGTTGACCTTCAAATTCCAGCTGCTGGATTCCCCCAGACCGAACAGGACGGGCCAGTTGGTAGTGCCTTCCCCGTTCAGGCTAGCTTTGACGACAAAGCTGAAACTATTGTTCAAGGAAAGGGGGGAGGAATTATCCGTAAAGGTCAGGCGGGAACCGCCGGAATTGTAAATGCCGTCCGTAACGGAACCGCCGCCGAAGGACGGCGTGATGCCGGAATAGGAAGCCCCGTTGCTGTCCGTTACCACGATATTGTCCGCGTTCGGTGAGCTGGAAGTCCCGGTAAAGGACATATCCCATATCAATGTCCCTGCAGCCTGGGCCGTGTGCAAGGTGCCAAGCATGGCTGTGCAGGAGAAAAGAAGCAGTGTCTTTTTCATGAATTTAAAATTGAAAATGTGGTTAAACGTGTGAACCCAGGCAAATTCAAAGAGAGGATATGGATATCCCCCGTTATCCGGATTGATAATCCGCGGTATTTGCTTGTTTGCCCTTATTGACCCGGGTTAGAGGCAAAACGGCGTCCGCGGGAGAAATATCATTCCAGGTGAAGGAAAAAGGATGTGCTGTGCGTAGTATGTAAAACTGTGTGCCATGTTTGACTATTATTCCCTTCTCCGCCTTTCCTTCCTGGGCTGTGCCGTAATGTTCTCCAGCGTGCTCCAGGCTGCCGCCTTGCAGCCGTGGCTGCGGGATTTGTCCGGAATTCCTCTTCCAGCATCTGGGAAAGACGGGAATGAGTGGATGAAAAAATTGTGGACCCGGACGGCGGATTATGTAGCGTCTGTTCCCGAGCTGGAAGCCGCCGATGACTGCGGGGATGCCATGGTGATGCTGGCTCCAGTGTTCCGGGCGTGGCCGGATGCGGAAGCGGCGGGGGCAAGACTGGCTGAAATTCTTTCCCTGCCCGTGGAGCAGGCGGGTCCCGTCTCTTCATGGAATGACCTGATGAAGCATGAAGACGCCATTCTGAAGCAAATCCGCTTCATCAGATTGAAAAAGCTGGCTTCCTGTTATGATGCAGGGGCCATCCGCCGTGCCGTCGCCCGCAACCGGGAAAAATATGGAGAACGGTATCCGGATGCCGACAAATTCCTGGAGCGGCTTGATGCCTGGGAAAAAAAGCTGGGGCCTATCCAGCCGTGGATTGAAAAGGCCGGACCGGACCAAGAAGATATCCTGAGGGAACTGGTGGAATTACGCAAAAAGGCTCTGATCGACTCCCTGCCGGAGCAGGATTCCGTTAGGGAATGGGTGGCGGTGCGGCGGTTCAACCCGTCCGGCGGAAGCTCCTTCAACCATGACCGCCCGGCCAACTGGCAGGGCATCAGCAGCATGCCGGGGCCCGGGCGCGTGTACCGCAGCGGCATCATGAAATTCAGCGGCACGTCTTCCTCTTCCCCGGCGGGCCGCCTTTTGGAGGACGACCGCTGGATGGGGCATCTGGAACTGGATTTTTCCGGGGAACGGCTCATGTTTACGGGCAACCGCTTCGGAAAAAAGGAACAGCGGCCCTGGGACGTTTTTGAACTGGACCTGAAAACCGGGAAAAAGGAATCCCTTACCGCCCACATGCCGGCGGACACGGACAGCTACAACTCCTGCTACCTGCCGGACGGCCGCATCATCTTCATTAATACCTCCGGCATGCAGGGCGTGCCCTGCGTCACCGGAGTGGATTACGTGGGGAACATCCACCTTTACGACCGCGAGAAGAAGACGACCCGGCGGCTCACCTTTGACCAGGACAACAACTGGTTCCCCACCATGCTTCCGGACGGCCGCGTGATGTTCCTGCGCTGGGAGTACACGGAAAGCGCCCACTACTTCAGCCGCGTGCTGATGCACATGAACCCCGACGGCAGCGATCAGAAGGAATATTACGGCTCCAACTCCTATTGGCCCAACAGTCTGTTTAACGCCCGCCCCCTTCCCGGCAGGCCGGGTATGTTTGCGGGCATTGTCAGCGGACACCATGGAGTCAAGCGGCTGGGGGAACTGGTCATCTTTGATGTGAACCGGGGGCGCACCGCCACGGAGGGCGCGGTGCAGAAAATTCCCGGATATGGAAAACCCGTGGAAAACGTGACCAGGGACCAGTTGGTGGAGGGATTGAAGACTCCCTATTTTGCAGAACCGTACCCGTTGAGCGCGGAAACCTTCCTGGCCGTCTCCTCCCCTTCCGGCACGGGAGGAGTGACCAACGTGGTCTGGTGCGACGTGTACGACAACATCGTCCCCCTGACGGCTTCCTCCTACTTCATTTATGCCGATCCTACACCCTTGAGGCCGCGGAAAAAGCCCCCCGTGCTGCATGACCGCGTGAAGCCGGACGACAAAACGGCCACGGTATATGTTTCCGACGTGTACCGCGGCCGGGCCATGGAGGGCGTGCCCAGGGGGGAAGCCAGGTCTTTGCGCGTATTCATGTCGGAATACAGCCCGCGGGACACGGGCAGCCATTATGCCATGGGCATGGAAAGCAACTGGGATTTGAAGGTGCTGTACGGAACGGTGCCCGTGAATCCGGACGGGTCCGCCATCTTCACCGCCCCCGCCAACCAGCCTTTGACCCTTCAGGTGCTGGACGGGCAGGGCCGCGCGCTGGCCCTGATGCGGAGCTGGTTCACGGCCATGCCGGGAGAGACTTTAAGCTGCATCGGCTGCCATGAGCACCAGAACGCCGCGCCTCCCGCCAGGCCGGTGATGGCTTCCAGGCAAAAGCCTGCTGACATTGTCCCGTGGTATGGGCCGGCCCGTACGTTTTCCTTCGTCAATGAGGTGCAGCCGGTGCTGGACCGCCATTGCATCCGCTGCCATTCCGCGGAGAACAAAAGCAGGCAGGGGGTGCCGGATTTCATGACTCTGGAGGCCGTCAAGGGTGCTCCGGCGCCGGGTTCCGTGGCTTATTGGAATCTGCATCCGTATGTGCGCCGCAACGGACCGGAAGGAAACTATCTGGGATTGGCTCCCACGGAATTTGCTGTAGATACGTCCGAACTCTACCAGTTGCTCAAAAAAGGGCATCATCATGTGGACATGCCGGAGGAAGACTGGCACCGTCTGGTGACCTGGATGGACATGAACGCCCCCTATCTGGGCGAATGGCTCGGAGAGCGCAATGAAAATCTGCTGAAGCGCCGCTATGACCTGCACAAGATGTTTTCCGGCGTGGAACGGAACTACGTGACCATGAAGGATTCCCGTTTCCGCAGGGATGCCGGGGCGAACGTGTCCCATAGCGGATGCTCCGTTCCTTCGCCCCGCCGGGAAAACATAACCGTTCCGTCCCCTCAGAATGAAACGCTGACGCTGGATTTGGGGAACGGCGTAAACATGGCGTTCCGCCGCATCCCGTCGGGAGAATTCACGATGGGAAGCGAGCTGGAAACTCCCGCGGAAAAGCCCGTTGCCAAAGTGCGGATGGAAAAGCCGTTCTGGATGGGAGAGGCGGAAGTCACCCTGGAACAATACCGCCAATTTGATCCGGAATACCTCAACGGCTGGTACGACATGCACTACAAGGACCAGGTCAGGCCCGGGTACGACATGGATGCCAATCCGCGGTTTCCGGTTATCCGTGTGCCGTGGACGAAGGCCATGGAATTCTGCCGCTGGCTTTCCGCAAAAACAGGTAAAAAGGTAACTCTGCCCACGGAGGCGCAGTGGGAATATGCCGCGCGGGGCGGAGTGGAGACGGACTTCTTTTTCGGCGGCCGCGATTCCGATTTTTCCGCCTATGCCAATCTGGGAGACGTGACGCTGAAGGAACTGGCCGTCTCCGGCGTGGATCCCAAGCCGATCAGGAATCCCAACCGTTTCTGGGACTTCGTGCCCAGGGATGAAAAATTCAATGACGGAACGCTGCACCTGGCTCCCGTGAAAAGCTACAGGCCGAACGGCTACGGACTGTACGACATGATCGGAAATGCCGCGGAATGGACCCGTTCGGAATACAGACCCTATCCGTGGAACGGGAAGGACGGCCGCAACGAGACCCTGGATTCCCGCGTTCCCCGCACGGTGCGCGGCGGCTCCTGGTATGACCGCCCCAGACGGGCCACGTCCTCCTGGCGCTGGGGATATCCCGGCTGGCGTCCCGTGTACAACGTGGGCTTCCGTGTGATTATTGAAGACTGATTGACTGCCATGAAGATGAAACATATGCTTCCTTCTTTTCTTGCCGCAGCCTGCTGCCTGCTGGCCCTTGTCTCATGCAGGCAGGAACCGGACTCCGGGGCCGGTCCCGTGGCTCCGGTGGATGTCAAGGTTTATGGAAAACTGGCAGCCGTTCTGGGGCATGGGAGGAAAAAGCTGGAACTGGTGGATCCCGGTTCCGGGAAAGTGGTGAAAAGCATCCGCCTGTCCGGGAAGCCCAACGGCATGGCAATTGACGGAAATACCGCCTATGTGGCGGAAGGCGGCCCCGGAGGCGTGGTGGAAGTGGTCGCTCTGGACACGGGAACCGTGAAGGGAGCCTTCCCGGCAGGGCATACGCCCATGTCTCCGGTGGTGCGCAATGGTAAATTGTATGTGGCCGCCAGATTCGATTCCAAGATTGTGGAAATGGACGCTTCTTCTGGAAAAGTGCTGAATTCCTGGCCTGCCTCCCGTGAACCGGTGGCCCTGGCCGTCTCCCCGGACGGAAAGAAAATATGGGCGGCCAACCATTTGCCCGCAGGCGCGGCGAACGGGGACTTCACTGCGGCGGCGCTGACCCTGGTTGAGAACGGGAAGGCGGTTCATTTCCCCCTGGCCAACGGAACGCAGGGCGTGCGGGGCATGGCCGTCAGCCCGGACGGCCGCTACCTGGCCGTGGCGCACGTGCTGAGCCGCTACCAGATGCCGACGACGCAGCTGGACCGGGGCTGGATGAACACGAATGCCGTGACCATCATGGACACGGCATGTCCGGACAGGCCGCATCCCGTCCTGCTGGACGATCCGGACGCGGGGGCCGCCAATCCGTGGGGCGTGCTCTTTTCCCCGGACGGAAGCCGCCTGCTCGTCACGCATGCCGGCACGCATGAACTCTCCATTATTGATTTTCCCGCGTTGCTGGCGCGCATGAAGAAGGAGGACCGGGCGGGGAACCCCGTATCCGAAAGGCTGGGATTCCTGCACGACATCCGCACCCGCGTCCGCCTGCCCTTGAACGGTCCCCGCGCCCTGGCTTCCGACGGGGAAAACGTTTATGTAACGGGATATTTCTCTGATACGCTGGCGCAGGTGCCGCTCAAGGCGGACGCCGTCCCCCGGAACATTCCCTTGAACGCGGAATACCGTCCTTCCAGGGAACGGCTGGGTGAACAGTACTTCAACGACGCCTCCCATTGCTTCCAGGGGTGGCAGAGCTGCGCCACCTGCCACCCGGACGCCCGCGTGGACGGCCTGAACTGGGACCTGCTGAACGACGGCATGGGCAATCCGAAAAACACGCGCACCATGTTCCTCTCCCACCGGACAAGTCCCGTGATGAGTCTCGGCGTGCGTGCGTCTGCGGAAGTGGCCGTTACCGCGGGTTTTGTGCACATCCAGTTCATGGAGCCGGACGGAGACCTGGCCGCGTGCGTCAACGAGTACCTGAAAAACATGAAGGAGGTGCCCAGCCCGTTTTTGATGGCCGGCCATCCTTCCCGCCCTCAGACGAAGGAAACCGGGTGCGCCCAGTGCCACGCGCCCGGCGTGGAGCGCGGGTCCCTTACGGAATCCGCGCGCCGGGGCAGGGAAATCTTCAAGACGGCCGGATGCGTTCAATGCCATCCCCATCCGTATTTCACAACCAAGGAGCTGGTGGCCACAGGAACGGCGAAAGGACTGGATGAAGGCAGGAAAATCCTGGTTCCTTCCCTGGTGGAAGTCTGGCGCACCGCCCCCTATCTGCATGATGGCCGCGCGAAAACCCTTCGGGAAGCTGTCACGGTGCACAACCGGGGAGATATCCGCGGAAAAACGAGCAGTCTGAACGACAGGGAACTGGAAGACCTGGTCAACTACGTACAATCCCTTTAAAGGGGGAGAAAGGAAAGGCATGGCTGGAAAACTACGGGAAATATCCGTATGGGATGATGGAACCGGAACAGGGGAACGTTTCTTCTGCATGACTGCGGAACCGGGCGGAAGCTTTGAGGAAGAGTTGCATTCCCTGATGGACAGGTACCGTGAATCGGGTGGAGACGGAGGAGACGAGTTCCTGCTGCGCTTCCATGTCAGCGATCCTGCCCGGCAGTCGGAACTGCTGAGCCGTGTGGTGAAAGGGCGTCGTTCCTATGTTTCCATCGTAGGACAGCCCCCGGCAAACGGTTCCCGCGTGGCGTTGGAGGCATGGCATCTGGGCGGCATGCTGGGAAAAAGCAAGGAGGAAACGGAAGAAGGAACGGTACTGGTGGCGCGGAGGAAGCATTACCGCCTGTTTCTGGCAGGCAGGCGCACGGCTGCCGTGTGCGGCAGCCACGACCAGATGCAGGAGGAATTCCGCTGGCTGGACCGTGTGGCCGCCGCGCAGGGAGGAACTGTCCCGGCTCTGGTTCACCGCACCTGGATTTACTGCCGGGACATTGACAACAACTATCGGGGGCTGGTGGAAGGCCGCAATGAGAGCTTTGACCGTTACGGACTGAGTCCGGAGAACCATTACATCGCCAGCACCGGCATTGAAGGCTGTACGGAAACGCCGGGGCGCCTGCTGCACATGGACAGCCTGGGCATTGCCGGGCTGAAGCAGGGGCAGGTCAGGTACATGGAAGCTCCGGACTACCTTTCTCCCACGCACCTGTACCGGGTGGCTTTTGAACGCGGCGCCCGCATCGTGTACGGCGACCGCTCCCATTACTTCATCTCCGGCACGGCCAGCATTGATGCGGCGGGGAACATCGTTCATCCCGGGAATGTGAAGCGCCAGACCGTGCGCACCCTGGAAAACATGCGTGCGCTGATGGAACGGAGCGGTGGAAGCCTTTCCCACCTGAAGCAGGCCGTCGTGTATTTGCGGGACTGGGCGGACCGGGATGTGGTCGAGTGTGCGCTGATGGATTCTCCGCTGGCGCACGTGCCGCACCTGCTGTTGAAAGCTCCGGTGTGCCGTCCGGGCTGGCTGGTGGAAATAGACGGCATCGCCGTCAATGGAGCGGGAGATTCTTCTTTTGCTCCCTTGTGAACGGCAGCCGTTTCCCGCCCCTGCGGAAATTCGGGGCTGTCCCGTTCTCTTGGAAAAATCGGTTTCCGGCATGCGCGCTGCCGGGCATTCAATCGGATCGTCGGGGGGCTGAATACCCCCACCCTGTCAAGGGCGCATTTTTTTCTTTCTGCCTGCTCCCTTGTACAGGAATTTCGTTTTGGGCTCACGTCCAACGGTACGGTCGATGAGGTCGGGAATCTCCTTGTCGGAATATCCGGCCAGTTTGATATATTTCCTTACCAGGGCCGCATTTCCCGGAAAATATTCTACCAGTAAATTTAAAAATGTTTTTTCCAGGGAATCCGTGCGCATTTTGGCGGCATTGTTGCGCAAATCCTCAGTGTTGATTTTATTGTGAATCAGAATGGATCTGAGATTAGCCTGGTTGATGTCGATTTTCCGGTCATGGTAAAGCAGCCTTTTCTTTTCTTCCTCTTCCTCTTCCTGGAGCTGCCGTTTCTGTTTTTCTCCCAGATCCGGATCATAATTTTGTTTGATGTCGTGAAGAATTTTAGCGGCATAAAGGGCGTACAGACCAGCAATTTTCTCACGCGAGACGGACAGCACGGCAGCAAGCCTGTCTATATCCTGAGTGGCTATATACCGGGCCGCGCTTGTCTTGACGTCGTAATCCAGTGTCTTGTCCTCTCTCCAGGAATCGGGAATTTCCGGAGATGCGTCCATTTGGAAAAGGGGCGCCGCCGCAATGTAATAAAAAGTCCACAAGTCGTTTTGAACTTGCTCCGTGTTTTTGTCCTGAATCCTGCCATTCTCTTTCAATAGTTTTTTTGACCTTTTGTAAAACTCTTCCAGCCTGCCCTGGTCCAAAAGGTCCTTGAGTCCGGAGGCGGTATATTCCGAATGTTTAACAAAATCGGGATAAGGCGGTTTTTCCACGTTTGGATTCAAGACTGCCGGAGCGCCCTGAATGAAAGAAAGGGGCGACAGGCCGCAGAATAAACAGGCAAGGAGGCTTTTCATAAGAATTTGGTCAGGGTTTCCGGTTTTCTCTTTGGAGTATAATATTGCGTTTTGATAGCTGTGCGTTGAACGCCGCGTCCAAATTTGGTGATTTTGATGGTTACTCCTTCTTCATTGGGGGCTGGGCTGACCATGTAAACAGGAAACGCTGGTTTCCATTCATCGTGCCCCTTTTCCCCGGTCTTGGATTTTTGGCGTGGTGGGCGATGACTTTTTGATGGTCATGGGTATCGGTTTCAGGAACAGCGACTGTAAATTCTTTTTCTTTAACCGTATTGTATTCGGTCGTAGCCCAAACGTCCACTTTTCTTCCGTGAATGGAATAAGGATTGATCTTGATTTTGGCAGGGTTACCCATTTCTTTATCCGGCTCTCCCAGATTTTCTCCTTTCAGAATGGTCCATTTGATCTTTTGAGCATTCCCGATGAGGGAATCTTTTCCTGTTAAAAGAAGATCGACAGATTCTCCAATGCCCAGCCTGGTCCGCTTTCTGTCTCCGCTTCACTTTTCGGAACTTCTTTTCCCTCTTCTCTTGCAAGATGAATATCGGCTGATAATTCATCCGTCGCTGAGTCAATTTGAAAGACTCCCGTGTCTTCTTCCTCTGCCTGGATGGGCGGCAGCACAGCTAATCCAATCAGATACACGGTCCATTTGATGAGAAGGAACGAACTGGTCATGGGATGGAAAAGAAGCTCTCTAATAAATTCCATGGAAGAGTTTTTTTCTCCATTGTCCACAAATAATTTTTATAAAATATAGATTAATTTGCAATCTAACAATTATTTGAGGTAATTAAAAAATTGATGATAAATATTATAAATAGCTGTTCCTGCCGGAAGTGGCTGAATAAAAGGAAATGGCCGATTTCGCTTGTTATCTCTCAGAAGGACGACTACCGTATCTTTGCATGACGTACCGCCTCAATACAGACCGCCTGGTACTTTTTTCCGTGCTGTTGTGGGGTCTACTCCCTCCGGGACTTTTTGCATGGGGGAGCAATCCGCCTACTCCCGATAATGTGAGGTGGCTGGACCAGTTCTGTTCCAGTTATGTGGAATTCCTGACCATGGGAGGAATTCTCGGAATCATCATCGGTTTTGTGTGTGCCGTTCTGATCTGGCTGGTGCACCGGCTCACTTGGGCGCGGAGTGTCAAGATAGCCGTCCTGTTCCTGCTGTCCGCCGTGATCCTGATCCTGTACGGCGGCTCCCTGTCCTTTGCGCTGTTTTATTTGCCCCTCGCCCTGATCAACCCTGCCGTGTACTGTTTCAGCGTGAGCAAGGCGGAATGACCGGGAAGAAGGGGCGCATTGGCTGCCCGTATTTTTCGGCATGCCTGCCGCCGGAAGAATAAGGTGGAATTAATTTTAGTTGACAGTCAATGAAATAGATTGTTATTCCGTAAAGGATAACTTGCTATTTCCTATGAACAGGCTCTTTTCCGGCATTGCCGGCAGATTCATTTCCTTTTCTTCATTCCGTCATGGATGGCCATGTGTTGTTATGGCTGCATTGCTGCTCTCGGCAGGCTGGGCGCAGGGGGAAACGTGCATGCAGCTCACGCCGTCGGGCTGGAAGGAGAGGGAAGATAGAAAGGAAGATTACTTGTTGACGGGGCTGAAGGAAAAAATAGGAATCTTGCCATTGCTGAACGGAGGAATATGGAAGCCGGAGGACATCGTTCCTCCGGAAGGGAACGTGGCATGCGGAGACAAATTTCTTCTGCCTGAGTCGAAGGGGGGGCGGGAACGCTGGATATTGATGGACCGGGAAGGGAATGAATGTGCTCATTTGGATGTGTATTTATTTGAGTCGGAAAGGATGGCGAGAAAGGAATTTATTCTTGAGCGTGAATCGTTCTCCCAGCTGGGAGATCTTGTTGTCTGGGGGAAGGATGTGGCCGGAGAACGAGGAACCTGGTGCATGTACCGTTTATCCGGAAAGAGCGTGGATTGCCCCGAGTTTGCTGTGCGGGGAAATCTGGGAATCGATTTCTGGACGGGCGGCCGGGATTTTTCCATTTCCCTGCCGGAAGTGGAACAATTGTTTGATTTGTTTCTGGACAGGAAAAATCATATTGCCGCCGGAGAGGAGCTAAACCGGGCGTTGGAAAAAAAACGGAAAAGGAGGGCGGAATATGATAGAGAAAAGAAGGAACAATACCTCATGGATGAAAAAATAGGTCCGGAGGAACGACGCCGGATGGACCCCTGGTACGGGATGCCTGAATTATGCCGGACGATTGCCGGATTTGGCAGGGAACAGGTCCCCGTGGATTTGCTGAGGCATGAGGAGGTTTTGAGTGAAGAACTTCAAATTCCCAATGTTCATGAGGGCTGCATGCACTTTGCCCTGTTTCACGGAGGGATCGAACATGGACTCTATCTTGGCATGTTTCAAGAGTTGCGCCATGGCGCCCATGCCGTGCTGAATCCTGTCACCCCCTGGGATGATACGCTCACCAGGTCGGATTTTATAGAAATCCTGGTAGCTCACGCGCGCAGCCGGAAGGAGGCGATGGAGCTGTTGCTCAAGATGCGTTTCTACGATCCGTTGGGACGGAAAAGGGATGTACGTGCCGTTGCGGCGGAAACCGATATGGGGAACTCCAAAAAAACGGGACTGGTGGGAGATTTCGATATGTTTGCCGGTTCCGTTTGCGCTCCGGGTGAAAACAGAAGTGGAGCGAAAATAGCGTCTTCCGTATATTTCCTGCGGAGGAATACGGCGGTGATGCTGGTATCCTCTGATCCAAGGTATTCCGTGTTGTCTCTTGCCCGAATTCTGGATGACAGGTTATTGAAATACGAAAAGAGGTTGAAGACGGAGCAGAAGTGACAAGGACTGGAAATACAGATTGACGGATGTTCCGTATTGTCTGCCGTTCTGACGCTGAATCGGAGATTGGCGAAGAGGAAAAAACGGAAACGTGGCTGGCGGTCCTGCCTGGTTGACGGGGCGTTTTTCTCTTAAGGCATCCTTTCCATATATTCTTGTTGTGTTCTTGGAAAAATAACGTAACATATCATTTGATATCATATTTTTTATTTAACGTTGATTTTTTTTGTTATGGATGGCTAATAATTACCGTGCATGGTTTTCTTTTTTAAATTGTTCAGGAATTGTTTTGCTTTGGCTTGCCTGTTGTTGGCGTGGACAAATGGAGGTTTTATCCTGGCTTCCGGGAATGCGGGAAGCGGAAATGCGGCGGCTCCGGCGAACCGGCTTCCTGCCTGTCCCGTCTCCTTCCTGATGGACGCGGTAGCGGATGCACGAGGAAATGTATGGGTGGCGGCGGAGGCTGGGGGCGTCTGGAAGCTGGAAGCCGGAACTTGGCGCGCCATGCATCGGGAGCCGGGATTTCCCCCCACCATGAATTGCTATGCCATTGCCGAGGACTTGCAGGGCCGGATCTGGGTGGGGACGGACAACCAGGGAGTGGCTGTCTGGAACGGCGAGACATGGAAGACTTACGATCAGCTTTCCGGATTATTGGGAGAACGCGTGTTTGCCATCCGGATAAGTCCCGTGACGGGTTTGGTAGCGTTGGCAACCTCCGGCGGTCTGTCCCTATACGATCCTGCCGGAAAAACGTGGAGAGGCATCACCCGGGCGGAAGGATTGCTGGAGGACCAGATTGAGGCGCTGGCCTTTACTCCCGGGGAAGACTTGCACGTGGCCTATCAATGCGGAGGTGTCAGTTCCGCTTCTCGCCGGGACGGCTACGGGAAATGGCGCCATTCCCAGGCCAGATGGTACTGGGACAGGGGGCAGAGGATGAGACAGCCCGCCGAACGCTGCGGAACCTTCCTGCCCTCCAATTTGTGCAACGCCATTGCCGTTCAGGAGGAGCGCGTGGTTTGGATAGGCACCAACGCGGGGCTGGTGAGGGGTATCAACGGAAAATACCTGTTCACGAGGGGAAGGGATTTCCAGGAGAAGAACAAGGGATTGTTCGGCGGAATGCCGAAGGATTACCGTCCTGTGGAATCCATGGTTATTGATCCCGTGCCCGATCTTCTGCCGGAAGACTACGTCACGGCTCTGTTTCCTACCCCGGACGGGATATGGGTGGGGTTCCGGCAGCAGGGCGCGGCATTGGTGGACGCCCGTACCATGAAGATGAAAAAAAGGGCGCTTCATACCCATTCCAACGTGCGCGCCAGATGGGTCCGCGCGTTTGTGGCGCTGCCCGGCGGCAGGCTGTGCGCGGCTACCAATGGCGGGGGCTTGCTACCGGTGGGTGAGAGCGGGGAAAAGCGTCATGCCGGAAAAGCGGTTGCAACCATGGCGAAGGAGCATCCCGTTCCCATGCCGTACGCAGACGGTGAGGAATGCCGTCGGCTGGAGCAATTGTTCCGTCAGCCGGACTCTTCCGCCCCCGCTCCCGTGACGTATTTTCATGAAGACTGGAGCACGCAGGGAGACTGGTGCGAACGTTATGGCATCAATTACGCCATGCTGTGCGCCATGAATGCGCCGATCAATAATGTAACATACAATTTTTCATGGGGATTTAAATTTTCCGTAGGAGGATGGATGGGGCCGCACCGGAAGAAAAATGACGATTTGCGCCACTGGGTGCATTGGGTCAACAAGCCGGACAACAGGAACGTGCTGTTCTGCCCCACCAGCGGCATGCGGACGGAGGCGGAATGGGACGATCACGGAGAAGTTTATTCCTATTCCTTTGACGGGCCGGATGTGTGGGCGCTGGTTCGGGTGCCGGAGGGAAGGCATTTGGTGTCCCTGTATTTTTACAATCCCAACGGCAGGGAGAAGCTGAACGGTCACCGGGATTTCGTGGTGGAAGCCCGGAAAATTCTTCGTTCCTCTGTTCCTCCCAAGATTCTGACCAGAGACATACCGATCAGGGAATTGAAACTTCCGCCGGACTGTATGATTGAGGAATTGGAACGTCAACTGGCGTCCCCCGTGCTGGCTCGGTGCCGGGTGAAGGATTTTTCCGGGAGCGGCGTGTATAAAACGTTCCTGATGAACGGAGGTGGGTGCTACGGTTTTCGTGTGGTCAGAAACAACTCCATGAACACGATTCTAAACGGCGTGTTTCTGACGGGACTGGCTTCTTCGGCACGGAAAAACAGGCTGATGCGGGCAGCTTATGGGCCCGTCCGTCCGCAGCCTCCGTCGGTTGCCCACTTGCCTCTGAAAGATATTCCACGGGAAGCGCTTTCTCTTTGGTCCGCCTGCCAGAGCTGGGACCAGGGAGGGAACAGGTGGATCTACCAGTGGAAACGTTGTGCGTTCCGTGCTTATACGGCGTTATTGCGTTATCCGGACAGACTGGATGATTTAATGTCTGCCTGGCGGTGGCAGTTGGGGTACTGGACTCCGCAGGATCGGGTGCACTCCGCCAAAATGCTGGAAGATACATGGGCCTCCAACCAGGAAGACTTTGTGCCATACCGCTCCAGAAATTGGACGCCGTATAGCCCGAACGTAGTTTCCTTCACCGTTGAAGAATGTGGAAACATGCTCTACACCGGATTGGATTGGAAGGAATTCAGGAATATGGAGCCGGATCACCCCAAGGTATTGGAAGCCAAAAAGGTGATTCGGGAATATATCAGAAACAAGGAAAAACAGAAAAAATGAAGGCATTGGTTTACTGCATAGCATGGTTGATGGTGGCCAGCTGCCATGTTGTGACCGCAGAAGCTTCTTCCGAATTTGTAAATGGAAGCACGATCAAGGTGATGACTGCGGAAAATCGCGCCATGGACGGCAATGAGGAAATGGTAATATTCCGCAAAGGCACCGCAGAGGGAAAGCCGGAAGCTGAAAAGGTTAAATTGAAAATTACCAACGAATTCAAACCTAAACCCCGTGACGAGTACAAGTTGAGCGGACCCATTTACAAATGGGATGGTAAGGAAGGAGCCTTGAGCTATGATGAAAAAGGCAAGGAGGAAATGGAATTTACAACCACGGAAAAATCCTGGGGTAAGGAATTCAAGATCAAGGGTTCCATTGAGTACAAGGACATTCCCCTTGATCCCAAAAACAAGGAAGAACTTGCTAATCAGGAAGGTCCGGCCAAGGCGGATATCAAGGCCGTTTCTCCGGTGGTCAAGGTCAAATCCGTAACGTTCCGGCACGGCAAGGAAAATTCCTCTCTTCCGGTAGCGGAGGATGCCGAAGGAAAGCTGGTTCCTACGCCGGAATATCAGGCGGACGCCGGGGACAAGGAAACCGCCATCCTGTATGCGGCGGAAAGCACGCCGGTAATCCAGGTGTGCTTTGACGTCAAGCCGGCCGGTCTTAAGATGAAAGATGTGGAAATCAAGGGGGAAGTCGGAAAGGGAAAGGAAAGCATCCTGAAGGCGTTGACCATGGAGGAAGCGGACAATCAGAATTTTGATGCTAATAGTAAAATTCCATTCAAGGCTGCCAAGCTGGACAAGAAAGTGGCTTTGGGTGGGGTTTCCCACGAGTTCGAGATCACGTATAAAGATGTGCAGTTGATTAATAAACCAGATTATTCGGTGGAGAAAGCGTACGTGGTGTTAAAAAAACCGGTGGGAAGTTGGACGAAGAAGACTCCTTGGAAAAAGGTATTGCAATTTTTTATTGAGGAATGCAATACGAAAGGCATTGATAAAGATCATGATATCATTTGTAAAGTAAAGTGGAAAGTCGGATCTAATAAGTATAATGAAGTCGGAGTAGTATATGTTAATGTTGGATATAATAAATATGATATTAATCTTTCAAATTTCTTAGAAGATACAAATCAAAAAACAAATTGTTCTGATGTCGCGACTTTAACTGGTTTATGTTCGAATTTTCATGGAATAGATTTGAAAGTTCGTAAATGTATGCCTTTTCTTAATTGGGAATATCATGCTTATAATAAGCTTGGAGATAAAATTTATGATGCAAGATTTCCTCCAGGTGACGGAACGAAGAATGAAGAACAATTTTATAATCAAGTGGGAATTGATGAAAAAAGCAAAGGAGAAAAAGGCCATTATGTTCAATTGAGAGAAGTTGATATAAATAATAATTTTATTGGGGAGGCATTTTTTTGGGAAGTTCCATTCAGTTATATTAAAAAACAAACTCCGGCTTCAGCAATGAAAGTGATCAAAGAAGATATACCAAAATACGAAGGAAGAAGAATTAGGGTTGTAGGTACAAAAATAAGAGATGGAGTGGAGGTTCCGGCTAAAGCTAAATTCCTTCTGGAGGATATAAAGATAGAAAATTTGGAAATTAAATAGATGAAAACTGTTGCGATAATATTTCTTTCAGTTATAGGCGTGTTTGTTACATGTGGGCATGAAGCCTTGATAGAATTAACCCCAGGAGCTAAAAAAGAGACAGTTCCCTCGTTTGGCGAGCAGATTGAATGGCTGCTTGATTACGAATACCATTGGAAGGAACTGGAATCCGTTAGGGAATCATTTCGTTTCAAAACGCCTGAAGGAGCGTCTGTGGAACGGAAAAATATTGTCGCTTTGAAAGAACCTCTGATGCTCAATGGAAAAATAATGATGAGCCGTTTGAATGGGGAAAGCGATCTTTCCTGGAGCTTGATCGATGAAGAAGGCAATGACTGTGGTGGCGTAGCTCTTTTCTGGACTTCTTCCAGGATTCATCTCCAGCGTCTTCTAATCATCCTGGCCGATTTCTGCCCTCCTGATTCCACAGGTTCTCTAAACGGGTTTCATGAAAAATTGGAAGAGAAAGGTTTATGGTGTTTATATCGTTTTGATAGAGAGAAAAAGCTTCAATTTAAATGTTCCATGCAAGGGAATCTCGGGTTGGTTTTCTATTGGAATGAAAATGATGAAAGCAGGAAAAAATTTGATGAAAAAGATGCGCGGGAACTATTCCGTTTGTTGAGAGGCGAAGGTGAATTCAAGTCGCCGGGAGACAGGTTGCAGGTAGCTTTAACCAAGCGGAATCAGAGGTTAAAAAAACTTGCTATTGAGTTAGAAGAAAAACGGAAAGTTCAGCGTAAAGAAAAGGAAGAAAAGGATAAGAAAGAACACGAAGCGAAGGAACTGGAAAAGTGGAAAAAGGATCCCTGTTACCAGATGCCTCCACTTTGTGAGGAGGTGATGGCCTATGATTCTTCCCGGGCTCCCGTGGAACTGTTGAAGCATGACGAGGTGATGAATGGGGAATTGGTGATTCCCAACGCACATGAAGGCGGAATCACGCTGGATATGGTGAAGAAGTGGGGAGGGAGATCATTTCGAGTGGAAGGCGTGGGGCACTTGCGCAATGGCATGCATGCGGTTTTGACGCCCAGCGGTTCTATAGCTAAAACCATGGAGCAGGGGGCCTGTGTAGAAATTCTGGTGGCGCATGCTCGCAGCCGGAAGGAGGCAATGGAACTATTATTGAAACTGCGTTTCTATGATCCGCGGAACACGGAGAGAGACCCGAAGGATGTAGCGGCGTCCACGGTAATAAAGCCGGGGAAGGTGGGGGACTTCGACCTGGGATGCGGTCCCGTGCTGGGGCCGGACGGGGCGTTGGTGAAAGGGAGCGAGCAATCTGCGGTGTATTTCCTGAGAGGGAATACGGCCGTCATGGTTTTGTCCATAGATCCCGGGTATTCTGTACTGGGAATGGCCCGGAAATTGGACGCTGCTCTGCTCTCCTGCATTGGAGCATCAGCCAGTTAGGTATTCTAGTGGAAGTTTTTTAAATGCAAAGAGGATAAAAACTGTGATTCATTGCAGCATTTCTTTTTTCATACATTTGGCCATGATTTTTGCATGTCTCTATTCCTGCCTGGCTTCAGGGGAGGACGTCTTCTGTATTAGTCCGAACGGGGTAGCAGCTGAAAAAATGGAGCTTGATATTTGTGGCGACATGGACGGAGACAAAGGATTTGATGAAAATTTGCCGGTGAAACGGAAAACATGGTCCAAGACGGATATTGTTATTCCTCAAACCAACTTGAAATGTGGGGAATATTTGTTTCTTAGAGGTGGGCAGAAAGATTTTCACTGGTGGAGGTTGATGGACAAGGAAGGGAATATGCTTGGTTATGTGCATATATACTTATTTAAAACGGAACGTGAAGCCAGGAAGATGTTGAAAAATAGGAAGTTGAGTGTAATCTCTTTAAAAGTGAAAGACGTATGGGGCAGGGATGGAACTTGCGGCGTATTTGAGGATATGGAGACATTCCCGGCAATGCTTTTATATGCAATAAGGGGGAATCTGGGAATTGCAATAGGAGGTCCGCGTGAACGGGATGTCTGGGATGTAAAGCTTGCCGAATCAATTTTTGATTTCTTTTTGGATAGGACATCGTGGATTCCCATGGACGAGAAAGATCTGGCGGTAGCTTTGAAAAAAGAAGGGAGAGACAGCTTGAAGTTGAACGGCAGAAGGAAGCGCTATATAGGAAAGAGCAAGAAGCAAGGAAACTGGAAGAGTGGAAAAAAGATCCCTGCTATGAGATGCCTTCCCTTTGTGACAAGGTGATGGCTTATGACAAAACCCTGGCTCCGGTGGAGATGTTGAAGCATGCAGAGGCATTGAGTGAAGAACTGGTGATTCCCAATGTTCACGAAGGCAGAGTTACCCTGGAAATACTGAAGAAATGGGGCGGGAAGTCGTTCCGGGTGGAGGGAGTGGGCCACCTGCGCAATGGCATACATGCGAAGTTGAAGCCCTCCGGGAAATTGGAGGAAACGATGGAACGGGGTTCTTGCGTGGAGATACTGGTGGCGCATGCGCGCAGCCGGAAGGAAGCGATGGAGCTGCTGTTGAGGCTGCGTTTCTATGACCCGAGGAATACGAAGAGAGACCCACGCGATATAGCGGCATCCACGATAATAAAGCCGGGAAAGGTGGGGGATTTCGACCTCGGTTGCGGCTCTGCATTGGGACCGGATGGGGCGCTGGTGAAGAACAGCGGTGAGTCGGCGATGTATTTCCTGCGGGGGAATACGGCCGTCATGGTCTTGTCCACAGATCCCGGGTATTCTGTACTGGGAATGGCCCGGAAACTGGATGCTGCGCTGGAAGGCAAAGGCGCCGCTCCCGTTTCCCAATCCGACTGACCGTTTTTTATTTGTATGACACCATGCCATCATGAACGAAAAAATCGTGGGCCCGCTGTTTGTATTTTGCGGGCACCATATCCGTTTTATGGGCCGCCTTCCGTTGTGTTCGATGCGGAAATTCAGCTTGAAGTTCTTTTCCGGTGATATGCGGAGATGGGAGAAGGCGGTCATCCATCCGTTTTATTCCGTCGCAAGGCGGAAGTTCAGGGTTGAGGTACATGATTTATCAGGGGAGGGGGATGCCGGACCCCGGATTGTTCAGAATAGGGTGCTTTGGTGAAGTGCCAGGTGTCCGGAGAAGGCATGGGAATGCGATTTAATTTCCGTAGGGCCACCCTGCCTGATGATGCCATTGCGGCAGGCGGTTGCTGCTGGGAAAAGCGCGGGATGGCCTTCTGGGGGAATTCGTTTTCCGTTTTCTTTTCCGTGAGGTCATTTATCCCTGCCGTGGCGGATGTCCGTGGCTTCCTTCAGGAAGACGACGGCGGCGGCGATGGTTTTGGCGATGTCTCCGATGCGCTCGATGGAGCGGATGATGAAGAGCAGGTTGACGTTGAGGGATTGTTGTTCCTCTGCCTCCGGAGTGACGAGGCCGCCCAGGGCTTTGCGGTGGGCCTTGTCCAGCTTCTTGTCGCGCAGTCGCACTTCCCGCGCCGTTTCCATGTCCTGCGTTTTCAGGCTTTCCACGGCGTCCCGGAATTCGGAGACGGCCATGTTCAGCAGGGGGAGGACGATGTCCGGGGCAAGGGATTCCTGCCGCTTGATGGAAGCTTTGGCATGCCGGGCGATGTCGGCGACTTCCTCCGCGCATTCGCGGAGCTTGTCCGTACAGCGGGAGAGGGAGAGAACCAGGCGCAGGTCGGAGCCGAGGGGGTGGAACTGGATGAGGACGGCGGAGCAGAGGGAAAGAATCTGGCGCGTTTCTTCATCCAGCAGTTCATCGTCCGCAATGATGCCGTTGGCTCCGTTCATGTCCGCATCCGAGATGACATGTTCCAGTACGGCCATGTGGTCCAGCAGGCTTTCGCAGACGCAGTTGACGCGTGTCTGGATGTTGTTCAGGGCCAGATCGTAGTGGGGGAGGATGTGGTTGCCGGGATGTGGTGTCATGATGGTGGAAGAAGGAGTGATGGTTGCCGGGATCAGCTGAAACGGCCCGTGATGTAGGCTTCCGTTTCCTTTTCCCCGGGATTGGTGAAGATTTGGGACGTTTGCCCGTATTCGACGAGGCGGCCCATGTACATGAAGGCGGTGTTGTCCGCGATGCGGGTGGCCTGCTGCATGTTGTGGGTGACGATGACGATGGTGAGGTCTTTTTTCAGGTCTTCCATCAGGTCTTCGATTTTCAGCGTAGCGATGGGGTCCAGGGCGGCACAGGGTTCGTCCATCAGCAGGATCTGCGGACGGTTGGCAATGGCGCGCGCGATGCACAGGCGCTGTTGCTGGCCGCCGGAAAGGCCGTAGGCGCTTTCATGCAGCTTGTCCTTCACTTCGTCCCACAGGGCGGCTCCTTTCAGGCTGCGCTCCACTGTTTCATCCAGTTCCGCGCGGCTGTTGCGGCCCGCCACGCGGAGGGGGAAGACGATGTTTTCATAAATGCTTTTGGGGAACGGGTTGTATTTCTGGAAGACCATGCCCACCCGCTTGCGCAGGGAGATGACTTCCACGCGCGGGTCGTACAGGCTGGCGCCGTCTATGCGGATGTCCCCTTCATGGCGCACTTCCGGGATCAGGTCGTTCATGCGGTTGATGTTGCGGAGCAGGGTGGATTTCCCGCAGCCGGAGGGGCCGATAAGGGCCGTCACCTTGTTGGATTCAAAGGTCATGCCTATGTTGAAGAGAACCTGCTTGTCTCCGTAATGGAAGCAGAAGTCCTCTACCTCGATGATGGGATCGTCGTCTGCGGCGGATGGTTCAGTCATGGGATGTGGAAATAAGGGGCGGAATGCGGCGTTTCCGCGTCAGAAACTGGACGCCGCGTATTTCTTGCGGAGGCGGTTGCGGATGAGGATGGCCGTGAGGTTCATGACCACCACGAGCAGGATGAGCAGCAGGGTGGTGGCGAAAACCATGGGCTGTGCGGCGTCCGAGTCCGGGGACTGGAAGCCCACGTCGTAGATATGGAAGCCCAGGTGCATGAATTTGCGTTCCAGATGGATGAAGGGCCCTTCTCCGTCAATGGGCAGGGACGGGGCCAGCTTGACCACGCCCGTGACCATCAGGGGGGCCACTTCCCCCGCGCCGCGGGCCATCGCCAGGATCAGCCCGGTCATGACGCCCGGCAGGGCGCTGGGAAGAATGATGCGCTTGATCATCTGCCATTTGGAGGCTCCGCAGGCCAGAGCTGCCTCCCGCAGGCCGCGCGGCACGGCGGAAAGCGCTTCCTCCGTGGACACGATCACGACGGGCAGCGTCATCAGGGCCAGCGTGAGGGAGGCCCACAGGATGCCGGAGGTGCCGAAGGTGGGCGTGTTGTCCACGGCCAGTTTTTTCCAGTAGAAGAGTTCATCAATCGTGCCGCCCAGGTAGTACACGAAAAAGCCCAGGCCGAAGACGCCGAAGACGATGGAGGGCACGCCCGCCAGATTGTTCACGCAAATGCGGACGGCCTGCACCAGAGTCCCTTGTTTGGCGTATTCCCGCAGGTAGGTGGCGCCGATGACGCCCACCGGGGTGACCAGGGCGCTCATGAGCAGGGTCATGATGAAGGTGCCGAAGATGGCGGGGAAAATGCCGCCTTCCGTGTTGGCCTCCCGCGGATCATCCACAATGAAGTGGTACAGGTTGTGGAGGAAGACGCCGCATTTGCCGAAGAAGCCCAGGTCGTTCGGAAGATAGCCGTACACGGCCTTGTCCAGGCTGATCTCCTTCCTTTCCCCGTCTCCCAGGGAATAGACGAGCGTGTCGCGGCCCTGCTGCGCCCGGAGTTTGCTCGCTTCCGCCGTGTATTGTTCGTATTCGGCATTGAGCCGGGCTACTTTTTCATTGAGTTTGGCCAGTTCTTCCACAGGGTGGTCCACATCTCTGACGACGGGATTCTGTTTGAGCGCGGCGGTCCTGGTTCCGTTTTCCTCCCGGATGTCATAGGAGCGTTCAATGGCCTTGATGTCCAGCCGCGCATCCGCCAGCCTGGTGTTGACGGTTCCTATTTTTCCGGTATCTATGGCCTTTATTTCCTCCCTCAGTTCCGTTTCATGGTCCAGCGCGCGGCGGAAGGCTTGCATGAATTCGGGGGATGAGGCCGGAATGGTTTCTCCGGAGGCCAGCTGGAGTTCCAGCGGCTTCACCAGGGCCTTCCCCCCTTCCATGCGTTCCAGGCAGAGAAGCCCCTGGGGCGTGGAGGAGGCGGAGATGTTGTGCACGTCCACATAACGGTAGGATTGCCCGTAGGTTTCCTTGCTGCCGGTGAAGAGCTGGTATTCCCGGATATCCCTCGCCGTGGAGCCGGGCTGCGTGGGGTCCGCCGGAACGTGGCGCGTCTGGTCCTTGGTGATGCTGGCGTACAGGGTGTACGGTTTTTCCCCCTCTGCGGCGGGGGATAGGGTCAGTTCATGGATTGTCTTGGGCCAGAAAGCCTCCATGCCGTTGACAAGGATGATGCCCAGCAGGCCGAAGATCATGATGAGGCCCACAGAGATGCCTATGGAGGTGATCCAGATGTTGGCTTCTCCCAGGGGGCGTCCGGGAGCGGGAGGGAGAGTGAAATCCGGTTTCATGGAAAAGAAAGGATAGAGAGAGAAGGAGGGCAGGGTCAGACGACATTGAAGCGTTTGCGGAGGCGCTGGCGCACGATTTCCGCCAGCGTGTTCAGGATGAACGTCATGGAGAACAGGATGAGGCCGCCGAGGAAAAGGACGCGGTAGTGGGTGGAGTCCTGAGCCGCCTCCGGCAGTTCCGTGGCGATATTGGCGGAGAGGGTGCGCATGCCGTTGAAAATGTTCCAGTCCATGATGGGGGTGTTGCCTGTGGCCATCAGAACGATCATGGTTTCCCCCACGGCGCGCCCCAGCCCGATCATCAGGGCGGAAAAGATGCCTGCGGAGGCTACGGGGAGCACCACCGTCCGGACGATTTGCCAGCGGCTGGCGCCCAGCGCTTCGGACGCGGCGATGAGGGAGGGGGGAACGTTGCTCAGGGCGTCCTCGGAAATGGTGAAGATGACGGGAATCACCGCAAAGCCCATCACGAACCCGACGACGAGGGAGTTGCGCTGTTCATAGGGCATGCCGAATCCGTTGCGCCACAGGTCCGCAAAGCTGGCCGCCTGGAAGTCTCCCGCCCCCCACAGGCTCATGATGCCGCGGGTGAGGCTGATGAAGGGCTGTTCCAGCCAGTAGCCCAGGTATTCCCAGCAGAACCAGGCGCAGAGAAGAATGACGGGCGTCATGACGATATATTCCAGGCCGTTGCTGAATTTGTTCCTCCATGCTGCCGGACGCGTGGTCCAGAACCAGGCGATGAGGGCGGCCAGGGACGGAATGAGGATAACCATGCAGACCAGCGCCGGCACCTTGTCCTCCATTCTGGGAGCCAGGTAAAGCGCTCCGAAGAAGCCCAGCACCACGGATGGCAGGGAGGCCATGATTTCCATCACGGGCTTCACCACCCTTTTGACGGAGGGCGGCATGAAGTGGGCCGTGTAAACGGCTGCCATGACCGCCACGGGTACGGCGAAGACGAGGGCGTACAGAGTGCCTTTCAGCGTGCCGAAGACCAGGGGCATCAGGGAGAGCTTGGATTCATAGTCGTCCGTGCCTCCTACGGATTGCCACAGCCATTTGGGAGAATCATACCCTTCGTACCAGATTTTGCCGACCAGCGCTTTGGAACCGGCTTCCGGATGCCTGTCCTTGATGGAAAAGAAATGGATGCGGCCTTGTCCGTCCGTGGCCAGCATGGAGTTGAATTCCGCGTTGGCCGCCAGTTGAACCGGGGAAAAATCCAGTCGGTCGCTTTCCCAGCGGATGTCCGCCGTGGTGCCGTAGCACAGGCGCACGGCGTGCGGCGAGGAGACGAGGAAGGAGCGGTTGATGCCGGAGGCGGCGTAATGCTGCACGGGGCCGTTCAAGGGGGGAAACTTCTTGGTTTCGCCAAAGAGCCGCAGGGCGGCGCCGTCTGCCTGCGGGTGGGGGTACAGGCTGAAGATTTTCAGGCTCCCCCTGTCGCCGCCCAGCACCAGGGACATGTCCCCGAAGAGCCAGTTGACGGTGGTCATCCTTTCTCCGTCGCCCAGGGGAGAAGGGATGGTCTGGCGCTTTTCCCAGGTTTCCGAGTTTTCGTTGTAGGCGAAGTAAAGCAGCTTGTCCGTATCCGTGGCGACGATGAGGCTGTCTCCCGAGTTGCCTGGGAGCATGGCGACGGGTTTGCCGTCCAGACGGTCCGTCAGGTCATGGAATCCGGAGGGGATAAATTCCCCTTCATGGAGAAGGGAACGGGATTCTTCCAGTGTCATCAGCAGGAGGCGCGGCCCCTGGTCCGTTTCATTGATTGTGGAAAATATTTTGCGTTCTCCCGCGTCTGCATAAGCCACGCCGGATATTCTGCCCGGAACGTCGCCGTTTTCCGTCATGGGGTGGAGTGGGCTGGTTTCCGTTCCGGCCTTGGTGGGGCCGTGGGCGTTCACCTGGCCGTGGATATTGAGACCGGAATGAACGGAAATGACGCCCACCTTGCCGGATTCCGTGGCGATAGGGTAGGCTGACAGGAAGGAATTGTAGGAGTGGGCGCAGACGGTTTCATTGTCCGGCAGGGCCACAGGTACGGGTTTCAGATTGCCGGAGGCCTTGTCCAGAAAGAAAATGTCCTTGCCGTTGCTGTAAACGAAAGGCTGCGTGCCGGAGGGGTCCAGCCCCCACGTTCCCGCGGCCTGGGCGGCGGGAGCGAGGCTCTGCCCTTCCTTCACCTCTGCACCTTGAAAGAGGGGAATGGTAACGGCCAAAAGGAAAAAGAGGATGCCGAAAACGGCAACGATGACGGTAAAACCTCCGCCGATGATGGTCTTGGTCATGATGCGGTCAAACCACAGCGTAGTTTTCGCCACCTGAAAGCGTTCGGGAACGGGTTTGGGCTTTCTGGAAGGGGACGGAGAAGGGGAAGATGGGCTCATGACGGTAGGCGAACGGAGAGAGTGGAGCAGGACCCGGCTCGGCGGCCCGCAGCCCTGCTCCGGCATGCGTTTTCAGGGAGATTGTTTATTCAAGGCTCTTGAGGACATCCGCGCTGACTTTGGCGGGGATGGGATAGTATCCGTCCTTGGTCACGATTTCCTGTCCGTCCTTGGAGACGATGAACTTGATGAACTCCTTGGTCAGGGTGTCCAGGGGCTCGCCGGGCTTCTTGTTGACGTAAATCAGCAGGTAGCGGGAGAGCGGGTATTTGCCGTTGATGCAGTTGTCGTAAGACGGCTGAACCGCTACCTGGCCGCCCTTTTCAGCGATGGAAAGAGTCTTGACGCCGGAGGTGACGTATCCGATGCCGGAGTAGCCGATGCCCTGCACGTCGGAACTGATGCCCTGCACCACGGCGGAGGAACCGGGCTGTTCCTTCACGGAGTTTTTGTAGTCTCCCTTCTTGAGGGCGATTTCCTTTACGAATCCGTTCGTGCCGGAGGCGCTGTTACGGCCATAGATGGAAATAGCCTTTCCTTTCATGGAGGGAACGCCCGCATCGCCCCAGTCGGTAATGTTGGAGCCGCCGCGCTTGAAAGTGGAGGAGAAGATGGAGTCGACCTGCGTCAGGGAAAGGGCTTGAATGGGATTGTTCTTGTTGACGAAGAAAGCCACGGCGTCCAGGGCTACCTTGATTTCCGTTGGCTTGTAGCCATACTTGGCTTCAAAGGCCGCGATTTCTTCCCGCTTCATGGCGCGGCTCATGGGGGCCAGCTGTGCGGTGCCTGCCGTCAGGGCGGGCGGAGCCGTGGAGGAACCTTTTCCTTCAACGCCGATTTTGACGCTGGGGTACTTTTTGCTGAATCCTTCCGCCCAAAGGGTCATCAGGTTGTTCAGTGTATCGGAACCGACGGCGCTCAGGTTGCCGGAAACGCCGCTGATGGGCACATACGGCTTGATGCTGCTGTCAACGGTTACTTGATCTGCTGCCATGCTCAGAGAGTTGAGTACGGCTGCGATTGTCAGGATTTTGGCGACAAATTTCATGGCGTCTTTTCTGTTGTGTTGCGTCTCCCTCCGGGGCGGTGTTCAGTACCGCTGGCGGCGGGCGACGTGGATGTGATATCCTTTCCACCCCCCTGTGAGGAAGTGAATCCTGGTTAAGAAATCGTCACAATCTGCGGTGTTCCCCCGCATACAAAAAACCGCCGACTTCCGCGGGAGGGAAGGCGGCGGCTGTCAATGATTGCCGAATGCTGAAAGGGCAGAGGCCGGTATAAAAGGGGAAGAAAGGAAGCTCCTGGACTGAAAGTTCTTCAAGCCATGTTTAAATCATACTTCTTCAGGGGAGAGCCAGCGGAAGGAAACAATGTTGAACCGGCGGCCAAACGCCTTGTTCACCGCACTCAAATCCGTACCTTCCAGCGCTCCGGTCTTCATGTTCACCTTCGTCGCCGCCGTCTCCGGACTGTTCACCGGGTCCACGTAGTTGATCCCACGCTGCACCACCGCCTCGCACCACGCACGGGAAAGCACCACTCCCTCCCGGCTCGTCACTTCCCCGTAGGCGCGGATTGTAAACGTGTCGTCGCGCGTGGTGAGAATGTTGCCCAGCACCGCAAGCACGTCCGACTGGATCAGGTAGCCGGGTGCCGCCGTAAAGACCGAGCCCTTGGCCGCATCCGCGTTCGGGTAGCCAACCTTGGGCGTGATGACCATGTCCGTGAGTTCGTCAAAGGTCCTGTTGATCGAGCTTTCGTCGATGGCCGCCTGGAGCGCCCCCTTCACCCCCATCTCTCCGCTCTGCAGGCGGCGGTTGATGAAGTCGGACATGTTCAGGAAGGGGCCCCTCTTCTTGACTTCCTTGACCATGTTGTCGGCAAGTGCGCGGATTTGCGTGTCGCTGAGCGTGCGCAGGTCAGACCAGGCCATGGCGTCTCCGTCCGGGATGCCGTTGGTGATGCCAATAGAGCCGTAGTCGTCCACGTGGGACTTGTTGCTGCTGGCTACCCCGAAGCGGGAGAAATTGGCCTGGTTGCTATTCAGCACGGAGGGCCTGCCGTTGGAAGAGTAGAGGAGCTTGCGGTTCTTGAGGCCCATGAGCATGGCCTCCCAGGCTCTCCGGGAGGTGGAGTTGACGTTGAAGCCTCCGGCGATGGGCAGGTACTTGGCGGAGAGCTTGTAGCCCTCGTCGGTTTTGGCCAGTTCGTCGATGACCGCTTCGGCGGGCTTGCCCTGGAGGTCCGGGGAGAGGCGCCTGTTGGCAATGCCTGCGGCCTTGTTGGAGGAAGTGTCCGTGGAGAATGCTTCCTTGAGCACGGACTTGAGGTCCTCTTTGGCGGAGCCGCCGATGCTGCGGGGCCGTGCGGCCAGGGAGGAGGTGAACCAGGAGTCCCAGAGGGCGTCGTTGATCATCAGGCCGTGGTCCCAGAAGTCGCCCAGGGAGGCGTCGCCCATGATTTCATTGTGTGAGAAAACCTTGTCGGGCGGGAGCATTGGGTCGGCAAAGGAGTTTCCGATGCCCACGCCTGGAACGCCTGACTGGTAGGCGAAGCGTTTGGCGATGGCGGCTTTGGAGTCGGTCTTGTACCAACCAGGGGTGAGCCTGAATCCTGCGAATCCGGCGAGGCTGGAGGGCTGCTGGAATGGGAGTTCGGCGGCCACAATCTTGTTGACCTGTTCGGCGCCGGGTCCGCCGAATGGGGAGAGCCGGGTGCCGTCGTTGGAGAGGATGTTGGAGATGGTGATGGGGAAGAAGTCGCTGTTGGCGTTCTTGACTTCAAACTGGTAGGGGCTATAGGATCGTCCGAGTTCGGATGCGGTGGGCATCTGGCTGCCCCAGAAGAGGGGGCTGGAGTGCTGCCAAGTCTTGGCACGGTAGTCCTTGCCTTCCGGGTAGGCGCCGATGACGGGAGGCTTGCCCCATTTCACGGAAACCCCATAATAGGCCACGAATGTGGAGTCCTCAGCCGCAGTACCGTAAAAGCCCCTGCGTTTTCTGTTGTCGTCCGGTCCTTCATTGTCCAGGAACATGTCAGCCGGGAGCTTGACTTGATCAAGCAGGGGTTTTTCCCAGGCACCCCAGTTGAGATTCAGGATGCCAGGCATGGCTTTATCAAATACGGCAGGATCACTGCCATCTGACAATGAACCGGATTGGCCTAGCTGTCTGGGATTCATGATCCCGGAAACCATGACAAGAGTACCGAGCTTTTTGGATTGAGAGGAAAATTCATCCGTGTACTTCGTGCAGAGGACAATGTTGTGCGGCGTATAATTGAGGTCGTTCAGATCTTCCGCAAATTTAATAGACATCATGGCAGTGCCTCTGTCTTCATAGCCGCTTCCGGATAAATATTGATATTGAATGCCGTCAGCCTGGTTGATGGCATAGGAACTGACCTGCCCCGGATCCTGAGTCCAGCCTTCCTTGAAGGCGAAGTTGTCCACGCGGATGTCATTTTTGTTGGCTTTGGACTGGGTGACCGCGTTGCCATGTTCAATTTTGGCTACGACAGGATGTGCAAAAATGACGATTTCCCCGGCTTTAAGTACGGAAGGTTCTCCCGCCTTGCCTACGCCGCCTGAAAGCAATTCCGAAGTTTTACGGAACGACGCTCCGAAGTCGGCAATCTGCCTGTTGTTGTAACCGTCATTGGGAGAATAGGGAGAGAATGGAGATTCGGAATAAGTCGCTGAAGAGGGATCCCAATTCTCAATTAGGTTGGCCTGCATGCGTGAATAGTTGTTCGTCTGCATGATCGGCATGTATCGGTGTTCTCCGAAGTAAGAGCCCCAGGGGCCGCCGTCCGCCCCGGTGAACGTCATGTCCACATTGTACGGGTTCCACCACACGTACACCGGGATGACGGAGACGCGCACGTCAATGTGGCCGCCGCGGGCGCCGTGCTGGGCGGTGCGCTTGACGTAGTTGATCCCCACGAAGGAATAGAAGCGCAGCAGGATAGGATGGCGCATGTAGGTGTAGCGGTTGTCCATCATTTCCATGTTGGCGGAGGCGTCCGCGGCTACCAGCGTGCTGGGCGTCTGCCCATTCCATTGCAGTGTGGCGGAGGCATCCTGGCCGTCCCTTTTGGTTGAAGAGTCCCACACATTGGCCCACAGGTGGAGCTGGTTCCAGGAGCTTATCGGGCGGTTCTGTTCCGTCGGAGTTCCGTCCTCTGTGGCGTAGGGACGCAGGCCGATGTCCGCCGTGTCTCCCCGGAACTCCTCAGGCAGTTTTTCCTGGGAAAGAAGAATGTTCAAGTCCTTCTTCAAGCCACCGAATTTGGAATCCTTATTTATCTTTATAACATCACTAAAACATTTGATTTTAAATGAATAAAATATTATTCCAATTCATCTCAGAGCTCAAATAAGGAAAAAATTCCGGTTCGGAAAACAAGGTTTCAGCATCCTTTTTCAACCAATTTTAGGCTTGCATGCACCCTCCGCTTTTTATAAGGTTCAGAGATAAGAATTGGCTTTTCGCCTTTCCATATTAGTGGATGGCTCGGCAACTCCAAACTAATAGGAAGGCGTCTCGCTAAAAATCATAGCTTTTCATGAAGATCAAACCTTCCAAAAAACGCCCTATTAAACACGTCAGCAAGGGTTTCGCGCTCATTGCCACCATCACCTTGATGATGCTCCTGGCCCTCCTGAGCGTCGGTCTGCTTACCATCGCATCATCACAGGTGCGCATCTCTGAGAAACAGCTCTTCGCTGCTGAGGCCAAGTCCCTGGCCAGATTCTCCCTGGAAGTTTCCCTGGGACAGCTCCAGTGCGAGCTGGGACCCGACCAGCGCGTTTCCGCCAACTCCGGCATTCTTTCTTCCGGCACCAGCGAAGGAAGCTCTCCTTACATCCTGGGCTCCTGGAACAGTTGGGACACCTGGCTCAACAGGAACAATTCCTCGGGCATGAGCATTGCTTCCACCTACGATACGGGCAGAAGCTCCATGTTCCGCCGCTGGCTGATTTCCGACCCCGACCTGCGCAGGCTCAGTACCCTGGAAGCCGGAAAAAACCTTCTGGGGCAAAGGACCCGTTCCAACCGCAGTTCCCGCAGTGTCTGCCTGCTGGGCCCCGGCACCGTAGGAACTCCGGTGGGAGCCCGCAACCAGGATAAAAAGGAAATTCATGCCCGCCCTGTACGCGTGGATGATTCTTCAAAGAATACGGGGCTGAAAAAGAATGCCAACACGCGCAAGTACATTGCCTGGTGGATTACGCCGGAAAACCAGAAGGCGCGCATCAACCTGATGACCCATGCCTCCCAGGAAAGCACTGACGCACTGACCGTTCTGCGCTCCACCTGGGATACTCCCGGCCCAGATCTGGACACCCTCAATATGACCTCATTGATGTCGGAAAGCTCCAGCGATGATTCATCTGCAGCTAGGAAACTAATCTCCCGGGATACGCTTCTTGCCAACAGCAAAAACGGCCGTCTGAAAGACCTGGGAGAGCTTTACCATGACATCACCCTGGTTTCTTCCAGCCTCCAGACGGATTCCAAATTCGGTGGCTTGAAGAAGGACTTGAACATTCTTCTTTCCCAGGAAAAACTGCCTGAGGAGTTCCGGGGAGACACGGCGGACATCGGCCTGCGTCCCTACGCCACAGAGGACGGAACTCCGACGGAACAGAACCGCCCGATAAGCTCCTGGAACCAGCTCCACCTGTGGGCCAATGTGTGGGACTCTTCAACCAAAAGGGACGGCCAGGATGCCTCCGCCACACTGCAATGGAATGGGCAGACGCCCAGCACGCTGGTAGCCGCGGACGCCTCCGCCAACATGGAAATGATGGACAACCGCTACACCTACATGCGCCATCCTATCCTGCTGCGCTTCTATTCCTTCGTGGGGATCAACTACGTCAAGCGCACCGCCCAGCACGGCGCCCGCGGCGGCCACATTGACGTGCGCGTCTCCGTCATCCCGGTGTACGTGTGGTGGAACCCGTACAATGTGGACATGACGTTCACCGGGGCGGACGGCGGCCCCTGGGGCTCTTACTTCGGAGAACACCGATACATGCCGATCATGCAGACGAACAACTATTCACGCATGCAGGCCAACCTAATTGAGAATTGGGATCCCTCTTCAGCGACTTATTCCGAATCTCCATTCTCTCCCTATTCTCCCAATGACGGTTACAACAACAGGCAGATTGCCGACTTCGGAGCGTCGTTCCGTAAAACTTCGGAATTGCTTTCAGGCGGCGTAGGCAAGGCGGGAGAACCTTCCGTACTTAAAGCCGGGGAAATCGTCATTTTTGCACATCCTGTCGTAGCCAAAATTGAACATGGCAACGCGGTCACCCAGTCCAAAGCCAACAAAAATGACATCCGCGTGGACAACTTCGCCTTCAAGGAAGGCTGGACTCAGGATCCGGGGCAGGTCAGTTCCTATGCCATCAACCAGGCTGACGGCATTCAATATCAATATTTATCCGGAAGCGGCTATGAAGACAGAGGCACTGCCATGATGTCTATTAAATTTGCGGAAGATCTGAACGACCTCAATTATACGCCGCACAACATTGTCCTCTGCACGAAGTACACGGATGAATTTTCCTCTCAATCCAAAAAGCTCGGTACTCTTGTCATGGTTTCCGGGATCATGAATCCCAGACAGCTAGGCCAATCCGGTTCATTGTCAGATGGCAGTGATCCTGCCGTATTTGATAAAGCCATGCCTGGCATCCTGAATCTCAACTGGGGTGCCTGGGAAAAACCCCTGCTTGATCAAGTCAAGCTCCCGGCTGACATGTTCCTGGACAATGAAGGACCGGACGACAACAGAAAACGCAGGGGCTTTTACGGTACTGCGGCTGAGGACTCCACATTCGTGGCCTATTATGGGGTTTCCGTGAAATGGGGCAAGCCTCCCGTCATCGGCGCCTACCCGGAAGGCAAGGACTACCGTGCCAAGACTTGGCAGCACTCCAGCCCCCTCTTCTGGGGCAGCCAGATGCCCACCGCATCCGAACTCGGACGATCCTATAGCCCCTACCAGTTTGAAGTCAAGAACGCCAACAGCGACTTCTTCCCCATCACCATCTCCAACATCCTCTCCAACGACGGCACCCGGCTCTCCCCATTCGGCGGACCCGGCGCCGAACAGGTCAACAAGATTGTGGCCGCCGAACTCCCATTCCAGCAGCCCTCCAGCCTCGCCGGATTCGCAGGATTCAGGCTCACCCCTGGTTGGTACAAGACCGACTCCAAAGCCGCCATCGCCAAACGCTTCGCCTACCAGTCAGGCGTTCCAGGCGTGGGCATCGGAAACTCCTTTGCCGACCCAATGCTCCCGCCCGACAAGGTTTTCTCACACAATGAAATCATGGGCGACGCCTCCCTGGGCGACTTCTGGGACCACGGCCTGATGATCAACGACGCCCTCTGGGACTCCTGGTTCACCTCCTCCCTGGCCGCACGGCCCCGCAGCATCGGCGGCTCCGCCAAAGAGGACCTCAAGTCCGTGCTCAAGGAAGCATTCTCCACGGACACTTCCTCCAACAAGGCCGCAGGCATTGCCAACAGGCGCCTCTCCCCGGACCTCCAGGGCAAGCCCGCCGAAGCGGTCATCGACGAACTGGCCAAAACCGACGAGGGCTACAAGCTCTCCGCCAAGTACCTGCCCATCGCCGGAGGCTTCAACGTCAACTCCACCTCCCGGAGAGCCTGGGAGGCCATGCTCATGGGCCTCAAGAACCGCAAGCTCCTCTACTCTTCCAACGGCAGGCCCTCCGTGCTGAATAGCAACCAGGCCAATTTCTCCCGCTTCGGGGTAGCCAGCAGCAACAAGTCCCACGTGGACGACTACGGCTCTATTGGCATCACCAACGGCATCCCGGACGGAGACGCCATGGCCTGGTCTGACCTGCGCACGCTCAGCGACACGCAAATCCGCGCACTTGCCGACAACATGGTCAAGGAAGTCAAGAAGAGGGGCCCCTTCCTGAACATGTCCGACTTCATCAACCGCCGCCTGCAGAGCGGAGAGATGGGGGTGAAGGGGGCGCTCCAGGCGGCCATCGACGAAAGCTCGATCAACAGGACCTTTGACGAACTCACGGACATGGTCATCACGCCCAAGGTTGGCTACCCGAACGCGGATGCGGCCAAGGGCTCGGTCTTTACGGCGGCACCCGGCTACCTGATCCAGTCGGACGTGCTTGCGGTGCTGGGCAACATTCTCACCACGCGCGACGACACGTTTACAATCCGCGCCTACGGGGAAGTGACGAGCCGGGAGGGAGTGGTGCTTTCCCGTGCGTGGTGCGAGGCGGTGGTGCAGCGTGGGATCAACTATGTGGACCCGGTGAACAGTCCGGAGACGGCGGCGACGAAGGTGAACATGAAGACCGGAGCGCTGGAAGGTACGGATTTGAGTGCGGTGAACAAGGCGTTTGGCCGCCGGTTCAACATTGTTTCCTTCCGCTGGCTCTCCCCTGAAGAAGTATGACGGATGGAGTAAAGGGGGGTGAAGGGGAAAAGCCTCTGTCGGGAGGGAGCCCGCTACATGCGCCGAGTTCCTGCACGTTCCCAGGTTCCTTTTGTTTGTAACTTGTTATCCCGGACAGGAATAACGCCCGTTTAACGGGGAAGTACGTGACGGCTGCGGAAGCACAGTCCGACGAAGAACGTTGCCAGGGTGCCGATGGTGACGCGCCAGGGGAAGGCTATTTCCGGGATATGCTGTTCCCAGGAAGCCGGGAGAGGAATGAGGCCGGTCAGAACGGCTATGACGATGAAGCCTGCCGCCATGGCAAGGATGTTGCCGGTGTCGTTGCCCCTGGTGCGGGTCAGCATTCCCAGCAGGAAGATGCCAAGCAGGGATCCGTACGTGTAGCCGAAGATGCCGAGAGCAATTTGGATGATGCGCACTTCCGGATGATGCACTACGTACCAGGCCGTGACGGAGCCCACCATAATGAGCAGCAGGGAAAATCCCACCGTGCCCCACCGCACGCACTGGAGCAGCTGGCGTTCCGTGGCGTCCGGCTTGAAGATGCCCTGGTACCAGTCCTTCGTGGCGGTGGTTGCCAGGGAGTTGAGCGCTGTGGACAGGGAGCCCATGGCGGTTGCAAGCAACCCGGCAATAAGCAGCCCGCGGACTCCGCCGGGGAGTTCATGAATGATGAAGTAGGGGAATACGTGCAATTTGGGCGTGTCTGCGGGCAGGGCTGCCGGATTGTACTGGTAAAAGACGTACAGGAGAATGCCCGTGAACAGGAAGAGTATGACGATGGGGAAGTCCATCAGTCCGGATACGATGACTGCGCGTGTTCCGGCCTTGCTGTTTTTTGCAGCCAGCATGCGCTGGACCATGTCCTGGTCCGTCCCGTGTGTAGCCATCGTGATGAACGTAGCGCCCAGAAACGCTGCCCATACCGTATATTCCTGTCCCAGAATGTGGGAACACTGTTCCAGGAAGCTGAATCCTTTTTCCGTTCCCCAGGAAAAGAATTTCCAGTCATCCCCTCCGTTCATGACGGCGGAAATGGAGTCCCAGCCGCCGGGAATGTGGGAGAACAGTATCCAAAGGGCGGAGAGCATGGAGACGCCGAGTACCGCCGCCTGCAACACGTCCGTCCAGACGACGGCTTTCAGACCGCCTATGGCCGTATAAATGGTGGTGGCCATGCTGATGATGACCAGCGCGGCGATGTAAAGCAGGACTATCTGTTCGGAATCTGCCGGAGTATTGGTGATAAACTGATAAGCAATGACAAGCAGAATGCCTGCAAAGTAGAGCCTGGTTCCGCTGGCCAGAACCCGGCTGATCAGGAAAACCATGGAGGCAGTGCGCCGGGTCAGCAGTCCGAACCGTTTTTCCAGATATTCATAAATGGAGACTACCTTATAGTCGTAATAAGGTTTGAGGAAGAGCTTGCCGACGATAATGCGGCCCAGAATCGTGCCTATGCATAGCTGGGCATAGGTAAAGTTGCGGGTATGGTAGCCTTCCCCCGGCGCTCCCAGGAAGGTGGCCGCGCTGATTTCCGCAGCCAGGATGGATGCCAGGATGGCCCACCAGGGCAGGGAACGGTTTCCCAGCGCATAATCTGTCAGGGTGTTTTGTTTGCGGCCCGCGTAGATGCCAATACCGAAGATCGCCAGAAAGTAGATGGCTATGACGAGGGAGTCCGTAAACATGCCGGGAGAGGGAGAACTTTTCCGGTATTTCAGCTCCGGAAAAGTCCTTGCGGTCAGAGATGGGATCAGGAGCGGCTTTTATATTCCAGCGCCGCAGAGACCAGACCGGAGAAGAGCGGATGGGCCCGGTTGGGCGCTGACTGGAATTCCGGATGATACTGGCAGGCGATGAAGAAGGGATGAGTGGGGAGTTCCACTACCTCCACCAGTCCATGCTCATCGTTGATGGCGCTGATGACCAGGCCGGCTTTTTCCAGGTCTTCACGGTAGGCGGGGTTGAATTCGTAACGGTGGCGGTGGCGTTCATTGACGTTGTCCTTGCCGTAAAGCTTGTGGGCCAGGGTTCCCGGCGTAATCAGCGCCTTGTAGGCGCCCAGGCGCATGGTGGCTCCCATGTTTTCAATGCCTTTCTGTTCTTCCTGGAGGCAGATGACAGGGTGGGACGTAGCTTTGTCGAATTCCGTGGAGTTGGCGTCGTCCATGCCGCAGATGTGGCGCGCATATTCGATGACGGCTACCTGCATGCCCAGGCAGATGCCCATGAAGGGAATGCCCTTGGTGCGCGCATATTGTACGGCTTGTATTTTTCCTTCAATACCCCGGTCGCCGAAGCCGCCGGGCACCAAAAGGCCATCCACGGAACCGATCAGGGCTTCCGCTCCCTTTTCTTCCAGTTCTTCCGCATCCACCCGCAGGATTTCCACGCGGGCGTCATTTTCCGCGCCGGCATGGGTAAAGGATTCATAAATGGACTTATAGGCATCCTGAAGGGCGATGTATTTGCCGACAACGGCGATTCTTACGGAATGGCTGGGGCTGACGACCCTGCCTACGTAGCGCTGCCAGTCTGCCAGATTCGGGGGAGGGACGTCCAGTCCCAGGCGTTTTGTCACGATGCGGTCGATTTTGTCCTGGCTGAGGTCCAGGGGGCATTCGTAAATGGTGTTTTTCACGTCACGGAACGCAATGACATTTTTGGCCTCTACGTTGCAGAACATGGCGATTTTGCGGCGTTCGTCCTCGCTCATGTCGTATTCCGTCCGGCAGATGATGACGTCGGGCTGAATGCCGATTTCCCGGAGTTTTGCAACGGATTGCTGCGTAGGCTTGGTTTTCATCTCCCCGGCCGCCTTGATGTAGGGGAGCAGGGTGACGTGGATGAAACAGACGTTGTCCCGGCCCACTTCCAGGGCAAATTGGCGGAGGGCTTCCAGGAAGATGTGGCCTTCCATGTCTCCTACTGTGCCTCCGATTTCCGTGATGATGATGTCCACGTCGGATTTTTCCGTCACTTCATAGAGCCTGTTCTTGATTTCATCCGTAACGTGGGGGATGTATTGGACCGTCTTGCCCAGGTAGTCGCCGCGGCGTTCCTTTCTCAATACGTTTTCAAAGACTTGCCCGGAGGTAAGGTTGTTGAGGCGGGAAAGGCTGCAATGGACGAAGCGTTCATAGTGCCCCAGGTCCAGGTCCGTTTCCGCACCGTCATTCAGAACGTACACTTCTCCATGCTGGAACGGGCTCATGGTGCCTGGGTCCACGTTGAGGTAGGGATCGAATTTCTGCAGGGTCACTTTCAGTCCGCAACGTTCCAGCAGAGTGCCGATGGATGCGGCTGCCAAGCCCTTGCCCAGAGATGATACGACGCCGCCTGTGACGAAGATGTATTTCATGATAATGTCTGTTCCTAGTGTGTGTTTAATAAAATCTGTTCGACCTGGGCTGCCTGTTCCGGCGTATCCACTCCCACGCTGACATGGTCCGTCAGGATGACTCTGATTTTGGCCCCGTTTTCCAGTGCGCGCAATTGTTCCAGGGATTCCGTGAGTTCCAGGGGGGTAGGTTTCCAGCGGACATAGTTTTCAAGGAAGTCCCGGCGGTAGGCATAAATGCCAAGATGCCTGAGGGGCGAGGAAATACGTGAATTGCGGGCGAAGGGGATGACGGACCGGGAAAAATAAAGCGCATCTCCGCTGCCGGCAAGAACCACTTTTACAATATTGGGATTGTCCAGGTCTTCTTCTCTGTCAATGAGGCAGGCGACAGTGGCCATGGGAAGGGCGGGATCTGCCGCCAGCACACCGGCCAGACGGTCAATCAGGGCCGGATCGATGAGAGGCTCATCCCCCTGGATGTTGACGATATGGGTGGCGGAGGGAAATGCCTGGACAGCTTCCGCCAAGCGGTCGCTACCGCTGGGATGGTCCGGAGAAGTCATGATGGCTTTTGCCCCGAACGCCAGCGCGGCCTCAAGAATGCGTTCGTCATCCGTGGCGATAGCCATATCGTCCAGCCGGCTGCACTGGGAGACCCGCTCCCATACGTGTTGGACAAGTGGTTTTCCGGCAATGGGATGAAGGGGTTTGCCCGGGAATCTGGAGGACCCCCAGCGCGCAGGGATAAGGCCAATGATATGGTGGAGAGGGGCGGAAGCCATGGAGAGGTTAAACGTTTCGGGACCTTATCAATTCCCCTCCGAATAGTCCAGCCTCAAGCAATGGAAGAAGACGGTTTTTCCGAAAAGTGCATCGGAATATTCAGCAGGGAACCCCGGAAGAGCTGGGAAGTCCAGGTTTTTCTTCCTTCTGCTGTATCATGAGAGGAACATATTCCCTGCGCATATGGATAGAAACGTACAATCCCTCCCTTTTGGCACAGCAGAACAAGACCTTGATGATTCCCAGTGAAATAATGTCCTCAGCAATGTAAGTATTTTCCCCGTAAAGGAAAAAGAAACCCAGAGGACGGATGAAGTAAAGGGTTGTAATAAATAGAATACCCAGGCTGTATTTGCTGTAGCGATAAATGCGGCCGACCTGCCATGCATAGACCATGCCGATGACGGATATGATGGAATATAGTGTAAGACCTACATATCCAATTGCCTGAATAGTAGATATCGGACCGCTATGCCATAATCCGTTCCAGGCGAAAGATATCTGGTTGGTATTAGTGAGATGGTATGCTTCTTCGTAAATGTTTGCTTTGAGGATATTGATGTCGCGGGCGAATCCATCGCCGAATATTTTATCTTGAATGAATATTTCCCTGTCATCCAAGGCCCATTTCCACATTTCCACTCTCCATTGGATGGAAGCCATCGCATCCTCCCTGGCCTGGGAGCTGACTTCGAGAAATGGGAGGACGGATAATATTCGTTGTACCCCAAAAGGAAGTTCAAGCAAGGTTTTTGATGAGGAAAGAAGCATAAGCATGGCTAACCCGAGAATGGGGGCTACAATGCTGACAAACCATCGTTTGTAAAGTAAGGAGACGATAAAGAAGAGCAACAGGATAATGGCAATGGAGGAACGGAATCCACTAATTAAAATTCCTGCGCATGCCGAGGCCGCCAACAACCCCCACCAGGGACGTTTGATCATCTGCCATACGGAGTATTTTAAAATAAGCACTTGAAGTACCAGTATGGAGATGGCGAGGTAAGAGAAGTTTCGTGTATCTCCGTCCGTCCCTGCTTCTGCTCCTGCAGACTCGGGAGAGAGTAATGTCCTTGCCGTTTGGGCCAGTGTAAAGAGAAGAATCAGGGCAATAGACCATTGGAGCACCTTTCCTAACTCCTGGCTGGTTGTTTTTAATGAAGACAGACATAAATAGGCCAGCAACGCCTGCAGGAACATGATATATCCCTTGCCTCCATAATAATCTTCCAGAATGTTTATTCCCAGCCCAAAGGGATGAGTCAGAAAAACATAGGCAACATGGATGAAAAGAAGGAAAATAAAGGTATCCAGCAGAGGAATGGAATTCCAGGTCAAGCTGGAGCGCCTGAGCATGACATTCCACAAATAAAAGGGCAGCACGACGGAATAGGCAAATAAGGGAGCATAGGAATTAATTGAAAAAGGAATGAAGAGAGGAGGAATGAGTATCCAGAGATACCATACCTTTTCCTTCATCATGTATAGTCCTGCCAGGGCGAACGGGGCTATGGCAACGGCAATGGAAACTGGATCACCGTCTGCAGATATGAGGCCTCCGATGATGGCGAGGAGAATGGCAATAACTGAAATCAGTGTAATCTTGAATAAGTCGCCATTCATAACGCGGTCTGAAATTCTGTACGGAACAAACCGGTAACAGAAAAGAAGGATGGATGGTGGAGTATAGGGGATTCGAACCCCTGACCTTCTCATTGCGAACGAGACGCTCTACCAACTGAGCTAATACCCCTTTAGGAATTACCGGAGGTAAGCTACTCGACATCCTTGTGGAGATCAAGCATAATTGAATAAAGGAGGATAATTTTTTCACGATGTCTCTTCTGAAAGGATTGTGCAGAATTTTTTAATGTAATATCGGAGATAGAGCCTGAAATGTCAGTTCCTTTAATAGGTCTCGGTATGAATTCTATCAGTCGACATTCGTGGGTTTACTGAGGAAGTTTCTTATTCATAAATAATAGTTTCATATTGATGATAAATGTTTTTAGGTGTGTCATGCCTGTAAAATGCGTGTTCAAAAGAGGGATGATATCCTCCCATTATAAGCTTGACTTGAGAGTTTAAAAATTGAAGCATCCTTGACGGATGATGCAAGTTACGTGAAAGAATCCTTAATTAGAATAATTTGATTTTTATTTGGGAAATTAATATTTTTTCTAAAATGGATATTCTGTGCATAAAACAAGAATATTGCGTTTTTCTTCTGTAATGCAATTGTTTGTATTATTACGGAGAGGCTTTCAAATAATTTTGGACTCTCAATTCATGATCGTTTTAAATATATTACTCATAACTCTGCTATGAAGGCACCGATGATTGACTCCAAAGATCACCATGAAGGCTTTTCAATGGGAAATTATCTTGGGCGGGAGAAATGGCTTGATATTGCCAAGCTTCTGGCGGCCATACTTATAGTATTCTAGCATGTCCCGAATTTTACAATCAACAGCATCAGCCATTCTCTAACGGGAGGGAGCAATGTAGCGTTTTTCATGATCCTCTCCGAGTATTTCATGGGAAAGAACATTTCCTGGGACAGGTGTTTGTCGCGGTTTATTTCTCTGCTGGTTCCATTTCTCTTTTGGAACTTTATCGTTTCATTTGAATACGACAGTGTTCCTTATATGCATGTTTCCGAGTATTTATGCCGCTTGGTGGGTTATCAGAGTTTGTTTGTTCCTGATTTCAATCCTTTGGGAGTCCAGGTCAGTATCGGACAGCCTTTTTCTACGCCCACCTGGTTTTTGAGAGATTTATTGCTTTGTTTTCTTGCTACCCCCATCTTGATCAAATTCAGGACATTTTTAATTCCTTTCATCGTGTTGGCCTTTTGCATGAACTGGCCAATAGTGATCAATTCCATCAACGCGACATTATCCCCATTTGTATTAGCTGAGTTTTCACTTGGCCTCTACTTGAGCAGATATGACATTGGAAAAGTTAAAGAATTTTTTGAAAGAAATGAAAAATCACTCATACAAATCTGGCTTTTGCTTACAGGATTATTCTTTGCCACCGGCCTTAATAATTACTTTTTTTGTGTTCAATCCCATACAGATTGGTCCATTTTTCAGCGATGGAGCGATCTGGGCGTTTTTAAAATAGACTGGTATTTTATAGGTTATACTCCGGCGTTGCTGCTGGCAGGATCATTTTTTATTTTATTCATGGGTTTTCTATTGAACAAATACTGCAACAAGAGTGGTTTTCTGACCAAATTGTCTGGAGCCTCATTTTTAATATTTATTCTGCATTATCCCATATTTAATCTCACTCCAGATTGGATTTGGAAAAAATCGTTCATATTGTGCATTGTGGGAATAATAGCCGTCATTGGAGTAATTTCATGCTTCTATCTTCTCATCTCCAAATATGCTCCGCGGTTGTTGCCTTATTTGGCCAATGTCCGGAACTTCCCTAAAAGACAGTCATGACGATCATAAAAAAAATTGCCCTTTGTCTGTTGATAGGAGTGGTTTGCGTAGTGTGCGCATATCTTACCCTTTTTGCAAGGCGTGCAGAAATCGTATTTTTGGAAGAGGAGTATCCGGAAATGGGAGCGAAACGACTTGAGAAGCATGCAAGAGACAAACACATACTGGATGAATCGCCTGATGGAGCGATTATTGTGTGTGGTGACTCCCTGATGAATTTCTGGCTAAAAGATTCACCAGAGTCCTGGAAGCGTTTTATGGAACCTCTGGGATGCATCAATGTTGCGACGGCAGGGGATACCATTGGAAATTTGCGATGGCGTATTCATGATGGATTGTTTGATCTTGCCAGGCCTTCCGTAATTGTTCTTTGCATCGGCACCAACAATATTTCCATCAATACTCCGGATTGGCTGGTAATGAGAGGACTCAGAAGCCTTGTGCATGAATTGAAAGAGAAGTACGACGAGTCTATCCGTCTTGTTCTGATACCCCCTCTCAATGCCAAGGAAGAAACCTCGATGTGGAGGTTCCGGGAAAAAATGTTAAGCGAACCATGGGGGAGGAATATTTATGTTTGTCCCTTGTTCAAGGAATTGCAGGAGCCTGGGCAAACAAGAGCTGCAGATAGGTACATGGCCGACAATGTCCACTTGTCTCCTGCCGGTTATGAGCGTATTGCCGCTCCTTTATCACGGTTTGTCGAAAGTGTGAAAAAATCAGGAGAACCCTAAGTAAAGTGTTGCTCTTCTTCCCCTGTGGATGGCATGCAGATAAAAGCTGAAGCTCATAAGTCAGAGAATCTTTTATTTCAAGCATCTACCAGTTTTTTCCTCCTCTGTATTAGGAAAACTTGATAATAGAAACGAGAATACTTTTCAGGAAGACCATCCTTCTTCTCATTTTGCCGGGGAGAGTTTCTCCATGCTGAGAGGATCATGCCGGCAATGGATGCAACAGGAAAATAACGCCTCCTTCCAAATGGAAAAGAGGAAAGACGGCGTGGCGGAATCATCCGGTTTTTCCGGAATTCCGGCGTGGCTTTAATGCCTCTGCTTGTTTTTAATGCGGTTTTTAAGGTGGGCTTCTTCAAAAAGGCCGTCCATGTACAATCCTGTGGCTTGCGCCTTTCTGAGACTTTGGGCTGCATTTCTCAAAGAAGGCAGCGCCTCCTCATAGGATGGAACGCGTCCTTTCTTCAAGGGGGAGGCTTCCATGACGTGCCATCCCCATTTGCTTTTGACGAGCACAGGCGTGTTGTCAGGCAGGGAGGCAATGTCCAGATCCAAGGTTTCCGCAGTACGGGCCGGGTTGATCCAGCCCAGAGAGCCTCCGGCGGAAGCCGTCCGTTCATCTTCGCTGGTACTTTTGGCAAGCCGTTCGAAGGATTCTCCGGCCCGCAGGCGCGCCAACAGGGCTTCCGCCGCCTGCTTGACCTGATTGTCGTCCTTGTGCAGGGTGGAGAGGAAAATGTGCCTGGCCTGCCGCAAATCCGGCGTTTTAAGCCTGTCCTTGACCAGATTGTAGTAGATTTTCAGTTCTTCGTCGGTAGGGTCCGCAACCTTGATGGTTGCGCGGTAAAGCTGTTCCGTCTGCTTGAGGCGGGCGGCAATTTTCTGCCGGAGCTGCTCTTCGGTGAGTTTCTGGCCGTGGAGCATTTCCAGATATTTCTCCCTGTCGCCGTCAAAACGGGACTGGATTTGCTTTTCCGCCTGGGCGGCTTCCGCATTGCGGTTGGGGAGCTGCAAATCGTTGACCCGGGTTTTCAGGCGCAGGAGGGAGGAGCTGATGAGGTCATATCTGGCACGGGGGGCCAGCTCCTTCTGCACATCCAGTTCATGGGTGAGCGTCATGCCGTCTCCCATGTCCAGCACGGCGGGCTGGCGCAGAATGCCCAGCTCCGCAATTCTCCTGTTTAGCTGGTTGGCGGTAAGCGGTTCTCCGTAAACTTCCGCGATGCGTTCGGAATTGTCTCCGGGCGGTCCCGGCATGGGTTTCAGGTAGGCATCCATCCTGCCCGCCAGGAAGCCGTGCCAAATGAACAAGTCCCCCACCAGATAGAGCAGGAACGCTCCATAGATCACGAGCTTGAACGTGAATTTTCCGGTGGGGGACATAAGGGGCAAGGTACGACGGAGGATTAGTTTCCACCACCGGAATCCGCCAGACGGGCCGACTCGGGGGGCAGGAAGTTGCGGAACCTCTTCTTTTCAATGCTCTTCATGTAAGCTTCTTCCGGGGAAACGATGCCCTGCTGGAGCTTTTGCCAGATGGCGTCGTCCATGAATTGCATCCCCATGGATTTGCCGCCCACGATGACATCCGGAATCTTTTGCGTAGCGCCTTCGCGGATGATGGCGCCCACGGCGGGAGTGGCAAAGAGGATTTCATTGACGGCCACGCGTCCCGGCTTGTCACAGCGCTTCATCAGGAGCTGGGCCACGACGCCGCGGAGGGAACCCGCGAGCATGGTGCGCACCTGTGACTGCTGGTCGGAGGGGAAGACATCAATAATACGGTCAATGGTTTTACTGGCATTGTTGGTGTGCAGGGTTCCGAAGACCAGAAGGCCGGTTTCCGCGGCGGTGAGAGCCAGGGAGATGGTTTCCAGGTCGCGCATTTCACCCACGAGCACGATGTCGGAGTCTTCGCGGAGGGAAGCCCGCAAGCCGTCCGCGAAGGAAGGCGTCTGCAGGGGAACTTCCCTCTGGGTGACGATGGATTTTTTATTGGGGTGGACGAATTCGATAGGTTCCTCCACCGTGATGATATGCCGTGCCTGGTTGCTGTTGATGTAGTCGATGATGGCGGCCAGCGTGGTGGATTTACCGGAACCGGTGGGGCCGGTAACCAGCACCAGGCCGGACCTCATGTGGGCGAATTCCTTGACCACCGTCGGAACGCCCAGCTCTTCCAGCGTAGCGATTTTTGTGGGAATGAGACGGAAGACGGCGCCCAGTCCATGCTGCTGCTTGAAGTAGTTGCAGCGGAAGCGGGAAGTTTCGTCCATTTCATAGGCAAAGTCCAGATCGCCTTCTTCCAGGTATTTCTGGAATGCCTGCGGGTCGCAGATTTCCGAGAGCAGGGTCTTGAATGCCTGACCCTCTAGATTTTCGTCAGAAATGGCGGAAATGGTACCGTTGACACGGATTTTTGGGGGCTGGCCTTCGCTGAGGTGAAGGTCGGAGCCTCCGGATTCTACGAGATATTTGAAGTATTGGTCGATAACAGCCATAACAGGAATGTGTCAAAGTTAAAGGTTACTTGATGCCTAGGAAGGCTTTCATGATGGTTTTGTCTTCCGAGCGGAAGAGACAGTCGTCTGCGGTGATGAGCCCCGCCTGGTAAAGGGCCCTGAGTGAGTCGTCCATCAGAATCATGCCCTGGGCCTTTCCTGTCTGGATGCAGCCGGGAATCATGAAGGTCTTGCCTTCGCGGATGCAGTTGGCAATGGCGGGCGTGTTGACGAGCATTTCAATGGCGAGGGCGCGGCCGTTGCCGTCCGCCCTGGGAACGAGCTGCTGGGAAATGATGCCGCGCAGGGATTCACTGACCATGATGCGGATCTGGTCGCGCTGTTCCACCGGGAAGACGTCCAGCACACGGTCCACCGTGCGGGCTGCGGACCCCGTGTGCAGCGTGCCGAGCACCAGGTGGCCCGTTTCTGCGGCGGTGAGGGCCAGGGAAATGGTTTCCAGGTCGCGCATTTCACCCACCATGATGACGTCCGGGTCTTCACGGAGCGCGCCGCGCAGAGCCCGTGCGAAGGATTCCGTGTGTTTGTGCACTTCACGCTGGTTGACGTGGCAATTTTTGGAGGGAATGATGTATTCGATGGGGTCTTCAAGCGTGATGATGTGGTCGTGGCGGTCCTGGTTGATGAAGTCCACGATGGAGGCCAGCGTTGTTGATTTACCGGAACCCACGGAGCCCGTCACCAGAATGAGGCCGTTGGTGTAGCGGGTCAGAGGCACCACATAGTCCGTCGGCAGCCCGATTTCCTCCATGGTGCGGACTTTCGTGTTGATGATACGGAAGCAGATGTCGTAACCCAGGCGCTGCTTGACGACGGAGGCGCGGTAGCGGCCGAAGTCGTTGGCATAGGCAAAGTCCACGTCGCCGCGCTGCTGAAGGCGGTTCCATTCAGGCTCCTCCAGGAATCCCCGGGCCAGGATTTCCGTGTCCTTGGGAGTGAGGTTGGGGGCTTCTTCCCAGATGGGCAGAAGCTGGCCGAACCGGCGCCATGTGGGGCGGCTGTTGACGGCAAGGTGGATATCGGAACAGTCAAAGTCCTGTCCAAGCTTAAGATATCCGTCGACGTGGGGCAAAATGTATTCGCTCATGTTTTGAATGCAGCAAACTGATAAAGCTACATACTAGCGGAAAGGGGCCTTTTTTGACCAGCAAAAAATAAAAAGTCCTCCACTTTCGGAACCGCCGTAAAAATGGCGTTTTTCCTTTGCCGGGCAGGGAGCCGTCAATGGCTCCGGAATTTGAACAGGCTGAGGATTTTTTTGTTGGCCAGGTCAAACCCCAGCTTTTTCAGGGAGGGGAAGGCCAGGGTAATCAGGATTTCAATCATGAACCTGAATATGGAGGAATTGACCAGTCCTCCGGGCAGTCCGGACAGGCGCGGACGCGCCGGGGCCGGATGGCTCTTTTTTCCCATGAGCATTTTGATGAGCAGAATGCCTCCCACTGTGCCGACGATGGAGCCGATCACAGGAATGGACATGGCTCTTTTTTTCAGCTGCCGGAGATGGTCCGCCTGATGCTGCACCTTCTGGGTGAAAGCGTCGGTCTCATTGACGATATCCAGCCGGGAAGTGGCTACCTGCATCAGGAGTTCGAGCTTTTTTTGAGAGCCATTTGCAGACATGATAAATCCGTTTTAAGTTCTTCCGCCGTAGCGGGGGCGATGGGAGTAACGCGAATGCGGCTGAACATGGCCAGAGCAATGGCGGCAACCAAAATGTGGAACCCGGCCGTCACGGCAAGCCCTGCGATGATGTTCCAATAATAGGCCATGATCATGGTCAGCAGGCACCATACGAAGAGGTAGCCGAAGAAGGCCATGAAGGCGGCCAGCAGGAGCAGGGCCATTTTTTGGCCCAGCCGTTTGGACGCTTCTTCCAGCTCCAGCTTGAGCAGGCCGTACAAGGCTTCCAAATGGGAGAGTGCGGCCGCACCGGCTTCCCGGAGAGAACGCGCCATAGCCATCCCTTCCTCTTTTTCCTCCATGACCGGGGTGACGAAGGTGCGTTTGAATTTGTCGATCAGACCCATGGCACGAATTGGACGGAAGGGGAGGCGCCATGCGAGCGGGACGCATGGCGCGGGACAGATTAACGGCGGCGGATGAGGAGGCCGATCAGGAGACCCACGCCCATGGCGATGAGCATGGACTGGGTGGGCTTTTCCTTCACGTATTCTTCACTGGCTTCATGAAGATGCTTGGCCTTGTCGCGGATGACCACTCCCTTTTCCTGGGCGTAATCGCGGATGGTGCCCGCCTGTTCCGTGGCTGCCTTGCGTATTTGGTTTACTTTGGCCGCAGCGAAAGCCCGGGCCTGGTGAAATCTGGTAACGGCCATGTCGCGGGCGGAGGGGCAGGAGCAGCTGGCATCCGTTGCTGTTACGGTCGGTTCAAGTTCGGTTTGATTGTCTTGCATGATTGATTAGAGTGTTAAGGTTGAATTCCTGTTGAAAACATGTCGGCTTACATGTGTTCGCCTCTCACATTAGGGATTTTTAGCATTCTTCCCACTAATGGCAAGTGTGTAAAACGGCTTCATGCCGAATTGTGGGCCGTCGTCAGCGTCGGCTGCCGGAAAAACCTCCGCGCGGATCGGCCTTGATCTGTGGCTCATTCGGATTCCGGTAGCGGAGAATGCCGTAATCTCTCAGGTTGCGGATGAATTCCTGGGCGTTGGCGCGGAAGCGGGCGTCATAAAGCAGCAGGCCCAGGAAGCCCTGGTTCTTGCGTGCATCCGCCGTAACGGAGGCAATGTGGTCGGAAGCCTTGCGCAGGGCGGTGAGCGTGGAGGGAATTTCCTTGATGGCCGGGTCCAGTCCCTCCAGCCTGCTTTCCACTCCGTCAATGATCTTGCGGGCGTTCCGGATGGTTTCCTTCATGGCAGCCACAGATGTTCTGGTTTCTTCCATCAGGCCGGGGAGTTCCTTCCCTGTCTTGTCCATGTTCATCAGTACGCCCTTGACGTATTGAAGGTTTTCCTTGTCCAGAAGGCTTTCATTGATGATCTTGGTGGTCTGCGACAGGCCCTTGGCCGCCTCGCTGATGTTGAGAAGGGCTTCGTCAATATTGCCGGAATTCTTTTCTATCCGTTTCAGGATGGCCAGGATTTCTTCGCTGGCCACCACGGCATTGTTCTTGAGCTTGCTGATGTCGCTCTCTGCCTGCCCCATGATGGTTTCATGAGGCTGGATGTACTGGTCCGTGGGTGGGGAAGGGGGAACGATTTCAATGTACTTGTCTCCCAGAATATTCTGCATGTCTATGCGGAAGACGGAACCCACCTGGATTTTTACGCCGCGCTGGATGCTGGCTTCCAGCATCACTTCATTGCCGGAAGGCAGAAGTTCCGGAGCCTTGGTGACTTTTCCCACGGAAACGCCGCCCAGCCGTATCTGGGAGTCTTTGATGAGACCCGCCGAATCCTTGAAAATGATGTTGATGGGGTAAGTTTGTTCCTTGGTGGTTTTCAACCCTCCAAAGCCCAGAATGACCCCCAGGATCATGAGTATTCCGGCAATCAGGAAAATGCCTACCCATGTTTCCGGTTTAAGTTTTTGCTTCATGTTGTGATGGCGGTTTTTCTATTGGTTTCTTTCCCGTTCCGCGCGTTCCAGCAGAACCCGTTGAAAATTTTCATGCATTCCCGCCAGGGAGGCCCAGTCTTCCCCGGAATCCCCGTACAGGAACTTTTTCAGGACTGGATCTTCGGAATGCAGCAGTTCCTCCGGCGTGCCTGTCCAGTAAACTGTTCCCTCCCGGAGATAGACGATTTTGTCCGCAATGCGGATCACGCTGGGCATGTCATGGGAGACGATGACGGTGGTAATGCCCTTGTCCTTGCAGATCTGGCGGATCAGGAAGCTGATGCTGTCCGTGACGATGGGGTCCAGACCTGCCGTAGGTTCGTCATACAGGAGGCATTCCGGCGTCATGACGATGGCCCTGGCTACAGCCACGCGCTTGATCATGCCTCCGGAAAGGTTCGCGGGCATTTTTTCTTCCTGTCCTGAGAGTCCGACGGATTCAAGCGCCGCAGAAATCCGGGAATCCAGCTCTTCTTCATTTTTCAGCCCTGCTTCCTGCAGGGGAAAAGCTACGTTTTCCCCCACGCTGAGGGAGTCGAACAGGGCCCCCTGCTGGAACATGAATCCAATCTTGCTCCGGATTTCCCTTTTTACTTTTTCCGGAACATTGCTGATGCGCCTTCCGTCTATGTCCACATAGCCGTCCAGAGGGTCTATCAGGCCGTCCAAATGCTTTAAAATGACACTTTTCCCGGCGCCGGAACCGCCGATCAGCGCCAGAAGCTCTCCCTTGTCCACGTCAAAGCTCACGCCTTTCAGCACCTCCTGGGCGCCGAAGCTTTGTTTGAGCTGGCTTACGCGGATGAACGGCTGCATGGCTTTGGAATAAGGGTTATCTCATGAATCCCATGGGGAAGATGGAGTTGAGAATCATGGTCAGGATGAAGTTGGCAATGAGGAGCGCCACGGAGGCATACACCATGGCCTGCATGGTGGACTTGCCCACTCCCACGGCCCCGTTTCTGGTATTCAGGCCCTCCCGGCAGGAAATGAGGGAAATGATGAGCCCGAAGACCAGCGCCTTGACCAGCGCCACGATGATGTCCCCCATGGCTACGAATTTGCTCATGAAGTGCATCCAGTACGCCTGGTCCACGTTGAAGGCCGTAATGCTGACGATGAAGGCGGAGACGATGCCGACCAGCACGGCTTCCATCATCAGGATGGGCATGGAAATGAGCATGGCCTGGATGCGGGGCTTCACCAGGTAATCCACGGGGTCCACGTTCATGGACTTAAGGGCGTCCACCTGTTCCGTCACTTTCATGGTGCCGATTTCCGCGGCCATGGCGGATCCTACGCGTCCCGCAAGCATCAGCCCGGTGATGACGGGCCCCAGCTCCCGGAACATGCCCACCGCGACGACGGCTCCCCCCATGGTTTCCATCCTCACCGTCTGAAGCTGGAACAGGGTCTGCGCCTCCAGCACGGCACCCGTGAAGGCTCCGGTAATGATAACGACGGGCTGGGACTGCACGCCTATTTTTGCAATTTGTTCCACAAGGACGCGCATCCGGAACTTTCCGGTCCACATGCAGGCGCACACCTGGTACAGCAGCAGTCCGATTGATCCCAGACGATCAATCAGGCCAATGGCGGTGCGGCCAACCATGGTGGCTACATAGAACTGCATGGACCCTACTAATCACTTATTCCGTGCGAAGAGCAAGCGCAATGTACGCCACAGGGTTAAAAGGGAATAGGCGTGTCCTAGTCCGCCATCTGATGGATTGCAGGTACTTCCGGCGTGCCGGGAATGGAGCGCAGAAAGAGCCCGGGCGGCAGTTTTCTCCGGTCCCATTCCGTAGTACGGGCCAGCCTCTGCAACCTGCGTATTTCCAGTTCCCGGTCCGGCATGAGAGCCGCCAGGTGCGTGGCGGACACATGCTCCCTGTGCAGGCGCATGAGCAGGCCGTCGCGGAGGACCGCCTCCGGTGATGCGGTGGCGAATTCAGGGAACAGGGCAGCCAGTTCGGATTCATACAGGTCTTTCAGCGGCATGAAATCCGCCGTACAGGCCGCCCGGATGGCGCGGAGGTCCGTCGTGATGTCCGTTCCGTTCAGGGATGAGAGCAGAAGCGCCCCCTCTTCATCCGCCAGAGCGCGGATGCGGCACGCGGAAAGACAGCCTTCTTCTGCGGAACCGGGCTGCACTTCACTCATGGGCGGCAGGCTGATGGGGCGGATTCCCAGTCCGGCGGCCAGATGTTCCGCACGGGCAATGTCCTTTTCCGGTGTGCCGGACAAGCGGGGGATGAATCCCGTGACGGGGAGATCGGGGAGTGATTTTTTCAACACATGGGCCAGCAGGCTTGAAAAAGCGCTCTCCAGCAGGTTCAGGCATGCGGAACCGCAGCCCGTCTTCAGGATGAAATCCGCCGTTCCCTTGCGGAGCACATGCCGGGTTTGCCAGTCCGGGGCAGGGAGCGGTCCCGTTTCGTCCGCTGGTATTTCTCCCGGGATGACTGCCGCGTCCCGTTCAAAGAGCCGCAGCCTGGCGGCCAGCTCTCCCGTGCCGGACCACAGGGATGAAGCTCCGGGTAGCATAAACGGACCTTCCCCTCCCGCCAGGCGGACGGTTGCTACCGGGAGGGCTGTTTCCAGCGCCAGACGGCGGCTTTCCTCTTCGTCCTGCTCCAGTTGTCCCTCATGCCAGGGAGCCGCAGGCATGCGCAGAAGCAGGCACGGCTTGAAAGATGGACGTTCATTTTGTTCCCCCACGGGACGGACAGTAAATTCCCCGGATTCCTTTCCCCGGAACAGGCCTACGGCCGGAGCTGAGTTTTTCTCCTGGCATTCACCCGGGATGACGGCTTTCTGGGGAAGGAGACGGCCTAAGCGGAGCAGATAAAGGCGGATTCCTCCGGCATCCGGAGCGCCAAGCAGAAGGGGAACTTCCGCTATTTCACGGGCCAGATATTCAAGGGCGGCCTGGTGCTGCGCCCGGAAGCCGCTGCGCAGGGCCAGTTCCCCCGTGTTCATGCCCCCCAGGGCCAGAGGCGGGCAAATGACGATTTCCGCTCCCCGGTCCAGGCAGGTCCGGTACAGTTCCACGATGGCCCGGAGATTTCTGGGAAATTGGCCGGGAATGGTTTCCGGCTGGATCAGTCCTGTTCGCAACATGGTCCGGCAAGCTAGCCCATTCCGCGGTTCCGGACAAGCCGGGATGCCGTGAATTCCCCATAAAGGGGAATATTCCTGTGGAGTTTTTACAGCAAGGAGCTTGTCATGTCCGCGCTTCATGGTATGATCCGTCCCGATTGCCTGCCGTCCGTTGGCGGGGGCATCAGTCGCAACTATTTATGAGGGAACAGTCAACACAGGGGCAGGAACCCGCTGCGCAGAACATCGTGCATTTATGGCGCGAATACCTTCGCCCTTACAAGTTAACCCTGGCGGGAGCCGTGCTCGGGGGCGTTATCGCCGCCCTTTCCAGCGGCTTCGGCATTCCGGCGATCCTGCAGTCGGTATTCTCCGTGATCTTTGACGGGGAACCGCTCCCCATCTATGCGGAACGCATCATGCTGTTGTTCGTGCGGCCTGAGGAACTGCCGTGGCTGACCGTCTGGGTGGCGGCAGCCCTGCTGCCCCTTGTCGTGGTGGTCCGCGGCCTGTCTTCCTTCGTCAATGTCTATTTGTTGTCCAAAATAGGGCTGGGCGTGCTGGAAACCATCCGGCTCAAGGTGTACAGGAAATTTCAGGACCTCTCCCTTTCCTTCCATGACCGTTGCCAGCGGGGGGACCTGCTGAGCCGTCTGATGCAGGATACCCAGTTTCTCCAGGGCGGCCTGGTCCAGATTGCCAATGATCTGATCATCCAGCCCCTCACCCTGTTGGGTGCTCTGGGATTTCTGGTTTACAAGGCGTCCGTCAGCCAGCAGTTTCTGATTCTGCTGGCCAACATGCTTCTGGTGGGGGCCTGCGTGATCCCCATCCGCTATATCGGCAAAAAGATGCTTGTCCGCGCACGTACGGTGCAGGCCAGCCAGGGGGATCTTTCCTCCACGCTCCAGGAAAATTTTTCTTCCCAGCGGGACATCCGCGCCTTTGAACTGGAACAGCAGCAGACCAACCTCTTTAAAAACAGGATACGCCGTTATATCCAGGCTTCCATCAGTGTGGTCCGGTGGCAGAGCCTGCTGACGCCCCTGATTGAATTCGTCAGCGCCGTTGCCATGGCCGCCACCCTCTTTGTCGCCAACATGAACGGGATGAGCATGGGGGACTTCGCCTCCCTGGCTACGGCCATGTACCTTTGCTATGAGCCGGTCAAAAGGCTGGGAGCGGTCCACAACAAGGCGGAAACCCTCAAAGCCGGGCTGGAGCGCATTAATGAAGTGCTGCATGCCGCGGACGACGTTCCCGAACCGCAAAACCCGAAGAGTCCGGAAGAATGGAAGGGGGAAGTCGAATTCAACAACGTCTGTTTCAGTTATCAGGAAGATGCCCCGGTCATGCGGAATATTGACGTCCGCATTCCGGCGGGGCAGGTGGTTGCCCTCGTCGGCCCCAGCGGGGCGGGGAAAACGACTTTCATCAACTTGCTGTGCCGTTTTTACGACGTGCTCTCCGGTAGCGTGAAGGTGGATGGAGTGGACGTGCGGGAAATGAGCAAAAGGGACTTGCTGTCCCACATTGCGCTGGTGTCCCAGTATCCCGTCCTGTTCCGTGGGTCCGTGGCGGACAACATCCGCATAGGCCGCCCGGAAGCTTCGGACAAAGAAGTGGAACAGGCAGGGAGGATGTCCGCCGTGGACAGTTTTGTGAATGAGACTGGGGAAGGCTACGGCCGCCTGATCGGCGAGATGGGGGAAGGGCTCTCCGGCGGACAGCGTCAACGCGTGTCCCTGGCCAGGGCGTTTCTGAAAGACGCTCCCATTCTGGTGCTGGATGAAGCCACGGCGTCCCTGGACATGAAGAGCGAGGAACTGATCCAGAAAGAAATCGAGAAGCTGGCTTCAGGAAGGACCACCTTCATCATCGCCCACCGGTTCAGCACCATCCGCATGGCGGACCGCATTCTGGTTCTGGAAGGAGGGCGCATTGCCGCGGACGGCACGCATGAGGAACTCATGGAAAAATCTCCCCTGTACCGGGATCTTTACACCAAGCAGCAAATGATTGCGGAAGAGGAAGGAGGCACGTCATGTTAAGGCAGTTTTTCGAGTACGCGCGGTATTTGAAGCCGGTGGTGAAGCTGTTCATCGCCGCACTGGCCGCCGGAGCCCTTGCCGCCGCCGCCAGCGGCTTCGGCTTCCCCGTGATGATTGCCAAGGTATTTCCCGTGGTATTCGACAATACGCAAATTCCGCCGGAAATACATGACATCATTGCCCGGACGGTAGCTCCGGAACACATGCACGTCGCCGTGCTTGTCGCGGTGTGTTCCCTGCTTCCGCTGATATTTGCCATCAGGGGAATAGGCTCCTTCTTCAACGTGTACTGGATCAGCATCGTCAGCATGAAGGTGCTGGAGGAAATCCGGCTGGACGCCTTTTCCAGGCTGCAAACCCTTCCCCTGTCGTTCATCGACCGCCAGAAGCGCGGAGACCTCATCAGCCGCCTGCTGAATGACGCCGCCGGCGTGCAGAGCGGCCTGGTTGTGGCGGCCAATGACATCATCAAGCAGCCCCTTACGCTGCTGGCCGCGCTGGGATTTCTCGTTTACCAGGTCTTTGTCAATCCGCATACGGCCATCGTGCTGCTGAATCTCGGGCTGATTGCCCTGGCGGTGTGGCCCATCCGCTTTTTCGGCCGCCGCATCATGAAGAAAGCCAAGCTGGCGCAGGAGGAACTGGGGAACATCACCGCCGCCGCGCAGGAAAACCTGGCGGCGCAGCGTGAAATCCGCTCCTACGGCATGCAGGAACAGCAGGTGGGATTATTCCTGGGGCTGATCCAGCGGTTCTTTCAAATCAACCTCAGGACGGTAAAATACAGGCATTTCCTGGTGCCGGTCCTGGAAATCGTGACGGCTCTGGGCCTGGGCATCCTGCTGGTGAAGGGAAATGAAATGGGCATGACCAAAGCCGAATTTACGGCCCTGGCCGCGGCTCTGTTCATGTGCTATGACCCGCTCAAGCGCCTGGGCGTCACCCTCACCAACCTGAAAAGCGCGTACGCCTCCCTGGAGCGCATCAACTACATTCTGAAAGAGCCGGACACCATGCCGGAGCCTTCCGACCCCGTTCCGCTGGGGCGTGCGTCGGGCAGGCTGGACTACGATCATGTTTCCTTCTCCTACGACGGGACCCGCCATGTGCTGAACGGCATTGATATCCACATCCGCCCCGGTGAGGTGGTGGGGCTCGTGGGGCCCAGCGGAGCGGGGAAAACCACCTTCGCCAGCCTTCTGCCCAGGTTTTACGACGTCAGTTCCGGCGCCGTGCTTGTGGATGGCGTGGACGTGAGGGCCGCAACCCTGCACGATGTGCGCAAAAACATCGCCTTCGTCTCCCAGCATCCCGTGCTGTTCCACGGCACCATCATGGAAAATATCCGGCTGGGGCGTCAGGACGCCACGGATGAGGAAGTCATCGCTTCCGCCCGTTCCGCTTCCGCGGACGAGTTCATCATGGGCATGCCGGAGGGCTACCAGACCGTGCTTGGCGACGGCGGAAGCGGCCTGTCCGGAGGCCAGCGCCAGCGCGTGGCGATTGCCCGCGCGTTTTTGAAAGACGCCCCCATCCTGATTCTTGACGAAGCCACCGCCTCCCTTGATGCGGAAAGCGAGGCCCAGATCCAGCATGAACTGGACCGGCTGGTGGAAGGCAGAACAGCGCTGATTGTGGCCCACCGCTTCAGCTCCATCCGGGTGGCGACGCGCATTCTGGTATTTGAGGATGGCCGTATCGTAGGGGACGGCACCCATGAGCAATTGTATGCCTCCTGCCCCCTGTACCGGGAGTTGTACGACCGCCAGTCCCTGTAAAAGGGCTGCGGCGGAAGGGCCGGTTTTTCGGGAAGAAAGGGCCGAGATTCCCTCCCGGTGGCCGGCCGGAGGAAAGATGGCTGTTTTTTCTCAAGGCATGGAGGAAAGAGCTATTGTCAAACAGGATGCATGATGTAGTATTCCGCCAGCATGAATACATTGGACGAATCCCTGACGAATGCCGTGAAAGAGGGTAGGCTTTTGGAATCTTCCCTGACCAACATCCGCCTTCTTCTGGCGGGAACGAAATCTCCCGTGGCGCGCCAGGCCGTGGAGGAACTGGCCGCCGCCGGACAATGGCAGGAACTGAATGACCGTTTTTACAAAACCCTGGCTTTCGGCACGGGGGGGCTCCGCGGACGCACCATCGGCAATGTGGTCACGGCTGCGGAAGAAGGAAAGGGCGGCGTCAACGGCCGTCCGGAATATCCCTGCGTGGGAACGGCCTGCATGAATTACTTCAACGTGGGGCGTGCGATGCGCGGCCTGATCATCTATGTGAAAAAACACGTGGAGGCCACAGACCCGGGAAGAAAGCCCCGGCTGGTCATCGGGCACGATACGCGCCATTTCTCCCGTGACTTTGCCGAATTCTGTGCCGGAATCGGCACGGACCTGGGCTGCGACGTCTATCTGTTCGACAGCCCCCGCGCCACGCCGGAAATCTCCTTTGCCATCCGTGAATTGAATGCGGACTCCGGCGTTGTGCTGACCGCCAGCCACAACCCCTCCCACGACAACGGCTTCAAGGCCTATTTCAGCGACGGCGCCCAGCTTGTTCCCCCGCATGACAAGGCGGTGATTGCGGAAGTGAACGCCCTGACCTCAGAAGAATACGAACCCCTGCCGGAAAACCGGAGGGGAAAACTCCACGTGCTGGACTCCTCCTTCGACCGCATTTACATGGACAGGCTGAAATCCGTGCTTCTGCGTCCGGAACTCTTCTCCAAAGGAGGCGCCAAAATCGTTTACTCCAACCTGCACGGCACGGGCGGCCACATCATCGTTCCGCTGCTGAAAGAACTGGGCTGCAACGTGCAGACCGTGGCGGCGCAGGACGTGCAGGACGGCCGCTTCCCGACCGTGGCTTCCCCGAACCCGGAAAATCCGCCGGCACTGGCCATGGCCATTGAACAGGCGGACGCTTCCGGAGCGGACATCGTCATCGCCACGGACCCGGATGCGGACCGCATGGGAGTGGCCGTGCGTGGGGAAGACGGAAAAATGTACCTTTTGACGGGCAACCAGATCGGCTCCCTGCTGGCGTGGTACCGCTGCATGAGCATGTCGGAACTCGGCATCATCAATGACTCCAACCGTTCCCGCGCCGTCATGGTGAAAACATTCGTCACCACCGGGCTGCAGGACGCCATCGGCCACCACTTCGGGTATGAAGTGGTCAACGTGCTCACGGGGTTCAAATACATTGCCCAGAAGCTCGGAAAATATGAGGAAGCCATCCCGGCGGAAAAACGCAGGGACTACCGCAGGATGAGCGAGGAGCAGACGCGGGCCCTGCGCCTGCAATACAGCCGCTACTTCGTATTCGGCGGGGAGGAAAGCTACGGCTACCTGGCCCAGGACTTCGTGCGCGACAAGGATGCCAACTCCGCCGCCATCATCTTTGCGGAACTGGCCGCTTATGCGGAAAGCGCCGGAAAAAGCCTGCTGGAACTCCTGCATGAGCTCTTTGAAAAATTCGGCGTCTATCTGGAAATGGGCAAATCCCTGGTCATGGAAGGTGCGGACGGCGCCGCCAAAATTGCGGCCCTCTCCGCGTCCTACTCCGCCAATCCTCCCGCGGAACTGGACGGCGTCCCCGTCAGCGGCATCCGCGACTTTTCCAAGGGGGACATGGTAGACGTGGAAGGCGATCCCATCCCCGCGGAAAAGATGATCTTTGTGGACCTGGCGGACGGCCGCAGCTTTGCGGTGCGCCCCTCCGGCACGGAACCCAAGATCAAATACTACCTCTTCGGCCACGGGAAGCCGGGCGAGCCCGTGAAGGAGGCGCTGCCCAAGGTCCAGGCCTCTCTGGACTCCCTGTGGGCAGCCGTGGAAAAGGATGCCCGCACCCGTTCCGACAGCTAAATATTGTTAACAAATTCGCCCCGGCCACTACGCAATGTGGACGGGGCGAATTTATTTTCTTGCCAAAGAAGGCGGATTTGAGCAGTTTATAGTCCTTATGACATTTGCGGTTCAAAAACCCCTCTGCCTGGTTTCCGCTCTGTTTGCCGGGCTTATACTCTCCTCCTGCTCCTCCTCCCAACGCCAAGTCGAAGCCCCTGCGCGCCTCCCCGCCTACAGCTTCGTTCCCGGGAAGACGGCCGTTCTCCACAACGGGAAAGCCATTCCTCCCAGGAATGCTCCCGTCCAGGTAAAACGGGCCATCGCAGCCGCCAATTCCCTGGTCAACAAACCCTACCGGATGGGCGGCGGCCACAGGAAGCACTATGATACTCATTACGACTGTTCCGGAAGCACCTCTTTTGTCCTGAAGGAAGCCGGCCTCCTGACTTCCACCCGCCATTCCAAGCTGTTCCTGAATTACGGGCAGAAAGGGACCGGGGACTGGATCTCCGTTTATGCCAAGGACGGGCACGTTTTCCTGGTCATCTGCGGCCTCCGGTTTGACACTTCCGGCAGCGGCAGGCGTGGCGAAGGCCCCCGCTGGAGGGTGGACGGCCGGAACACCAGGAACTTCCTGGTGCGCCATCCCACTGGGCTTTAACCCGTCCTCTGCGGTTTCAGGCCGTGTTTTTTGTGTATGTTCGCACGGGCTTTCTTGATCAATGAAGCCTGATGTGCTATCAGGTGTGAGGACGTTGATAGTTCCTTGACTTTCATGGCTAAGACAAAAATTCACGTAGGGCTTGAAATAGGCACGAGCAAAACCTGCATGGTCGTGGGCGAAGTGAAGCCGGACGCGACCGTGACGATCATCGGCGTGGGTGAAGTTCCTAGCGAGGGGGTGGTGCGCGGAGAAATAGAAGACACCTCCAAGGTCATCCAGTGCGTTTACGACGCCTGGAACATGGCCCAGGACCATGCGGACGTGGACATCATGACCGTTTACCTTTCTGTGACGGGCGCCCACATCGTGGGACAGAACAACCGCGGCACCTTCCGCCTGCCTCCGGATGAGAGCATCATCTCCCAGGAGCACATGGACGAGGTGACGGAAATCGCCCGCGACGTAGCCCTGGGACCGGAACAATTCGTCCTGCACCGCGTGCCGGGCCTCTTCTCCGTGGACGGGCAGGAAAACCTGACCAATCCCGCCGGGCTGACCGGAAGGACGCTGGACATTGACTGCCACATCATCCACGGCATCAAATCCCGCATCACCAACTCCTTCCGCTGCGTCAGGGAAGTTCCCCTGGACATTGCGGACGTGGTCTTTGCGCCCATCGCTACGGCCCAGTTCGTGCTCAACAGGCAGGTGAAGCAGGCGGGCGCGCTCCTGATAGACATGGGGGCGGGCACCACGGACTATGTGCTGTATCTGGACGGCCAGCTCGTGGCCTCCGGCTGCGTGCCGCTGGGCGGGGACCATATCTCCAACGACATCACCCTGATGACCGGCATCCCCCTGCCGCAGGCGGAACTGCTGAAAAAAACGGAGGGTGACGCCAACAGCTTCTCCGGGAAAACCAATGAAATGGTGCGCGTGCGCGGGGAAGGCGGCATGAAGGACGCCGCGGTTGAACGCAACGTGCTCAATGAAATCATCCGTTCCCGCCTGCTGGAAATCTTCAATCTGGTCAAATCCTCCCTGCCCAAGGACACCTTCAAGGGCAACCGCTGCCACGGAGTCTATCTGTGCGGAGGCGCCAGCCTCATGCGCGGCGTAGGGGAACTCGCCTCCCACGTATTCGGCGTGGCGATCAGCCGTCCCACGCTGTCCAAAAACGGAGCCCCCTCCTACCTGGACGATCCGCGGTACTGCACGGCCATCGGCCTGATCCGCTACGCCCAGATTCTGGACGCGGAACTGCCGCCGCAGCGGAGCTGGCTGGGCCGCCTCTTCGGCCTCTTCTCCAAGGAACGTTCCTGACACCCCCCACCCCTATCACCATGCTGGACTTTTCTACACGGGAACCGACCGCGCGGTCCGGAAAAACCTGCCTCTTCGGCGCAGGTTCCGCAGGCACCAAGGTCATGGAGGAAGTGCTGGCCCTGGCGCCGCAGACCTCCTCCGTATGCGCCATGAATCTGGACGCACGCCTGCTGAACGCCTCCTCCGTCCCCTGCAAGATTCATCTGGGCGCCAGAATCACCCGGGGGCTGGGATCGGGCGGGGACGCCTCCGTGGGCGCCCAGGCGGCGCGGGAAAGTGAATCCGCCATCCTGCGGGCCCTGGAAGGCTGCGACCTGGCCGTCATCGCCGCCGGGCTTGGCGGCGGTACGGGGTCCGGCGTGGCTCCGGAAGTCGCGCGGCTTGCCAAGGAACAGGGCGCCTATGTCGTCAGCGTCGTTATCCGTCCTTTCGGCTTTGAGGGGGAACGCCGTTCCGCCCTTGCGGATGAAGCGCTGGCCCGGCTGGCCCTGTACTCGGACATGGTGCTGCGCTTTGACAACGACGCCATGGAAAGCCTGATTGATTCCGACAAGGGAGTGCTGGAAGCCTTCTCCGTCGTCAACGCCCTCATGGCGCGCGCCGTGCTGATCGTACCCTCCCTTCTCGACTCCTCCGGGAGCCTGCTCCAGGTCGGTCTGGACGACCTGCTGTGCGTGGCCGGAGCGGGGAAAGGCATCTGCTCCTTCGGTGTGGGGGAATCTTCCGTGAACGCCCCTGTGGAGGAAATACTGGCGCAGGTGAAAAATTCCCCCCTCTTTCTGGAAAAGCGCCTGAGTGCGGTGGACGATGTTCTGGTGCTGGTCCGCGGCGGAGCTTCCCTGACCCTCCAGCGTCTGGAAATGCTGGTGAACGGCATGGCGGAAATGCTGGGCGGTTCCGTGCGCCTCCATATCGGCGCGAGCGTGGCGGACGGCATGGATGACCGTCTGGCATTGACCGTACTGGGTGTTGTGCCGGCGGAAAAAACGGCGTCCCGCCCCGTTCCGCCCCTGAAGCCGGAAACGGCGGCGCCTGTGGAACCGGAATTGGTTCCGGAGGAAAGTCTTTTTGCCGGGGCCGGGAAAACCATCCAGCCTTCTTTTCCCGCGGCGATGCCGGAACCCGAACCGGAGCGGCCCATTCCCTCCGTCAAGAGCAATGAGCACGAACTGGAAGAAGAACTGGTGCCGGTAAGGCCGGTCCTCCCGGCGCCGGGTGCCGTCCCGCCGCCGGAAAGCACCCTGGCGGAGGAAAAAGGCGGGACGGATGAAAAGCCGGAGGAAGAACCGGAACCCGCTCCCGACATCAAGGGGCTGGAGGAAGGCGCTTCCCCCGCGGAGGGCGAGGAAGAACGCGCCGGGCACGGCTTGTTCGCCCGCGTGCGCCCCCTCATTCTGGACGGGGAAGACCTGGACCTTCCCCCGGCGCTGAGAAAAAGGAAACCGGATCAGAACTGATGCCTTCTCCCCGTGCGTCCAGGCTGTGGTTTTGGGCGATAATTCTCGCCTCCCTCCTGTATGTGGCTCTGCTCAGTTGGTGGAGCCCGTTCACGTCCGATACGTACCACCATGCCCTCACGGGGATGGAACACCGTTTTTCCTTCACTCTGGTTTGGGAACGCTGTGTGGACTCATACATGACCTGGAATCCCCGGATAGGGGAATATCTGGCATTTGCGGTGGCGACGGCCGGCAAATGGCTCTTTATCTTGCTCAATCCCCTGGTGCAGGTCGGTCTGGCGCTGATGATGTTCTACCTGGCCGCCGGGCGGAGGGTGAATCCCCGCTTCTCGCCGGACGTGCGGCTGTTCGGACTGGGCCTACTCCTGCTGTTCACCTGTACGGCCCGTCCCGGCGTTACCATTTACTGGCTCTCCGGGGCAACCAACTATTCCTGGGCCGCCGCCCTGTGGCTGGGATTCCTGTGCCTGTACCGCGGTCTGGCGGAAACGGAAAACCAAGCGCCGTCCGGCTGGCGCAGGTGGGCGGCCGTGCTGGTTCTGGGATTCCTGGCGGGCATGACCAATGAAAACAACATCCCCGGGACGTGGCTCCTGCTGGGAATCTTGTTCCTCTTCGTCCGCGTGGTCCGGAGGAAAAAACTGCCGCTGTGGTTTTATGGAGGACTTGCGGCGCACGTGGCGGGTTCGTGCTGCATACTGTTCGCCCCCGGAGTCTCGGCCCGGATGAACTCCGCCGCGCCCGGCTGCGCCGTGCCTCTCTCCGGCATTCCGGACAGGCTGGAATCCGTTCCCGTCCTGCTTGCCAGAATGCATGAATACCTGGCGCTTCCCCTCTTGCTGGGCCTGGCTGCGGCCTGGGTACTGTGGAAACATTCCGGCAGGGACCGGAAGGCATTTCTTCCGTGGAGAACGGAAATGGGAACGGCAGCGGCCTGTATAATGACGGCATATGCCATGGCGCTCTCCTTCTGTGCCGCCGTGATTCCGGCGGACCATGCCATGTTCTCTGCAACCGTGTTGTTCGGTACGGGCGTCATGGCACTGATCCATGTCTGGTACGGCCTTCCCGGCGCTGTTCCCCGTCCGCGGATATTCATTGTCTTCTTTCTGGTCTTCTCCAGCGCATGCGTTGCCTCCACGCTGTACGACCACCTGCTGATGTATCGCCAGCACCGGGAACGCGTCAACATGATTCTGGAACAAAAAAAAGCTGGAATCCGGGACCTTTCCGTTCCTCCCTTCGTCCGTCCATCGCCCTGGTGTTCCTTCATCTTCTGGGTGGACTTGTCCGAATCGCCGGAGGACTATGTTAACCGTGGCGCGGCCTCCTACTATGGAATCCGGAGTATCAGGACAAAATAAAAGGGGAATAACTTCCTGCTTGTCCTCCTTTCTTCCGGTTGTTTTTCCCTGCGGCAGGGTACGGGTTGTGGAGCGTGGAAATGCGTGGGCCGCCCGGATGGAAACGGCCTGAAACTGGGAGGAAAAGAAAAAATGAAATACGGAAGCTGAATGGAAAATATCCCGTTGGGGGAAGCGCGGATGTGGAAAAAGTCAAATTGAGAGGCTGGTGGAGAGGCAAGGAAAGGCGGATTTACATCCGGCAGGAAAAAAGACTTTATGGAAACGGCATTGCTTTTTGGCGGGAAACAGGTAGGCCGTGGAAGAACAAAACCTTCAGCCGGAATTCGGCCATGAGGAAACAAACGGTTGAATGGACTGGACAGCAAGGCGGAATACTTGGACGGAATCTTTGTGCAGAAACTATCGCGAACATAATCACGTCAGGGAAATGCGGTTTTCTTCTTTCTGCTGTCCGCTCTGATGGATATTCCAACGCTTGCCCAAACGGTTTAGTCGCACCTCATGTGAGGTGCGACCAACAGCTTTTGGGTAAACCATTTTCCGTGGATGGTTTCAATCCACGCACCTCGTGTGAGGTGCGACCGTCGTGTCGGCAGCCCTGTACCCGTCAGCCTCAGTTTCAATCCACGCACCTCGTGTGAGGTGCGACCCCAGGCGTCAAACAAACGCTTCTCCTTCCTGCTGTTTCAATCCACGCACCTCGTGTGAGGTGCGACCCAGCAACACCCCTCCATTCTTCGCAATCTCCACGTTTCAATCCACGCACCTCGTGTGAGGTGCGACGCAACACGGCTCTCCAGGTAGCGTCCGGGTCCTCGTTTCAATCCACGCACCTCGTGTGAGGTGCGACGAACTTCTCGCGGGTCTTCTCGCTCATGTCCGACAGTTTCAATCCACGCACCTCGTGTGAGGTGCGACTGCCAAGGTGTACGGTGATGCCAAGGTGTCCGGGTTTCAATCCACGCACCTCGTGTGAGGTGCGACGCATCCAGGAGGGCCGCCACGTCCTCCGGATTATGTTTCAATCCACGCACCTCGTGTGAGGTGCGACGGCAGGGGAGGTATCCGGCTGATGTTCAGGTGGGCAGAGGATGTTTTGCGCCAACCTGTTTATCAGTGGGATATTTCCAACCCGCCGTTTATTGTTTCCATGATGTCAATATGCAGTCCTCAATAACTTGCAGCAATCGCCGGTGTCCCGGGAATTTTCTGTGAGCTTGAGGTTGGCGCTGTCCGGCAGAAGGGAGGTGAGCATGTTCCTTCTTTCTGCCCTGGCATTCCAAGGTGGAAGGGAGTTTATCCGGAAAGCTCAAGCGCGTCCAGTTTCCTTTCCGGTGAACAGGGAAGGAATGTTCTTTCCTTTAATCCATCGGGATCTGGTAGGAAGGGAGTTTCTTGAATTCGTCGCTTTGCGGGCCCTTGTCCGTGGTGCCGTTGTTGGGGGCGGCGTAGGTGTCCAGCGTCATGGAGTCCGGATGGATGGTCAGGATGTAGTAGGCCGTGATGCCGGAACGGTACTGGAGGGTCTTGACCCGGGATTTTGTGGGCAGCAGCAGCGGCAGAGGCAGCACCTTGTTCCCGGCGGGGGCGCAGATGAGGGAGGTCAGCCTGTGCTTCCTGTCCGGGGAGGTGATCGTGTAGAGGTCGTGGGCGTGCAGGTGTCCCGTGACGACAAAGCGCACGCCGGCTTCCCGGAGGTTGCGGTAAAAGATGTTCTGCTGTTCGGTGGCGCTGTCGTTGTAGCGGCCCCACAGGCATTCCCGGAATTGCATGGGCGTTTGCAGGGTCCGGTGAGTGAACACCAGGCAATGGCGGGGGACGGAGTTCGCCTTGCTCCTGTTTCTCTTGATCCACGCGCTGAAGTCTACAAGCTGGGCTGGAGTCAGGTCGATGTCCATGAAGTACAGGGAGGCATTCTTGTGGCGGATGCCGTAGTTGAGCTTTCTGGTCGCCAGTCCTTTGGCCCCCTGTTTGCGGGTGGGCATGAAGAGTTCGCGAAATTGAACGGCGCGCCCGGGAATGGCTTCGTGGTTGCCGCGCAGGGCGTAGAAGGGAATGCCTTTTTCCTCCAACATTTTGTTGAGTTCCTTGCGTTTGGCAAGTCCCTTGACGGGCGCGCTTCCCTGAACGTCCGCCATGTCGCCCACCTGGATGACCATGTCCACCTGGTGCTTCAGGATTTCTCCGTAGAGGGTCTTGATGAAGTTGACGGCCACGCCTTCGCTTCCTTCCATGCGCGGGGGCGCGTCGTGCGTATCTCCGATGATGGCGATTTTCCAAGGTTCTTCCGCCCACGCAATTTGAAGCAGAAAGATGAAGAACAGGGCAATGAATCTCATGGCTTCCCCATTATTGACAGGGATCTTCCTTCATGCCAGAAAAAAATCCCGGATGCGTCCTGCGGGTTCCATTCCCGTTCCTTTTGGAAAAGGAGGCGGCAAATCCCGTTTTCTTCCCTATCCGGCATGGGAAAAGGGAAGGGGGGCCGCATCCGGATATCATCCTGTGGAGCGCCTCGGCTATGAACTGGGCTGAAAAAACAATGGACGTCGCGGTTCCTCTGTCTGCACCAGTCGTCATATTGGGGGCCACGGTCCCCAGGAGCCGGGGCAGGCGCGGCGGGTTCCGGGAGAGGGCAGGAAGCCCGGTCTTTTTCCCGGCTCGGAATGAAGTCCCAGGCAGCATTGCAAAGACTCGGTCACGAAAACAGTACGTCATGGAAAAGGGAATAAAAAGGACCGTCCCTGCCGTGAGGCGGAACGGTCCTGAAAAGAGGAAGAAACCGGGAGACGGAGGGAGTTACTGGACTTGCAGGTTTTTCGCCTGTTCTTCCGTGAGTTCGATGCAGTGCCAGGGCAGGCCGCGCTTGTTGAGCTCCTCCATGAACGGATCCGGATCGTTCTGCTCCATGTTGAAGACTCCGGCACCGGACCATTTGCCTGTGAGGATCATTTCCGCGCCGATCATGGCGGGAACTCCCGTGGTGTAGGAGATGGCCTGGGAGCCTACTTCCTCAAAGCATTTTTCGTGGTCGCAAATGTTGTAGATGTACACGGCCTTGAATTTGCCGTCCTTGACGCCGGTGATGACGTTGCCGATGCAGGTTTTTCCCTTGGTCGTCTTGCCAAGGTCTCCGGGGTCCGGCAGCACGGCTTTCAGGAATTGCAGCGGAATGATTTCCACGCCGTTGTACGTGACCGGGTCAATGCGGGTCATGCCCACGTTCTGCAGCACTTCCAGGTGCTTGAGGTAGTTCGGGGAGAAGGACATCCAGAATTGCGCCCGGCGGATGGTCGGGATGTGCTTGACCAGGCTTTCCATTTCTTCATGGTACATGCGGTAGATTTCATAGGTGCCCACTTCCTGCGGGCAGTTGAAGCTCTGGTGCATGCTCATGGCGGGCGTTTCCCGGAAGGCTCCGTTTTCCCAGTGGCGGCAGGGGGCCGTCACTTCGCGGATGTTGATTTCCGGGTTGAAATTGGTGGCGAAGGCTTTGCCGTGGTCGCCTCCGTTGACGTCGATGATGTCCAGCGTGTGGATCTCATCAAAATGGTGTTTGAGCGCCCAGGCCGTGAAGACGTTGGTCACGCCCGGATCAAATCCGGAGCCGAGCAGGGCGAAGAGCCCGGCCTTGCGGAATTTGTCCTGATAGGCCCACTGCCAGGAGTATTCGAACTTGGCGACGTCCCGGGGCTCGTAATTGGCGGTGTCCAGATAGTTGACGCCCGTTTCCAGGCAGGCGTCCATCAGCGCCAGGTCCTGGTAGGGAAGCGCCACATTGATGAGCAATTGCGGTTTTACCTCGCGGATCAGGGCCGCGGTGGCGTCCACGTCGTCGGCATTCACGGCGTGCGTGGTGATGCTGATGCCCGTTCTGGCGCGCACATCTTCCGCAATGGCGTCGCATTTGCTTTTCGTACGGGATGCCAGATGAATGTTTTGAAAGATGTCCGGCAGTTGCGCGCATTTATTGGCTACCACATGGCCTACGCCGCCTGCTCCGATGATTAAAACCGTATTCATAACAGGTCCAGTACATAAGGGAAAAGAGGCCGAAAGGCAATCCCGGAATTGGTGCAATAGTGTCACTCCTTCCATGTTGCCGGGAGAGCCGGTTCCAATGAAAGCCGTCTTTTGCCTTACAAGGTGGCGGATGTGGCATTTTGGATATTTTCCAAAAATGATTGGTATGAAGATTGACAGACGGCAGGCGCCGTCTTAATGTGAAATCCTGGCCATGATCAGACAAATTCTGCCGATAATTGCCGCCGCCTGCATGGCGCCCTGCCTTGCCGCAGAGGGGTGGCTGACCGATATGGACGCCGCCAGGAAGGAAGCCGCCGAACGGAAGAAGAATCTGATGATCGAGTTCACCGGCTCCGACTGGTGCGCTCCCTGCATGCAGCTCCGAGCCAATGTACTCACCAAGCCGGATTTCCAGCAAGAGGCCAGGAAAAACTTCGTGCTGCTGGAGCTGGATTATCCGCGCAGGAAGAAACAGTCCGCTGAAGTGAAGGCGGCCAACCGGAAGCTTGCCGAACAGTACGGCGTGACGAGTTTCCCGACCATAGTGTTTGCGGATGCTTCCGGCAAGCCCTTCGGCGGCTTTGTGGGCGGAAGGCCCAGGGAAGACGTGATGAAAGCCATGCAGGACGCCTTGAAGAACAAGGAGGCTCTCCAGATGGTGGAAGCTGAGGTTGCGAAGGCTTCCACGGATGAAGCCAGGGCCGTGGCCCTGATGGAAGTGTTCAAGCTGGCTCCCAGGGATTATGTGGACAATTTCTACGGTGACGTGAAAGCGGAAATCAAGAAGCTGGACAAGGACGACAAGTCCGGTCTGAAGGCTGCGGACATCCGTGCCGCCCGGCTCCAGAAGGAACGGAAGGACGTGCAGGATTACCTGACCGGCAAGATGACGGCCAAGACTCCCTCCGCTGAGTCTCTCCAAGCGATCAGGGCTTATCCCGACCGTACAAGCTTCTTCCGGAACCCCGGCAGGATTTAATGATGGAGGAGTTCCGCGCCTACCTGGATTCCACCGGTGACGTGGACGGCGCCGTATTGATGTTGGACAAGGTGGTGGAGCTGGCTCCCGATACGGAAACCGGACGGTACGCTTCTCTCTTCAAAATTGGAATCCTTGCCAACAAGGACCGTGTCAAGGCCCGGGTTGACGCGGACAGAAAGAAGCAGGACAAATAATTGTTTTCTTTTCCCGCTCCGGAAGATTGCCCCGCAACGTCCGCGTTCCTGCGGGTTTTTGCTATGGGGTGCGGTGTGCATGCCTCCCGATTCTTTCTTGCGGAAAATGAAGGAAATAGCCTGTGGATGGGGGCCTGGATTGTCCTGAAAACAGGAGATACGCCGGAAAGGTATGGCATTGGATTGCCGCAGGGGCTGTTCCGGAGGAAAGAGAAGGATGGCGTTTGATGGCCGTATTTGGCCCGTCTGTCATTTTAACCGGATATGATGCGCCATTTTGGATGTTTTCTAAAAATGATTGAACGGGAGATTGACGGCGCGTGTCCGACCCTTCAATATTAATTGTAGCTATGATTAGACAAATTCTGCCAATAGTTGTTGCCGCCTGCATCGCACCCTGCTTTGCCGCGGAGGGGTGGCTGACCGATATGGACGCCGCCAAGAAGGAAGCTGCCGAACAGAAGAAGGACCTGATGATCGAGTTCACCGGCTCCGACTGGTGCCCGCCCTGCATGCAGCTCCGCGCCAATGTGTTCAGCAAGCCTGATTTCCAGAAGGAGGCCCAGAAGAACTTTGTGCTGCTGGAGCTGGATTATCCGCGCAGCAAGGAACAGTCCGCTGAAGTGAAGGCGGCCAACCAGAAGCTTGCCGAACAGTACGGCGTGACGGGTTTCCCGACCGTGGTGTTTGCGGATGCTTCCGGCAAGCCCTTCGGCGGCTTTGTGGGCGGAAGGCCCAGGGAAGACGTGATGAAAGCCATGCAGGACGCCCTGAAGAACAAGGAAGCCCTTCAGGCGGCGGAAGCCAACGTTGCGAAGGCTTCCACGGATGAAGCCAAGGTTGCCGCGCTGATGGAAGTGCTCAAGCTGGCTCCCAAGGATTATGTGGATAATTTCTACGGTGACGTGAAGGCGGAAATCAAGAAGCTGGACAAGGACGACAAGTCCGGCCTGAAGGCTGCGGACGCCCACGCCGACCAGCTCAAGAAAGAACAGAAGGAAGTGCAGGATTACCTGGCCGGCAAGATGACGGCCAATACCACGCCCGCCGAAGCCCTTCAGGTGGTCAAGTCCTATCCCAACCGTGACAAGCTCCTTCCGGAAACCCAGCAGGAATTGCTGATGATGGAATTCGGCACTTTCCTGAATTCCACCGGTGATGTGGACGGCGCCGTGCTGATCCTGGACAAGGTCGCGGAATTGAAGCCGGGTACGGAAGCGGGCCAGCAGGCTCCCCGCATCAAGGCCGGAATTCTTGCCAACAAGGACCGGATCAAGGCCCAGATTGAAGCTGCCAAAAAGGCTCAGAACAAGTAAGCTGACACTGCTTTTTCCCTCCTGATACGGAGGACTGCCCCGCAACGGCCCGCATGGCCCTTGCGGGGTTTTTCATGCCTGCAGAAGCCGCTTTGCGGGAACAAGGCGGAAGAAACCGGTCATGTTGCGGGAATATTGCCCCTTCCGTTGCTTTGACCGTTCCTCGCAGGAGATGGAAAGCGGGACGGAAGGCGCCCCCATGAGTCTCCGGGAAGAATAAAAGCCGGCCCCGGATGATACCGGGACCGGCCTGCTGCCTTGTCTGTTTTCTGATGAAAAAGAGCGGTTATTGAAGCTTGATGACGGTATCCCACTTGTCCCAGGACATGCCTGCGGGGAGCGTGATTTTGTACTGGCCGTCTTCTTTTTCCAGCTTGGCTTCCTTTCCGTTGAACGTCCCGTCCGCGATTACGGTCGCCTTGGTAAATTTCTCGCCGATATCCTTGATGAGCAGAGGTTCGGAACCTTTCAGCTCTTTTCCTTTCTGCGCAATCAGGGGACTGACGTGAAGGTAAACGGTTTTTTTGCCGTTGCGGTTTGTTTTGTAGCAGCTTCCGCCCCAGGGCATGTTTTTGTAGGGGCCGCCGCGCGTGCCGTAGATAGCCTCACGGTAGGGGGCGATCCACTTGCCCATGGCCAGGAAGGTGTTCGCCTGTTCGGGGACGAAGGTGCCCAGCGGCGTCGGCCCGATGTTGTAGAGCAGGTTTCCGTCCTTGACTGTGTTGTTGATGAGGAATTTGATGGATTCTTCCACGGGCTTGACTTTGGCCTTGGAGGTGTAGGACCAGTTGCCCGTCCAGCGGGTGCCGGGAATGTCGGCCACGGTCATGCAGCTCTCCCATGGGGTTTTGTCGTTGAACGGCCCCAGCTTGCATTCCGGAGTCAGGAAATCGCCTTTCAGGTCTTCCGCCAGGGGGCCCTTGTTGCCGCCCCTGGTGCCGTTCATGCGGTTGTTGATCAGAATGTCGGGCTGGTATTGCTTGATGCGGCGGATCATGGTGCGGGGGTCCCACTGATTGAGGGAGCTGCTGCCCAGGCTGTCGAACCAGAGGATGTCCACCTGCCCGTAGCGGGTGAGCAGTTCGCTGATTTGGCCGAAGTAATATTCCAGATAGCGGTAGTGCTGGTTGGTCAGGTAGTAGGGATTGTACCAGTCCCGCCCGGAGTAGTAGAAGCCCAGTTTAAGTCCGGCCGCGTGCACCGCCGCCGCAAACTGTCCCACGATGTCCTTGCCGTAGGGGGTATTGGCGATGGTGAACGTATCGTAGGCGGAGGGGAAGTTGCTGAAACTGTCGTGGTGCTTGCTCGTCAGCACTGCATATTTCATGCCGCTTTTCCTGGCGACGGACATCCATTTTTTGGGGTCGTACTGTTTGGGGTTGAAACGGCGGTAGGTGGAATCGTATTCGAAGTCCATGACGTTCTTCTTGCCGCTGTTGCTGTCAAAGGGGCGGGCGGCATTGCGTTCCCAGCTGATTTCCCGTTCCAGCAGGGAGGAAGGGTTCCAGTGGATGAACATGCCGAATTTGGCGTCGCGGAACCACTGAATCTGTTCGTCATTGGCCTTGAAGTCGAAGAGTCGGTTAATGGCTTCATTGACCAGGTCGCGGTCCCTGACCGGGGAGAAGATGTCCTTCTCCGGAGTGAAGATCACCAGGCCCTCGGCCATGGGTTGAAGCCGGAAATTGGGCACGGGGGCTTTTTCCTTGTCTCCCTGCCAGAGGTTGAGTTTCAGCGCCCTGGCTGCGTTGCCTATTTCGTAGGCTTTCTGGCCTCCCGCTTCCTCCATGATTTCGTCCGGAAGTTCCTTCTTGAAAACGGCTTGAACAAAAGGCTGGTTTATATAGATTTTCCCGTTTTCCCGGAAGGGCCGGATATCTTCCGGGAGGGGTACCCGTTCGTTGTTGACCATGGCGTAGGGGGAGCCGTGGAGCTTGCCGGTTTCCACGGTGAAATAGACGGCATCCCTGAGTTTTTCCGACAGTTCCTTCTGAAGGGCGTCCACGTTTTCCTGGTAGGTATTGGCGGGATCGAAGCGGTTATTAATGCTTTCCGCCTGCTTTTCCGTGATCACCGGGCCTATCCACGGACTGGCAATGGCGTCTTTCGTGCCGCTGCCCACGATGATGCGGAAGTACTGGCCCGCGTCCTTGTCCGTCAGCGTGTAGGATTCCTTGTCCTTTCCCTGCTGGACAAGAACGGGTTTGCCGTTTCTCGAATCGCTTTTTTCCCAGCGGATGACGGGGCTGGCAGGTTCGTCGTCCAGGGTGCTGTAGCGGCTTTCCAGCGTGGTTCCCGTTATTTCTTCCCCATCGATCCAGGCCCTGAGCCAGGGAGCCGTGTCCGCCGCCGCCGCCATGGAGGCGCCTGCAAGCAGGGCCAGGAGGCAAAACAGATGATGTTTGAATTGAAACATGGAAAAATGGTAGGGAAGTATTCGGGGGAAAGCCAGTTTGGAGTGCTGGCGACCAGGAAAAGACCAGAATCACGGCAGTCCGCAAAGTGAATTTCTTTCAGGTGAAATCTTGCGCGGAAAGCGGAAACCTGACAGAATCCGGCCATGCGCCTGTTCATGATTTTCTGCGTGGTGTTCCTGCTTGCAGGGTGCGACACGCGTACCAGCGTGGAACGGGCGCAGGAAGACGGAATCCTGATTGTGGGCAATAACACGGAGCCCCAGAGTTTTGACCCGCACGTAGCCACCTCCGTTTCCGACTTCAAGATCATCAATGCCGTGATGGAGGGGCTGCTGCGCGGGGATTCCCGGAAGGATTCCGTTTTTCATCCCGCCGTGGCGGAATCATGGATGCACAATCCGGGAGCGGACGTATGGCGGTTTTCCCTGCGGAAGGATGCCGTGTGGAGCGACGGGACTCCGCTGACGGCCCATGACTTCGTGTATGCCTACCACCGCCTGCTGCATCCGGAGTTCGGAGGCAGGTATGCGGACATGCTTTATCCCCTGAAGAATGCGGAGGCGTACAACAGGAATTTCCGCAGTCTGATTTTATGCGGTCCCGGCTCCGCGTTTGCCGCGGAATACGGGCTGGATGCGGCCCTGCTGGACCGCGTGGACTGGAAGAAGCTGGACGGCATGGATGCCCCGGAACTGAAAGAACTGGCCCGGGAGCCGTCCCTGATGGAATGGCCCGCCGGAATGCCGCCGGATGCCGCAAAACGGATGGCGGCCATCATGCTGGAAGACGTCCGTGCCGGACGCCCTGATTTGTGGTATGCCGCACATGTGGGTGCGCGCGCCGTGGACGACCATACCCTGGAGCTGGCGATGCGCTCCCCGATGCCCCAGCTTCCCCTGCTGCTTCTGCACTGCACCTGGTTTCCGGTCCCCCGCCATGCGGTGGAGGCCCATGGAGGCATGCTGAGCCGCGCGGGGGCATGGACCAGGCCCGGAGCGGCCGTGGGCAACGGCCCCTTCGTGATGGCGGAGCACCGTTTCAATGACTATGTGGAGGTGAGGCGGAATCCCCGGTACCGGAATGCCGCGGCGGTCCGCCTGAACGGAGTCCGCTTTCTTCCCACCGTGAACGGATTTACGGAAACTCGCATGTTTTTCAACGGCAAGATGCACGTGACCAACAACGTGCCGCCGGAGATGACGGCATACGCACGGGAGCGCGGCGGGGCGGACTTCTGCCAGGACGATTATTACGTGACTATTTTTTACCGGCTGAATACCGGGCACGGGCCGTTGAAGGACGCCCGCGTGCGGAAGGCCCTCTCCATGGCCGTGGACAGGGAGGCGCTGGTGCGGGACGTGGTGTGCGGGGGAGGGCAGTCGTGCTTCGGCTTCACGCCGGACGGCGCGGGGTACAGCACGCCGCACGGCGTGGAATTCAATCCGGAAAAGGCGCGCGCCCTGCTGGCGGAGGCCGGGTTTCCCGGTGGGGAGGGATTTCCCCGGCTGGAATTGATGACTACTTCCCGCGAGGTGCAGAAGACGATGGCGGAGGCCATCCAGGGCATGTGGAAAAAGTACCTGGGGATTCATGTGGAGATACGTTCCTGTGAATGGACCGCCTACAAATTCGCCCAGAATTCCATGCAGTATGATTTGAGTTCCTCCTCCTGGTCCGGGGATTACCTGGACCCGTCCAGCTTTCTGGATTTGTGGAGCGCCGCTTCCGGCAACAACAACACGGGCTGGTCACATCCGGAATATGAACGCCTGCTGGCGGAAAGCCGGGCCACGGGGGACCAGACAAAGCGCATGGCCCTGCTGGCCCGCGCGGAAGCCCTGATGCTGTCGGAATCCCCGGTGATTCCGCTGTACTGGGCCAGGCGCTCCTACCTGAAGAGGCCGGAGGTGCAGGGCTGGCATCCTCTCCTGCTGGACAACCATTTGTTTGAAGACATCAGCCTGCGCGCCTCGCAGGCCGCAGGAAAGGGGGAACAGCCGTGACCAGGATGATCCTGAAACGCATGGGGCAGGGGATTCTGGTCCTTTTTGTGCTGGAAACGGTGACGTTCTTCCTGATCCGCATGCTCCCCGGCCATCCCTTCATGGGGGAAAAGAAGCTGCCCGAACACGTTCTGCACCAGTTGCAGGCCAGTTACGGACTGGACCAGAGCGCCCTTGTCCAGTACGGGCGCTATTGGTGGAACATGCTGGCCCACGGCGATCTGGGGCCTTCCCTGGTGAAGGAGGGCATCAGCGTGGCAGACATGATCGGGCAGTCCTTCCCGGTTTCCCTCCAGCTGGGCGTCCTCGGCATGGTGATTTCCATCATGGTGGGAATTCCCGCCGGCATTCTGGGGGCTCTGTATAAAAACCGCTGGATTGACTGGTGGGTGATGCTGGTGTCCATGGCGGGCATCTGCATTCCCGCCTTCGTCGTGGCTCCGCTGCTGGGCGTGGGACTGGGCATGCACGTGCCCGGCCTGAGCGTGGCGGGGTGGGACTCCCCCGGCTGCGTGCTGCTGCCTGCCCTGACGCTGGGGCTCGTGAACGCCGCCTACCTGGCCCGGTTGACGCGCGGCGGCATGCTTGAAGTTCTGGGGCAGGATTTTGTCAGGACGGCCCGCGCCAAGGGGGCGGGGCCTTTCCGGGTGGTCTGGAAGCACGCCCTGCGCGGCGGCCTGATTCCGGCCATTTCCTACCTGGGGCCGGCTTTTGCCGCCATGATTACCGGCTCCTTCGTGGTGGAAACCTGTTTTCAGGTGCCCGGCATGGGCCAGCACTTCGTGAACGCCACCACGGACCGGGACTATTTCCTCATCCAGGGGCTGGTATTGTTTTACGGCATTCTGATCGTCGCGGCCAATCTGGCCGTGGACCTGGTGCAGATGGCCGTCAACCCGAGACTGAGAGCGGAGTCATGAAGAAAGAGAGCCTGAACGCGCCGGAGGAACAGGGTTCCTCCCTGTGGAAGGACGCTTTTCTGCGGCTTTCCCGGAACCGTGCGGCCATGTGTTCCCTGCTGGCGCTGGTCCTGATTGTGGCCTCCTGTTTTCTGGGGCCCCTGCTGCCGTGGCTGCCGCATCCCAACGTGCAGGACCTGGCGCGCATCGCGGAAGCTCCTTCCTGGGACCACTGGTTCGGCACAGACCAGCTTGGGCGGGACCTTCTGGCACGCGTGCTGTACGGCGGCCGCATTTCCCTGCTGGTGGGCGTGGTCGCTACGGGCGTGTCCCTGGTTATCGGCGTGGCGTATGGCCTGGTTTCCGGTTATGCCGGGGGCAGGCTGGATGCCCTGATGATGCGCCTGGTGGACGTTCTCTTCGCCCTGCCGTTCATTGTGCTGGTGATCATTTTCTCCCTCTCCGTGGAGGAACCTTCCCGGCAGCTCACGCAGTGGGTCTCCGGCATTACCGGGTGGTCCGTGGAAATGGTGAGCCCCATCACCGGGCTGATTCCGCTCTTCATTGCTATCGGTGCGCTGGGATGGCTTACGCTGGCGCGCATCGTGCGCACGCAGACCCTGGAATTGAAGGGGCGGGAATTCGTGGAGGCGGCCCGTTCCCTGGGCATAGGGCATGTGAAAATCCTCTTCCGCCACATAGCCCCGAACCTGTTCGGCTCCGTGATTGTGTACACGACGCTGGCCGTGCCGGGAATCATGCTGCTGGAAGCCGTCCTTTCCTTCCTGGGGCTGGGCGTAAAGGCCCCTAATTCCTCCTGGGGCACGCTCATCAAGGAGGGGGCGGACCGCATGGAAGTGAGCCCGGAACTGCTCCTGTTCCCGGCCCTGCTGTTTTCCGTGACCCTGCTGGCGCTGAATTTTCTGGGGGACGGCCTGCGGGACGCGCTGGACCCGAAGTCCTCCAAGAATTGATTTTTTAGAGAGAATGAAAGTTGCTTTGACGATTGCGATGCTGGTCGTTTCCAACGTCTTCATGACGTGGGCATGGTACGGCCATTTGAAAAAGGGTTCCCCGGTGGACGACAAGCCCCTGCTGCTCATTATTCTGATGAGCTGGGGGCTGGCGTTCTTTGAGTACTGCTTCATGATCCCCGCCAACCGTATCGGCAATGCGGGCGGCCTGAACGTGGCGCAGCTCAAAATCATGCAGGAGGTGATCACGCTGTGCGTTTTTGTGCCGTTCGCCCTGTTCTACATCGGGGAGAAATGGAAGTGGGACTACCTCTGGGCTTTCCTGTGCGTGCTGGGCGCTGTTTTTTTCGTCAACAGGGAGCGTTTGCTGGGGTGACAGACTTTTTCCCTTCGTATTTCATGTCCAAAGTGGTCTTACCCTTTGTATATGAAAATTAAAATAATAACTATTCTTGCGGCAACGGCCGCCGTCGTCCTGGCCGCGGGCTGCCACCATCATGACCGCGACTATTACCGGCCCGGTCCCTCCCACCATTACAATCACAACAACCACGACAACGGCTGGCACAATAACCAGAACAGGCCCGGTCCCAGACCGCGCCCGCATTACGCCGCCGTCCAGCGTACCACTTATCCCTACCTGTACCGCACTATCTGAGGCAGCCGCCTTTTGCCCGGAGATTCCGGAGCGCCGCATCCCGTGAACAGGGCGCCTGCCGGTCTCTCCGCAGCGGATAAGTACACGGCAATACTCTTTCGGCTGCATCCATATGGCCATCCAGGCGGACGGCAGGACGGGAGGGAACGGATTTGTTCCGGCGCATGGCTGCGGTTCCGGCCGGGCGTTTGCCGGGTCTAATGCCTCGCGCACAGGATATAAGCTTGAAAAGGCGCGGGTCCCCCGGCACTCTATGCGCCAGATCAATGACTATAGATGAGCAATTAGATATATTGATGGGCGGTACCGCCGTCGTGATCAGCCGTGAAGAGTTGAAGGAACGCCTCAAACTGGGGCGCCCCCTGCGCGTGAAGCTGGGCGTGGACCCCACTGCGCCGGACATCCACCTCGGTCATACGGTGGCCATTGAAAAGCTGCGCCAGTTCCAGGAACTGGGGCATCAGGCCGTCTTGCTCATCGGGGACTTTACCGCCACCATCGGAGACCCCAGCGGCCGTTCCGTGACGCGTCCCCCCCTGTCCCGCGAGCAGGTGCTGGAGAATGCGGAGACGTACACCAAGCAGGCTTTCAAGATTCTGGACCGGGACAAGACGGAGATCGTGTACAACGGAGACTGGTTCCGCAAGATGACCTATGAAGAGGTGCTGAAGCTCAACGCCCGCGTCACCATGCAGCAGATGCTGGCGCGCGAGGATTTCAAGGCCCGCGTGGAAAGCGGCAAGGAAGTGCGCCTGCACGAAATCCAGTACCCGATCATGCAGGGCTGGGATTCCGTGGAAATACGCGCGGACGTGGAGCTGGGAGGCACGGACCAGTTGTTCAACATTCTGGTGGGGCGCGACTTGCAGAAAGAGCAGGGCATGCTGCCCCAGATCGCCATGACGATGCCCCTGCTGGAAGGGCTGGACGGCGTGCGCAAGATGTCCAAATCCTATGGGAACTACGTGGGCGTGGACGAAGCGCCGGAAATGATGTTCGGCAAGATGATGAGCGCCAGCGACGAGCTGATGGACCGCTACTACCTCGTTCTTCTGGGGGAAAAGCGGGACATGGAACTGCACCCCATGGAAGCTAAAAAGCTGCTGGCCTGGAAGATCACGGCCCGCTACCATGACGCCGCCGCCGCGGACGCCGCGCGCGCGGACTGGGAAACCCGTTTTTCCAAAAGGGACCTAGCTGCTGCGGACCTGCCGGAAGTGGAGCTTTCCTCCCTCCCCGGCGGAATGAACGCGCTGACGCTGGTGGGCTTCATCTTTGAAACGGTATTCCAGTTGAAGAAATCCAACGGCGTGCTGCGCAAGGAGCATTTCACCCCCGGCGCCATCCAGTTGAACGACGTCAAGGTGACGGACCCCTCTTCCGCGCTTGAACTGTCGCCCGGCAGCATTCTGCGCCTGAGCAAGAAGCACGCCGTGCGTTTCAAGTAAGGAAAGGTTCCTTCATCATCCTTGATCCTCTTTTCCATGCCGGGATTCCTTTCCAAATTGGACCGTTTCACCGTCGGCCTGGTGGTCAGCGTGAGTGCGGGGATTCTGATTCCCTGTTCCGGCGTGTGGGATACCGTCTTCAGCCGCTTGAGCGATGCGGCCATCATCCTGCTCTTTTTCCTGTACGGGGCCAAGCTTTCCCGCCGCTCCGTGTGGGAGGGGCTGATGCACTGGCGGCTCCAGAGCCTGGTGGCCGCGAGTACTTTCGTCATCTTTCCTTTGCTGGGCATCCTGAGCATTCCCATGTGGAATGCCGTGCTGGGGCCCGACCTGTGCATGGGGATGCTCTACGTGTGCATGCTGCCTTCCACGGTGCAGTCCAGCATTGCGTTCACGTCCATGGCGGGCGGGAATGTGGCGGCGGCCATTTGCTCCGCTTCCGTTTCCAGCCTGCTGGGGGTGTTTCTGACTCCTCTTCTCGTGGGGCTGGTGTGGTCGCGGGGAGGGGCGGACGGCGTGGATTTCTCCACCTTCCTGAACATTTGCTACATTATCCTGGTGCCGTTCGTGGCCGGGCAGATCGCCCAGCGCTGGATAGGCAAGTGGGTGGTGGCGCACAGGAACGTCACCTCCTGGACGGACCACAGCACGATCTGGCTGGTCATTTACACGGCATTCAGCCACGCCATGGTCAACGGCGTCTGGAAGAACCTGCCCTGGCTTTCCCTGGTGGAAGTGCTGGGGTTCTGCGCTCTTCTGCTGGTCGTCGTCCTCTGGCTGACGGCTTTTCTTTCCCGCAGGCTCCGTTTTTCGCGGGAAGACCGGATTGCGATCATCTTCTGCGGTTCCAAGAAAAGCCTGGCTACCGGCATCCCGATGATGAACGTGATTTTTGCCGGTTCCCCCATCGGCCTGCTGGTCATCCCGATCATGATTTTCCACCAGCTCCAGTTGATGGTCTGTTCCATCCTGGCCCGGAGGTGGGGCAGGGACCTGGAGGAGAAGAAGGACGGTTCCCTGTAGGCATGGAGAGCCGGGTTGCTGGTTATGGGGATGCGGGAAGCCTTTTTTCAGGCAGGAAAAAGCTGTTTCAGGCTGTTTTCCGGCAACCCTGCACATGGAAATCCGCCCGGCATGATCCCTGGCTCCCGGAACATGAACGGGAAAAATCTATCTGGTCCCATATTGGCCGGGAAGCCTGCCGGAAGCGTGAACCTCCCGGTTCCCGGCATTTCCGTCCCGAGAGGGAATTTATGTCAATTCCCGGCCAGGCGAAGAATACCGTCATTCTGGATGTCCCTGCCCGGAACGATGGCGTGGCTTCCCCGTTCCGGGATTTTTGCCGTTACGGACCTGTTGCGGAATTTGTCCATGAAGCGATGGAAGGATTCCATGTCCTCCGGGACGATCCTGATTTCCGTATATGCGGGATCGGCCTGCACTTCCGTAATATCCACCCGGAAGGACCCCACTCCGTTGCCGTCCGGAGTGTAGAATTCCAGGGACCCTTCCTGGGAATGGGGGTGCATGAAGAACAGGAAGAACATGATGCCCAGCGCCATCAGGGTGACGGCGGTCACCGGAAGATTCTTTCTGAATGGTCTGATATGCATGTATTCTTCTCCTTTCTTTGGCAAGGTTATGGATTTTGAAGGGGCATGTCAACTCCTCCGGCCGGTTGTCATGACGCGGGGAGGAAGGCGCGGCTTCTTGTTCCGCCGGGCGCCGCTGCCGGAGGCGTGCCCTGAAAAAGGGTTGCGTCCGCGGGGCATTATGGTAGCGTTTGCGCATAGACGGAGTCCTATGACCTTCCCCGTAAATATATTGTCCGCATTGGCCGGACTGAGTCTCGCCGGGGGCGTTCATGCGCGCGTCTGGACGAACGACCGCGGCGCGACGGTCACAGCCGCACTGGTGGCCGTCCGTGATGCGGAGGTGGACTTGAAGCTGAATGACGGCCGGGTGGTTGCCGTGCCCAGGAACATCTTTTCCGGGGCCGACCAGGAATATATCCAGGAGTGGGTGAAGTCCGGAGGAGCCCTGCCGGATACGGATGTCGGGAACGCTCCCGAGACCGGAAAGGGGGGGATGTCCTATATGCGTCTGGAACCGAATTGGAATGCGGACTGGCCCCGGAAGGCCGGACTGGCCGGCTTTCTGCTGGTGAAAACCGTTCAAGAAACGGACGACCTGAGCATTTACGAGACGGACCATTTCATTATTGAATCCCCCGGACGGCTGGCCAAGCCGGAACAGGAGGCCCTTGCCCGGCGGTTTGAATCCATTCTGCGCACTTTGGCGGCGATTCCCCTGAATCTGACGGTGGCGCGCAAGCCGTCCCGCAAGTATCTGGTCAGGGTGTGTTTCAGCGAGGAAGAGATGGAAAAGGTCCCCGGCCTCCGGAACGGCAGGCTCAAATTCTCCCCCACCAGTTTTACGGCCCTGCTTCTGCGGGACAAAAAGGGCAATCCGGTCAAACCGGACGCGGTGGACCCCCGTTTTGCCGTTACCCACTGGGTGATGCAGTCCCTGGATGTGGAGCACTGGCTGGTGGACGGTTTTTCCGCCTATATGGCGTTTCTCCCCAGGGAAAAGGATGAAACCGTCTTCCGGAAAATTCCCGGAAGGCTGGCGGCCATGCTGCCGCGCAGCCTGCGCGCGGGCCGGGATTCCCTCCCGGCGCTGGAAGACCTGCTGGCGCGGGACTCTTCCCATTCCGCCTCCGGGCATGACCAGATTCTGAAGGGAAAAGGCACGGAATATTGGGCCGATCTGCTATGGACCGTTTACTGGTGCCATCTGGAAGGAGAGGGCAGGGCCGACCGGCTCAGGCGCTACCTCATGGCCTGGGATGCGGAAGAACAGGAAAAGGCCCGTGCCATTCTGCTGGACGGCAAAAGTCCGGCGGAGGTGCAGAAGGATATGGCGGAAGCCTGGAAGAAGTTTGGCGTGAAGTTGAAATTTGCGCCGCCGTCTCCCGGGGAGGGGAAGGCGCAGGACTCCCCGGCCCGTTGAGGCGGAGCGGGAAGAAAATACCTGCGCAAAACGGACGGGGCGCCGTTCCGCTTAAATGGTTCCGTTAAGCTTTCTGCCTATCCAGAACAGGGAGAGCAGAACGAGCAAGGCTGCCAGCGTGTAGGGATGGCACCAGATCAGGATGCGTTTTTCCATGGGAGGCGGCACGGGCAGGTCCTTGATTTCCCGGATAAGCTGCTGGATTTCCTCCGCCTTCACCATGCGTCCGCGCGTGATGGAAGTCATTTCTTCCATCAGGGCGGTGTTGATGGGCTGGCCGATTTTTTCCAGCGTTTCATTCATGGTGATGATGGGCAGGATGACGGCCTTGTCCGGCTGGTCGGATGACGAAGCCGTCAGTGTCCATTTGCCAGGACGGTTGATCTTGACGGAGGCTGTGAAGGAACCCCAGGTGTGGTCCATGTTTTCCATCTGGACCCGGCTCGTTGTGCCTTCCGGGGCGGTGATATCCAGGAACACCTCTCCGTTCTGAAGGGGTGCGCCCTGCTTGTCGGATACCATGGCGGTGACGGTCAGGGTATCTCCCAGACGCGGGCGTTCCGGGTTGGGAATCAATCTGATCCGTTCTCCGGCGGCCATGTTGCGCTGGTAGCTCATCCAGCGCGCCACCTGGCTCCAGAACCGGTAATGGTATTTGTCCTCCACCCCGCGCCGCCAGCGCCAGGCGGAATCCGTGCCCATGAACAGCACCTTCCCGTTCCCATAGGACTGGGTAACGATCAGGGGTATGCGCCCGTAGGCGTTTTTGTCCGCCGCGTGTACGGCCAGCACGGTGGTGCCCGCCTTGGGACGTTCCACAGGAGCGTACCAGTTGAAGCCCGGCAGGTTGCGCCAGACCTCCTCGTTTTCACTCTCCGTGTCTGCCAGCATGGTCAGCAGGGAGCCGCGGCCTTCCGGCGTGAGAATGAGCGGGGACGGGGCCGCCTGGGTGGTGCCTTCCGGTTTGTTGGTGAGGAAGGTGACGGGGATCAGGTCCGCCAGCTCCGATTGAAGAAGTTCCATTTGTTTGCCCTGGTATCCGGGCAGGAAAACAATGCCGCTGGCCTGCTGTTCCACCATCCCCTTGAGCAGTTTGGCCTGTTCCTGCGTCAGTCCTTTGGCCCCCATGCCCACATCGCCGATGAAGATGACGTCGTATTGGGCCAGCTCCTCCATTTTTTCCGGGAATTTGACCAGGTACCCGGGGCCTTCTCCCATCTCCTTCAGTCCGGGGTGGAACAGAAGGGTGTGGACGTCCACGCCCGGATCGCGGTACAGGGCGTTGCGGATGAAGCGGTATTCCCAGCGCGGCAGCGTGTCGATCACCAGCACCTTGATGGACTCCCTGCGTCCGGCGATGCTGAAGGAGGATGTGTTGTTGGTACGGACCCGTTCCTGCGGCTGGATGGGAAGCTTGAGTTCCAGCGTTTCGGAACCTTCCTTTTCTATCTTCCACAGCACGGCGTCGGATACTTCTCCCTGTGCCGGGATGGTGACCGTCCGGGTGACGACCTTTCCGGTGTCCTTGGAAGACAGGGTAAGAGTTGCCCTGATTTCTCTGCCCAGAGTGCTTTTAATGGTGAAGGGGATTTGCACCGTTTCCCCGATGATGCCGTAAGTGGGGGCTTTCACGTCCTGAAGGGCCAGGTCCGGCAGGGGAACGGAGCTGCCGGCGGGGATGATGAACAGGGGGATGCCGCGCGAGCGCATCCTCTGGGCTTGCGTCAGCACGGATGAGGAAGCATTGTGGCTGCCGTCCGTGAACATGACGACCGCGCGGAGATTGTCGGAAGACTGAATGGCTTCCTCCAGCGGCTTGGCCAGGTCCGTACATGCCAGCGCGTAATCCGGGGAATCCGGGGCGGGCTGGACGCTGAACGGGGCATTCTCTACCACATGGGTTTCTTTCAGGGAATCCGTGCTGTGGCCTTTGAGCAGTTCCCGGACATAGGACGCGCGGGTGACAACGTGCTGGGGAGTGATTTCCACGTCCTGGGTTTCCATGGAGCCCGAACGGTCTTCCAGGATGGAGACCTTGGGCTTTTCTTTGGGTTCTGAAATGATGACCCATTCCGGCTGGAACAGCAGGAAACATACAGATCCCAGGATGATCAGGCGCAGTATTTCCAGTTTGAACGTCAGCGGCCGGGGATTGCGCTTGCAGGAAATGCGGCTCATCCATATTCCGGCCGCCATGACCAGAACGGCCGCGGCGACGCTCAGGACGGTGGGTTGAAGGCTCAGGTTCATAGGCGGTTGGCGGGGGTGGGGCGTTTGGCCATGCGCTTGGGCAGGCAAAGGAGAGCTTCCAGAAGCAGGCACCCCAGTGCGATCAGCAGGAACAGCTTCCAGGCTTCCTGCACCAGGGAGGGGTTTTCAACGCCGCCCTGCATGGCGCTGATGGCGGCGTCCGGCAGGAGGATGTGGATTTTTTCATCCGTGAGCTGGTCGGGATTGTCTTCCGACCACGGCCGGTTGACGGCATAGGTCTGCGCACCGAGGCGGTAAACGCCGGCCGTGTCCACGGGAGAACCGGGGGGACGGGAACCCTGAGCGTCGTCCATGCGCATGGGAACGTCCGTAGCCGACTGAGGCAGGGCGTGATCGTTCACACGGAGGGAAATGGCGGAGGAAAAGCGTTCCGCGCCGCGGTCCGCCATGCGCTGGAGAAGGGGGAGCAGCAGATGGCCGTCCGCCAGGTTGGACCAGGAATATTTGGGCAGGGTAGTCAGAAACAGGGCGGAACCTGCCCCGGCCCTGACCTGGCCCAGGGCACAAGTGCCGTCATCCCAGGAGGCCAGAACGCGGTATTTGCCTGCCAGGGGTTTCCGGCGGATGGCGCGGAGGCGGTTGGCGGGGATGGGAGTCTGATCCGTGCCGTCCCGGAGGAAGCCGCGCTGGCGGTCCCAGGATTCCACGCGGAAATATTCGTCGGCCGGGGCTGTTTCCATTGCCCCCCAGGAAACTCCCAGGAACTGGCGGCGCGTGCCGTGGGCCGTATCGTCCGGAAGGAAGAGAACCAGGCCGCCTTCTTCAATGAAGGTCTTGAGCTTCTCTTCCATGTCGGCCCGCGGGGCGGGGCCGTGCCAGATCACCAGGGCCTGGGAGGAAAGGTTGAACTGTCCGGAATGCACGGTGTTCGGCATGGCAGCCTTTCTTCCGGGAAGTCCCGGAGGGGCGGCCATCAAGGAGAGGATTTTGCCCGCTTCTCCGGAAGGTCCGTTGATCAGGATGTTTGCCAGGGGCTTGGGAGCGAAGGTGAAGAAGGAAATGTCGTCCCTGGAAAAATCGTCATGGGGCAGGGAAACGTAGCCGAAGCCGGATTCCTTGTCCTGCGGCAGGGGGATTTCCTTGCGGATGGTGGTTGTTGCCCCGGCCAGCTGGAGGGTAGAGGAAGCTACAGAGTTATTTACGGAAATGTTCACTGGAACTTCCTCCGGCTGGTTGGGATCGAAACCCTGCCGTAGAATCTCCATGTCCAGCACCAGCCTGCCGTTGTTGATCTGGGCCTGCGTGATTCTGATGCTGCGGTTGGTTTCCGGTCTGTCTCTCAGCGCCATGATGCGGACGGAAGGAGGAATGGGAAGAGCCGCCAGCCTTTGGCGTACGCTGGACCATACCGGAGAATTCGGCCGCCAGGAGGACGACTGCATGTCTGAGGCAATCCAGATTTCCGTCTTTCCGGAAGCGGATTCCTCCAGGTAGGGAATGGCCTTCTGGAGCAGGGAAGGGATGTCCGCTCCGCCGTCCGTCACTTTGCTGACGGTCAGGTCCGCCAGGGCTTCCGGTGCGGGAATCTGGGTAATGGTTTCAGTGGTGGAGTCAAGGAGGGACAGGCGGCAGTTTGCCAGTTGGTCAAAGGTGGACTTCACCAGGGGCGGGATCGTGTCGCGCAGGGAATTGGTCTTGTCCGGCCGTGCGTCCATGGAGGCGGAACGGTCCAGCACGAGCAGCACTTCATTCAGTCCGGAACTTCCCCAGCCGAAGAAGCTGCCGAGCAGGGGGCGAGCAAACGCCGTCACAAGGGCCGCCACGGCCAGCACGCGCAGGGCCAGAATCAGGTAATGGAGCAGCTTCTTGGTTCCGCGGGTTTCCCTGGCCGCGCGGAGCAGGAATTCCATGGCCGCCCAGCGCACGGACCGGTGGCGCCAGCGATTGACCAGATGGATGATGATGGGGATGGAGGCTGTGAAGAGAGCCCAGAGCAGCCATGGAGAGGTAAAGGACATAGGAGGATAGGGGAGTTACGGATGGAGGGGCGGGGTTCAGGTAGAAGGAGGCGCGGGCAGCAGCTGGCGCAGGATGTGCAGCGTCATTTCTCCGGTGCTTTTGAAGGAATCCGCCCCCAGAATTTCCATGTTGTCTCTGGAGGTGTGCCACCAGTTGCCGTCCTGGAAATCGTCAATCAGGTTCAGCGTATCCATGCCCAGTTCCATGAAGGGAACGTGGTCGTCCATGATGCCGTAGGCGGAGACTCCCCATTCCGCTGGGGAATAGCCCAGTTCGCGAATGGCACGGGAATAAACCCGGTACATGGACTGGGGCGTCATGGCCGGAATCCTGATCTTTTTACCCTGCCGGCCCACCATGTCCAGGTTTACCATCCACTCCGGCAGCGGCCTCGGCAGAGAGGCCGCATAAAATTTGGAGCCGTACAGGCCGTCATCGTTGTCAATGTGCGGGGAAAAGCTTTCCTCTCCGTCGAAAAACACCAGTTCCAGCTGTCCGGCGCGTGCCGGATCCCGGGAGAAGATGCGGGCCGTTTCCAGAATGGCGGCTGCGGCGGAAGCTCCATCATTGGCTCCGGTAAAGTCGGGAATGCCCGTTTTGGTGTCAATATGGCAGGTCAGCAACCCGCGGACCGGAGTCTTGAAATCCGGATTTTTCCCGTAGCGGGCCCGCAGATTGACGAATTGGGTTTGTCCTTGCGGAGTCGGCGCTTCAAAAGCCTGTTCCTCGCATTCCCAGCCATGCTTGAAAAGCTCCCCTTTCAGGTAGTCCAGCTGCTTGCGGTAGCCGGGGGAAGACGGCCTTCTGTCGCCCATATCCGTAATCCGTGCGGCATGGTACATGCAATTGCTGCCATGGAAATCGTCTGTCTCCTGCAATTGGGCGGGTATGGTCTCCGGATGGGCTTCCCGAGTTTTTTCAGGATTGCCGCACTGCACCAACAGAGCTGTCAGGAAGAGGAGTCCAATGCGGGGCATCATGGGAGAAAAGGGGTGCGGGGTTATCAGGAATCAGACCATTCATCCTGGCCCAGAAGTTCCAGGATACGGGTAAATTCGGACTTGCTGGAAAAAGTGATCTCGATAGAGCCCTTGCCTCCCTGTTCAGAAATGCTTACCGGCGTTCCGAACTGCTTGGCCAGCACCCCGGAAATTTTCTTGTACTGTGGTGAAGAAGGCTTCCTGGGAGGGGCCGGATCAGGCGGATTGAGAAGTTTCTGAATGGCCTTTTCCGTCTGGCGGACGGTGTAGCCTTTGTTCACGATGTCGCGGCCAAGCTGGATCTGCTGGTCCTGATTCTTCAGGGAAAGAAGTACCTTGGCATGCCCCACGCTGATGAAGGAATTGCCCAGCATGTCCTGGACGGCCCGCGGCAGGTCCAGAAGGCGCATGCTGTTGGCTACGGCCGCGCGGGATTTGCCCACCCGTTTGGCGATGTCTCCTTGCTTCATCTTGAATTCCGCTTTCAGGCGCATATAGCCGGCGGCCTCTTCCAGCGGACTCAGGTTTTCGCGCTGGAGGTTTTCAATCAGCGCCAGTTCCAGCACGTCCTTGTCCGTGGCCTTCCGGATGATGGCGGGTACGGTGGAAAGCCCCAGAATGCCGGAAGCGCGCCAGCGCCGTTCCCCGGCGATCAGCTCGTACTTGTTGTCGTCCGTTTTGCGGACGATCAGGGGCTGGATGATGCCGTGTTCCTTGATGGAATCCACCAGTTCCGCCAATTGCTCTGGCGTGAAAATGGCGCGCGGCTGGAGCGAACTGGGGATGATGGAGGCATGGGACAACTGATGCACGACGTCTCCCGCCTGGGGAGTTGCCAAGGATTCACGAGACAGATTTTGATTGATGAGGGCGTCAAAGCCTTTCCCCAGAGCCGGTTTTGCCATAACTGAAAAAAGACTATCATGATCCGCCTCCGTTTTCAACAGGGGATTTGTCTTCCGTGGCAGGAAATTCGGGGAGCGGCCATCCGGTGTTCGTTTGAGTGGCAGACATTGGGAAAGTTCAGGATTCGGTAAACGGTTTGGAATGGATGAAAAGGCGAGCATTTTTCCGCTATGCCGGATGGCGTAAACCCTGAATAAAATCATGAACCAACCGAGTGAAGAACAAAAACAGGCCGCTCTGGAAGCGGGAAGGGAAGGAATGAAAAAAGCCTACGAACGCAGCCGGGGAATGTCCCATCTATCGTGGTGGGAACGTCTTCTGTGGATCATCCTGGCCGGGGCGGCCGCTGCAGCTTCCTGCCTCCTGTCCGGCTGCGGCCATTCCGTGAAACTGGGACCGGAAGGAGCGGTCATTTGCAAGGATGGAAGCTGCCTAACGATGTCCCATGGCGGTTTAACCTTTACTCAGACCGTTTACGATAAAGATATTACGCCTGTCGTGCAGGCGAAAAACAAATAAGAAAAACGGCGGTCTTGTCCGGCGCAGTATATCATGAAAAATGCCATTGAACTGGCGGAGGCCTATTATCGTGCCGCGGGCAGGACGGTCCTGCACATGGAAGAGGACGGTCTCCGCCAGGACGTCTATATCCGCATGCCCGGCCTCGTGCTCCTGGCACGCCGGGTGGATTCATCCGCTCCCGTGGCGCAAATCCTGAACCCGCATTTCCGGTTCCCGCGCCGGAGGTGCGATGCCTGGCATCTCCACTTCCTGTCGGGCGATGCGAGCCTCCTTTTGCAATATGAACGGGAAATCCTTTCCCTGCCGTGGATTCTGACCCAGCACGGAAAACGCGGGGATGGCCGCCTGGTGAAGCTGTCCTCCTCCCGCTTCTGCCGGCTTCTTAAAGCATGTGGAAATGCTGTTTGTCATTGAACAGGTTTCTTTCCGGAAGAACGTCGCAAAAGTAAAAATGGAAGAGAATATCTATATTAAATCCCGGCAAGCTGCAGCTTGCCGGGATTTCCGCGTCGAGAGAAAAGTTCCAGGTGGTCTCTCTTTCGGACTGGCCGGAGGTACAAGGTAGGATGGCGGGTTTTCAAGCCACTTTCTCCGGTTTTTTTCTTCCGGGTTTATCCATATTTAGTCCTCGTGGCGTAGTGATTGTATCAAGCAGAGCGCTGGCCATGTACGCTTCGGTAAGCAGTTCTGCTCCGGTGAGCTTGGACGTGCCTACGTTGGCAACGGCTACATTGGCGGACATGCGGTCAACATAGTCTTTCTGGTCATGCAGGCGAGTGTCAATGCCCGTGAAAAAAACCGGTTTATCCGTGCAGGGCGTATTGCCGTCAAGAAGAGCCATGCTTAGTCCCGAGGCCATCGCCAGGCCATTCAACGTCTTGTCTTCACGAGCATAGGGCACAAGAGGGCAGAGGCGTACCGCTTTGTCAAGTGCCCGTACGGCAGGAGAAGACATCAGAATACACCCTCCTCCGAAGGGACCGTCAAGGGTGCTGTGAGTGCCATAATCCACTCCTTGCAGAATCAGGGTGTTGAGAGTTGCAGGATTGAGCACCAGGGTATCCGCATCCAGCTTCAGGACATAGGGGGCTTCTGTTTGTCGGAGGCTGCGCTTGTATTCGGCCAGCAACCCCCGCAAACAGGTGCGGCCCCGCAAGTTGCCACCCCGTTCCCAATGGGTGGGGCGGTATTGAATTTGCGGATGGTTCTCCAGGTCTTGCTGCATGGAAGGAGGCACGGGGTGCCGGGCATCGTCGAGAATGGTGACTGGCGATGCGGGCCATGCCCGGCGAGCTGCGGTTACGGCATGGGGCAATGTGTGGGCATTGCCCGCATAAGTGACGATATGAATATGGAGTAAGTGAGCCATAGGGATTATTGAGTGGTGACGATTCTGTTGGAGAGCACGAGATTGCCGTCTTTTAATCCGGAAAATTTGATTGTATCCATGAATTCTACGGGTTCTGGTGATGATATGAAACAGTACGTTGTGTTGATGCGCATCTCGTGGTCTGTAATGCTTACATATGTTGTGCCCCATCGTCCATACGTCAGAGCAGGGGTTGTAATGTTCACATGCGTACCTACCTCGACCGTGCTTTCAGGAGTGGTAAGATAGAGTACCCCCACACCCGCCGTAATCCGGACGGCTGTTGCATGATTGTTGTCTTCACCAAACCAATAACCGTTTTTACTGACAAAACGGTTTGAAGCTACGCCATAATTGGGGACTTCGACATATCCGGATACGACAAGGAGCGAATTGCCGACGGAGACATCCAGCACATCGCCAACCTGAACATGTGGCCCATTATCCGTGGTGGAGACAGTAAGCACCGGATTGCCCGATTCATCGCGGATATTGACCGGTCCCCGATAATTGGAAAGATCGGCACTTCCTGACGAAGAAAGCGTATTGCCATCCATGGTAAGGTTGGAACCCAGGGAAATCATCCCTTTTGATCCTCCGATGGAACTGACGGCGTGCTGTGCAATATTGTCGGCGGTGAGGGTTGTTTTGATTTTATCTTCCAGAACGGCGACACGGGCTTTCAATGTGGAGATATCGCTCTTGTCATTCCATCTTTCTCTTTCTTCCATTGTTATATGGACTGTCGCATTTTTGGCATGGTCGTGAAGACCTTTCTGCGTTGCCATGGGAATTCCGCTGATAGTAATACTGTTGTTCATGATTTGATTTTAGTTGTGTGGAAATTGGAGAACATCAGCGCCGTCCCATTCTTGATGGCGAATGTTGCATGATCAGTATTTGAAAACATGCATTGTCCAGGGTATTTTCCATTCTTACAGGAAAGTCAGACGATATCAGTTGTCTCAGAAGAATTTTTGTTATCTTCTTTAGCGGCAATGGCTTTGTCTGGATCAATCATGTTATGTTTGAAAATTCCCGTTGTTGCCGGATGAAACGGGAGTGTCTGTTTCCATTCCGATAAAAGGTTGGAGCCATTTTGAAGAAATGTCATCCTGTCTGCAACGTTAAGGCTGTATGATATCACTGACAGGTGCTACATGGCCTTTTTTTGCAGTGTTCCGTTTGGTGTCCATGTGCAAAAACGGTGAGTTGTTACCAGCAAGAAAAATGATTCATCACTAGCCTGCAATAGTGGTGGAGAAGCATCCTGATGTGAATACATCAAGGCAGTTGAAGACGGGTTTATGACGTCTCGACGCTTTACACAGGATGATATTTCCCAGGAACAGGCAGAAACTTTCAATGAAGTGATAACACGCGTTGCGGTTTTATCCGACGAATGGAAAGCGCTTCAAGTTTGGACGCGCTTGGACTGGGTCATCCGCTCACCTGAGGGAAGGGGAAGAATCCCCGGAATTCAGGGATGCGGTCGTTTTGACCGTGGAAGCAGCCAACGCCCAAGGGGGGACGCCAGCTTTTCACCAGTCAGGATGATGCGGAGTTCATGATCATGGAGGGGTCGTCAGCGGCATTGTTTAACCACTTCATAACAAACAACAATGAATAACAATCATGAATAAAATTACTACAGTAAACGGAGTTTTGGTGGCAGCACAGAGTGACTTCGCCAGCCATGCACAGGATAAGATGATTCATCTTACAGAGGAGGAACGCATTGCCTGGAATGCCAAGGCGGATGCTTCCGCCCTTTCGGGCAAAGTAGATACAAGCACGTTCGCGGCTCACGAAACCAACACGACGGTTCATGTCAGCCAGGAAGAAAAGGAGAAATGGAATGCGCGGAATACGAAGGGTGCCGTGGTGGCCACGCAGGATGGACTGGACGCGCACACGGAGAACACGACCGCTCACATCACTGGAGAGGAACGTGCTGCGTGGAATGCTGCGAGCGCTATTCCAGGAGCATCCAATGCCTTCACGGGCGACAACACGCATGCAGGCACTGAGACGTTCAATAATATCGTTAACATTAACAATGATATAGCAATCAATGGGAAATCGCTTAATTCATTCCTTTATCAACAGGCTTTATTATCAGGAGTTTTCCAGGCAAACAAAAATACAATGCTGGAGGATGTCGGCACGATGGGAGAAGTTATACAGTATAATTGCACCGGAGACAAACCGGCTAATACAACCACAAGGGATAAGTGGAGATCAATACCTTCACAATCTGTTGTAGATACTAATGATGTATCTTTCTTCGCCTATGGATCAAGATTCTCTTGGGCAAATGGTACCATTTATAGCAATTTGTCTGTGCTACTCCAAGGAATCAACACCCCCGGCATGTTTTTGTTTTTATTGGGCGAGGGAACAGACGGCGAGGGCGTGGTAGCGGGCGTGTTAAAAAAGTATTTTGAAAACAATTTAACAATTAATGATATACCAGCGAGAGCGGCATTTATTGTCGTTACGGAGGACAGAAAACTCCGCGTCACGACAAGTGTGGAGGAGTACTATTTCCCGTCAGCGCTTTATCACTTGTTTTTCGTGTGTACCCATCATCCAAGAATAAAAATCGCTCTATCACAAATGGAGAACGACGGTTTCGGCAAAGACTACATGGAGACCTCGTCTGAATACGCAGGATTGCCGCCAAAGGTGTTCGACCTAGGGAATGGTTCGTACATATCGCGGTTTGTCGGATACGCAACCTCAGGACGAACGACCTTCGGCGGTAACCTGATTCCGCTCATTCTACCCTTAAGGATCAACAGTAGTTACCTGATCAACAATTTAATTTCCTAAAATTCATGAAAAATATATAAATTCAGAAAGCCAGAAACATATGAACATCAGTAAAGAGCAAAAGCAGGACCCTTGATGCTGGGAAGCAGGACATGAAGAATGCGTAGGAAAAAAGCAAACCCCTCAAGTTGTAAACTTGAGGGGTTTATAATGGAGCCGCTTGTCGGATTTGAACCGACGACCGTCCGCTTACAAGGCGGGTGCTCTACCACTGAGCTAAAGCGGCGCAATGAATGGATGCGCACATGTCTACAGAAGAAGCCCCTCCCTGGCAAGCCGAAAATGGGCGGCACAGGGGGCCTTCCGTATTTTTAAACGTGTCAGGCGTCAAACAGGGAACCCTGTTCCAGCGGCGGTTCTGCGGATGAATCCGGGGAAGGGGGAGCGTCATCCTGCGGTTGGGGCTTTTCTGCCGGAACGGATGCGCTTTCCGCAGATTCCGGCGCGCCGGCAAGTGCGGATGATTCCTCTTCCGTGGTTTCATTGCCGGTTTTGGCTGTAGGCATGATGCGGGAGACGCGTTCCACCGGATGCCTGGTGATGATGTTGCCCTGGGCGCCGCGGTTTTTGATCCGCAAGTCCGCGAAATGGAAGGGCCTGATCAGGTTGCGGAGTTTGAGGACGGCTTTCAGATAAACGTTCACGCTGATTTGTTCACTGTCCTGTTCCGTTTCATGCACGGAAAAGTGGAAGATGCGCGTTCCCTTCGTCCCGCGTGTCAGGGGGTATTCCTTGTCTCTGGTGAAGCCTCCTATCCGGAAGCGCTTGGCGTAAACGGGGCCGTCCTTTCCATCCCGGTAAATCAGGTTGAAGACGGGGTCGTCATCCTTCTTGATGATGGAGATATAGAGAGGGTTTTTTCCGGCGAAGAATTTGTCCTGAATGCGCACGATTTTCAGCACGCCTGCATTGTCCACGATCAGGACGTCGTCCAGCGTGGAGCACTTGCACACGGGATTTCCCTTCTTGACGCCGAAACCGGCGAAGCCTTCTTCGTCAATATAGAGGGTTTCATTGGCCACGGCTACCTGGGCCCGGTCCACGGAACCAAAGGAGGAGATTTCCGTCTTCCTGGGATAGGAAGCTCCGTATTTTTTGCGGAGGGATTCAAACCAGCGGATGGTGAATCTGGTGAGCTGGTTGAGGTTTTTCTGCGTCTGGTCGATGTCCGCCTCCAACTGCTGAATGTGCTGATCGGCCTTGAAGGCGTCGAATTTGGAAATACGCTTGATTTTGATTTCCGTCAGCCGGATCAGGTCGTCCCTGGTAATGGGGCTGCGCAGTTTCCTGGCGAAGGGCTGGAGTTCCCTGTCAATGGTCTCCAGCACTTCCTCCCATGTTTCGCAGTCTTCAATGGTCAGATAGATGCGGTTTTCAATAAAAATCTTCTCCAGGCTGGCCTGGTGCCATGCCGCATTAAGTTCCTGAAGGCGTATTTCCTGTTCCTGCCGCAACGTTTCCTTGGTGGCATCCGTGTTGTAGCGCAGGATATCGCTGATGCGCATGAACCGGGGCTTGTCTTCCACAATGACGCATGCGTTGGGGGAGACGCTGACTTCACACGCGGAGAAGGCGAATAGCGCCTTTTTGGTCTGCTCCGGATCCACTCCGGCGGGCAGGTGAACCAGAATATCCACGTGCTGGGCCGTATTGTCTTCAATGCGGGCTATCTTGATTTTCCCCTTTTCCGCGGCGGAAACGATGGTATCTATCAGGATTTCCGTGGTGACGCCGAACGGGATTTCCGTGATGCGGAGAAGTTTTTTTGATTCCGTGAGAATGCGCGCCCGTATCCGCACCCGGCCCGTGCCTCGCTCCCCGTCGCGGTAATTGGTGGCATCCATGATTCCCCCTGTGGGGAAATCCGGCAGAAGCTGGAATTCCTGCCCCCTCAGGTGGGCGATGGAAGCGTCAATCAATTCGTTGAAATTGTGGGGAAGGATTTTGCTGGAAAGACCCACGGCAATACCCTCCGCCCCCTGCGCAAGCAGAAGAGGAAATTTGACGGGCAGGCTCACGGGCTCCTTGTTCCTGCCGTCATAGGAAAGCTGCCATTCCGTGACTTTGGGGCTGAACACCACGTCGCGGGCAAAGGGCGTGAAGCGGGCTTCAATGTATCGGGAAGCCGCCGCGGGGTCTCCCGTCAGAATATTCCCCCAGTTCCCCTGGGTGTCGATGAGCAGGTTTTTCTGGCCCAGACCTACCAGGGCGTCCGCGATGGACCTGTCCCCGTGCGGATGGAATTTCATCGTATCCCCGACGATATTGGCTACTTTATTGTAGCGCCCGTCATCCAGCCGGTCCATGGCATGCAGGATGCGGCGCTGAACGGGCTTGAACCCGTCATTGATTTTCGGCACGGCCCGTTCCAGAATAACGTAGGAGGCGTAATCCAGAAAGTAGTCGGCATACATGCCTTCCACGGACTGGCTCGCGGGTGCGATGTGGGCGGGTTGAGTCACGGCCAAAAATATTAAAGGATTTGTTTCGGCGGGGCAAGTGCGATCTCCGTAAAGAAAAATAACCGGCCTTCCTGAAAGAAGGGCCGGTTATCGGTAGTATTAAATTGATGTGAAATTTCAGGCTGATTTGGATGTAATCCTGGCCCTGAGGTCGTCTGCCTCGGCGCGGAGGTTTTCAAGCTTGGCGGTTTGAGCTTCAAGCTCTGCTATTTCTTCCAGAACGGCTGCCAGGCGGCGCAAATCCGCAGGCTGTGCGGAGGCAAGGGGCTGGCTTTTGGCAACGGGGGCGTTTTTGGTACCAGGCTTGCGGCCTCTCTTGGCCTTGGAGGCTTTCATCCAGCTGGAGATAGTGACCGTGCTGATGCCGAATTGTGCAGCGGCTTCCTTCTGGGCGCCTCTTTTATTCTGCGTTTTCCGTTCGGCGATAAAATCAAGAACGGCTTGCTTTTCTTCAGGCGTATAACGCCTCCGGTTTTTTGTATCGTTGGAGTTCATGGTATGACGAGTGGCACATATTTAATAAATGCAGCCTTTGCTATCAAGGAAAAATAATATGTTTTTTGACATCATTTAAAAGACTGTTTAAAAATTTAAAGGATGATGTACTATTCAATCATACTCTTCACATTCCCAGGCTTATTTGTAATTAAAAAAAATCGGAACTATTTACTTTAGTCTTGTATCAGTCGTTTTGGCTGCCTCTCCCGCCAATTTATTACCGAATATCAGCGTTAGCAGCAATGCAATATTCCAACAAGATTATTCTACATAATTCCGAAAAAAATTAATGTTTCTTAATGTATCCATGGGGAAAAATATTGTTGCTTAAACGGTTTTTCCCGGGCGGACGTTTTTGGCCCTGTGCATGGTTTATCGGTTAGGGAGAACCTGTGGATCCATGACTTCGGGAGGCGTTTCAGCGACTGTCACAGGGGGCGCTGGTTACGGATTTTGAGATTGCAGGGCCGGGGCGAATCATGTAAATTCAATCCAATCTCTCAGTATTTCCATTCCAATTATGACTGATCAGCCAGAATCTCAGCCGTCTCCCCAGGCGCCCGCGCGCCGCCGTCTGGTGACGGCCGCCCCCGCAGCGCAACCCAAAGTGAAATTCGTATCTCCCGCAGCGGAAGGTGTGGAAGTGGCCAAGCCGCGTTTTCTTACTCCGGAATTGCAGGCCAAACTGGCCCGGGAGCAGGAAGAAGCTGCGCGCCGTGCTGCGGAGCAGGCGGAGGCGGACAGGATAGCCGCGGAAAAAGCCGCCGCTGAAGAGGAGGCTGCCCGTATTGCCACAGAAAAAGAGGCTGCCAGAATGGCAGCGGAAAAGGAAGCCGCCAGAATCAAGGCGGAGCAGGAGGCCGTGGAAGCTGCGCGCGTGGCTGCGGAAAAAGAGGCTGCCCGCATCGCGGCTGAAGAGGAACGGGCAAGGCTGGCCGCTGAACAGGCAAAACAGGAAGAAGCTTCCAGACCCCTGGCTGATTCTTCCGTGGATGCCCAGATACAGGATGCCCTTGCCAAGGTGGCGGAAGCCCAGAAGGCCCTGGCAGAAGCCCAGGCTGTGGCTTTGGCCCAGGCTGCCGGAGTGGCAAAGCCTGCCATGGAAGCTCCGGAGCCCCAGGAACCTGCCCCGGTCCCGGCAGCCGGAAGCATTCCCAAACTGAAAATTTTAAAAACGGTCTCCGCTCCCACTGAAACGGCAGAAGCGTCCGCCCCCGCCGCTCCGGATTCGGGAGCCCTTCCCAAACTGAAGGTTTTAAAATCTCCCTTGGGCTCTCCTCCGGCTCCTTCCACCGTGGCCGCTCCGTCCTCCGGGCCGGTTCCGGCGGCATCCGCGGCGCCTTCTCCCGGCACGCCTCTGGCGGGAGCGGGAGGCATCCAGCCCCCTGCCGGGGGAGAAAACGCCAGGGAAATGGCCGCTTCCGTGGACAAGTCCAAATCCCTGCTTCGCGGAATCATCTATGGTGTGTGCGCCCTGGTTCTGGTGGCCGGCGGCGTGGGGATTTACGCCTGGCAGACCAACGCCAAGAAGGATCGGGTGGAAGGTGAAAACGCCCAGTTGAATAAATTGGTGATGGAAGGAGCCAAGCTGGGGCGCAGCCGTCTGTTTGACTCCAAGAGCCTCGGGCGCGTGCCGGATGTCAAAGTCGTCCCCAATGAAGAGGATGCCGCACTGCTTCTGGATAACGTGAGAGGCGTGAAGGGGCACCGTGACAACTGGCCCGGTGCGGCGCATCTGGTGTCCATCATGGCCCAGATGGATGATAATATCGCACGGCAGGTGGTCGGGGACATGAAGAAAAACGTCCGTGACTACAGCAAAGAGAAATACGCCATGATGGTGACGCTGCTGGCCAAATCCTCCAGCCCGGTTATGCGCGAGCTGCTTAAGGATTTGTACGCCTCCATCAGCGACAGCAAAAACAAAAAGGTGCAGGACAAGCAGGCCGTGGTGCTCCAGTACATGCGCTTCTCCATGAAGCTGGACGACCTGGATGACGTCATGAAAATTCTGCAGCAGAAAAACGTTTCTTCAGACTTGGTTTCTTCCGCATTCCGCACGGCCCGCTATCTCATTGACGAGGCTCCGGAAGCCAAGCGTGTCGGGCTTTCTTCCAAGCTGCTGCAATACCAGCAGGGCATGCCGGAGGAAAATCTCAAGATACTTTACCGGCTTCTTGCCCGTACCGGAGATCCCAAGGTGCTGGACATGATGGAAAAGAGCTACAAGGAAGACCCCAAGAAAGCCCTGGTCATTGTCACGGCATGGGGGGACTGGAATACGGACGATGCCGTTCCCTATCTGTTCCGGGCATGGAAGGATGAATCCCTACACTCCCGCGTGCGCTCCCAGGCCCATGACTCCATTCTCCGTGTGCTTTCCGTGGACCGCGACCGCGACGACAACGCCACCATCAAGCTGTTTGAACCCCTGATTGCGGACGCCAAGACGAGCGACCGACGCCGTTTCCTGGTTTCCGCGTTCAAGAGGCTGAGCAACAGGCCCTATGTCATCCGCCTGCTTGGACGCATCAAGCAGGCGGCGGAAGAAAACAGCAATAAGCTGGATTCCCGGCTGCGCGCTGCGGAAGAAGCCCTGGTGAAGGCGGAAGCCAAATACAAGAACAGTCCCGACGATGCGGCGGCGAAGGCTGATTATGAAGCCAAGAATAACGCGGCTAATGATTTGGCCAATGAAAAGGCCGGTGAGGATAATGTCATTGCAGATGTGGAAAAGGCTCTGGAAAAGATCAAGAAGACGCCTGCTCCCGTCAAGCGCGCCGGAAAGGCGAAGGACGACGATGACGAGTCTTCCGTCATCAAGACAATGTAAATCCAGTTTCAGACTGGCCAGGGGAACCGGAAGGAGGAATCCTTCCGGTTCTCTTTTTTCTGTGAATTATTCCCGGAAAACCTGCATGAAACTTGGCCGTCGTGGAGCCATTACCGTCTTTCTTCCATCCGAGGCGTCCTGAAATCCGGAAGTAAAGCCTGGGCAGCGGGCGTTTTTCCTGTTCGTCCGGGATGGTGAATTCTGCTGTGGTTTGTGGTGGACAGCACTGGAAAACCAGATGTTCCGCGGAAGAAGGCGGAAGATATTTTACGGAAATACCGGAGCTTACAGAAGCAATCCTACCTGATAGACGACGGTAGCCGTCACAAAGCCCATCACAGTAAGACCTGCGAATTGCGCCAGGGCAAACCACCAGGTGCCGGCTTCGCGCTTGGCGACGGTCACTGTTCCTATGCAAGGCAGGGCGATCAGGCAGAAAATCATGATGCTGATACCCTGCAACGGAGTATAACTGGCTTTTAGCCGGGTGTTCAGGGTTTGCTGGGCTTCCGGACCGGAATCCCCGTCCTGCACGGCGTAGAGAATCCCCATTTGCGTGACGAAAATCTCCTTGGCCGCGAAGGCTCCCAAAAGCGCGGAATTCACCTTCCAGTCAAATCCCGCTACCCTGGTGACGGGTTCCATCCAGTGACCTATTTGTCCGGCGTAGGAATGCTCCATGGCCGCGGCCGCGTTCTCCGCGGTTCCTTCTTCCGGCCTGGGGTAAGTATTGAGGAACCACAGGATGATGGAAGCTCCGAGGATAAAGGTGCCCGCTTTTCTCACATACATGAAGGCGCGCGACCACATGAGCAGCCCTACTTTCCGCAGGGAAGGAATGCGCAGCCGTTTCAGGCGATGGGGCGCGTCCCGCTGCACGGTCTTGAAAAAGGTGTTTTTCAGCAGCCGGGCGCATAAAAGCGCCAGCAGGATGCCGGCGGCGTAAATTCCAAACAGAACGGTGGCTTGGAGATGGGAAGGAAACAGGGCGGAAACGAACATCATGTAGATGGGAAGCCGTCCCGCGCAGCTCATCATGGGAAGTATGGCGATGGTGACAAGGCGGTCATTGCGCCCCTCAATCCTCCTGGTGGAAAGAATGGCGGGCACTGAACAGCCGAATCCCAGTAAAAGGGGGGCAAAACTGTTGCCGTTCAGCCCCATGATTTTCATGATGCGGCTCATGAGGCGCGAGACCCTCATCATGTAGCCGCTGTTTTCCAGCACCGTGATCGCTCCGAAGAGAAGGACCACATTGGGCAGGAAGGCCAGAACGCCGCCTACACCGCCTACCACGCCCTCTCCCAGAAGAGACTGCAAGCCGGGCCACGGCTCCAGCAGGCGGCATGCCCAGATGCTGAACATTTGCGTTCCCGTCTGGATCAGTCTGACAAGAGGGTCGCCGATGGCAAAGCTCAAAAAGAAAATGAGATAAACCAGGCCCAGGAAAATGAGCGATCCCCACACCTTGTGCATCAGTATGGCGTCCAGTCTTGCTCTCCACATGTTGTCCCGGACGTCTTCCTCCCCTTCCATAAATTACGGGGGTAACTTAGAGCCTGCTAAGTTGACAGGCAAGCATAAAATCCGGAACGGGGCCGGAGAAGAGACGGCGGCAGGCAGTGCCGCAGGAATCAGCGGCGTGTGGCGGCAGCCAGGCCCTGGATGAAGAGGATGGCGGCCGTACAGCAGAAAATGATGCTGGGCAGCCATTGAAGCATGTACAGAGGGTCCGTGGAATCATTCCCGTAGGAAGGGAATATGGAGGCAAGAGTCAGGCAGGCCAGGGACAGCAGCCACGCCAGCCAGGATGCGGCCGGAACGGTTCTGTTCGTTTTTTCGGCAGGAAGCTGCTTGAGAATCTCTTCAACAAGTCTTCGTGTGTCCGGATGCCGTTCGGAAACGGCCGGAATATTTTTCCTTTTGACGGGAGGCAGCGGGGCCGTCTTTTTTGCCGGAGATTCCGGCCCCGGCAGGGAACCGGAAGTGGGGGCTTCCCCGAAGGGAAGCCCCGTTTTGGCGTAAATCAATGCTCCGCATGAGGCGCAGTGCATGCCGGCTTTCACGTCCAGGTCGGCTGGGTAGGCGTATCCGTGCCCGCACAGGGCACACGTAGCGGATTCTTTCATGATTCAGCCGGAATAGGGTTTAGTCGTCCAGGGGCAGCAGGTCCACCAGGTCGGCCTTGGTTTCCGGCCTTTGGCGGATTTCTTGGAGTTTGGCCTTCAACTGTTCGCAGATGTCCGGATGCTGGGACGCCACGTTGTTGAGTTCCTTGGGGTCTTTTTCCAGGTCAAACAGACTGCCTCCTTCCGGGGACTTGCTCATTTTGGCGCTCCCTCCGTTGATGCCGTCACGGATGGCGACTCCCGCGGGGATGAACTTCCATTTGCCGTGGCGGATGGCCAGAGCCTTGCCCGTGCTGTTGATCACGTGGTAATCCCGGCCTTTGGCGGATTTGCCGAGCATGGCGGGCATCACGTTTTCAGAGTCGCGGAAGGAATTAGCCTTGCCGGGGTCCAGAAGCTGCTCCAGGGAGGCGCCAAGATCCATCTGGTTGAACAGCGCCTTGCTGGTCATGCCGGGTTTGACGACGGCGGGCCATTTGACGATGAACGGAATGCGGGAGCCGCCTTCCAGGATGCTGTACTTGCCCGCGCGGAAGGGGCCGGCGGGAGAATGGGTGGCATTGTCCCGGACGGCGAAATCCCTGTAGCCGTCATCGAGAACGGGACCGTTGTCGCTGGAGAAAATCAACAGGGTGTCTTTTTCCAGTCCGGCTTTCTGCAGGGCTTCCGTGATGCGGCGCACGCAGTAATCCAGTTCCACGGTCACGTCGCCGCGAACGCCGTGCTGGCTCTTGCCCTCAAACTCTTTTCCGGGGCAGCGGGGCACGTGAATATCATGCGTGGCGAACATGAGGAAAAACGGCTCCTTGGCCTTGGCGCTTTTGTTGATGTATTCCACGGCCTTGTCCGTGATCACTTGCGCATTTTCCTCATCCTTCCAAAGGGCGCTCTTGCCGCCCTTCATGAAACCGATGCGGCCGATGCCGTTGATGATGGCCTGGTTGTGGCCATGGCTCCACATGAGCTTGAGCTGGTCCTTGTTGTCCTTGCCGTTGGGAAGCCCCGGGAAATTGTGCTTGTAGGACACCTCAATGGGATCGTTCGGGTCCAGGTTGCGCACCTTTCCGTCTTCCAGGATGACGCAGGGAACGCGGTCCCCCGTGGCGGCAAAGATGAAGCTCTCGTCAAACCCGATCTGGTTCGGGCCGGGAGCGATTTCCTTGTTCCAGTCAATCTTCTTTCCCTTCTCGCCCAGCCCCAGGTGCCATTTGCCGACCATATAGGTCTTGTAGCCGTGGGATTTGAGCATTTTCGGCAGGGTAGGCTTCTTGGTATCGATAATCAGGGCGGCGTCTCCCGGCAGAATGCCCGTGCCTTCCTTGCGCCAGGGGTATTCTCCCGTAAACAGGGCGTACCGGGAAGGGGTGCAGACGGAGGTGGTGGAATAGGCATCCGTAAAGCGGACGCCCTGCTTGGCAAGCTTGTCTATGGAAGGGGTGGGAATTCCCTTGGCCCCGTAACAGCCTATGTCTCCATAGCCGAGGTCGTCAGCATAAATCATGACGATGGCTTTGGGCGGTTTGATCTTGGGCGCGGCTACGGCTGTGCAGGCGGTTGCCGCAGCCAGGGCCAGCATGAGGTGTATTGCAGGTTTATACATGGTTTGTTGTTGTGTGTGTTATTGGGATAATGCGGGAGATTCTTCCGTGGGAGGTGAATTGGGAGGAGGTTCCGTCATGGGGCGCATGCTGGAATTCTGCCAGATGTACCGCTTGTAGAGAACCTTGATGGCTGCCGTGAGGGGTACCGCCAGCAGGGCGCCGATCAGGCCGCCGAGAATAAGCGTCCAGATCAGCACGGAAAACATGACGGTAAGTGGATGAAGTTCCACGGAATCCCCCACGATTTTCGGCTGGATAACCCATCCGTCAAACTGGTTGACGGCCAGGAAAATGCCGGAAACGATCAGGATATGCTGAAAATCCCCCCACGTGAACCAGGCCAGCAGCACCGCAGGAATAAAGGCGCTGATGATGCCCAGATACGGGATGATGCCCAGCACGCAGACCGCCGCGCCGATGGTGACGGCATACGGCAGTCCGACCAGTTTCAGGCAGATGGCGATCAGGATGCCTTCAATGATGCTCACAAGCATCTGACCGCGGAAGAAGGAGATCAGGTAGCCGTTGATCTCCTCCATCGTGTCCACCACGTCCTTCCGGAATTTGGAGGCTTTCAGGGGAAGGATGCTGGGCCACTTTTCTTTAATTTTATCAGCTTCCAGAAGGAAATAAAAGGCAAAAATGGGTGTGATCAGAATACTCACCATGATTCCTATGGAACTGTACAGAGCGCGTCCGCCGGACGTGAGCCAGGTCATCAGTTTTTCCTGGTAGAAGGAGGAATTGATGGTCATGTAGGCCCCCAGTTTTTCGCGGGCCGTCTGGGCGTTCCTCAGCTCCTGTTCTTCCGCTTCCGCGTAATTGCCGGTATTCAACTCTCTGAGGCTGGTTTTGTAAACACTGTCTATGGTGCGGGCGATGAAGGGTATTTCAATAGTGGAATCAATCAGTTCGGAAGTTTTGTTCCAGAGTTCCATCCGGTTGTCGATCAATTCGTCCGTCTGCCGGATAAGCGGCGGCAGGATGGTGGCCCCGAATCCCACCACGACGGCAAGCGCCGCTCCCATGACCGTAATGACGGCCCAGGGCCGGGAAAACCTGCGGCGTACCAGCCAGGAGACGATGGGTTCCAGCAGATAGGCGATGACGGCCGCGATCAGGATGGGAAGAAGAACGGGCTCCAGAAAGCCCAGCACGTTCACCACCTCAAAAATGACGAAGGCGGCGATGCTCAGCATCACCAGAAAGGAGACGCCCGTCAGGGCATACCAGCAAATCCTTTTCTGGAAGGAGGAAGGAATAGTGCCGGCGGGTGGGAGATGGGTGGAATTCTGATGTTGCTTGTTCATGCCGCGTGTAGAGAGAAGGGCTGAAGGGCGTGCCATGTTATGCCGTGGAGGAATCACCGGTTTTCCCGTCTCCCGACGGAGGAGATTCGGACGGATTTACTGGTGGTACGGGGGGCGTATGCTGGGGGGCCGGCTGCCTGGATTGTTCTTGTTCTTTTTCTTCCTGCTGTTTGACGTGGGACTCGAATTCCTGCTCGGTAATCGCCTGGGGAGTGGGATGATAATCCCCGGCGGGTGGGGCGGCCGGTACTTCCCAGTGGATAAGCACCAGCTTGTTCCTGCGCTGTACGATGACGGTGGCCTGCGCCCCTCGCTGGGTCGTGACGTACTCTACGAGGTCGGGGTAGGGATTCTTTCGGCCATTGATGGAAACCAGAACGTCGCCCGTTCTCAGGCCTGCGTTCCAGGCCGGGGACCATTCGGCCACAAAAGCCTTCATCGGACCGTTCCCGTTGCGGTCCTGGATAAAAGTTCCCCCCATCAGGTTGAAGGAGGAAGGTCCCGGCATGGGGTAGCTGGTGGAGCTGAAATAGAGGGCGCATCCCGGCCCGTCCAGCCAGAACTGGCGGGAAATCAGGGCTCCATAGCCCAGGATGATGTCAATGTCGTCTGGGATGCCCATTACTTCCGGATTGGCAAAACTCTCGCATAAAAGGATATTCTTCAACTCCAGCGGGCCAAGCTGGAAGGAACTCACATGCATGCACTCGTGGGCGTAAAAGCCGCCTGCCGCCGGACTGTAGCCGGAATAAACGCTCACGAAAGCATCAGGATAGGCCAGCTTGATGGCGTTCCAGCGTTTCTTGGAAATATAGACGGCGTGGGGTGCTCCCGTATCCAGGATGATGCGGCGTCCGTGCTTGTCTGCGATTTGCGGATAATCGGACCCCGGAACCAGGGCCAGCTTGTGCCAGGACCGTATTCTGGAAGGCAGTTTATTGAAAAAGCGGTGGGACCGTTTGGGGTAATTGATGTTCCAGACATACTTCCTGATGCATTCCCATCCCAGCAGTCCGTCGTAGGGAGCCTGGTCCACCATCACCACGTCCTGTTTTCTGGACATGGGCTCTCCGTCCTGCTTCAGGGAAATGGGAACATTGGCCGTCCGCATGGCTCCACGGCCGCGCAGGCGCGCACCGATGGATTCCACCGCCGGTGAAAAAAGAAGGGAAGTCTGGACCGCTCCCGTATCCACCCCCATCATTAACTGGGTTGAGGAACTCCATGCAAGGGCTACGGGGGTGCCGTCCAGCGGGTTGGCTGCGTCGATGGGCGGTGAACTGCTGTCCTGAATGGGACGGTGCGATACGCAGGATGCGCACAGCACCGTAGCCAGCAGTACTATGGAAAAACGGAACATAAAGCTATTCACTATTAGCAGACTGTTCGGCGGCTGGCAAGGTTTCCTTCCTGCTTCATGGTGCTTTTGGCGGCATCCTCCATAAGGATCGTCAAATGGAACCGTTTTAAGAAACCGGGAATATGAGGTCCTGGTTATTGCTATCTGCTGTTTTTCTTTGCTGCGTGTCATGGAGTTGGTTGTCGCTTTCCACCGTCTTCATTTCTTCTTTTGTTGAAAGCTGTTCTTGACGGCTGCGGGAGGAAGGATTCATGCGCTTCTCTTTCACGCGGATTTTTGCCGGAATTCTCCGGGATTCCCCATAGAGCTGCAAGGACGGTTCCATCGGCAAAAATCTTGATTTTCCATGGTGGCCGTATAGGGTGGAGCGGAGCCGTTATGACCATCCCCACCTTTGAAGAGGCCGTGAGCCGCATTGTGCAGAAAGATCCGCGTTTTGCGGAAAGGGCGTATTTCTTTCTGAAGGAAGCCTTGGACTTCACCATGCAGCGTATAGAAGAACAGGAAAACGGCGCGCAGCGCCACGTCAGCGGACAGGAACTGCTGGAGGGATTCCGGGACTACGCCCTGAGCAAGTTCGGCCCCATGGCCTCTACCGTGCTTAAGGAATGGGGAATACGGAACGGCGGCCATGTAGGGGAAATGGTCTTTTTATTGATTGAAGAGGATGTCTTTTCCAAACAGCCGGAAGATTCCCTGGACGACTTCAAGGGATTCATGAGTTTCCGCAGGGCGTTTGAAGAACCTTACGAATTTCAGGAACAGTCCAACTGACATGACAAACGCCGTGACCAAGGAACCGGATGTACGCTGGCCCGCCGAATGGGAGCCGCAGGAGGCCGTCTGGCTGTCCTGGCCCCACCGCCGGGACCTCTGGCAGGGCGGGCTGGACGAATTGCAGCGGATATACGGACTTGTGGCCGCCTCCATTGCTCCGCACGCCCAGGTGCGCGTGAATGCGGCGGAGGCCCTGCATCCGGTCATCAGGCAGGTCTTGCAGGAGGCCGGAGTGGAAGAGGAACACTTCCGCCTCTTCAACCACCCTGCCAACGACGTCTGGTGCCGCGACCACGGTCCCGTCTTTGTGCAGGACGTGAGCGACGGTTCCCTGATGCTGGCCGACTGGCAGTTCAATGCGTGGGGCGGCAAATTCGCTCCCTGGGATCTGGACGATGGCATTCCCTCCCTGATCGGCTCTTCCCTGGGGCTGCCCGTGCGCAGTTCCCGGATGATTCTGGAAGGGGGAGCCATTGAAGGGAATGGAGACGGCCTGCTGGTCACCACGGAAGCCGTCCTGTTGAATCCCAACCGCAATCCGGACTGGAGCCGCGCGGAGATTGAGGCGGAACTGCGGCGCATGCTGGGTGTGCACACGATATTCTGGCTGGGCTCCGGCATTGAAGGGGACGATACGGACGGCCATATTGACGACATGGTGCGTTTCGTCGCACGGGATGCGGCGGTATCCATCGTGGAGCCGGACTCGTCCTCCCCCCATTACCGCGCTCTGGCAGAAAATAACGAACGTTTGCAGGACCTGAGATGCTTGGACGGCAGCCGGGTGGAAATCGTTCCCCTCCCCATGCCGGATCCGCTCAGGATGGAGGATTGGCGGCTGGAACAGCTGCCTGCCAGTTATGCCAATTTCCTCATCGTCAATGATGCCGTAGTGGTGCCCGTATTCAACCAGCCCCGGAATGACGACCGTGCGCTGGGCATCCTGAGGGAATGCTTCAGCGGAAAACAGGTGGTGGGCCTGGATGCCCGCAAGCTGGTTTTGGAAGGAGGTGCTATCCACTGCATCACCCAGCAGCAGCCCAAACCGCGGAAGGAGGTCCCATGAGCGGGGAAGACGGTGTCATGGTGGATGTGATCCTGCCGATGGAAAAGGCGGGGGATGAAAAAGCGCGCCGCGCTGCCGTGGCTGCCAGGCTCGGCATTTCTCTTTCGCGCATCAGGGAACTCCGCTTGGTTAAGGAATCCATTGACTCCCGGCAGAAGAAAATTCTGTTCCAGCTCCGGCTACTGGCAGGCGTGGATGGGCCGCTGCCGCCGGAACATGTGCCTTCTCGGGATTATCCTCCCGTCAGGTCCGGCGCTCCGGCAGCTCTGATCGTGGGATTTGGGCCCGCCGGAATGTTTGCCGCCCTGCGCTGTCTGGAACTGGGCGTCAAACCCGTGGTGCTGGAGCGGGGGAAGGATGTCTCCTCCCGCCGGTTTGACCTGGCGCCCATCATGAGGCAGGGCCGGGTGATTGAGGATTCCAACTACTGCTTCGGAGAAGGGGGCGCGGGCACGTTCTCCGACGGCAAGCTGTTTACCCGTGCCACCAAGCGCGGTCCCGTGCGGGATGTTTATGAGACATTTGTAGCTCATGGCGCTCCGCGGGAAATCCTGACGGACGCCCATCCCCACATAGGCTCCAACCTGCTGCCCAATGTCGTCAAGGCCATCCGGGAATCCATTCTCAAGGCGGGCGGGGAAATCCACTTCAACGCCAGGGTGGAGCATTTGCTCCGTTCCGCGGACGGCCGCCGCGTGCGCGGAGTCGCTTGTGCGGACGGCCGGGAATTTGAAGCAAACGCCGTTCTGCTGGCTACCGGGCACAGTGCCCGCGACGTGTACCGCATGCTTCTGGCGGACGGGCTTGTCCTGGAGCAGAAACCCTTTGCCGTGGGCGTACGCATTGAGCATCCGCAGGCATTTGTGGATGCCAGGCAGTACCATTTGAACCCGGGCCAAAAGCGGCCGGACCAGCTCCCGGCGGCGCGCTACTCCGTTACCGCCACCATTCGGGACCGGGGAGTCCACTCCTTTTGCATGTGCCCCGGAGGATTCATCGTTCCGGCTGCCACGGAAAATGATGAAGTGGTGGTCAACGGCATGTCCCTGGCCCGGCGGGACTCTCCCTTTGCCAACTCCGGATTTGTCGTGAGCGTGCATCCGGAAGATACGGAGTCCTTCCGCAGAAAGCACGGCGTGCTGGCGGGCGTGGCCTACCAGAAAGCCCTGGAGACGGCCGCCTGCCGCGCCGGAGGAGGCATGCAGAAGGCTCCCGCCCAGAAAGTGCCTGATTTTCTGAAAGGGCGCGTGTCCTCCTCCCTTCTTCCAACCAGCTACCACCCGGGCATTGTACCTCATCCCCTTCATGAACTGCTCCCGGCGGAAATCGTCTGGCGCATGAGGGAAGGGATGAGGATGTTTGATCATAAATGGCGCGGATTTGCCGGAGAATCGGCCCAGCTGATAGGCTGTGAAACACGTACCAGTTCTCCCGTGCGCATCCCCCGTGATGAACGTACGCTGGAACATCCCGGACTGGAAGGGCTGTATCCGTGCGGGGAAGGCGCCGGCTATGCCGGAGGCATCGTCTCCGCCGCTCTGGACGGCCGCCGTTGTGCGGAAGCCCTGGCAGAGCAGATGCAGGCCTGAATTATTCCTGAGGAAAGTATGGCCGGGGGATGCGGAAAAAGCATGTTTTCTATTCTAATCCTGGTGTAATGAACATCTTCTGCGGCGTGTTCCGTATCTGCTTTCCCGCAACGGCCTGCGGATGGCATTCGGTCCTTCCGGAAATACGGGATGCCATGGGGAAAAACCTCTTCGAAGGCAGCTTGCCGGAAGATGGTTCTTTTTAAAAAAATCCCGGAGACGGATCTTTAGAAACGTAAAATAAAAAAGAAAAAGGTAAGGTGGCAGGTTTCCGAACGATTGGATCGTTACGGTGTCCAAGTATGAATCATGAAGACATTCCCAACTCCCCTGCTATTGTGCTGTGTGCTGGCGTCGTTGCCCTGCATGTCTCAGGATGTGGCGGCTCTGGCGATGCCTAACGTGGATTTGGAAACGCAGGAAGGAAGAAAAATGGAGGGTGAACGGGCGGCCATACGCAAATTCTTCGTGCTCTTCTATCTGTCCGCCATTATTCCCGTGATGGAAAATCAGGGGAGAATCGGGAAGGAAGAGGACATCTATCCGCTCATGCTGAAGGTTTTCCCGGAAAAGGAACTGAAATTGTGCCCTGAAAAACTCCAGAAGCTGATGAACGACAAAATACAGGGAGTGAAGGACATGCTGGCGGGCAAAAAGCAGATGAAGCCGGAACCATTTGATCCGGAAGAACCTGAAATAGTAGCTTTTCTGGCCGCATACGGCATGGAAGACCTGGACCAGCAGATCATGAACTGGATGGGGAGGCAGATAGGCTCCGAAAGTGACGGAAAGCTGGAATCCGTCATCCAGGCATTCCGGCACTTGAAAGCCGGGGTGGAATCCGGGAAAATAGTGATGCCGGAAAAAGTGGAGGAATGAACATGGGCCCCAAATCGGGAAACGGCATCAGAATCGGTGCATCTTCCTGTTAAAACGCGGCGCAGGGGGGAGCTGCCTTCAGGCAAACCGGAAGGAGGGGGAGGAATCCTGTTGCCCGCGGGCAGGGAGGCGTGTATTGTAGCCTTATGAAAATGTTCCGGTGGTGGCTTTTTCCCGCGTTGCTGGTTGCGCCGCCTTGCATGTCCCAGGATATTGCTCTTTCGAAAATGCCGAATGTGGATATGCGTAGGGAGGAACTCGGAAACTCAAGAAAAGAGGAAGGGAGCATTTGGAATTTTTATTTTCTGCTGTGTCTGGAGCAAAAAATATTTTTTGCGGAATTGGAGGATGGAAAAGCCGCGGATGCGTCAATGCAGTTAAAACATGTACTGGCAACCTTTCCCGAGAAGGTTCTTGCCGAATGCCCGGAGTATTTCAGACGGGCAGCTCGGAAGTGGAAGGCGGATTGTGAAAGGGAACTCTGGGAAACGGGGGAAGTATCTGACGAATTATACTGCCACAATGAACAGGAAATGAGGCTCTTGTTGAGTAAGTACCTGCTGAAGGAAGCCGTTCAGTCATCCTTTCAATGGCTGATCACGGAAAAGGAGGCCAGGGACTATTCATCCGTTCTTTGGCTGTTGACTCCATGTGGCGGGGGCAAAAAGGAGATGCTGGACTATTTCAGGGAGTTGAAAAGGGGAATAGAAGAGGGACGGAGCGTTATGGCGCCAGTCGAAGCAGAAGATGAGATTTAAAATTAAAAAATTAATGAATTACATGCGTGGAAAATGGGCTGTGACATCGTGTTTGTTATGGCATTTCACCGGATTGCCGGTTTTTCCTCTTTCCGTAGCTCAGGACGTGGCATCTCCGGAGATGCCGAATGTGGATGTGGAGACTGAGGCGGGCAGGCATATGGAAAGGGACCGGGCTGCCATATGCAGGTTTTTTATGCTCATGTTTCTGGAGAGAAACATTCAGATGGCCGAGGTGGAGGATGACCATGCCGTGGATTTGCAAACCAGGCTGAAGCATGAGCTGAACGCCATTCCAGGCAAGGCGCTTGCCGAATGCCCGGAAGACTTCCGGCTGGCGATGGAAAAATGGAAAGATGCCTGTGAGAAGGAACTCGCGGAATCGGGATCGGTTTCTGACGAATTGCGGTATATGATGGCGGAAAGCATGAAGCTGTTGATGGGAAAATACATGGTAGATGAGGCCCTGAATACATCCATTCCCCGATTGCTGTTCCCCTTTAATGGAGAAGGGCAACCCGATAAAAAGGAACTGTTGGAATATTATAAGGATTTGAAGGAAAAAATAGAATCTGGCAAGGTTGTTATACCGGTAGAAACGGAAAGGGACGAAAATAGATAGAACCAGGTGAATGTCATGTCTGGAAACCTAGCTTCCATGTTGCGTTTATTGTTGTGGTGTAGCCTCGGCTTGCCGGGGCTGCCTGCCTCTGTTGCTCAGGATGTCGTTGTCTCCGGTGAACCGAATGTTGACCTGGACGGCCTGTCCGATGAGGAAAGGAGGAAAATGATTCTGGCCATTTCCAGGATGGAAATACTGGAGCGGCTCATGCAGGAGATTTTTTTCCTGGAAACCGAAAAAACCGGAGCGGGAGCTAGATTGTTTGGTCTGCTGAAGTTCAAGCTTGCCTCTGTTTCCGGCAAGGTTTTGGAAGCGTGTCCCGACGATTACCGGCAGGCATTTCAGGCCTGCATGGAAGCTGGCCGTGACTTTGTGCGGCAATTTGAAGGAGTGGAAATGGAGGAGCCGCAATTTCACAGGGAATATTCCCGGTACCAGGGCAAATGCCGTGCCATCATGCAGCCTGTCAAGTCCAAGTACAGGCTGGAGGAAGCCCTGGCTGACCCCATCATATTCCTCCGCCGGGAGATAGACCCTTTCAGGAAGGACAAGGCGAAATTGCTGGAGCGCTTCAAGGTTTTGAAAAGACAGGTGGAGCAGGAAACGTTCACATTCCCGGAAATAACGGAACAGGAAAGGGAAAAATTTGGAATGAGAATGATTCTTTATTGATTTTTAAGGGTATATTTGAAACATGTAGGGACCATGAATGTTATAAAACTTGTTTTGTTGGCAGGGACGGCTGCCTCCTGTCCGTTGGGTTCGGCGGGAAACAGGGATATCATGGAACCGGATATGGCCAATGTGGATGGGGAGATGGAGGGGTTCCGGAAATCGCGCATGGCCATCGTGAGGTATCATGTGCTGCTTGAATTGTGCTGTAGGATCGTTTCACTGGAATGGAAGGAACATCCGCGGCTGCCTGATGGGAAAATCAAGTACAGGAAAATGTGTGACCTGATTCCTCAATCGATTCTGGCACAATGTCCCGCAGATTTTCGGCAATCTTATGTGGAGGTCTTTGAAGGTATAGAAAAAAATCTGAGTGATAATATTTCATGGGGGGGAACTCCGGAAGGCAAGGAAATGTTCTCCAGGCTGGAAGAGGCCAGGAAACGGTTTAGTGACCAGTATGATCTGGAACCTTTAATGCGTCCTTTGATTGATTGGCTGGACGGTCAGGAAACTCGCCGGGAAGGAGAAAGCCCTCAGGAATATCTGAAACGTCTCTACCAATTAAAAAGTGATCTTGAATCCGGGAAATGGGTTATTCCAGAAGGTTTGCCGGGAGAAAAGCCGGGACCGGAGTGCATGATTCCGGTCGTCGGACAGTGATTGCCCGGGAAACGGCTGATGCTTGAAAGGCGTGAAGCATGCGGGGAAAAAGAAAATGCGGGGACATAGTGACGGTCCGGGAATTGGATTGGCGGCGGAAAATGGGGGCAATCCCGGATTGGCATTTCTCTTGATGGATGTTAAAATAAAAACAGTGATGAATTTATGGAAATGGATTCCCGTGGCGGTGGTGTCGTGCTGTTGCAGTTTTGATACAGGATATGGCCAGGACATCGCGGCGCCGGATATGCCTGATGTGGATGAGTACCGGAAAACGCCGGAATTTGAGAAAGATCGCCTGGCTATAGCCAGGCAGGCGATCATAGGGAAATTATGCCTGGAGATTGCGGGAATGGAATTGGACATGCAGCAGAAGGCCTTGGATGAGCGCCTCCTATTGCAGACGATGATGGAACTGTGGCCTGAGAAAACGTTGGACGACTGCCCGCAGGACTTTCGTGAAGCATGGTTGCAGAGCAGGAAAGTATTTAAAATGTGGTTGAAGGATGACAACGCATGGGAGGAAACGGAAGAAGGCAGGGACATGGTGCAGCAGCTGCAAGACTCCATGAAAAGGGTTGAGGAAAAATATGGTTGCCAGGTTTTGGATCAAGCCGCCGACAAATGGCTGAAGACCCATGGTCCGGTAAAAAAGGAGGGAGAATCGCCGAAAGAGTACCTAAAACGTCTGAATCAGTTGAAAGAGGATATTTATTCCGGGAAATTGGCTGTTTCTCCTGAATTGTTGCATCAAGAAGACGAGTGGAAAGATGAGGAAGAGTAAAAAGCGGACATCTGTCCTTATATTTGTCAGGTCAAATAAGCCATGAAGCTGGTAAAATGGTTTCTTGCGGCAGGATGGGCATGGTGCTGCGTTGTCAGTCCTGTCCTGGGACGGGATGTAGGGGGGCTGAGAAGATGAATCCGGATGTTCCGGACAATCTGGACCGGCGGCAAATGAAGGATCGGGAAGCCATACAGCGGTTCATGATCGCACTGATGCTGGAGCATATGGTTCTCAAATGGAGCCGGAAAGATGCTGAGCATGACGTTGAGGCCATGAGGCGTGAAATGGCTTCTTTTCCGGTCAAAGCCCTGGACAGGTGTCCGGAAGATTTCAAGGAGATATGGAGGGATATTCTGTTTACAAGCATCAGGGAAAAGGTTCCTCTGAAGAAACTGCCCGCGGACGATCTGAAAAAGCTGAAATTTCAGATGAGGGCGTACATGGATAAATACAATCTTCAGCGGTTTGCGTCTTCTCCCGCCTTGTTGAACTTCGTGCTCCTCACCTTGAATCCGCGGAACATTGGTAATCCTGACAAAAAGGACTGGAGCAGGCGTACGGCCGGTCTCCGGGGGCGCCTTGAAACCGGGAATCCTCCGCTGCCTTCCGTTGAAGAAATGATGGAATGGTCCGGGAATTGGGAGAGGAAACATGGATTCGGCGGAGAGGACCCCTGGGAGGATGACGGGGAAAACGGTTATAATACGCTGCTGTGGTATGTTTTCGGATTATATGGAGATGAAGATGAGGAGTAGGACGATCCTTTCTCCTGATTCCCGTGATCTATCATGATCCCCTGCCGGAATGGAATCTCCATCCGCGGAGCCGTTTTTTTCAGGTTAAGTCTTGCCAGGGCAGGGGGCTTGGGGCCATAATCCGAAAGTTTCACAACCGCACGCACAGCCATGAAAGTAATCGTCATCTACGGCAGCCCGAATGATAAGCCCTTTATGGAACCCGCCCGCGAATATTTCGCACAGGAAGGGGTCCCTTATGAAGAAACGGTTTTGTCCGCCCACCGCGACCTTCCGGAACTCATCAAATTCCTGGGGGACCTGGAAGCCAGCGGGGAAAAGGCCGTTATCCTGGCTGTAGCCGGCCTTTCCGCCGCCCTTCCCGGAGTAGTGGTCATGAGCTGCTCCCTGCCGGTCATCGGCGTACCGGTTCCCGGAGGCCCTCTGAACGGTATTGACGCCCTGCTGGCCATCGCCCAGTGTCCGGGCGGAGTGCCCTGCACAACGGTAGGTCTGCACAAGAAAACCCCCGTGAACGCCGCCATGGCCGCCCACCGTATCCTGAAGCTGGCGGGCCTGTAAGTATCCACTTTTTCCCATTCCGGCTGATGACTCCTCCTCCGTCACAGGAAATCGTGTTGGACGAGCAGGAAATTTCCCGCGCGCTGGAGCGGATGGCCCACGGCATCGTGGCCCGCTGCGCCGGGGAACCGCTCGCCATTGTCGGCCTCCTCAGCCAGGGGGACATCATCGCCCGGCGGCTGGTGGACAAGGTCAAGGAACTGGGCGTGGACGCCCAGTACGGCGCCATTGACATCTCCCTGTACCGGGATGACATCTTCAAGCTGGAGGCCCGCCCCTCCCTCCGCTCCTCCAACCTGCCCTTTTCTACGGACGACATGAGGGTGGTGCTGGTGGACGACGTGCTGTACACGGGCCGCACCGTTCGGGCGGCCCTGAACGCCCTGTTCGACTACGGGCGTCCGGCACGCATTGAACTGGCCTGCCTGATTGACCGCGGCGGCCGGGAAGTCCCCATCCAGCCTGACTACACGGGCCATGTGCTGGACCACGCCGGAGCCAAGGTCGTCGTCAGCATGAAGGAGGCCGACGGTGTGGACCGGGTGGTCATCTCCGGCAAATAGACAGTTTCAACCCATTCCCTGACTTTCATGAATCCCCGCAAGGACCTACTCAACATCTCCTCGTTGACCGACGAGGAAATCCATACGCTGCTGGATTCGGCCGGACCGATGAAAGAGCTCTTCACCAAAAGCGTCAAAAAGGTGCCTGCCCTGAAAGGGAAGTCCGTTTTGACGCTTTTTTATGAACCCAGCACCCGCACCCGTTCCTCCTTTGAGGTGGCGGCGGAACGCCTGTCTGCGGACGTGACCAACTTCACCGTATCTACCTCCTCCGTGGTGAAAGGGGAATCCGTCCAGGACACGATCGCCACGCTCCAGGCCATGAAGGTGGATTACGTCATCGTGCGTCACTACAACAGCGGCCTTCCGAACGTGATCGCCCGCCATACGAACGCCAGCGTGATCAATGCCGGGGACGGGGCGCATGCCCATCCTTCCCAGGCCTTGCTGGACTCCTTCACCATCCGGGAAATGTTTCCAGACATCCGGGGCAGGCGGGTGCTGATCGTCGGGGATATCCTGCATTCCCGCGTGGCGCGTTCCACCTCCATCCTGATGAAAAGGCTGGGGATGGAAGTGGCCTACCTGGGACCGGGCTCCCTGGTGCCGCGCACGGAATATTCCGGCATTCCCCGCTTTTCCGATTTCAACGAGGCTTTTGCCTGGAAGCCGGACGTCATCTATCTGCTTCGGGTTCAGAAAGAGCGGCAGGACGCCCCCTTCTTCCCCAGCGCGCGCGAGTACAACAAAATATACGGTGTCACGGAGGAGCGGCTGAAACGCATCTCCGATGAAGGGCTGTACATCATGCATCCCGGCCCGGTTAACCGCGGTGTGGAAATCTGCGACTTGGCAATGGACTATGAGCGCTGTCTGATCAACCGCCAGGTGGAAAACGGAATCGCCTGCCGCATGTCCATTCTGTACCATCTCACTCCCCAAACCCAACATTGATCCTTCATGAAAACTTCCGTACTTATTCGCAATGCCCGGATGGCGTCCGGCTCTTGCCCGGCGGATATTCTGGTTTCCGGCGGAGTGATTTCCGGGAAGGCCCCTGCCGGAACTCTTTCCGCAGACTCTGCTGAAACAGTCATTGACGCTTCCGGCAAATTGCTTCTTCCCGGCCTGTTTGACATTCACGCCCACCTGTGCCAGCCCGGACGGGAAGACAAGGAACGCATTGCCACGGCAACGGCGGCGGCCCTCCACGGCGGCGTGACCGGACTGATGGCCATGCCGGATACCGCCCCCGTGATGGACAATGCCGCGCAAATCACCACCTTCATGGAAATCTGTCGCACGGACGCTTTGGTGGACGTCATTCCCTCCGGTTGCCTGACCAAGGGGGACGGCGGTGAAGAGCAGGCCTCCTACGACTCCCTGCGGGCGAAAGGAGTGCGCTTCATCACGGACGGCGACCGCGCGCCGGACAACATGTTGCTGCTGTACCGCGCCATGCAGTACGCCAGCAACCTGAACCTCACCTTTGCCCTGCGCGGGGACGTCCCGGCCCTGACGGCCAGGGCCGCCATGCATCCCGGCACCACTTCCTACCGCCTGGGGCTGGCGGGCTCCCCGTCCTGCGCGGAGGAAATCGGTCTGGAAACGATCATCCGCCTCTCCGTGGACACGGGCAACTCCCTGCACGTGCAGACCGTCTCCACCGCCGGAAGCGCGGACATCCTGCGCCGCTGCAAGCCGGAAACGACCGGATTGAGCGCGGAAGTGGCCCTGCATCATCTCCTATTCACGCATGAAGACGTGGGCTGTTACGACACCAACTATAAGACCCTTCCGCCCCTGCGCGACCGGAAGGACGTGGACGCCCTGATTGAGGCCGTGAATGACGGCACCATCGACTGCATCGTCTCCGACCATACCCCCTGCACGCCGTTCTCCAAGCTTCAGGACTTCGTGGTAGCCCCGCAGGGCATGATTTCCCTGGATACCTTCCTGCCCGCCATCTACCAGTATCTGGTGCAGACCGGCAGGATGTCCTGGGAAACGGTTGTTCGCGCTTGCAGCGACGCCCCCCGCAGGCTCATGGGCCTTTCCCCCGTTTCCCTGGAGGAAGGAGCCCCTGCCAATCTGGTGGTATTTGATCCGGAAGGCGAGACGCCCGTCACGGACGAAACGCTGCGCAGTCGCGCCCGCAACACCCCCTTCCTGGGCAAAACGCTCCAGGGAAAAGTGGACGCCGTAATCTTCGGAGAGCAAACCTACCTCTTTTAAAGGGGAAACGGAGAATTTTTACCATCTATCAACTATTAACTTTTAATTATTAACTATTAACTTCCCTTGCAGCCCATCGCCCGCGTCAGCACCTGTTATCCGGAAAAATTCGGCGTTCCGCGCCAGAGCGGACTGGTGCCCGGCGCCCGCGCACGGCTGGTGTTTGAGCCGCAGTTCCGGAACCCTGAATCCGTGCGGGGACTGGACGGTTTCTCCCATCTGTGGCTGCTCTGGATATTCAGTGAAAATCTGAGGGAAGGCTGGAGCCCGACGGTTCGGCCTCCCCGCCTGGGCGGCAATGTGCGCATGGGGGTCTTCGCCACGCGCGCCCCGTACCGCCCCAATCCCATAGGGCTGTCTGCCGTCAGGCTGGACAGGGTGGAAATGCACCCCCGGGATGGTCCCGTGCTGCACCTCTCCGGGGTGGACCTGGTAGATGGCACGCCCATTCTGGATATCAAGCCCTATGTGCCGCAGGCGGACTGCATCCCGGAGGCTTCCGGAGGATTCACGTCCTCACCCTTTCAGCGGCTGAAAGTGGAAATTCCGCTGGAGCTGGCCGCCTCCGTTCCTCCGGAGGAACTGGCGGTGCTGAAGGATACGCTCTCCCTTGACCCGCGCCCGCAGTACCAGGACGACCCGGAACGAGTGTACGGCCTTTCCTTTTCCGGTTGGGAAGTCAAATTCAGGGTGGAAGGCACCCGGCTGCACGTACTTGCGCTGAGTTGAAAGTGGTAGTTAATAGTTAATAATTAAAAGTTAATAGTTGGCAAAAACTCTCCGCTTCCCTTTTAAAAAAGGTAGGCCGTTCCGATATAAGTCGCCGTTCTTTCCGGAGATTTTTCCTTTCGGAACGGGTTTCTGTTTTCCCTCCCGCCTTCTTATGGCATTGGACGCTTTCCGTAATCCCTGACTTCGTGTTCTTTCATGGAATGCCGGGAAGTGGCGCCTGCCGGGCAGAGGACTAGTCGCATATGCATTATAGTTGTCGTCCTTGTGGTGCTCCTTGTGTACATCTTCCTATAGAACCGGCGCGCCACGCTTATTCCTCCGATTGCCGTTCTTGTCGTTCTCATCTCCACCTTATGCCGGTTTCCTGTGCCGGAGTTCACGCCGGACACCATCTCTAGGTTGAGCCTGGAGATGGCACCCTATGCACAGTTTGGCCTGGGGATGCTGGCGGAGTGGGCGGCCAAAATGCCATCCTGATCGTGGAATTTGCCAATCTGGAAATGCAGCGCGACAAAGGCCTGATGGAAGTCCCTCCGGCGATCGCCCTTCTGAGCCTGAGGCCCATTCTGATGGCTTCCCTGGTTTCCATTCCGGGCCGCATTTCGCTGATGATCTCCTCCGGTTACGGAGCGCTGACATGGAAACGCCAACGGTACAGTGGTCGTCATCGGCATGGGGGTACAGGTGGGCCTTTTGCTGATCTCGTGTTTTTATGTATTCGTCATGAATCTGTTCCGTATCAACTTCTCCCTGAATGAATTGAAGGAGGATCGGATGAAACGGGAACGCGGGAATACTTGGCTGCGCACAAAAAGTGATATTCCCTAAAGCTGACGGTGAAAACGGCATTGTGCCCTGTTCCCTCCCGGGAAGAGGAGGAAATAAGGCCTCTTTCCTTCCGGCGGGCAGCCCGGGGGAATTTTCATGAATAATCCTGCGGACGGCGTGAAGGCGGCGCATGGGATATGAACCGTGCCGGACTTGCCTTCCCGGACAGCGGAGAGTAAACTTTCCTCTAAAGGCGGGGAAGTTGTTCCTGCCGGTTAAGAGGGATGAAAGGCGCGCGGCACATAATTGAAGCATTTGAAAAAAACTTCCGTGATTACGGGGAACTGGGTGCATCCGTTTCCGTCTGGAAAGAGGGGCGGGAAATTGTTTCCCTGCACTCCGGATTTGCCGTGGCGGATGAAACGCGTCCGTGGACGGAACGTTCCCTGGTGCCCGTTTACTCCGCTACCAAGGGCCCCGCTTCCGCAGCTCTGCTGCTGGCTCTGCATCGGCAGGGAGCATCCCCGGAGATGAGCATGGGGGAACTGTGGCCGGAATTCCCGCTGCCGTATGCTACGATTGCCCAGATGATGTCCCACCAGTGCGGTTTGGCCGCTTTCTCCCGCCAGGCCGATGTATTCGACCATGAAGACTGCGTGCGCGCCCTGGAGGAAACCGTTCCCGCGTGGCAGCCTCCCGAACACGGCTACCATCCGCATACCTACGGCGTCATGCTGGACGAACTCATGATCCGCCTGACCGGGGAGCGTCTTTGGGCATATTGGGATGAATACATCCGCCGCCCCTTGAATCTGGACTTCTTCATCAGGCTGCCGGAATCAGAATTCAGCCGGGTGGCTGTCCTTTACCCCGGCAAAATGGACATGTCCAACATGGGAACCCCGTTCTATCTGGAATACATGAAAAAAGGCACGCCCGTGAACCGTGCGTTTAACACCCTGATTGGCCTGAACAGCGTGCGCCAGATGAACACTCCCGCAGCGTGGACTTCCGGGATGCCTGCCTTCGGCGGGGTGGCTTCCGCCCGTGGCATGGCTCAATTTTACCAGGCCTGCCTGGGCCTGGATGAACTGGAGGTATTCCCGGAAACCGTGCGCGGCTGGATGAGAGACGTGGTGGTTGACGGGCCGGACCTGACCCTGAAAACGCCCACCGCCTTTTCCTGCGGATTCATGCACGACCCCGTGGACCTTTCCACAGGCCGCAAGCGGCGCCATCTATTCGGTTTCGGCGGCTTCGGCCATGCGGGGGCGGGCGGCTCCCATGCCTATGCCGACCCGGAATACGGCCTGTCCTTCGGCTACGCCATGAACCGCATGGACCTGAACGTGCTGCCCGGCGTGAAAACCCGGAACCTCATCAATGCGGCAATGAAGGAAATCCATGAAGATGGGGGCGGTTTTGACACCTGATTTTTCAGGCAGGAAGAAGGCTCTTCTTTCTACTTTGCGGTTGCTCCGCTATCTGCCTTGTTGAGTTTCTGTTTGGCCTCTTCATGGCCCTGTTCGGCAGCTTTGAGGTACCATGTCAACGCTTCCTTCCGGTCCGGTTCGATTCCATGGCCTCCTTGATCATAGATCAATCCTAAAGAGTATTGGGCGTCCGCATCTCCCTGCCGGGCTGCCTGGAGGAACCATTTGGCCGCCTCCCGATAATCTTTTTGGACGGAGTCTCCATTAAAATACAGTGCGCCTAAATTTTTTTGAGCATCAGCCTCATTCAACAAAGCGCTTTTAATCCACCATTCCCGTGCTTTTTCAAAATCCTGTTGGAGATTGTTTCCTCCCAGGACATATAAATTGCCTAAATTGAGAAAGTTGGATGTATCTCCCTGTTCAGCCCGGATAGTCAGGTATTTGGCTGCTTTTCCGTAATCCTTCTCAAGTCCGGGGCCGCCAAACATGTACAATTGTCCCAAAAGATCAAGGGATTCCCGGTCTCCTTCGTCTGCCAGCGGCTGTATCCATTTGGCCGCTTCTCCATAATTTTTTTCGAGCCCCGGCCCTCCCGTCATATACAGATACCGCAAAAAGGGAATTGCTTTTTTATTTCCATGCCTGGCGCTGAGTTGGAACCATTTTTCCGCTTCCTTCCAGTTCTTTTCCAATCCCGGCGTTCCATTCATGTACAATTCTCCCAGGATGCACATGGAATCCGGGTTTTTCTGTTCAGCACTGAGTAGGAAGTATTTAAGAGCCTTCTTTTCATCTTTTTCCATACCCGGTCCCCCCGTCAGGTATAGTTGTCCCAGAAGGAACAAAGCTTCCTGTTGGCCTTGCTGTGCACTTAACTGGTACCATTTGGACGCTTCCTTGTAATTTTTTTCTACGCCCAGTCCCTGCATGTAAAGGCCCGCGAGATTATACTGGGCAAGGGGATGGTTCTGCATGGCGCTTGCTTTCCAATGTTCGAACGCTGCGTGCTCATTGCGTTCCACGCCTTCCCCTTGGATGTAGAGAAGCCCCAATTCGTTTTGAGCTCCGGCATGGTGTTGGGCAGCGCTTTTCCGTAGCCAGCGAACGGCCTGCTCCACGTCTTTTTTGACGCTATTGCCGGATTCATATGCTTTGCCGAGTAAATACTGGGCTTCCGGAGAATCCAGATTCGCAGCTTCAAGGATAAAGCGGTATCCTTCCTTTTTATCCAGAGGAGCTCCTTCAATGCCGTGAATATAGAGTTGTCCAAGCCTTAACAGTGCATCCCTGTCTCCCGGCTGCATCTGCTGCTTCAATTGGCTGGCGTCAGTCCGTAATTGCTGTATCTGCGCGTATTTCTTTGCAGCTTGAACATTTCCCATTTTGGCTGCCTGGCTGAAGCATTGTTCGGCTTTCTCCATGCTTGCCAGAGGATTGTCTTTTTTGCATAATAAGAGATAGAAGTTCCCCATCTCCGTGTAGTATTCAGGATCGTTTGATTCCTTGGCCGCCTGCTCCAGATATTTCAAAGCAAGAGGGACATTCCTTTCCACTCCTTCTCCGTTGATATAAGCCAGAGATAAGAATTTCAGGGCGTCTGCATGGCCTTGCCGGGAAGATTGGCGGGCCAGTTCAAGAGCCTTTTCCATATCTTTTTTGATTCCCAATTTTCCATGATAGGTAAAATAGGCCAGGTTGTACTGACAATTTGCATCTCCTAATAAAGCTCCTTTTTCCAGGGCCTCGATGGCTTTTTGCATGTCCTTTTGGCAACCGAATCCTTGATAATAGCAAGTAAAAAGAGTGAAATAAGCATGAGGGTCATTTTGTTGAGCCGCTTTTTCAGCCCAGAAGAACGCTTTATCATAATCCTTGGGGATGCCATTTCCTCTCCCATAGCAGGTGGCTAGAGAAGATTGGGCAGACGGGTCTCCTTGTGCTGCCTTTATTTCCAATTGTCGGATATGTTCTGGGGAATAGGCAGGCTTTTCCGATTGAGCCTTCTTGGGAGGGATTTCTCGGACTTTTACGTGTACAGGCTGTGCGGCCAGAGAAAATTGGCTCATACAAAATGAGATTGCCAATAAGATCATGATAGATGCTTTCATACAGTGATATTCTGGAAATTAAAAATCAATACGTACTCCTGCAGAAAATACCCCGTCGGAGTCTTTTTCTGTTATTTTTTCTTCTCCCTTCAAGTAAAAAGATACGTTGTCATATGGTTTATATTCTATGCCTCCTTCCATTTTTATGGAGACAGGGGGTACTTTTGGTCCGATATCCTGATTTACGCTTAATAAGGCATGGTAACGTATTTTACCGTCTTGGCTAGAACCAGATGATTTAAGTGAAGCTAAACAGGTAGCTTTAAGAGGATTGGCTGAAAGATCTTGTAATGTAACAGACGCGTCAAAGCTTAAACTTTGAGCGATCTTGGTTGTATAATTCAAGCCTACAGATGGAACATACCGCTCCTGGCTGAAGCCATCTTCCCAGTTGCCGCTGAACGTCCCATTTAGAGTCAATCCCTTCAGTATTTCCCCCGACTTTATATGAAGTGAGCCCTTGCATTTATCATCTTCCTGCTGTTTCCATTCACCCGATGCAGAAAGGGTGAAAAAAGGTACTTTCAATATCGTCAGTTTTGAAAAACCGACACTGAACGTAGGAATATCATCTCCTGGTGTTAATGTAACTCCTAACCGGGAAGCCCGCAGGATGACAGCAAGGGCGTTCCAAATCCAAATATTTTAGAATGCTGTTGTTGTCTATATGATATTTCCGGTCTGAAACCGGCTTCCTACTGAAAATTGAAGATATGAATTGTTTTTTTCCCGCTTTCCCACAATGCGACTTTGCTTTTATCATTTGAAAAGCAAAAGGTAAATTGATGTGCTCCCGATAAAACGCGGGTACCTGTTACTTTCCTGTTTGCCGTATCTATGAAAGCAATGGCCGTCTTAAAGTTCCATGGAGCGACAAATCTTCCTGTATACGTGAATCCAACCACCAGCAACGCTCCATCATCAGACATTGACGGGGTGGATTTCGTCCAACTCTTTTTTTCCAATCCAAGAGATTCTGGTGTGATTTCCATCACTTTTGTTTGTCCTTCATAGAAGGAGAAACTTGCAACAGCAGGATAGGATATGCACGCTTTGGTCATATCCGATGACAACATGCTCTCAAAAGCATTACCTCCTTTAGAACTTTTAAATGGAGAAACTGCTTGCTCCAAAAATATAATCGGTTTAAAATCTATGGAGCCTAAAAGAAATGGTCTTCCATGAGGAGCTATTTTATATCCTCCCAGTATAATGATGGAAAGAGCTTCCTTTTGTAACAAAAAATCATATCTTTTCATTAATTTTTTATTTTCATCAATATATGATTTAAGTTTCCCGAAATTTTCAGGGAATATTGATGAAGAACAAAGTAATGGCATGTATTTTGCTGCCGGACCAGTCAAGGATATATTCCCTGTGGTATGTGTGATAACTTTTTCAGAACGGCCTCTCTGATAAAATTTTCTCCATGGAGAATTTTCTACTAAAAAAAGTTGTTGTATCGGTTTAGCATCCTTGAAGCCTAAATCATAAATCTCTGCATATTCATCATTCCAAACGGCGAAATGTTTCCCGTCATCTGAAAATGACATTCCCGAATGTAGCCCCGAAGTCTGAATGTGATTACCCGGAAAACTGGCAATATTTACTTCTGATATCACTTGATTTTCAGGAAAGATATGATGATTGCCAAAGGAGGGGGATAGCATGATAAAAATGGATCCTGACAAGATGTGATGTAAAAAGGCGTTAATAGTTTTCATTGACAGTTTCCTCCATGTTGATTGATTTCTTTTCGGTAAAAATGACATTTGCATTTTGTAAACCAGGATTTTAAAAATGTATCAGAATGCAATTTTGTATATGACTTTGCCTGCCCTTTTCTGACATCGGAATCATCAGCTCTATCGCCAGGCTCTACTCTGGAAAAAGGATTGATAAGTCTCCAAAATCCACCATGTCCTCCTTTGAATCCCATAGAACCAAAAGAAACGGGAATCATTTGAGGGGCATCCGGAGATCCTTTAATCTTTCCTATAATAGATTTCTTTGTATCGTCCGCTTCTACACCATGGGCATAATAATCCTGCCACATGTGATTCAAGTGACCAAGATTTTTTAAGGCCTCCTTGCAATCGCCTGATGATATTTTTTCTTTGGATATTTTTTCGTAAAATTTTTCAGATTCTTTAGAAAGTGTTTCAATATAATTTAATTTAGAGTGTTTATAAATTGTTTCTATATTCTGTTCTTTTTTATCGTTCAATCCTGTACAATAATGATAAGCTTGATTTTCTCCCATTTCCCCGGAATCCGTATCGACGTTTGCTTCAACGATAATTTCTAACAGTTCTTCTTTTATTGTAAAAGAAATCTCTGTTCCAGAGATAATAAGATAAAATTGGTATGTCGAAAGAGGGCGCCTTGTTAATCTTCTGTGCCGCCTGGACAGCCATAAACCCAGATAGTCAAAAGATATATATAACGCATTCCCACCAACACCATAAAGATTCCATCCTCCCTGCTCCTGAATAGGATCTCGGTTAATCCATTTGCCGTCCAGGGGATTGAGATGACGGTAATTGTAATAGACAAGTCCCAGTTCATCGTCCATGAACTCGCAGGAAAATCTGAATCTGTTCTGCAGGGACATGTCTCCTTCAGCGGTGAGGAGGCAGCCGAAAGGAGCATACTCATAGCGGGCTCTTCTTGTCTGCTCTCCGTCGAAGATGGAAGTGACATTTTTCAATGCGTCATGGGTGAAGAAGAGATGCTCTCCATCTGCCATTCCGTTTTCCTTCCAGCATGTCATCATCAGAATGCGCGTAGCCCGAGGATCCGTAGGATCCCACAGATAGCTTTGTACAAGTCCGGGTTCTGGCCGCATCAAATCCAGTTCAGCTACCTGCAAATAGTCCCGGTACAGGAACCAAGAGTGGCTGGAAGTGCTTCCATTGATGATCACTTTCTTTTCAAAGCGTCTTCCTTGATAGTCGTAGCCGCAGGTGACGGTGATCCGGCCGTCTTCACTGGTGAAGGAGACGGGGCGGTTGTTGGCATCATAGGAAACTTCCCAAATCCCCACTGAAGTTCTGATCCTGGTCTGGTTGCCGTCTGGGTCGAAGGAGGGTGTGAACAGTTCTGTCTCCCCAGTCACGTCCGTGTATTGGTTGAGTTGGTTGGCCTCGTAGGATACCTCTTCCTCCAGCTCCCGGGCGGACTTGCGGTTGCCGATATTGTCGTACTGATAACTGAAGCTCCCATCCTGACCGATCCGGTCTTCTACCAGTTCACTGCGGCTGTTGTAGGTGAAGTCCCTGGTGGTCACCGGAGTGGCAGCCTCCCATGAATCCCTCCGTTGAACGGGACGCATCAAGTGGTCGTATTCATACTGGTGGGCGGCAACTGTTTGCCCATTCTGAGTCTTCTCATAACCGATGGAGGCCAGGAGGTTGAGCTTGGGATGGTAGGTGTTGCTGCGGACCATGCCGTTGGGATAGGTGAATCGGTTGAGGAAGCCGCTGGTCTCATCATATTCCCAAGTAAAGGGAGATGCCAAACCTTCCAAATTCATCTCCATTATGATGCCTTTGGAGTCATAGTCAAGATGGGAGTGCTGCACGGTTCGAGTGCCGATCATCAGACGGTAGCCGGCGGGACGGCCAAAAAGGTCGAAGTCCTCTTGAAGCAAGCTTTCCACCATGCTGAAGGAAGTGTCCTGAATCATCCTTCCAAAAGCATCATAAGTCAGTTCTCTTAATCCGGATGCATCCTGAACGGAAGTCATCTGCCCGAGATGGTTGTAGGAGAACTGCCATCCCGGAGTGCCGTCATTGTGGGTAACAGAGATGAGTTCCCCGGTCAGCGGTGTGTAGGCATAGGTGGTGACGATACCTCTGGCCTTGGTAAGGGTTTTCAGACGGTTGAGATCATCGTAAGTTTTGGAAACGAAAGAATCGTCGGCATAGGTCTTTTTCAATTCCAGGCCGGTGGCCTCATCATAGAGCCACGTGGTGGTGTCCCCGTCGGTTCGACCGGAAGGGTCAGTGGTGATATCCCTTTCCCCTACCCGGAAGGTAGTCAGCGAAATCCTCTGGTCGGCTCCGTTGTAGGAAAAGCAGACCGGATGGACGGCAGTGCCGTATTCGGCCGTCTTCCTGCCACGGATGTCGTAGGAATAGCAGACCGTTCCTCCCAAAGCATCCGTGATGCAGGCTATGGAGTCACAGCAGGAACGGTAACTGGTTGTAGTGACATTTCCGGCAGCATCAGCGACTTTGACCGGACGCTGGGCAAGATCCGTCTCCGTAATGGTGGTGTTGCCGCGTCCGTCGGTTTTTTTCAGAATAGTACCCGTGGTGGTATAGGAACGTTCTTGTGAGGAATGAATCCCCATATGGTCTGTCTGGCTCAAGGTAAACCCGTCGACGACCAGGGATTGCGCCGTGATCTCCGACGTCGGAATCCGGCTGAACCGAGTGCGTTTGGTGGGAGCGGTGTATTCCGTCCATTGAACACTCTGCTGACCGTACACGTCCGTGGAAAGAGTCTTGCTTTCCAGTAGAGGATTAAACTGCGAAACCATACTCTCCGTAATCTGAGTGAGGGGGAGACCGTCGGCATTATAGGTCGTGGAAGTCTGTACCTGATAGACTCCGTCTTCACGGACCCGGTAACAGGAGAAAGTTTCCGAGATCCGGTTTCGGGAAGGATCATCCGGATGAGATTCGTCCAGCAGGACGGTCTGCTTCACGGCTTCTCCCAGTTCATGATAGACGGTGACTGTGGGGGCCATATTCTCCGTCTGGGAACGAACCGATTGTCCCTTGTCGTTGTAGAGGTTCCTCGTAACGATGAATCCCCCTTTCGTATGGGGCTGTTCCTGCCTGATGGTCTGGCCGAAGCCGTTTTCGAGGGTTCTTGAGAGAATTACTCCCTTGGACAGGGTGGTGGTCAGGATACCTTCTTCTGTCAGTTCCAGACGGGTTTCCATCTCGCGCTGACCGGTTCCTCCTTCCATGATGGTAGTACCATCGTAGTAGGTTTGCGTCACCAGAGTGGCTCCGGAAGGAGCCGTGACAGTGGTCGTGAGGCCGTCTTTGCTGTATTCCGTGCGTGTTACGCGGCCAAGGATGTCCGTACTGGACACCATTCTTCCCAGATCATCGTACTTCATGCTCTCCGTCGTCGTCATAGGACCAACATCGCGGCGCGTGGAGAGGATTCTGCCTACCGCATCACAGGTATGGCTGATAATCGTTTCAGGAGTGGTTTCTGTTGCCGAGCGGATGGTTTCCACGAGTTGTTTAGCCGAGTTGTAGCCATAGGTGGTCACTACTCCATCCTCGTCGGTTTCCGTCAAGGGACCGCAGCACATCCATTCCGTCGTGCTGAAGCGGCCGTTGCCCTTCGTCGTTTTGATTCGCTTGAGCTCGGCATCGTATTCATAGTCCTCCGTGGAAATCAATGACCAGTCTTCTCCCGTGTGGACATACTGCTCTTTTCTTGTGGTCGTGCCGTTTTCGGCAATGTATTGCACACTTTTGGTACTTTGGCCGGGAACAATGCTTCCATTAGCTTGCACAGTTTCTATCACTTTGTGAACGGCTCCATGGTCGGAGGCGGCTTCATAGGTATAGACGGTTTGCACTCCGTCAATACCCTGCCTCATCTTCTGTCTCCCCCGGGCATAAGGGTACTGCGCTGCTTCTCCGTAGGTTTCCGAGACGCTTGTGTGAACCTGGTCGGAACCCAAAGCTGTTTCGGTCACTGTCGTGCGGTTGACTTCGGGGCTGTCTTCATAAGTGTAGCTCCTTTGGTTCAGAACGGTTTCCGTGCCGTCCGGAGCGATAATCACTTCTTTTTCCATTGCCGGCCTGAAATCATTGAAGCGCAGATCGGCGTAGGTGGTACGTGTTCCTCGCTCTCCTCCTCCAGCCCACGGCGTTGCTTGCAAAACTACCCGGCCCTGGTCGTCGTATTCATAACGCGTGTAGCCTCCGTTGGGCTTGATTTCCAAAGACACGCGGAACTGGTCGTTGTACGTGTAGAGGGTGGTCTGTTCACTGGAAGTATTGTATCCTTCCGTGCTGCTGATGGTCAGCCATCCCCCGTCGGTATACTTCTTCACTGTGCGTGTACTGCGGGAAGGCTGGGAATCATTGATGCCCCTGATAGTTTCAATGCGCTCCCACTTGGAGCCGGGCAGGGCGTTACGTTCAATCGTGCGCACGATGCGCTCATCCCCCTCTCCCTTGATGATG